>Ga0163154_10000720_pt1 | contig 51470 bp, 52 predicted proteins | sample OliLakLV19MP9P1_FD_148649 | JGI IMG/M metagenome (GOLD analysis project Ga0163154, IMG submission 148649) | Freshwater microbial mat bacterial communities from Lake Vanda, McMurdo Dry Valleys, Antarctica - Oligotrophic Lake LV.19.MP9.P1 | ecosystem: Environmental > Aquatic > Freshwater > Lake >...
CTTTAAGGCCCCAATTCTGGGGGACTTCGATCTCAGAACCCCCCAGAATTGGGGGCAGGGGGGCGGTTCGGGCGACAATTTGGGCCTTCTGAGAGGTTTGGAATTCACATTTTTGAGAAATCGAAGATTTCTCAAAAATGTTGGTAATGACAAGCAGAAGAAGGGGAGAGGGGCTAAAACTGGGTCGGCTCCTCTTCTCCCCCATTGGGAGAAGGGGCTGGGGGATAAGGGGGTTTTGGCGTATCCTCCACAAAACTGAGATGCTCCCGATGAGGGCTAGCGATCGTAACAATGTCCGAATTATTGCTAAACACTCGGCTCTGGACGCTGACTGAGCAAAACTTGATACGCCGTGGCAAAATCATCCGCCATAATCTGAATCGTTGTTGGGTCAACCAACCCAGCCGCCCGGTAGCGGCGAATTGAGTCCAGCGCCGCTTGGTTGCTCAACAGCGCCAAATCAGCCCCATTCCATCCAGCAGTTTGGGTCGCCCACAGCGCCAAATCCACCCCATGCAGCGGCCGATCTTGGTTGTGAACCCGCAGAATCGCTAGGCGGCTGGTTGCATCTGGCAAATCAACCTTCAGTTGCAGGTCTAGGCGACCCGCGCGCAACAGGGCAGGGTCAAGGACTTCGGGGCGATTCGTGGCCCCAATCAGCAACACGTTGGGACACGCCTGCAACCCGTCAAGTTCCGTGAGGAGTTGCCCCACCACCCGATCGCTGACCCCCGAATCGCCACTGAACTTGCCCCGCGCCGGAGCCAGGGTATCAATTTCATCAATAAACACCACACAGGGAGCCGCCTGTCGCGCTTTGCTAAACAGTTCCCGCACGGCTTGCTCCGCCGCTCCCACCCAGCGGCTCATCAGTTCTGGCCCTTTGACGGAAATGAAGTTGGCCCGGGCTTGGGAGGCAACCGCCTTGGCCAGCAGCGTTTTCCCCGTCCCAGGTGGCCCCCAGAGCAAAATGCCACGGGGCGCAGTTGCCTTGGTCTGCTGGTAGAGTTCGGGGTAGAGCAATGCCCCTTCCACTGACTCTTGCAGGGTTTGCTTGATCTCCTCTAGTCCCCCAATTTCGTGCCACGCCACATTTGGCGATTCGACTTCCACCGATCGCAACACCGAGGGTTTCACCTCTTTCATCGCTTGTAAAAAGTCAGGCTGAATCAAGGTCATCGTCTCCGGCAGCGGTGCTGTGAGGTCAGGCACCAGCCGACGCAGGGCAGCATAGGCCGCTTTTTGGCAAATTGCCTTCAGGTCAGCCCCCACCATGCCCACCGACAGGTCAGCGATCGTCTCCAAGTTCACCGAGGTGTCTAGGGGCATCGATCGGGTCAGGATGCGGAGAATCTCCAGCCGCCCATCGCGATCGGGCACCCGAAACTGCACCTCGCGATCGAACCGACCAGGGCGACGCAGAGCCGGATCAAGGTGTTCAGGGCGATTTGTGGCCGCCAGCAAAATCACGCCCTCTGTCTTGGCGAAGCCATCCATCAATCCCAGGAGTTGAGCGACCAAGCGCTTTTCCACTTCCCCTTCCACCTTGCTGCGATCGGGGGCCAAGCTGTCGATCTCATCGATAAACACCAGACAGGGAGCAGAACGGGCCGCCTTCTCAAAAATTGCCCGCAGCCGACTTTCCGCCTCTCCGTAGTATTTGCCCATCACTTCAGGTCCGACGATCGCAATGTAGCTCACGCCCAAATCCTCTGCCAAAGCGCGGGCAGTCAGGGTTTTGCCTGTGCCCGGTGGCCCCACCAGCAACACGCCACGAGTGGGTTCCAGCCCCAATCGCGCCAGCAAATCAGGCCGTTTGAGCGGAATTTCCACCAGTTCCCGCAGTTCCTTTAGCACGGCTCCCAAACCGCCCACATCCCTGAGGCTGCTGGCTTCAGTCCCGGTTGGGGGAGGAGTCACCTCGATTTCTGGGTCAGGACTGGCGGCACTTGCACGGGTTGTATCGGGGGCCGATCGCGGACGATGGCGACTTGTACCCATCCCACTGGGTATATTTCCCTGCTGGGGAATGCTGCTGAGATTACGCGCATTAATCTGAATATCGGTCTTGATCTCGCCTTGCTCCACTTTTTCTTCCAGAGCCTTGGCAATTTCCAGGAGTTGTTCAAACCCTTTAAATAGATTTTCCATAGGGGCGTTGCTCAATGAATGACGCAGCCCTAAGCTGCACGCTTAAGAATCAGCTATGGACTGGGGAGAACGATAGCCAAAGAAATCAATGCGGTAGTCTGTGATCTTCACTCCGGTTTGTTGCTCAATTTGTTGCAGCAACTCAGCCGGAAGTTCTACGTGTAAATCCAAAATTTGGTTGGTGTCAAGGCAATTGACATGACTGTGGGAGTCGCTAATGTTGCCGTAAAGCCGCCCTTCCGATCGCTCAATACATTCAATAATGTCCTGGGCCGAAAGGGCTTCTAAGTTTTGATACACCGAGGTGTGCCCAATGTCTTTCCCTTGACGATTGAGGCGATCGTATATCTCCCGTGCGGAAAGATGTTCCTGGGCCTGCCAAAGTAATTCCAAAATGAAGCGACGTTGACGGCTAAGGCGCATCCCCAAACCCTGACAGCGGTTGAGGGCATCGTCTAGCGATCGTATTGGTTTCAGAGCCGCCCCTTCAGTTTGCATATCCCATACATTCCATACTATTTCTAATAGCGACTAGTCGCTGAGCGCTTAGTAGCTGTACGTTTAATCACTCAGCTAAAACGAACTCAATTCAACTTTAACTTACAGATTTGGAATTCGCCAGATTGATGTTGCTCAATCCTAGGCAGAGTCAGCATCAGACCAGATTTAACATGCATTTTGAGAAACTAGTACCCAGTGGCAGAAATCATGATCTAGCCATCAACTCAGCACTCAAAATAAGCCTTCTAACGGGTCAAAAATGTCTGATAAGCAACATTAAAAGCGACATTAAGAAAATGTTTGCAAATTAACGTGTGGTTTTACACTCGCCCCTAAATTCTCAAGAGTTGAGGGATTTTGAACAAAAATTGCTCGAAAGCCCCCCAGAATTGGGGGGTTGGGGGGCGGATCGGAGCGCAATTTGTGTTTACAAACAGTTTCTAAAATGAGCCATTGAGAATGTCGCCTTCACTCACGCCGTAATACTGCTGGGCTGCGCGAACGGCTGCTTGGGTTTGGGAGCCAAAGTTGCCATCGATCGTCCCAGGGTTAAAGCCTCTAGCCTTGAGTCGTTTTTGCAACTCTAGGACACTAAACCTGCCAGCATCAACACCGATCGCGTTTGGATTTGGGGAGGTAGTGAACGGTGTACCAGAGGGGAATGGGCTGAATGAGGGTGTATTCAAGGAATTCAGGGTGGATGGCCCTGCCACCCCATCTGCTTGCAGCCCACTGTCTTGCTGGAGACGAGTCACAGCCCCTTGGGTGTCTGCGCCATAGTACCCAGTTACCGGGCCATCATAGTAGCCAGCATCGCGCAACCGGGCTTGTAATTTTGCCACGGCCTCGCCGCTATCTCCCCGTTGCAAGCCATTGCCAGTCCTGCCCGTAGTTGTTCCTGTAGCGGTTCCCCTAGTCGTTAGGGATTGGCTGGTGTTGGGGCTGCGGCGTTGCAATGCAGATTGGGTTGCGGTTCCCACAATGCCATCGGACACCAGTTCTCTATCTTGCTGGAATTTAATGACTGCCGCTTCAGTCAAAGAACCAAAGTAGCCTGTGATGGGGCCATCGTAGTATCCAACAGTTTTCAAATCATTTTGCAGAGTAGTCACCCGATCGCCACTACTTCCCAACTGCAACTCATTACTCTCGCCTCCGGTGCTGGGGGCGCTTCTGCGGGCATTGAAATTCGCCAGAGCAGATAGGGTTTCCTCTCCAGCCACTCCATCCACAGCCAATCCCTGTTCCTGCTGAAATTTTGTGACAGCAGCGGCAGTTTGATCTCCGTAGTAGCCTGTGATGGAACCAGCGTAGTAGCCCGCATTGGTCAGTTGTGTTTGCAAATCCGTGACTTCGGTGCCGCTGTCCTGGGGTTGCAGAGCCATTGCCCGACTCCCCGATCCCAACATGAGAAGGCTAAGAGTCAGGGACAGAAGAGATGTCCTGGCATAAAAAAAAATTGGGCGACGGATATAGGTTGACGATCGCTGACTAACGCTACTCATGCTATGGGTAAAAGAGACGGGGATGGCAATACGAAGGCAGGCGGGAATTTGCATGATTGATTTCTAGCATGTTTCTACCTGAATCCAAAGCATTAGGTGCTGGGAAAACGGCTTGGCGATATTCTATGCCACTTTTGCAAAATAAATTTGAGTTGCAGCAAGATTTCGCTGCGATCGAACCTGACAACTGAGAAAATCTTTAGGCTATTTCCAGAAAAGGTTATATAAGGCAATGTAGGGGCGAAGCATTCGGCAGATAAGCCTTTGAATTAACCAAAAGATCATTGCCCGAATGCTTCGCCCGTGCGGGGGTAAACTTTTTTGCAGAAATCTCCTTATCAAGACTCTTTGATTAGAAAGTCATTCCCCAATCAAGTCAAATCTACTGAGGTAGGTTTCGCAACGTGAGGCACCCCCCAGCCCAGCTTTTCGCGCAGAAGGTGGAAAAATTCAGGGGATTGCAGCCGGATAAATTTAGCAGAGTAGGGCGATCGTTCGATCCTGACTTGCTCATCGGGTAGGACATAGCACCCTGCATTGCCATCCACCACCATCACCAAACGGTTAGGGTTGACGGGGAAAATTCTAACTGACTCAGTGTTAGCAAACACCAACGCACGGGAGGCTAGGGAGTGGGGGCAAATTGGCACCAACTGTAAAACAGGCACATCTGGCATCAGGACTGGGCCGCCCGCAGACAGCGCGTAAGCCGTGGAACCCGTCGGCGTTGAAACAATGACCCCATCTGCCGCAATATCGATCGCCGCATGTTTACCAATCTCAATTTCAAAATGGCACATACTCGTCAACGGTTCCCGATGCAGCACCATTTCATTCAAACAGAGCGCTTCCCACAGCAAATCTTGATGCCGAAAAACTTGCACAGTCAACATCGTGCGCTCTTCGACCTCATACTGTCCGTTCATCAATTGCTCCAGTGCTTGGGGCAATCGGTTCCAATGCGTTTCAGTCAAAAAACCCATGTGCCCTATGTTAATCGCTAGCAGGGGAATGCCAGGGGGAGCAACTTGACGACATGCCGAGAGGACAGTGCCATCTCCCCCTAGCACCACAGCAAACTGCATCTCTGGGTCAAAACCAGGGGGAGCCAAGCGATCGATCGGGGTGTGACAAATTAAGCCGCCCGGCACAGAACAGCCCAACATGCCCCCCATACCTGTAGCTGTGGCCACCAGCCAACCAGCCATTCGTAGCTTGTCTTCGAGTTCTTTGGCAACGCGACAGGCTACGGGTTTAGTATCGTTGTAAATAATGCCAGCTTTGGGCACGCCTGAAGTCCAGCTTTAATCAGTTGTGAACGAAATACTCAACGAGTGAAAGGAGAGTCATGCTAATTTGAAGACATTCGCAACCTATCTTCAAATCAGCATGGAGTCCATGAGCATGGCTGATTGACAGAATTTCCTTAAGAAGAAAGAATTGATGGGAGATTCAAAGTCATTGAAGGTCTAAACGTTATTCTAGAACTCTGATTTAAGCTTCGATCGCTCCGCTTTGAATCTGCTTTAGAATTAAGTCCCTAAAATGGAATCCGTCTTTTCGCTTGCTTTTGGGCCGACTGTTCGTAGTCTAATTCTTTTAACTTCTTCATGATGCGAGTGAAGTAGTCTTGCATATAGGCTTCCAGGGTTGTGGTGTCTTGAGGCTCCAGCCCAAAGGTGCTGTAAACCTCTGCCATGGGAGCGGTTAACGGTTGACCCGATGCTAAGACCTCTGTGAACGCTAGGCGATCGGCTAGATTCCAACTCCATTGAAAGAATCGGGCAATGCGACGCACAGTCCGTAGCAACCCGATCGGCATCTTAGCAATTTTGGCATCCTGCCCTGACAATCGTTCACAAAGTCGAATAATCTCGTAACTACTCCAGGCACGCGCTCCCACCACTGGATAGGTTTGTTTAGCCGTTTCAGGCACCTTCAAAGCTCGCACTGCAAACTTAGCAATGTCCTGGGTGTCCATATAGGCGATCGCAGACATTTCCCCCATCACCCACACCGCTTGCCGCTCCAGAATGGGAATGGCGTATTGACCAATCAACCCTTGCAGGAATCCAGCGGGTCGCAGAATCGTATAATTTAAGCCCGATTCTGCCAAATATAGCTCTGTACAGCGCTTCACCTCCATCAAAGGCACCGCAGAGAACTGTTCAGCATTCAGGATCGAAAAAAATACAAAGCGCTCTACATTAGCTGCCTTCGCCGCGTCAATGAGTGCCGTTTTGCCCTCCCAATCCACCTGCTTGATGCTAAGAGAGTCGGTGGGACGGGTCGTTGCGGCATCAATTACCGCTGTAATCCCATCTAGAGCAGGGGCTAGGGTTGTCCGATCGCACAGATCACCCCGCACCAGTTCTGCCCCCCACTCCTTCAGAAATGCGGCCTTCCTCGGACTTCGTACCAGGCAGCGCACCTGGTATCCCTCATCCAGGGCACGCCGAGTAATTTGTCTGCCTAAAGTACCTGTGGCACCCACAACCAATAAATTCATGAGGGATGGTGTAATAAATCGTTAACTTTCTTAAAGATGTTATCAGAAAACATCAGCTTACTCTGCACCTCCCTGAATTTTCAGGAGCAAGAAGCCCAGACCCAGACCCACTAGAATTAGCGTAAAGGATAAACCCGCAGCGCTTAGAATCTCAGTGTTCATTTCTTTTTCCCCTTAAGTTAAGTGTTTAAATAAGTTCGGGAGTTCAGTTTAGATGAAGCTGGCATGACTTAATCAAGCCTTCCCGATCGCCCTTAGCCTAGTGGCCCGTTTGCTCTATCACTAAACTCGCAAAGTGTATTTTAAGGCAGTTCGGTAAAGAGTTTTGATGATCTCGGTGAATATCACTCAAAACTCAAAACTTGGAACAATCCCTCCAACGAGTCAGAAACTTCCGCCAATCTGTACCAGACCCAGATACTTGGACATAAACCGATCGGCGAATGCCTCACCTTGGAGCGATCGGGTCAAAAGTTCAGATCCCTTAAATCTCTCTTGAGAACTGAATCCTATGCAAACTTCACCCGCCCTTGGTAGTTTTGACCTGCCACGATTAGCACTGACGATGGGAGATCCATCAGGAATTGGTTCAGAAGTAATTTTGAAGGCTCTAGCTGATCCTACCATCACTCAAAATTGCCACATCACCGTAATTGGCAGTCAGCGTCTCCTAGAGCAAACCTATGCATCTTTGCAACATCACCAAAACGATCGCCCCTTTCCCCTGGCATCTCCTCAGTCTCTCAGGTTTTTGGAGGTGGAATTACCTTACGGATTGCTTGATGGAATTAGTTTGGGAACGGGAAACGCTGCCAGTGGTGCTGCTAGTTTTGCCTATTTAGCGGCGGCGATCGACTACACCTTGGCAGGCAAATTTGCAGGCATCGTCACCGCCCCGATCGCCAAGTCTGCCTGGAGCGCAGCCGGGCATTATTACCCCGGTCAGACCGAGTTGCTGGCAGCCAAGGCAGGAGTAGAGCGGGTCGGCATGTTATTTGTGGCCCGATCGCCCCACACAGGCTGGACACTACGCACCCTGCTGGCAACGACCCATATTCCCTTGCGCCAAGTTGCAGATGCCCTCACGCCCGCCCTACTCACCACCAAGCTAGATCTACTCATTGAGTCTCTCCGACAGGATTTCGGGGTGGAGTCTCCCCGCATTGCGATCGCCGGGCTGAATCCCCACAGTGGTGAGCAGGGGCAACTCGGGCAGGAAGAACAGGACTGGTTAATCCCCTGGCTAAGGCAAGAACAGCAGCAGCGGACAACGATTCAGCTTGAGGGCCCCGTGCCCCCCGATACCCTCTGGGTCAGACCAGGACGGGCTTGGTATGGTTCGACCTCTGAGGAATTCTCCAGCATTCCCCCAGCCCACGATGCTTACATAGCGCTCTATCACGATCAAGGGTTGATTCCAGTAAAACTAATGGCATTCGATCGCGCCATCAACACATCGATCGGGCTACCCTTTGTTCGCACCTCTCCCGACCACGGCACCGCCTTTGACATTGCAGGTCGTGGAGTTGCTGATGCCACTAGCTTGAAAGCAGCCATTCAGCTAGCGATAGAAATGGTGCAGCGGCGATCGGGCATCTTTCCCCCTAAGGATCTAAGCCAGCACCCAAGTCACTCTTGAGCTTTATGCTTTTATACTCTCCAAAGAAAAACTGTAGTCTATCTGTAGGAGGAGACTAGAACATCGAATTGCCTAGTTTTCCTTCCTCTTTTCCAAAAACTTAGCTTTTTCAGCATCCTATCTGAAATCAGAAATTGTTTAGGGAGTAAGCCTGGATACCGCAATTTCGGCATAAATCAGTCAAGATGAAGTGTCAGGGATATTTGACATTTGAGACCTTTCTTCATTCCACTTCTAGGCAAACAAGGTCAAAATAAGAAAGGTTAAGAAGGATTCGGTATACCTAACTACAACGCCAGCTTATAAAGAGTATTTAGTTGGGTTTCCCCATTACTACAGCGTCAATTCCCAACTTTATTTACTTCAGGGTTGAGACCAAAAGGGTGAACTATGCAGACTATTCAGTATTCAATAGATATATTTCAGGACGAAGTTCGGCAACTGGTACAGAAAGGAGTTGTCAACCGCCAACAGCCCATTTATTCACTTTGCAAATATATTCCTGCCCGCGAATGGGTGTGTATTGAAGGTGAGTTGGAACGATGCGACTTTCTGCTTAGAGATCGAATTTGCGATTTAATTAGCCACGAAGATTGGCAGAACGATTAATTCACATTCGGAATTAACTTCGGATTGGGATAGCAAACTTAGAAGCTGTCATCACTCAACTGATACCCATCATTACTCTGATCACTTCCACAAACCCGCCCTCATAGAATGGTGGCTAACCAGGAACTGAGCCTTACTGGTTAAACGTCCTCCTTTTTTCTGGCGTAGCAGTACTCGTTGCAATAGTCCCTAGTGTTCTGCCAAGAAAATTTTGAGGGGTCTTCGACTCCTCAAAATTTAATTCCAACTAACCTCCCAGCTTTCAGCTACCCGTCAATTAATGATTGACAGACTACTAGTGATTTGTCGATTTTTAAATCGTGAGTCTAGGATTGGTAACTTGTCATTACCAACATTTTTGAGAAATCGAAGATTTCTCAAAAATGTGAATTCTAAACCTCTTAGAAGTCCCAAATTGTCGCCCGAACCGCCCCCCTGCCCCCAATTCTGGGGGGTTCTGAGATCGAAGTCCCCCAGAATTGGGGCCTTAAATCCTTTCAGGCATACATGAAAAGGGAGCAAGTGCAAGATCTAAAGCATTTGTCAGACACTCTCTAAGCTTTTTAATAGATGTTGGTAATGACAAGGATTGGTAAGGGGTTGTGGAGGCTTCAACCTACAAAATCATTCTTGACAGACCACTAGGATTGCTATGTTTTTCCTGCAAAATAGCAATGGCTGGATAACAGAATCTATTAATCTGTTGTAATTCTTAGTGCAACATTAAGTTAGGTTAAGATAGTAACTGAATCTGATGTTTCCTTCTGCTTATATAGCAGTTGCATGGCTGTTAATTCTTATACTAAAGACTATTAATGTTAGATCAGTTTTTAACCGCGTTTGCCCACCTCAAGTTTGATAGTCTCCTGGTATTGCCTGTGCTAGTCACGTTGGAGGCTGTGCTTTCTGCGGACAATGCGATCGCCCTAGCTGCCATTGCCCAGGGACTGGAAGACAGCAAGATGCAGCGTCAAGCTCTCAACTTAGGTCTGGTTGTTGCGTTTGTTCTGCGCGTTGGACTGATTCTCACAGCAACCTGGGTGACTAAAATCTGGCAGTTTGAACTATTGGGGGCTGCTTATTTACTCTGGCTAGTATTCCAGCACTTCCGAGATGCAGGTGAAGAGGATGGTAACCACCATGGGCCAAGATTCTCTTCTCTGTGGAAGGCGATTCCGGCAATCGCCTTCACCGATTTAGCGTTTTCCCTCGATAGCGTTACCACTGCGATCGCTGTTTCCGACAAAACTTGGTTGGTGATCACGGGTGGCTTAATTGGGGTCATTGCCCTACGATTCATGGCCGGACTGTTTATTCGTTGGTTAGATGAGTTCACCCACTTGGAAGACGCTGGCTACATGACTGTAGCCTTAGTTGGGCTGCGGCTTTTGTTTCGAGTGATCAAGCCAGAACTGGTGCCGCCGGAGTGGGTCATGCTAAGTTCGATCGCACTTATATTTGTCTGGGGATTTTCACAGCGGACGCAACTCCAACCATCAGAAGCGAGTCCCGAAATGGTGTCCTCAACTCCTACTTCAGATTTACAGGATGAGAGTTAAGGAGGTTCCTGAGAAAGATGTTACCCCCATAGGGGCGAAGCATCCGGCAGATAAGTCCTTGAATCGCAGAAGGTTATTGCCCGGATGCTTCGCCCTTCCGGGCAATAACCTTTTCTGGAAATCTCCTAACGCAAGTCAGCAACATTTTTAGGGGCAGGTCTATCAAAGTCACGGCAGTTACTGATGTTCTACCCCAACTTGCCGATCGCTGCTACAAGGGGCTGAAATGTAGAAACTAGTCCTCCATGGCTGACTACTAGCGTTGGATAGGGGCGACGATCGTAATCTTGACCTGCTTGTAGCGGAAAGATTGGGTCAGGTTCCAGAGGCACCCAGACGGCTCCTGCTGCCTGGACGATCGCCCACACAGCGGCAATATCCCAGACCTTTGGTGTTGCTTCCACTCCTCCGGTTGCCACTCCTGCTGCGATCGTCAGAAAGTTATAGGTTGTAAGACCCAGTATTCTAATTTTGCAAGGGAAGGAATTCTGCAAAACCGCTGTACTGCGAGTACACAGGTTGAACAAGTGATTGGCAGTCATCGTTTCTGAACCGCTATGGATTGGTTGCTGGTTCAAGAATGCCCCTGTCGGGCCGCTGAGTCCTGATGCTCCATACCAAAAGCCATGAAAGGATTGGGATAATGGGGGTATCTGCACATACCCAAATACGGGAGTGCCTTTGTAAAGCAATCCGAGGGAAATGCCCCACAGAGGCAACCCTCGAGTGAAATTCGTTGTACCATCTAGGGGGTCAATCACCCAACACCACTCGCGATCGGGCAATGTGTGCGTTGCTTCTTCACTAATTACCCCATGATCAGGAAAGCTGCGGCCGATCGCTTCTCGAATTTCCCGATCGGCCCACTGATCTGAGCGAGTGACTAAGCTGCCGTCTGCTTTGCAGAATGACTCTCGCGGCTGCCCAAAATCACTGAGCAATCGAGTCCCAACGTGTTCCGTTATGCCTTGAGCAAACTGAAGCACGGTCTGCCAAAAATCTGCCATCATTAAACCTCAAAGTTTGGACAGTGCTGATTTAGTAGCAATCATAGGAGGTTCTGCGAGTCAAGTTATGGCTTTTTTCACGAGTTTTCCTCCCTTTTCTGGCAAATGCTGGGTCAGACCCCTCTTGCTCTCTGAGGCAGTGCTTGCGATTATCACTCCAGTGACGATTTTCAGGAACTCCAGTCCCCATGCTTTTCAGTATGGGGACTTTTTGTTTTCGGAGCATCTTAGTCAACGGTGTTGACCACAGCGACTCACAGCTTCAGCCTTGGCGGTACAGCCACATAGATGAAACCCAATTCTACAAATAAGGGATCATGTACCAAAGCCACAAATCGCTGGAATCCTTGCTAATCAAGCATTCTCGGTTCCAAAGCTTTGAGAAGGTAGGTAAAACTTCTCACTGCAAGCTTGTGGGAAACCTGTCCAGCGATATACTAATCCTGTGTGACAGGCGAACCGTAGACAACGTTATTGTTAGGGCAACCGAGTATGGATTCAGGAATCGATCTGCAAGGAAGTTTCATCCAAGCGCTCATGGACTTAGGATTACCTGCTGATCTAGCTAAGGTAATCTGGATACCTCTACCCATGCTGTTGATTATTGCTACAGCGACATTTCTGGCATTAGTTAGCACGTGGCTAGAACGAAAAATTTCAGCGGCAGCACAGCAACGAGTTGGTCCTGAGTACATGGGCCCTTTGGGAATGCTGGTTCCTGTTGCAGATGTAATCAAGCTTCTGATCAAAGAAGATGTCATGCCTGCCAAAACTGACCCGTGGTTGTACACTCTGGGGCCCATTTTGGTTTTCACACCTGTCTTCTTGTCCTATTTAATTGTGCCGTTTGGTCAGCACCTGATCATTACGGACTTGGGAATTGGTATTTTTCTATGGATATCGCTTTCCAGTGTTGTGCCGATCGGTCTCCTGATGGCGGGTTACTCCTCGAACAATAAATATTCCTTGCTGGGAGGACTGAGGGCCGCCGCACAATCTATCAGCTACGAGATTCCCCTAGCCCTATCTGTGCTGGCGATCGTCATGATGTCCAACAGTTTGAGTACGATCGACATTGTGCAACAGCAGTCTGGGTACGGCATCCTGGGTTGGAATATTTGGCGACAACCTGTGGGATTTGTCATCTTTTGGATTGCAGCTTTGGCAGAATGTGAGCGCCTCCCCTTTGACTTACCTGAAGCAGAGGAAGAACTGGTTGCAGGCTATCAAACTGAATATGGCGCAATTCGGTTCATGCTGTTCTACGCTGGTTCCTATGTCAACCTGATTCTCTCCTCGCTGATGGTTGCGGTTCTTTATCTGGGTGGATGGGAATTCCCAATCCCAGTGGGAGTAATCGCTGATTGGTTAGGCATCAGTGAAACAACGCCTTGGCTGCAAATCGTCACGGCTACTTTGGGAATTACGATGACCCTGCTGAAAGCCTATTTTCTACTTTTCCTCACTATCTTGCTCCGTTGGACAGTCCCCAGAGTCCGTATTGACCAATTGCTAGACCTCGGCTGGAAGTTCCTGCTCCCTGTCTCGCTCGTTAATTTGTTACTCACTGCGGGATTGAAATTAGCCTTGCCTTTTGCCTTTGGCGGCTAGGTTGCGACTTGACGGCTCTACGCGTCGCTCGTCTCCAGTTAGCAGGAAAGTATCTGTGAAAGGTTTCACCGCTGCACGGGCGAAGCATACCCTTCGGAAAGCAATCTACAAGCAGCGATCTTTTAGTCAATTCACAGATTTATCTGCCGAATGCTATCTGCCGAATGCTAAGTACAAAGCACACACTACGCGCTCACCCTTGCATTTCCTGTATAACCTTCTCCGAAAATCTTCCAAGTTTTGTGTTCTAAAATCCCTAGCCTGATTCCTTAAACATCTCGTCCTATGCTGAAATTCCTTAAACAAGTTACTGACTATTTGAAGGAAACCCGCGACGCTGCTAAATACATTGGGCAAGGTCTTGCGGTTACCTTCGACCACATGCAGCGTCGTCCTGTTACGGTGCAGTACCCCTATGAAAAGTTGATTCCTTCAGAGCGGTTTCGGGGCAGGATTCACTTTGAGTTTGACAAGTGTATCTCCTGTGAGGTTTGTGTCCGCGTTTGCCCTATCAACCTCCCTGTGGTTGATTATGAGTACAACAAGGAGACCAAGAAGAAAAAGTTAAACAGCTACAGTATCGATTTTGGGGTTTGTATTTTCTGCGGCAATTGTGTGGAATACTGCCCGACTAATTGCTTATCGATGACTGAAGAGTATGAACTCTCGACCTACGATCGCCACGAGTTGAACTATGACAGCGTGGCTCTGGGACGGCTTCCCTACAAAGTGACTGAAGACCCGATGGTGACTCCGCTACGGGAACTGGCCTATTTACCTAAGGGCACGATCGACCCTCACAATTTACCAGCCACTGCTCGCCGTGCAGGTCAGCGTCCAGAGGAAATTCTGGAAAAAATGGAAAAAGAAGGGGCTGGCAAGTCCTAGGGGTTAACAACTCATGCCCATTCCTGACACCTTGATACTCTGAACAGGTTTTCCAGGCGATCGTTATTAGCTAGTCCACAAATTAATTCTTTTCTATCCGTTATTCAGTGCTGGAGTTTTCCATGTTGAATCAGTTAGCCGCATTGTCTTTGCCCACAAGAAGCCTGGCAGAAGGGGTACAAATTGTCACCCTCGTCATCCTGGGCTTAATGATGCTCGGAGCCGCCCTTGGTGTAGTTTTGCTGCCGAGCATTGTCTACTCAGCCTTCTTACTGGGAGGCGTATTTATTAGCATCGCTGGACTCTACATTCTGCTGAATGCTGGATTCGTAGCAGCAGCCCAGGTTCTCATCTACGTGGGAGCTGTAACCGTCCTCATTCTGTTTGCCATCATGCTGGTCAACAAGCAACAGGATTTTGCTCCTGTTGCTAATGCTTGGATTCGCAAAGGGGCAGCGGCTCTAGTTTGCCTGGGTTTATTCGCATTACTAAGTACGATGATTGTGGCGACTCCTTGGTCGCTGTGGACGGGTCCGATCGCTGGAGATAATGCCATAGTGGTCATCGGGTTACACTTTTTCAGCGACTTCTTACTACCTTTTGAGTTAGTCTCCGTGCTACTGCTCATGGCGCTGATTGGGGCCATTGTCCTAGCGCGGCGGGAGTTCCTACCCGAAGACAGGCTGGTGCAACAGCAGGGTGATGCTGCGCTGACATTACCCGAGCGTCCCCGCGAAACAGCGGCTTTGACTGGCAGTACCACTCCTCGCCCATAACCTTTGCCCATAATCGTTGTAATTAACCTGCTCTAACTTAAAGCTATGCAACTGCAATATTTTCTCCTTTTAGCCGCCGCTCTTTTTTGCATTGGTGTATATGGGTTGGTGACGAGCCGCAATGCGGTGCGAGTGCTGATGTCGATCGAACTCCTGCTGAATGCCGTGAACTTAAACTTGATGGCTTTTTCTAACTTTCTTGACTCCCAAAGTATCAAGGGTCAAGTTTTTACAGTCTTTGTGATTTCGATCGCGGCGGCTGAAGCGGCTGTAGGACTGGCGATCATTCTGTCTATTTACCGCAATCGGGACACGGTGGATATGGAACAGTTCAACCTGTTGAAGTGGTAAGCCTCAAGGACAGCGGCTTTGCAGTGATTAGTTGATGGATTATGGGACGGACAGTCCACTGATTTTGAGCTGCCTATGTAGTGTGATTAAAATGCTCATCCAGCACTGCAACCTAACCACAACATGCTTGAACTCCTGTTAGTCCGCTGCGGCGGACTTTTTTGTGACTTTATTTTTTGTGGCTTCATTCAGAGCAGCATCGTTAAGAAAATCCTACGCTTCGTCATGTACCTTACTGTCTTGCCTGCTTCGTCACGCTTGATGGCTCTAACTTGACCTGATCGAATACTTGAAGCGCCGATCGCCAAACTAGATAGCCTTGAGGACTCAGATGTAACCCGTCTGTGGTCAAATTTGTGCGAAGATCGCCTGCTTTATCCGTGAATAAAGGATGTAAATCCAGGTAGAAAGCTCCTTGTTCTGTAGCGATCGTTTCTAGCTGCTGATTCAAGCGACGAATTCTGCTATTGGCAATTTCCTGCAATCGCCCCTTACCCTCCCATGTGGCACGGCTGTCAGCATGGGGCAGGATGGATTGCACTACCAGTTGAGACTTGGGATGAACTCGGCGCAGGTAACGAATAATTTCGGCTTGGTTAGCCAAAATGGTCTCATCCGACACCCCTCGAATTAAATCATTGATGCCAATGAGCAAAAAGATGGTTTCAGGCTCGGTGCGATCGAATAAATTCAAGCGCTTCAGTAGACCAGCAGTGGTTTCTCCAGAAATCCCCTGATTCAGCCAAGAGCGTTCTGAGGGCAGCAGATCAGGGGGGAACCAAAGGCTCAAGGAGTCTCCCACCATCACTGTGAGACGCTTAGGTTGTTTGTCTGCCACCACCTCTGCCTCTCGTTGCAGGAGCACAACCCATTCGTTGTAGGAGAGTTGGTGACGAGGGCCCAGTTCTGGTGGAGGCAGAGGAGCCGCTTGTACCCGGCTAACCTGCACCACCGAGGAAGTAGCTTGGGAAGCAGGAGAGAGTCCCCGATCGCGTAGGAGCAGCAACACGATCACTGATAAAAGTAACCCATTGACCGCTAAAGAGCAGCCGGTTAAGAGAGGGGGGAATTTCGATCGGATACGCACAGAATCAGAGATAACAAGGTTTAAATCAGATTTTAGTGGCAATTCTGCGTGAAGACTAGAGCTAAGGTCTCAAAAGGCAACCTATTCATGCTCTTTGGCTTCGGAAGGCTACAGAACATCGCCAAGATTAATGTGGCTAAGCGTCTTGATCTGTATCAAGAGATATAGAACACTTGGCAGCGATCGTTTAGTCACAAATATTCCTATAGATTGACCTTTCTAAACACTGCTTCTTGAAAGATTCTGTTATATTGGATACAGAAATGAATGAATTGCTTGTGCATAGACACAGAAATGAAGTCTAAAGTGCAAGCCGATCCACACAATCCATTTGACCTTGAGAGTTAACTATCATGAATTTACAATTTACTGCTGTTACAACTTCTTCAACCTTGGCGATGGGACAAGTTCAAAATGTTGCCCCTATTCAATCCTCCTTGCCTACCTCCGCAAGTGTTGGATTGTCTTTTGTGCTACTGATTGCTTTTATTGGCGCTGTCAATGCAATTCCCAAATCAGTTCGTAGAAAGCCACGCCAATTGGCAGAGGTACACCAGACAGGTGGACTGCTCACTCACTTTTAGTTGAGACTTAATGCTTTTCTGGAGCATGTGTAATTTTGGACTGCGCGCATTGCTCAGCATAGCTTGTGATATGTCAATGACCATTGACAAAAACTTGGCTGAGAAACTGAGATGTAAAAAAATTGCGGTAGAGGGCTGTGACTTTGAAGAAGTCACCCTCTACCGCAATTTTTTATCGTTGATTTTTGACTGTATAGTACAGATTAACTGATAGTCTAATCTCCAATGGGGGAAACCTCAGCAGGTTTTATATCATCTTCTGATCCGAGGTCATCCATCGTATAAACATCAGGCCAGATGGATGCGCCATGTTCATAGAAGTCAATTCCAATCTCGTCAGCTTTAGCCGCAACCCGTAAGCGACCCACTGCATTTAAGACCGAGAACATGACAAAGGTGAAGACAGCAGTGAAAGCGACGATCGCTAGAATTCCGATCGTTTGCCAGAGAAGAATGTCCACTCCACCCCCCCTGAGTAACCCTGCTTTACCACCGGGGATTAGACCTGGCTCACCTAAGAAGCCAATTGCTAGGGTGCCCATCATCCCACAGGAGCCATGTACTGCAAAGGCACCCACAGGGTCATCAATCTTGACTGCTTCAATCACATCTACGACTACTACGACCAAGATGCCAGCGGTAATCCCAATAACAATAGATGCCCAAGGCGCGACAAAGGCACAACCAGCCGTTACGCCGACAAGACCTGCGAGTGAGCCATTCAAGCAGTAAACCAAGTCCCATTTTTTAGAGCGGAAATATTGGAAAATCAAGGTGGTCATCGCGGCTGCACCCGCTGCCAGCGTTGTGTTGAGACACACCAGTCCAATGAGTCCGGTGTTACCTACACCTAAGGTAGATCCAGGATTAAATCCGTACCAACCAAACCAAAGAATCATCGTACCGAGAGTCGCCAATCCCAAGTTATGGGCGGGGGGCAATGTGCCCCAGGGTGGGCGATTGGGACGAGGACCAAGAATGTAAGCACCAACCAGAGCCGTTACGCCACCGACAGTATGAACCACAGCACTGCCAGCGAAATCGAGGAAGCCCCTAGCTGCCAACCAACCACTAGGATTCCAAGCCCAGTGAACAATGATGGGATAGCTGATAGCGCCCATGATAGCGCTGTAAATTAGGTCTCCGACGAAATCAGTGCGTCCTGCCATGGAACCTGTGGTAATCGTGCTAGCAGTAGCAGCAAAGGCGAATTGAAAGAAGAATAACGTTAGCGTGTTGATGTTTGGTGCATAGGTTGGTGCGCCATCAACAACAACAGCGCCCATGGCGTAAGTGATTGCGCCATTGGTCATGGTCATGGCATCGTTCAGGAAAAAGTTATTTGTGCCAATGAACCCACCTGAACTTGTGCCAAAAGCAATCCCAAATCCAACTGCCCAAAAGACGATCGCCGTGAGTCCAGCATCAATAAAGTTCTCTAGCAGAGCGTTTACAGCTCCTCGTTGGCGTACCAATCCAGTTTCCAGGATGGCAAAACCAGTCTGCATGAAAAATACCAAAAAGCCTGTCAGTAACACCCAGACTGTATCCAATCCCACTATTAAAGTGGTTGCTTTTGCATCTACCGATTCAACAGTGGGTGCGGGGGGTGGGGTAGCTTGGGCCAGCAAGTGGCTAGCTGTTGCAGAGACAGGGTGGATAGCAGAGGGGTCAGCCGCATGTGCGATCGTTGCCCCAAAAATTGCTAGAACCATTGACCCAATCGCCAGTGCCAGCAATCGCTGCCATAGCCGATTACGTTTGTTCATCTTTTACTTCTCCTAATGAAAACCGTGATTTAACCGTGGGCCGGACTAGTAGAATAAACCTTCTGTGACTTATGCTTGCCAAGTTGATAATTCTGAATCGTTTATTTCAGAAAATTAAGACTGTGTCCTAAAGTGCCCTTGAAACATGATCGATGGGTGAGATGAGGTGCTTTCACTGGGTTAATCCTCTTGGAACATAAGAGCAGGTCAAGGCTCGAAGTTCCAAATAAGTAACCGAGTGAGAGATAGAACAAGCTATCTGGCAAGACCCCTGTCACGCTAAACGCTCTCTATTTAAGTTAATGACCTATGTTCTAGAAGTCATAATCCCTGATCGCTAGAACTCTGTACTTGAGATATCTAGCCTTGAGGTATCACTGCGGTTATAGGTTGAAATACATCCGCAGGTATACATTACATGAATAATGATTTCACCAATTATGGGTGGTTGTATTCTGTATCGGAAAATACATTTCAACAGAAAAATATAATGCATAATTCTAGTCTGATAAATGTTCGACCTAGACATTTAGCGATCGAAGCCTTTTTGCCAACGCAGATTTCGTCTCCAAGTATAGAAACTGCGGTTCTGTCCCAAATTCATATCTCGCCCCAAAATCTCGCCCCAAAATCTTGTAAGAACTCCGGTTCCTGAATCAAGAGTTGAAGGCTCTTGGGTCCAGGAGTTGAGCAATTTTTAGGCTAGGGTCGATCGCGCGGGGTCTAGAGAAACCGGGGTTCTGCCCAATATCCACACCTCACCCAAAGATCTCGCAAGAACCCCGGTTTCTGGTTCGGGTTTCTGCGCTAGGCACAAGCGATTTGTCAACATTATCCTTTGACAGTATGTCCACTTATTTCTTCTTTGGATTCCTAAAACTCAGCGCTAAGGGGAGAGCGGGGGAATGGGATCACATCGCGAATGTTTCCCATGCCTGTCATAAACTGCACCAAGCGCTCAAACCCTAGCCCAAAGCCAGCGTGGGGCACAGTGCCATAGCGACGCAAGTCTAGATACCACCAGTAGACTGCTGGGTCTAGTCCTTGTTGTTGAATTCTACGCTCTAACACGTCTAAGCGCTCTTCCCGTTGAGAACCGCCGATAATCTCACCAATTTTAGGCGCTAAAACATCCATGGCTCGCACAGTTTTTTCATCGTCGTCCACCCGCATGTAGAAGGCTTTGATTTGGGTGGGATAGTGGGTGACGATCGTGGGTCTTTTGAATAATTCCTCAGCCAGATAGCGTTCGTGTTCTGATTGCAGATCTAGTCCCCACGAGACTGGATACTCGAAGGTGCGATCGGCTTTTTCCAGGAGATCGATCGCCTCTGTGTACGTAATGCGCTGAAACTCGTTATCGATAATATTTTGAGCCGTAGATAGCACCGAATCATCAATCCGGGCATTGAAAAATTCCATATCCTCAGCACAGTGGGTCAGCACGTAACTGAAAACGTACTTCAAAAATGCCTCTGCCAAATCCATATCGCCCTCTAGGTCACAGAAAGCCATTTCAGGTTCCACCATCCAAAATTCTGCTAAGTGACGCGATGTATTGGAGTTTTCTGCCCGAAATGTGGGCCCGAAGGTATAAACATTGGTGAACGCCATGGCCATAATCTCTGCTTCCAATTGACCACTCACGGTCAAGAAGGCCGGCCGTCCAAAGAAATCCTGGCTGTAATCCACGGCTTGCGACTCTGTGAGCGGCACCCGTTTCAAATCTAGGCTGGTCACCGCAAACATCTCTCCGGCTCCCTCACAATCGCTGGCAGTGATGATGGGAGCATGAACCCAGAGGAAGCCGCGCTCTTGAAAAAACTGGTGGATGGCGGTGGCGCAGGCGTTGCGGACTCGGAATACTGCGCCGAAGGTGTTGGTGCGGGCCCGTAGATGTCCCTGCGACCGCAGAAATTCAAAGGAGTGGCGTTTTTTTTGCAAGGGATAGGTTTCTGAGTCTGCTTCCCCAAAAATCGTCACTGCCTCAGCCTTGAGTTCAATTCGCTGTCCTTTGCCTTGGGATGCCACCAATTGCCCCGACACTTCCACTGAAGCCCCCGTACTCAATCGCCTCAAGGTTTCGCTGTAGTTGGGCAACTCCTGATGCAACACGACTTGCAGTCCCGCCATTGAGGAACCATCATTCACTTCCACGAAGGCGAACCCCTTCGACTCCCGTTTGGTGCGAACCCAGCCTTGGATTTGCACTGCCTCGTCTGGTTGTCCTTGCCGCAATATCTCGCTTACCCGTCTCACTGTCATGCCACTTTCCTCGTTAGTCCTTACATTTTAAGTAACTTCAAACGGACTTTTGTTTGAGATAGAGGCGAACCAAAGGAGACTCAGAAATCGTGGTAGCTTGCCAGCCTTGCTGCTTGTAGAGTGGCTGCTGGGGATTATTGGTGTCGATTGTGGCAATTACGGCACAAAGCGCTGAATCTGCAAATTCTGAGGCTATTTCTGTATATTCGTTGCCACCTCTAACGTGTTTCAAACGAAACGGTTTTGCACTCTTTTGATGAAGTAGTGTCCAAAGCGGGTACTCCCAATCATTCATGTCCAAAGCTAGTCCGATCGAGCCACACCCATGATTGACGATCGCATCTGTGGCGGCTTCATAGGGAACTTTGAGGTCTTTACGAACACCACTGAAATAAATAGCTTGGCGGTCGAGGGTCAGGATAGATTGGGACTGCTCTGGATGGGAAATGGGTAAGGCAAGCAGGGGATGACGCATGGGAGTAAGGGCGTAGAGAACTGCCGAAATTGCCAATAAAGATAATAAAATCGATCGCAGTTTCGGCTTAACAGAGCTGTTTAGGTAATCTGCAATGACGGGGGTATTGAGGACAAAAACAGGCAGTAGTAGACGATTGCCCCAAGGTTGCCAATTTAATAGCAAATTGAAGAGTAGAAATCCACTTAAATTACTACTCAATAGCCATAACAAGTTGTCTTTGGTGGTGTTGCGATCGATTCTTTGCGATCGATTTTCTGCTTTCCACAATCGCCAATAAGAGTAGCACGTTACTATTAGTACAACTGCTGCCAGAACTCCTAAAATTAAGTGTATGGGGCTACCTACATGGTCTTCATTAGGAGCCATAGAAGTGCGAAACTTATCAATATTTACGCCCCCTGTTTGTTGGTAAATATTATTAACAGAATAGACTTGTTTTTCAAGTTGATGCACTAACCGTAAAAAACCAGGAATTGGTAAATTAAGAGCTAAATTTTTTAAGATATTAAAAATCAAACTTAGTAGCGTGATGTTTGTATTTCTGGTGCCGCCATCTATGCCTAGGAAAGAGCTAAAGGTTTCATAGTTACGCCAATAGCTCGGAATCGATAGTATTAAGCTGCTTGCTACGAGTCCTAAAACGGTAAAAATACTTTGTAGAAAGCTGGAGATAAAATACCCATTGGAAGTCAGTTGTTTAGCTCTGAAAATTCGTAAAGCTAGAATGATGACTAAGGGAAACCCAAAAATAATTGCTGTGGGTTTCGTAAGAATACTTAATCCTAAAGAGGCGGAGAGCCAGAAATAATCCAGTCCAGAGTAGCTTTCAGTGCTGAAGATGAAATAGGCAAAGCAAACCAACCAAAATGTTGTGATTAAGTCGGTTTGGGTGGTTGTAGATTGCATGATTGCCATCGGAAGACTGGCACAAACTAAGGTGCTAATGCGTGCAGCTTTCTCAGTGGATAACTGTCGAGTTAACAATGAAATCCCAGTGATACTGCCCACAAATGCCAGCCATTGCACAGTGTTGGCGAACCGATCGCCTCCTGACAAAAGTTGGAGTTGGGCGATCGTATACCCAGCAAATGGGGGAAAGGAAATCTGGCGTAGATTGTTGGTAGTGTAGTGAGCAACAGTGCCATTTTGAAGCCAATGCATGACTCTAGGCATGTGATATGTCATGGAGTCCCAATTGTTAGGAGGAGCAATCAGAGCCGTTGCTAAGCAAAGGAGCAAAATGAGCATAACGCAGACGATCGTCGCTTTTTGAGAACTTTCTTGGGGCAAAGCTCTCCTGGCTTTAGCAATTAATTTAGTTGGTAATAAGGCTGAAAAACTATCTTTTGTAACCCTATGCCTCTGTTGAAGCGCAAAAACCAAAAAGACGATGTTAAGGATTAAAATCGAAGTCCAGAATACTGCAACAGAACTGAAATTCAAGGAGCGAGTTAAACTCAATCCTTCGGTTAATCCAGCAATCAAAACTCCATAAAGAATACATGTTTGAATGAATGCGGCTCTCATTCCTGAGTGATGCGGCGATCGAATTGAGCACAGGATAATCCAGGTTATTAAGCTAGAGCCTGCAAGCAGTAGAACTGGCATTACCTACCTCCTAAATTACAACATTCCCTACATTGTCAACGTTCGTTTTTAATTAAGAAAACATTTGATAAATCATTTCTGCTAGGTAATGATTAGCGAAATACGTTGTATTTTAGAATGCAATAAATTGCTTGAACGCCATCTTTCCAGCCAATTTTCTTACCTTCTTTATAGGTGCGACCGTAGTAAGAAATGCCAACTTCATAGATACGACATCCTTTTTTGGCAACCTTTGCCGTGACTTCGGGTTCAAAGCCAAACCGATTTTCTTCGAGTTTAATTGATTGAATGATTTCCCGACGAAAGGCTTTGTAGCACACCTCCATATCAGTGAGGTTGATATTCGTAAAAATGTTGGAAAGCATAGTGAGGAATTGGTTGCCAACCATGTGCCAGTAATAGACGACTCTGTGAGCTTGCCCTCCTGCAAACCGGGAACCAAAAACCACATCAGCCTTGTTGTCTAAAATAGGTTTGATCATGACTGGATATTCTTGGGGATCGTATTCCAAGTCGGCATCTTGCACAATGACAATATCCCCTGTGGCAGCAGCAATCCCAGTTCGTAGCGCGGCTCCTTTGCCTCGGTTGCGATCGTGGTAGATGACGCGATCAACTAAGGACTCAATGTGGGTCAGAATCTCCCTAGTGCCATCTGTGGAGTAATCGTCAACAATAATGATTTCCAGATCTTGTACAGGAGAGGCTTTGACGGCTGCAACTACGGTACCGATCGTACCTAATTCATTGAAACAGGGAATGACGACGCTAAGTTTCATGGGTTCAAGCGCTACAGATTCAGGGACAGGTTGTTAAATTTAGGGTGCCCTGAACTCTGGTAGTTAATAACCTTGGCATAAGATTTTTTAGGCTATCAATTAGCCAAGCATAAAATTTAACTGGTTCAAGTAAAAAAGCTGCACGTTAGTACAGCTTTTTTATTAAGTGTTCAGTTTTTGTAGCAGTTTAGGAGTCTCATTGACTCAGATTTAGCTAAGCCCGTAGTGTTTCTCGATAATTCGTTGCACAATTTGCACACCTGTAGCGGCTTGCCAACCGAATAGCCCTAACATACTAATATTGATGGCAATGTGAGTGAAACGGGCCCAGTCTTGCCCTTTTTGCATGTAGGGAGAGAGGGAAGCAGAGAGAGCAATCAACCCAGTCATGCTCAACCCAGCCAGGAGATGGGGGCCGAAAAATAGCTTGCCATTGTTGAGATAGGTAATTCCCATGCCCATGAGTGAAGACACGACCATTAAACCCAACAAGATAGATCCAATCTGGTAATGCTTTAGATTGAATTTTCCCTTAATGAGTTCTTTTTTGGTATCGCCTTCAGTTATACGAGTACGAATGATTTGAAATCCTGTGTAGAGGGCATAGAGTGACAGCGCTAACAGTCCCCACATCACGACAGGATGAATAAACTGACTCCAAAACTTAACGTCGTCTGAAATTTCCAGTGGCATAGTGTTCCCGTACTCTAGTGTTCTCGTACTCTCTGAGGCTCAGTAGGGTACCTCATAAAAGGTATCATAACGAGCTATCAGATAATACTGGGCATTCAGAATTCAGTTAGTTACAGATTTTCCTTTTGCTTGTTGAATCCAGGTCTGGACTGCTAGAGCCGCTAAACCAAGGGTAGTAATGCTAAAAATAGCGGTGCCTAAGACACTCATGCCAACGACCAGAGTCCGCACGGCAACCATGATATTGGCGACAGCGACGCTGTGGGTGTGAATTGGCTTATGGGCAAAGGTTTGGGCGATCGAAACCGTGGCGAAATAAAGCGCTGTCGCAAATCCACCTGCCATGAAGGAACCCAATAGGCAGCGCCAAGGACCAGGTGAAGATCTAGGCGTAGCAGTTTGAACATCAGCCGAGGAATTGAGGGGATTTGAGTTAGTCATGGCGAATCACTCGAATGCTGGTGTTAGTAAATGGGGCAATCCAACTGTCTAAGTCAGGGTCAGGAAGCGCGACTTTTAGAGCCGCCTGTACCTGCTGGGCTTGGATGAGAGATTGAGTCAGGGCAAGGACTGTGGGGCCAGACCCGGACATCATTGCGCCTAGTGTTGGCTGTCGGTACAACTCATCTCGAAGATGTTGTACCAAGGGATGGGCGGGCAGAACTACTTTCTCCAAGTCGTTGTAGAGTAGCTGACCCAGTTGTAGCGTATCTGATGCTGCATTGTTTTGGGCAAATTTGGCAAGGGCAGAAACGATCGGCCCACTCTGGGCACTAGTGTGGGGTTGTCGGTGAGCAGATTCAGGAGTGGGGTAGGTATGACCGAACTGCTGTCGGTAGGTTTTGTAAGCCCAAGCAGTGGAGACGGCTAGGTGTCTATATTTTGCTAGTACAACATAAAGTTGACTAACGTCTGGAAGGGGTGATACCTGTTCGCCCCGACCCGTTGCCAACATGGTGCCACCCGTAATACAAAACGGTACGTCTGACCCCAATTTTGCTCCGAGAGCTTGTAAGTCTGTCTGAGTCAATCCTAATTTCCATAGGAGATTCAACCCGACCAACACGGCAGCGGCATTGGTAGACCCTCCTGCAAGTCCAGCGGCAACAGGAATGTGTTTTTGAATCGTAATTTCCACACCGCCGTACTGGGCGATCGATGGAAACTCCTCCACAATCAGGGCTGCGGCCCGATAAGCCAAGTTTCGGTCATCAGTTGGCACGTCTGGATGGGAGCAATGGACGCGAATGGTATCGGTGCTGAGCGATCGGATTTCAATCTCGTCTGCCAACCCAATACTCTGCATCACCATCGCCAACTCGTGGTAACCATCAGGGCGGTTCCCTAGAATCTCTAGGTGCAAATTAATTTTGGCTGAAGCAGCGAGGGAACAAACACGCATGGATCAAAGCGGAAGGTGGAGTGGTAGCTGACGGGGAATGAGGCAAATCTTGCACCCGTTGGATAGCTTTTTATAGGAGCTTTATGGGAGCGTGAATTTAATAAGCTGGAGTTTAGGGCAATAATTCCAGTTGATTTGTAAAGTAATCGCTGAGGACTACCCACTGAGAAATGCTTAAGTCTTCGGCGCGAACTTGGGGATTGATTTCTAATTGTTCTAGCAAGTGAGTGAGTTGATCCCGATCGCCCAAACTCCTTAAATTATTGTGTAGCATCTTGCGCTTGGTCGCGAACCCCATTTTCACCAAACTGTCGAGGTGCTTGGGATCACGAGCGGCGGGGTGGGTGGGGCGAGGGCGCAGGCGGACGATCGCTGAGTCAACTTTGGGGGGCGGTTGAAAGGCACTGGCTGGCACAATGCCAATAAGTTCGCTTTCTGCTAGATACTGAACGCGGACTGATAGCGCTCCATAGGCTCTGGAACCAGGCTTAGCACATAGGCGCTCTGCCACCTCTTTTTGCACGAGTAGCACCATGAGGTCATAGGTCGGGATCACGGGATGAGCGATCGTTCCCAACAGTTTTTCGATAATCGGCCCGGTGATGTTATAGGGAATATTTGCTACGACTTTATTAATGGCTTGAAAATTAGGAAAAGGAACTAAAAGTTCAGGCAAATTCAGCGTCAAAAAGTCGCCTTGTAGCAGTAAGAAATTATCGTATTTGCCTAGTTTTTTTGCCAATAATTCACACAGGTCGCGATCGATTTCCACGGCTACAACTGCTGGCGCTAGGGGTAACAATTGCTGCGTTAATAGGCCTGTTCCTGGGCCAATTTCTAGGACTCGATCGCCTACTCCCTCACTTTTTTTCGACAACTCAGCCGCACGAATAATCTGCTGCAAGGCTTTGTCGCTTCGCAGCCAGTGTTGAGCAAATTTTTTCCGGGGTTGGGGAGTCATAAATTTAAGTCGGGTAACATACAACGTTAAACCCAATTTAGAAAAAGCCAGTGGAGTTTAATCCAAGACTTACCCATGAACCTGATTCTTCTCCCTAAATTTCAGGAAGTTATTATAGTTTTCACCATTAATTCTCACGTTTCTGAACTCACCCAAGTCTTCCTCATCCTTGAGAGTGGGATTCAATATGGGTTTAGCTAGTTGAACCAACCTTCATGGGTTTGTTTGACAGATGTATTTTGGTAGATTACACTATAAATATTAAAAATACTCTCTATGCAAATCCACCTGTGAACGATTCAGAACTGACGTTGCAACCCGAAGACTACAGCCTCTTAACTGACCTATACCAGTTGACGATGGCAGCTTGCTATTGCGGCGAAGGGTTAGACCAGCGATCGGCCAGCTTTGAACTTTCAGTGCGGCGGTTGCCAGAGGGGTTCGGTTATCTCATCGCTATGGGGTTGGCGCAAGCCCTGGAATATTTGGAGCAATTTCGGTTTACCTCAGCCCACCTTGCCCAACTGCAAGCCACGGGACTCTTTACCCACGCCCCGGAGCGATTTTGGTCGCTCCTCGCCGAGGCACACTTCAGCGGCGATGTGTGGGCCGTGCCCGAAGGCACCGCTGTCTTTGCCCAGGAGCCATTGCTGCGAGTAGAAGCTCCCCTCTGGCAGGCGCAAATCGTCGAAACCTATCTATTAAATGTGTTGAACTATCAAACGCTGATCGCCACGCGGGCCGCTCGGTTGCGAGACATTGCTGGGACAGAGGCAACCCTGCTGGAATTCGGCACCCGTCGGGCTTTCAGTCCCCAGGCTTCGCTTTGGGCAGCACGGGCGGCCCTGGCAGCAGGACTGGATGCCACATCCAACGTGCTAGCCGCCCTGAAATTGGGTCGCCATCCCAGCGGCACCATGGCCCATGCCTTAGTCATGGCCTTGGGAGCAATGGAAGGCAGTGAAGCCGAGGCTTTTACCGCGTTTCACCGCTATTTTCCAGGGGCACCCTTGCTGATTGACACCTACGATCCGATCGCTGCTGCGGAGGGTTTAGCCGAGCAAGTGAAATTGGGCAAGATGCAGCTAGAGGGAATCCGACTCGATTCTGGGGATCTGGTTACTCTGTCGCAGAAAGTCCGATCGCTCCTTCCAGGGGTGGCGATCTTTGCCAGCGGTGATTTGGATGAATGGAAAATTGCCGACTTGCAAGCGGCAGGTGCCTGCATTGATGGCTACGGCTTGGGGACAAAATTGGTGACGGGTGCCCCGGTGAACGGAGTCTATAAATTGGTGGAAATTGACGGCATTCCTGTCATGAAAGAATCCGATGGGAAGCAAACCTACCCTGGACGGAAGCAGATTTTTCGTCAACTTGAGCAAGGAATTGTGCGGGGCGATCGACTAGGTTTGCTCACGGAGTCACTACAAAGCGTAGAAAGTCCATGCGAAGAAAAACCATTGATGCAATTAATGGTTAAACAAGGACAACGATTACAAGCCCCGGAAAGCTTGGACACGATCGCCCAGCGCACCGCCCAATCTGTAGCCAGCCTTCCCCCCACGACCCGCCAGTTAAACCAGCCCCTTTCTCCCCCCGTCAGCTTCTCTGCCGCTCTCCTCGACCTCACTCAAAAAACCCGTCGTAATCCCGCGCGATCGGAAAAATGACTAGTGGTTTATTAGGTTTCAATTTGTGAGTTTGGGATTGGTAAGGGGTTGTGATTTTGAGGTTTTCAACCCACAAAATCATTCTTGACAGACCACTAGTGCAGGCTGGCAGAAGTAAGTAGGTAGCACTCAAAACTCAAAACTCAAAACTCAAAACCATCCACCTAACGGGTCATAAACTTCCGCCAAACTGCACTAGATGCATTTCGAGAATCATCATAAATCTAAGTAACGCCCAATTTTTCAACCCCTACCCCCCTCCAAAATGTTCCACATTGCTCTCTTTGGCACCAGCGCTGATCCCCCTACGGCAGGACATCAAGCCATCCTCGTTTGGCTTTCCCAGCGATTTGACTGGGTAGCAGTTTGGGCAGCGGATAATCCCTTCAAATCTCATCAAACGCCCTTGGAGCATCGAGAGGTGATGTTACGGTTGCTGATCGAGGCGATCGATTCTCCTCAACACAACCTGAGCCTAGAGCCAGAACTGAGCCATCCACGCACTATCATGACGGTGGAACTCGCGCGGCAACGGTGGGCAAATGCCGATTTAACCCTGGTCATAGGGGCAGATCTGGTGCCTCAGTTGCCCCGGTGGTACCAAATTGCACAATTGTTGCAACAGGTGAAGCTGCTGGTGGTGCCCCGCACCGGATATGTGCTAGAGAATCATCACCTCCAGGAATTGCAAAACTTGGGGGCAACGGTGACGATCGCCGATCTCAGCGCCCCCGCTGTTTCCTCCACCGCCTACCGCCAGCACCCAAATGCGGAAGCCCTACCTCCACCTGTTGAAGCTTATATCCATCGGGAGCAATTATATCGATGGCAGGACGCACTCCCCGAAAAAGTCACCTATTAACCAAGCAACCGTTGGCAGACTTCAAAGTTGGAGTTGATAACGTGATTTTTTCTGTGGATACGGCCCAAAATCGTCTCTTGGTGTTGCTCGTGATGCGCCAGCAGGAGCCGTTCCTAGGGCAGTGGTGTCTGCCTGGAACTCTGGTGCGGCAAGGAGAAGCGCTGGAGTCTGCCGCCTATCGGATTCTCTCAGAAAAAATCCGGGTGCAAAATCTTTACCTGGAGCAGCTTTATACCTTTGGCGGGCTAGGACGCGATCCCAGGGAAGCACCGGACAGTTATGACGTGCGTTACCTCTCAGTCAGCTATTTTGCCTTAGTGAGCTTTGCCGAGGCAGAACTGATTGCCGACGGCGTGAGCGGCATTGCCTGGTATCCCTTGCAGCAGGTGCCCCAACTCGCCTTCGACCACAACCAAATTTTGGAGTATGGCTATCGTCGCCTCCGCAATAAATTGGAATATAGCCCCGTTGCCTTTGATGTGCTGCCAGAAGTGTTTACCCTAAGCGACTTATATCAACTCTACACAACGGTCTTAGGGGAAGGATTTTCTGATTATTCCAACTTTCGATCGCGCCTGCTCAAACTGGGATTTTTATCAGATACGGGTGTCAAAGTGTCCCGTGGCGCAGGTCGTCCGGCATCCCTCTATCGCTTCGACGCAGAAGCCTTCGCCCCCTTCAAAGACCGACCCTTAGTCTTTATCTAAAAGGGCATAGACTCTAGAGGTCGCAAACCAGCCTGTCGATTGAGCAGCTAGGAAAAGTGTAGAGAAGGACGCAACAGTATCGCCCGCCCATAGATTAAAACTAGAAATAGAGCAAGCGCTGAGGTTAGCCATGGTTTCCATCCCCCATAAACCTATCCTGGGATCGATCGATTCCCCGCCATCGCCCCGTGAGACCTTGCCCACCATGTATGATCTACCCAGCGAAAACCCAGAGGACCCTGGTTTGCCTGACGTATTTCATAACCTGCAACCGTATTTGCTCAGTCGCACCCTCCAGTTGAGCGCCTACACCCGTGACAATTGGTTTGCTGGCTCCGACCTCAATCTTTACTACGATGTCACTCATCCCCTGTGGCACAAGCGCCCCGATTGGTTTCTCGCAATTGATGTGCCGCTGTTGTACGATCGCACCGACCTGCGACGCAGTTATGTCGTTTGGCAAGAAGGCAAATCCCCTGCTGTGGCGATCGAGTTTTTGTCTCCGGGAACTGAAGTCGAAGATTTGGGACGCTTCTACGGTGAAGTTGTTGAGCAAAGTGCCAGTCAGCCGCCTGCCAAGCTCGAAGTTTACGAACAGTATTTGCAGATTCCTCACTACTTGGTTTACAGCCGCTACACCCAAGAGTTGCGCTACTTTCAGCTAAAGGATGGATGGTATCAGGAACAGGCGCTCAATGCCGCAAATCCGATCGTTTGGCTAGCTGATTTGGAAATTGGCTTGGGAATTTGGGACGGTGTGTTTGAGGGGATTCCGGGCTATTGGTTGCGCTGGTGCGATCGAGTGGGCAATTGGTTCTTGACGGATACAGAACAAGCCAAAGCTCAATTGCTACAAGCCGCACGAAATTTGTTGGCAACAGGTATGGAAATGGAACAGGTGGCTCAACTCTTAGGATTATCGGCAGTTCAGGTAAATACTCTCCAATCTCCTTAGGGACTTGCGTGAAAATAAAGTACCAATAAACCGAGTTTCGACTGCGCTCAACTCTCGACGGTTGAGGGTTGAGCGCACTTGTGCTGAGCGCCGTCGAAGTAGTCGAAACCCGTCTGAGTGGGACACTATTAACCCGCAGATCTCCTTAGCTTATTCACAGAATGGGCAAAATCAAGGATGCCCATTTTTTCTAACCGCACCAGTGGAGTTAGGAAAGTGGAAATACCCGTGGGAATTTAGGATGAGTGAGTTTAGACAGATGGGTTACGCATGGTAAAGCACGCCACATCTGTGACTCTGTGGTGAAACCAGCACAAAATCTCACTCTCTAGAGTTTCGCTTGCCGCAAATGACGCACCAAAGCCTGGAGTCCCAGCCGATAACTTTCTGCCCCGAAGCCGCTAATCTGACCGATCGCCACAGGTGCAATGTAGGAGTGATGGCGGAACGGTTCACGCCGATAAATATTACTCAAATGAACTTCCACCGTGGGAAGATTAACCGCTGAAATTGCATCTCTAATGGCTACACTGGTGTGGGTGTAGGCAGCAGCATTAATCAAGATGCCTTGGTACTGGTGCAGAGCTTGTTGAATCGCATCAACCAATTCCCCTTCGTGGTTAGACTGAAGCGAATTCATCTGAACTCCTAACTCTGTGGCAGTCTCCTGAAGCAGGCTATCGATCGCATCCAGAGTGACTGGACCATAAATGCCTGGTTCACGCTGTCCCAACAGGTTCAAGTTAGGTCCGTGCAGCACTAAAATGCTCAACAATGGCAATGGCTGAATAACTGCTGGAAATAATTCAGACAGATCACTGGTAACCAGATTACTGGCGACGCTGGCGATCGTTGACTGGAATCGGAATTAACTCAGGCTCAGGTTGTCCGGCTGGCCCCAGAAGCGCATCCACGAGCTTACGAGTCCAATCCTTTAACTTTTCCAGAATCTTATCTATAAAGTCCATCTCGAAAGACATCTCCTAAACTGCATTTAGTTTTCCCACCTATCCGATTAAAGATTTAGGAAAACCAAGAAGTTGACTTGTAAAAATCCCTTTATCTAATCATAACTAATGGTCGCAAATGATCAAGGCATCTGGGTCTAAAAGTAGGGGATAGATGACATAAGTGGAGATCAGGCAGGAGTAACTAAAAGTATTTATCGAGATAGATTTCATCCCTCAGGTTCAAAGCAACTTCCGTCGGAGATGATCCAAGGCTGTGCTGGCACTGAGGCGCTGAATCCAAGCCCGACCCCGCAGGGCACCGAATTGATGCTCAAAACTTTCCACTAAACCATTCGGCCCCGCCAGTCCAACGTGAACCAAGCCAACTGGCTTTGCTTCATTGCCGCCTGCGGGGCCAGCAATGCCTGTGATGCTGAGTCCCCAGGTTGTGCTGAGGCGCGATCGAACTCCCACCGCCATCTGTTGGGCAACTTGAGAACTGACGGCTCCGTAGGTGGCTAGCGCTTCAGCGCTCACATCCAGTAGGGACATTTTGACCTCATTAGCGTAGGAAATAATACCCCCGGTAAAGTAGCTAGAGCTACCAGCAATACTGGTGATCATTTGCCCTAAGCCTCCCCCGGTGCAGGATTCGGCGATCGCTAAGGTCGCTTGCATCCCCTGAAGCCGATCGCCCACCACCGAGGCGAGACTCTCATCATCTGCCCCATAGCAATCGATTCCCCCAATATGGCGCAGTTGTTCTTCAACAGGCTCGATCAATTGTTGAGCCGCCACAGCGGACTCTGCCCGCGCTGAGATTCGCAGTTTGACTTCCCCATGGTTGGCGTAGGGGGCAACCGTGGGATTTTGCATATCCAGAAACGGAGCTACTCGTTCGGCTAGGGCAGATTCGGCAATCCCCCAGAATCTCAGCGTCCGGCTGTGGATAGCTGCTTGTCCCCATCCTTGGCTACGCAGATAGGGCACAGCGGTTTCCTGCCACATCAGACGCATTTCGACAGGTACGCCCGGAAAGGTGAGAAGGGTCAAGCCGGGGCGCGGTTGCCAAATAATTCCAGGGGCAGTGCCAGAGGAGTTGGGTAGCACCTCTGCGCCTTCGGGGAGGAGGGCTTGTTTGCGATTACTTGGGGTCATTTCCCGACCGCGACTGGCGTATTTTTGTTGAATGTCTGCCACGATCGCAGGATGCTCTACCAGGGGCACATCGAAGAAATCTGCTAGCGTGGCGATCGTCAAATCATCGGGAGTGGGGCCTAATCCGCCTGTAAAAATCAGCAACCGAGACCGCTCACAGGCGACGGCTAGCACCTTTTTGAGCCGACTGGGATTGTCGCCGACTACGGTTTGGTAGTAGTGGGGAATTCCCAATTGGGCGAGTTGTTGGGCTAAAAATTGGGCGTTGGAGTTCAGAATGTCTCCCAGGAGTAATTCTGTGCCCACACAAATAATTTCAGCGCTTGAAGGGGTCATCATAGTTGGCTCACCAGCTTTATCAGTCCAATCTTCTGGGCAATCCAAAACTGCTTCAGGTCATCAGCCATTAGCTAACCCCCAATTCCTAGTAATCTGTCAATTATTGATGGATGGATAGCTGAAAGCCAAGAGGTTGATCGAGGTTTAATTTTGCGGATCTTCGACCTATCAAAATTTCCTTCACAGAACACTAGTCCCCAACTCATGGTCTCGCATGTTTTCTGACTTGCCAACTGGTGTAACTGAGGAGAATGGTGGCGGCGATCGGGAAAGCGACTCCACTGGGCACCCCAGAAAAGGCAATGGCTAAACTGCCCACCCAAATCGTCAGTGAGTAAATAAATAGCACGATTAAGCGTTGGGACAAGCCCGCATCCAAGAGGCGGTGGTGCAAGTGCCGACGGTCTGCCTTGAAGGGAGATTTGCCCCGGCGCAGGCGGTCTAGAACCACAGCCGAGATATCTAAAATCGGGACAGCCAGGATCAGGTAGGGCAACAGCACAGCCGCAGTGGTGACTCCCTTCACTAGCCCAATCACCCCCACACTTGCCAAGGTGAAGCCCATAAAGTACGCACCGCCATCCCCCATGAAGATTTTGGCGGGGTTGAAGTTGTAACGCAGAAAGCCGATCGCCGCTCCTGCCAAGGCTGCCGCAATGATGGCCGCAGCGGGCTGATTCATGAAGATGCTCACAATCATCATAACTACAGCAGCAATGCCTGATACGCCTGCGGCCAAGCCATCTAGCCCATCGATCATATTGATGGCGTTGGCCATTCCCACCAGCCAAACCACTGTGATGGGCAAGCTCAATAGGGGAGGGAACGTGACTAAACCCAGGGACGGGATCGTCAGAAAGTCGATCCGCACTCCCATTTGCCAGGCGACGCTAGCGATGGCAATGTGCATCAGCAACCGAAATGAGGCGGAGAGACTGTACATATCATCTGCCAAGCCAATTAAGAAAAAAGCGAGACCACACACTGTCACGCCCCAGACTTCATTGGATTTGTCAGCCGTCAGCGTCCCGAAGCCCCCCGTTGCCCACACGATCAGCAATGCCGTCAAGGTGCCGACAAAAATAGCCACACCGCCCATGCGAACCATCGGACGCTGGTGGACTTTACGTTCCCCCGGCAGATCCACACAGCCAATCCTGTGACCAAGTTTTTCAATGAAGGGGGTACTTAGCAGAACAATGAGTGCAGAAATGAGAAATGCACCCAGGAGATAGATCTGGTTTTGCATTGGAAAGAAAGTAGGGTGCAGGAGCTAGTAGCACAAGCCGATAACGCGATTCATTAGCAGGGTGAGGTTGACGGGAAGATGAACCTGTCGGTTGCACATGCTGAACGATCGCCCACTCATGCCTTAACCAGGGCATTAATGCGTGTCAGGCAGAGTCTACTACAGATCAATCGATTCCTGCCAACTAAATCTAGTAATTGAGCAGGTTCGAGGCTGTGATTAGTGCATTTGAATTCCTAATTGCAGCGTCTCGATTAAACCAAGGCTGGTACCTGTTCTACAAGATGGGGATAGAGAGGGAAGCGGCTGCACAGGCGATCGACTCGTTGACGACACCGTTGGGCTACTGCTTCATCCTCTGGGTTGAGCAGTCGATCCGCAATAATGTCAGCAATCTCTGTGAATTCATCGGTGCCCATGCCACGGGTTGTCATGGCAGGAGTACCCAGGCGCAGTCCGCTAGTGACAAAGGGAGAGGCGGGATCAAAGGGTACCGTATTTTTGTTAGCTGTAATATTAACGCCACTCACCAACTGGTCAGCTTGCTTGCCTGTGAGGTTGATGGAGCGCAGATCAATCAGCAACAGATGATTATCGGTGCCATTAGAGACCACGTTTAAGCCGCGTTGCTGGAGGTGGGAGGCTAAGCTTCTGGCGTTGGCGATCACTTGTCCAGAGTAGGTCTTGAACTCTGGCTTTAGCGCCTCGCCAAAGGCAACTGCTTTGCCAGCGATCACATGCTCCAGCGGGCCGCCTTGGGTGCCTGGGAACACGGCTTTGTCTAACCTCTTACCCAACTCAGGATCACGGGTGAGAATCAAGCCGCCTCTGGGGCCACGCAGGGTTTTGTGGGTTGTGGTGGTGACGACATCGCAGTAGGGGAGGGGGCTGGGATGGTGTCCTGTGGCAACGAGTCCGGCGATGTGAGCAATGTCTGCTAGGAGGAAGGCTCCAATTTCGTCGGCGATCGATCGGAATTTGTCAAATTGGATCACGCGGGGATAGGCAGAATAGCCACAGATCAGTAGTTTAGGGCGATGCTGGAGGGCTAAGTCGCGTACTTCGTTGTAGTCGAGTTGCTCGGTGTCGCGGTTTACGCCGTAGTGGTGGGCTTCAAACCATTTACCAGAAATATTGACGGGGGAGCCATGGGTGAGGTGTCCGCCGTGGGCTAAGTCCATGCCCATAATTTTGTCGCCTGGCTCTAGTAGGGTGAGGAAGACGGCTAAGTTTGCTTGGGCACCGGAGTGGGGCTGCACGTTGGCATGGGCGCAGTCGAAGAGTTGCTTGGCGCGATCGATCGCCAACTGCTCCACCTGGTCAATAAATTCACACCCCCCGTAGTAACGCTTTCCGGGCAATCCTTCTGCATACTTATTGGTCAGCACTGAGCCTTGGGCAGCTAGAACAGCAGGAGAGGTGAAGTTCTCGCTGGCAATCAATTCCAGGTGATCCCGTTGCCGCTGGAGTTCGCGCTGAAGAATCGCAGCAACAGCGGGGTCAGTTTTGGTCAAAAAGTCGTCGTTGGTCTGAGTCACAGCGTTAACCTCTATAGGCGAGTAAATTTGGGCGAGAGATGTAGGCGAGTTGGGTGTAGGAATTGTTTATCTCTGAGTCACTGATCATAACTCTGATGTAGCCCAGTCTAGGGCGATCGAGGGAGCAGATTGAACCGAAAGAATTCATGATCAGTAACGAAAGAATTCATAATTGCCCCGATCGCCTTCAGTAATTCACTAAACCTCTCTAAAAATGGTTTAATTTGGTACTGACCAGCCACGCTGCTGCCCCATGCTTCCTGATTTTTCCCCCTTATCGCTCTCATCACCCGCCAATAGTGCCCAAAATAGTGCCCAAGCTGTGCCCGAAAAACTAGAGGCAGAGAGCGATCGGGCCCAACAGGTGATTTTCAAAAGCGAATCCGATCGATTACTCCTGATTTTGCCAGGAGAGGTGGAGGCGGGGGATATCGCAACTGGGGCAACGTGGGGCAACCTGTGGCAGCAACTCAAACAGCGGTTGACCGCAGGCGAACGGTTCTGGCAACCCGAAACGGCTGTGCATTTAATTGCCAAAGACCGCCTGCTCGATACTCGACAATTACAAGATATTTCCGATGCCCTGGCAGAGGTGCAGCTACGTCTGAAGCAGGTGACCACCAGTCGTCGCCAAACGGCGGTTGCGGCCGTCACTGCTGGTTACTCCGTAGATCAGCACTCCACGGTTGCCTCTCTGTCCCAGGCTCCACCGCCCGAAGAGCCAAAACCGACGCTGGTTGAGCCGCTGTATTTGCAAACCACTCTGCGATCGGGGGCAGAGGTGCGTCATGCAGGGAGCGTCGTGATTGTGGGAGATGTCAACCCCGGCAGTGCTGTGATTGCGGAGGGCGACATCCTGATTTGGGGACGGTTGCGAGGGGTGGCCCATGCTGGGGTGAAGGGCAATGCCCAATGTCGGATTATGGCGTTGCAAATGGAGCCGACGCAGATTCGCATTGCTGATTACGTTGCCCGATCGCCCGCGAAGCCCCCCGCTCAGTACTATCCAGAAGTGGCCTACGTTTCCCCAGAAGGGATTCGGATTACCAAAGCTACGGACTTTGCCAAGGCGCAGTTAACGGCTGCGATCGCGATCGGTCAGCCCACTGCTAAATCTACATCTGCCAAAGGAAAGTTGGGTTAGGGCTAGTGCAGCTTAGGAGATTTCTGGAAAAGTTTATACCAGGCACCGGAAGGGCGTTCGCGTAGCGTGTGCTTTGCACTTAGCATCCGGGCAATGACCTTCTGGTCGATTCAAGGCTCTGTCTGCCGAATGCTTCGCCCCTACAGGGGTAACATCTTTCTCGGAAATCTCCTTAGTAGAAGTTTCTGACCCGCTAGGTGGATGGTTTTGAGTTTTGAGTTTTGAGTGCTACCTACTTACTTCTGCCAGCCTGCACTAGAGCTTCATACCATCAATCTTAGGAGAGCGATACAGCGTGATAGAAAATCATACCTAAGTTTTTGAATGACGACTGTGTTGTTTATTCAGGGCATGAATTTATTCAGTTCCTGTACAAGGAGATGTACGGTTGTTGATGGATTATCTTTCACTGGATTTCGAGATTCATATTGTTGGAGAAGTGTTTCAGCATTCTTGATGGCAAGGGCTTGTCTCTCTACCAAGGCATCATAGATAGTCATGCTATTTTTTTGATATGGTTGCCCCAGTAGAGATGTGAGTTTTGTACAGTAGTCACTTCTGGGTATTCCAGTATTGAGAAACTCAAAGTGCAGAATATACCACAGTTCAAATGCCTCATTTGAGTAAGCTATTTTGAAGTTATAGCTGGTAGCACTACGGATAGCATGATTAAAATCTTCCTCAGTCCAATCATCGCGATCGAACACACACCATACTTGATCGTATTCTTCCTGCTCTGCGAAGTTTTTGGCGCTTTGAACCAGTCTACTTGGATTTTCTCCTAAACCTCGGATATCTATTACATCTTTGGGTACGCGAAATGCTCCAAAGTAGTTTGGTTCAGTTTTCGTTCCCTCACATACAATGAGAAATCTTGGTTTGATCTCTCTAGTACCGACCTTTCTACGTGAATAGCCCCTAGTATTTTTCGGCTGCTTAGGCATGGGAATCTAAGAATCCAATAAATGCATCAGGTTCCCGATATAGGGAATTGCACCATATTTGCCTTTTATGTAATCACTCTCAAATGACGCATCATTGCGTACCTTAACCTTATACTCAGCTAGGGAATATAGGTCTGTTGCGCCGTATCTATTCTTCTCTGTAAACCATATCTGGTCTCTACGAAAGAGTTTATTACTGAGCAGATTAGTGTCATGAGTCATGAAGATTAGCTGAGCGTTATTGGGATTTGTGTCATTTGAGTTGAATAGTTTAACGATCGCTCGGCTAATTAAAGGATGAAGTCTGGCATCAAGTTCATCAACGATTAGAACTCCGCCCTCTTGAAGGGTATTTACTAATGGCCCAGCCAAAGCAAAAATCTTGCGCGTACCTTCAGATTCGTGGTTGCCTAAATCAAACGCTTCCAATGATTGAAAACTTCCACTTCCATCAAATTTTCTATGTATAGTAGTAATCGAAGTTGCTTTACCTCCTGTATCTTTGACAATTAATTTCTTGAGTTCATCTGGTATGTATTCAGGCAGCGAATTGACCGTAAAATCCTCTTCCTTAACTTGAATTTCATCAATTCCTAAATCTAGTCTTTTAACCAACTGAAGAATCTCAGTTGTATTTTCATTGTCCATCAAACAACTGATTGTATAGTCCAAATAGTTCTCATCATCTAACCCAGAAATAATATTCAACTTGTCGGTAGTCCACTCTAAGATTTTTTCCGCAAGTTCGACATTAAATTGAGCAGAAACCGATAAGAAGAGAGCATTGGCTCTTGTTCTTTTTGGTATACCAGCAGCTTTGTAATTTCCAGACACATTAAAGTTGTCAAGTTTACGCTCAAATAATCTCGCCTCTCTTGAGTTGGGAACATGAAATAACCACTCGGAAATGATCCGCTCTTGGGTCGCCTCAAATCCATACCGATATTTTCGGCTATCCATCAAAAATACTAACTCAAAATAGGACGGTTCTCCCTCAGCTTCGGTACTTAGTCTAAAAGGCTCAACCCCGATTTTGTCTATATTCTGCGTTTCTCGTGAGGAATTAATCATGAAAAGGTTCATAAAGCTTAGAGCTTTGGCAAGGTTGCTTTTACCACTGGCATTCGCTCCATAGATTGCGGCGCTTTTGAGCAATCTTAAATCATCATCTACAGCAAAAACATTAGTGTCGTCAAGCTTTTTGTCCTTTGCAATTACATTTGCAGCCACCATGCTGAATGTGACTTTCTCTTTAAAGGATCTGTAGTTGCCAACACTAAATTCAATAAGCATGGCTTTTGCCTTACCTTAAATGGATGCTTTGTGAAAAAATCACAAATTACGTACATTAAGGATAACAATCATTGCGACAAAGTGATGATGTATAAGATTGTCTTACCTCGTACACAAGTACTGATGGCAAATTACACAGCACAATAATTCAAACGTAGTGCAGAGAGTGGCATGAGTTCTGCTCCGCTCAAATTCCTGGTCAGTAATGATTTGCACCGCTAGATTGCAGCATAAAGGCTGCTTCGTGGGACAGTAACTTGCGTTTACGATCGACACCCCAGCGATAGCTTGTGATTGCGCCCTTGCTGCCAATCACACGATGACAGGGGATGGCAACTGCCAGTTGATTAGCGGCACAGGCGTTAGCAACAGCGCGGACTGCTTTGGGCTGTCCCAAACGTTGGGCAACTTCGGTATAACTGGCAGTGCTGCCTACGGGAATGGTTTGGAGGATCTGCCAAACGCGCTGCTGAAAGGCTGTACCTTGAATATCTAGGGGTAAATCCAGCCCGCGTTCGGGTGTTTTCACAACGTTGGCGACTTGTTCTACCCAACTTGTGAAAGATGCATCGCCTGCACAGAATTGGGCATGGGAAAAGCGAGTTTGCAACTGGTGAATCAATGCCTCTGGAGTCTCACCAAATTCGATCGTACAGATGCCCCGATCGGTTGCAGCGACTAACATCCAGCCCAAAATAGATTCCTGAACCGCAAAACGAATCCTGATACCACTGGCACCTTGTTTATAGTCAGTCGGGGTCATACCCAACATACCGCTTGCTCCTTGATAGAAATTGCTGCTAGTTCCGAAGCCAGAATTATAAATCGCTTGGGTCACTGAAGTGCCTTGTTCTAATTCGATTCGCATCCGTTTGGCGCGATCGATCGCAGCGTACTGTTTAGGAGTAATGCCCACCGCTGTTTTGAATAGGTGATGAAAGTGATATTGGCTCAACCCTGCTGCTTTGGCTAGGGCGGACAATGATAGCGATCGGTTGGAGGTTTCAATTAATTTGTAAATGTTAGCGATCGTGTCACTCTGCTGCTGGCGAGATGAGATCGTGTTGGGCTGGCAACGCTTACAGGCACGAAAGTCTGCCTGTTCTGCATCAGGACAGGTGGTAAAGAACCTCACATTGGCTCGGTTGGGTAACCGCGATGCACAGGTGGGGCGGCAATAAATACCTGTTGTTTTGACTGCATATAGAAACGTCCCTTCAGCTTGGGAATTGCGATGAATCAGTGCATCCCAGCGCTGGCGATCGGTGAGGAACTCTGGCGTTGATAGGTTTGGCATAGGAGCTTTTGCTTGATTGCTGTTGTTAGCCATAATAGGCATTCCCATGAAATCCAACCATCCAATTCTTGCGGTCTAATTCCCCTAGGAGTTTGCTACGAATTGCCTTCGATTCTTATTGGTTTACGCATCATGTCGGAGTTATTAACTCTATACAAGTTGTAGACTGTCGGACAAAACTGTTCTATGCTTAGAGTGTATTAAATATACAGTATCAATTCGGGAACTTAAGCCTTCCCTACAATATGCAACCTCAATAACGGAGAAGATGAAAATGGCTCTCAATGTTGAATTGCTTGAAACTAGCTTTGCCCAAGTCAAGCCTAATAGCTTGGAGTTTACTGAAAGATTCTATGCCACTCTCTTTGCGGATTATCCACAAGTTCAGCCTTTATTCGCCAAGACAAATATGGAAGCGCAAGGCAAGAAATTGTTTCAATCTCTGGTTCTTGTGATTAATAACTTACTGCAACCGGATGTGTTAAGCAGTGCCCTAAAGGGATTGGGAACTCAACATATCCAGTATGGTGTTTTACCCCACCACTATCCAATGGTAGGCAGTAGCTTGCTAAAAGCATTTGGGGCAACGCTTGGCCCAGCTTGGACTCCCGATGTCCAACAAGCTTGGACGGAGGCTTATGGAGCCGTGGCGCAATTAATGCTGGAAGGTGAGACTACTCTCCAGAACAGCTAAATTTGCCAGATGTAGAGTCATAGCAGGTTATTAAACTTAGCTTATTAACGCATGAGGGAACGATCGCGAATTTTCGATCGCTTTCACCGAGGCGATCCCGCCAGAACTCATCACATTGAAGGGTTGGGTTTAGGATTAAGTCTCTCCCGTGAAATCGCCTGTGCCCACCGTGGCAATTTGATGCTGAATGCACCCTCCCCGGACAAACTGCTTTCACCTTGACCTTACCTGCCTAACCTCCAACTCCTACTCCCTAACCTTCCCGCCTGTTTGCACATTCCAGAGATTCGTATAAATACCATTCTGTTGCAGTAAGGCTTCATGGGTTCCCTGTTCCACAATCTTGCCCCGATCCATGACATAGATGCAGTGGGCGTTGCGAACCGTGGAAAGGCGGTGGGCGATCGCGATCGTTGTGCGGTTTTGGGTGATTTTTTCCAACGATCGCTGGATAGCGGCTTCTGTTTCATTGTCCACCGCAGAGGTAGCTTCATCCAAAATCAAAATAGGAGGATCGCGCAGAATGGCACGGGCGATCGCCAAGCGCTGCCGTTGTCCCCCAGAGAGCTTTTGCCCCCGTTCCCCCACGATCGTTTCATACCCCTGGGGCAACTGTTCAATAAACTCCTGCGCTTCGGCAATTTGGGCCGCGATCGTCACCTCTTGGGGCGTGGCTCCAGGGCTACCATAGGCGATATTTTCCAGCACAGTTCCATGAAATAGAAATACATCCTGACTCACCAAGCCGATCGCCCGCCGCAAATCTCGCAGCCGCAAGTCCTTAATGTCCACCCCATCCAGGGTAATGGTTCCTGCCTGCACCTCATAGAGCCGCAGCAACAACTTCACCAAGGTACTTTTGCCTGACCCCGTAGCCCCGACGATCGCAATGGTTTTGCCAGCGGGAATATGCAGTGACAGGCGATCGATGACCTGGGCGCGCCCCTTATAGGCAAAGCTCACCTGCTGCAACTCCACCTCACCCCGCACCCTTTCCATGGGTAGTGATATATTCCCAGAGTGGATTTCGATCGGGGTATCCAACAGGTTCATCACCCGATTGGTAGAAGCCATGGCCCGCTGATATTGATCGAGGGTATCGCCCAAACGAGTCAGGGGCCAAAGCAATCGCTGAGTGAGAAATACCAACACACTGTAGGTTCCAACGGAGAGTCGCCCCGCTGCGGCTTCTACCCCGCCAATCAAGAGGGTGGCAGTGAATCCCACCAGAATAATCATGCGAATCAGGGGCACAAACGCGGCACTGAGGGCGATCGTGCGGCGGTTGCTCTGGCGATAGGCTTCACTCTCCTCCGCCAAGCGTTCTACCTCATAATCTTCAGTCGCAAAACTCTTGATGGTCATAATGCCGCTGAGATTATTGGAGAGGCGGCTGCTGAGCAGGCTGACTTTTTCCCGCACTTCTGCATAGTAAGGAGCCAGCCGTTTTTGGAAAGCGATCGATCCCCACAAAATAAACGGCATGGGCAACATCGCCATCCACGCCACGGTGGGAGCGAGGACAAAGAAGGCTCCCCCAATAATCACAACCGTTGTCGTCACTTGAAGCAGGTCATTTGCGCCCCCATCCAGGAACCGCTCCAATTGGTTGATGTCATCGTTCAAAATCGCCATGAAGCCGCCCGTGCTGCGCTCTTCAAAGTAGGCGAGTTCCAACTCTTGCAGGTGGGCATATCCATCCAACCGCAGACGATGCTCAATGTTCTGTGACAAGTTGCGCCAGAGCCGATTGTAGGCATACTCAAATACCGATTCCAGCGCCCAAATCACGAAGCTAATGACCGATAGAATCACCAGTTGTCCCAGCACATCCTTCACGCCCAAGCGCCCCAGGATGGAGTTTTGCTTCTGCACTACCACATCTACAGCGGTGCCAATCAGGGCGGGGGGAGCGAGGTCAAAGATTTTGTTGAGAACGGAACAAATTGTGGCTTGCCAAATTTGTTTGCGGTAGGAGCGGGCGTAGGCGAAAAGCCGCTGTAGAGGATGGGTAGATTGCACGGCAGACTGGGGGGACATAGATTTAAAGCCAAAGCACACTTCCTCATGCTGACACGCTCAGAAAACCTTTTCCCCAAAGGAAGAGCTAGGCTAGGAATTTAGGAGATTTCCAGAAAAGTTTATACCAGGCACCGGAAGGGCGTTCGCGTAGCGTGTGCTTTGCACGGGGTTCTGCTTTGCCAATGATTAACTCACTATCGGACGCACCTGAAGGGCGTTCGCGTAGCGTAGACTTTACACTTAGGAGATTTCTGGGAAAGTTTATACTAGGCACCGGAAGGGCGAAGCATCCGGGCAATGACCTTCTGGTCGATTTAAGGGCTTATCTGCCGGATGCCTCGCCCCTACAGGGGTAACATCTTTCTCTCAAATCTCCTTAGTTCACTTTGCACTAGGCAACCTGAAACGATTGATCAGGGAACAGTTTAGGCTGAGGTAACGATCGCCCCTCATGTTGAAACCAGTCGATCAGTGACTCGATCGCTTGCTGACCATGCTTTGCGGCTTCCTCATAGGTTGTGCCATCGGTGCAAGGTTGGCTGACCAATCCCACAAAGTCTGGTAGAAGCACAACATAGCAATCATCTGCTTCAGACCACTGAATTATCATGCTATAAGGTGGATTCATTCTTCATCATCCTGTGTTTCTAATTGGTTAAGTGCTGTCTCCACTTGCTTTTCTAAGTATCTTGGTACGTCTTCTCCATCTTTACGGGCAATCACGATCGGCTCAATGAGTTGAGGGTGACTCCAGATTTGGTGACTACCCTTGCCAGAGCGATAGGTAAACCCTACTTTTAGTTGTACTAAGTTCTACCCAGTAAGCTCTTGATTTCTCGCCAGATGGAATTGCCACTGGGTTGGGCGGGGGAATGGGTAAAGATGCCTTGGGTTGGGCTAAATAGTAGTGCCAGAATAAAAAAGCTAGAGGCGACCAAAACGATCGCTGGACCAGAGGGCAGATTGCGGTAGTAGCTGAGGTACATGCCACAAATGCTAGAGACAATGCCGATCGCCGCTCCCAGAATCATGACCCAGTGGAGGCGCTTCACGAGTAGATAGGCCGTGGCTCCAGGGGTAATCAGCAAGGACAACACCAAAATTACGCCCACTGCTTTCATGCTGGCGACGATCGTCAGCGCGATCAAAACCATCAGCCCAAAGTTGAGCAAATTCACGGGTAATCCTGCTGCCTGTGCGCCTTTAGGGTCAAAGGTGTAGAACTGTAACTCTTTGTACAAAAGCGCTACTACCAGCAACACCAAGGCTGAAATCAGCGCGGTATCTAGCACCTCTTGGGAACTCACCCCTAAAATATTGCCAAACAAGAAATGGTTGAGGTCAATCTTGTTATCTTTTTGCACTTGCGTGATCAAAGTGATCCCCAAGGCAAAGAAGGCAGAGAAGACAATGCCCATTGCTGCATCTTCTTTGATAGAGGTGCGGGTGCGAATCCAGGCAATGGCCATGGTGCTGAGAATGCCAGCGACAAAGGCTCCCACAAAAATATTGATATTTAGAATAAAGGCGATCGCCAAGCCGGGTAAGACGGAATGGCTGATAGCATCCCCCAAAAGCGCTAGCCGTTGCACCATCAGGTAACTGCCCACCACTGCACAGATCAGCCCCACCAAAATGGCGATGAGGAGCGATCGTTGCATGAAACCATAGTGCAGGGGTTCTAGAAGCAGATCAAGGGACATAGGCGTTAAACAGTGCAGGTCTAATAGCTATTGGAAGAACATGACCTTGCCGCCATAGGCTTCACTGAGGTGTTCGGAAGTCAGAACCGATCGTCGATCGCCACTGGCAATCAGGGTTTTGTTGAGTAGCACTAAGTCATCAAAATGGGCGATCGACTCACCTAAGTCGTGATTTATGACCAGCAGAGTTTTGCCCGATCGCGTTAGTTCATGGAAAATCTCAAAGATTATTGCCTCGGTTTTTTGGTCAATCCCCACAAATGGCTCGTCAAAGCACACCACATCGGCTTCTTGGGCAATGGCCCGCGCGAGAAAGACACGCTGCTGTTGCCCACCCGATAGTTGCCCGATCGGCCGATCGCGGTACTCAGTCATGCCCACTCGCTCTAGGGCTGCCGCTGCCACTTGGCGACTGTAGGCAGAGAAGCGCCGAAACCAACCCGTTTTCTTCACTCGACCTAACATGACTACATCCCACACGGTAGCAGGATAGGTTAGATCCAGTTGCGATCGTTGGGGCACGTAGGCAATGCGCTCTAACTGGTCAGTGAGCGGCTTGCCATCGTAGGAGACCGTGCCCGTTGCCAAGGGCGTTAGCCCTAGCATGGCTTGCAGCAGGGTACTTTTTCCAGCTCCATTGGGGCCAATGATCCCAATTAATCGTCCTGGGTGAGCCACAAAGCTAATGTCTTGCAACGCTTCAAACGCTCGATACTTTACGCCCACATGGTCGATGCGAATCAAGTTTGCACTATCCCTACACACGTCCTTATGAGCGCTCAAATCCATTGCAGCATCGGGGTTATGGGGGAGTGTAAAACTGGTCATAACATCGCCTCAAGCAAGTAGGAATAAGTTAAAAACTGAAGCACCAAATAGGTTAAAAAATGAAAAGATTATGAAATTAAGATAGCGCAAAAAATGAAATAATTATGAAAATAAATACAACAGTTTAGCGAGCGTTATCCCTTCTATGGTTTGTACAGATATTAATCAGCATCGACGATCGCGACGGCGATTTTTACAGTTCGCGCTCCTGTTCACCAGCACCGCTTGCCTCTCTCTCTCAGGATGCACTACGTCCTCTCAGCAACGGGATGTCCCAAACGCCAAGCTGCGGGTGGTCGCTACCAGTACAATTTTGGCGGATTTGACCGCTACCATTGGGGGTGAAGCGATCGAGGTGATCGGTATCCTCAAACCAGGCACTGATCCCCACGTCTACGAGCCAGTTCCCACGGATAGCAGAGCCTTTGAGGAAGCAGATTTAACTCTCTACAATGGTTACAATTTGGAACCTGGACTCATTAAGCTGATGAATGCCAGTGGCTCTAATACTCCCAGGATACCGATCGGCGAGGTGGTAAAACCTCTACAACTGGATAGAAAGAACAAGCCAACGGTGCCTGACCCCCATGTTTGGGGAGATGTAAAGAATGTCATTCGGATGGTGGAGGCAATTCGCCAAGCTTTGAGTGACCGATCGCCCACCCACAAAGCTAAATTTGACCAAAACGCCGATCGCCTCACAAAAGAATTGACCCAACTCGATCGCTGGATTGGGCAGCAAATCCAAACCATTCCGCCCAACCAGCGGCGGCTGGTGACGACCCACGATGCCTTCCAGTACTACGCCCGTGCCTACTCGCTGGAGATCATTGGCACGTTGATTGGCATCAGCACTGAAGAACAACCCAGCGCTCAAACAGTGCAAGCCTTGGTGGAATCAGTCAAGTCCAGCAAGGCCCCCGCTATCTTCGCCGAAACGACGATTAATCCCACACTGATTCAAACGGTGGCCCAGGAAGCCGGAGTGAAACTGGCTCCCCGTCCACTTTACTCAGATTCGATCGGGGCCCCCAATAGCGATGGCAACTCCTACATCAAGATGATGACGGCTAATACCTGTGTGATTACTGAAGCTCTAGGAGGAAAATGTACCCCCTTTGTGCCTAGCCTTTAGGAGATTTTTAGAAAAGTTTATACCAGGAACCGGAAGGGCGAAGCATCCGGGCAATGACCTTCTAGTTGATTCAAGGCTCTGTCTGCCGGATGCTTCGCCCCTACAGGGGTAACATCTTTCTCGGAAATCTCCTAAGAACCCAATTGTGGGGGACTTTGACCTCAGAACCCCCCAGAATTGGGGGGCTGGGGGGCGGTTCGGTCAACGATTCGTACCTTTTAAAACAACCTCTTAGGACCGGATTAAAAAGCAGGGGAAAGCATTCAGCAAGTCATTTCTAAAGCTATCAGAAAATTGTTTTCCCAATGCTTCGCCCCAGATGTAACGGCACATAACCAGGGAGGATGAGGACGATCGAATTTAATCCCGGAAGGACGAAGTATTAAGCGATCGGTTTGGCGAATTTGCTATTTCTGCAAGTCGGGGCATACTGATAATCTGGGTGGCGAGAGGACAAAACATTGGCAACAGAACGGGCATATTGGCTCGCTTGGTCACAGATTGCGGGCATTGGGCCGATTCTGATCAAGCGATTGCAGCAACATTTTGGCACTTTGGCGATCGCGTGGGAGGCAGATTATCCTGAACTCATGGCGGTGGAAGGGTTTGGGCCGCAAATGCTGCAAGTAGTGCTGTGGGAGCGGGTGCAAATTGAGCCAGAGGCTTTTTTGGAAACCCATGAAAAGGCGAATCCGTGCTTTTGGACTCCTGCCGATGCCGACTATCCACGGTTGCTGCGAGAAATTCCCAATCCGCCCTCGGTGTTGTATTGCCGGGGTCAAGTTGACTTGGGCGAACACCAGGGCACCACGCCCACGATCGCCATTGTGGGCACCCGCGATCCTTCGGAGTACGGCAGAAAATGGACACGCAAACTGACCACTGCCCTGGTGAAATATGGCTTCACGATCGTCTCTGGGTTGGCAGATGGCATTGACACAGAAGCGCACACCAGTTGTTTGGAGGCGGGGGGGCGCACCCTGGCGATTTTAGGAACAGGGGTAGATGTGGTTTATCCGTGGCGCAATCGGGCCCTGTGCGATCGGATTTTGCAACAGGGAGCCGTGTTGAGTGAATATCCAGCGGGCACGAAACCCGATCGCACCCACTTTCCCCAACGCAACCGGATTATTGCTGGATTAAGTCGCGCCACAATCGTGATGGAAGCGCCCGCCAAATCTGGGGCATTGATCACGGCCTATGTGGCCAATGAATATAACCGGGATGTCTATGTTGTACCTGGGTCGTTGGACAACGAACGATCGATCGGTTGTTTGGGCTTGATTAGCAAGGGCGCACAGGTGATTTTAGGGGAAGATCATTTGCTGGAAATGCTCCAAGTGATGCCCCAATTGCGCCTCGTTGAGCCACTGTTTGATGAGAGTCATCGCTCCGGTATAATCCAGGGTTTAGAACCGGAGTTGCAGCAGGTCATCACCATCATTACAATGGAGTCGATATCCTTTGATGCGATCGTGCAACATACCCATCTTCCTGCTGCTGCTGTCTCCAGTGCCCTGCTCCAGTTGGAGTTGCTGGGCCTCGTGACTCAACTGCCTGGAATGCGCTATCAGCGTTGTTAATGATGAATTCAAATCTGACACCATCACATAACATATAGATATCCAGAAACCAGGATTCCACTTGTGGGATGAAGGGCGCAAAAACCCCGGTTTCTGGAATGAGCAGCAGCATTTTTCCCGGAAATTTTTTAAGGTTTATACGCTTCGCTGCGATGGGCGATCGCCACAACAAAGACCTGAACTAAGTCATCATCTATCGAGTAGATCACCCTGTAGTCTCCAATGCGGTAGCGATAATACCCTTCATACTCTCCCTTGAGAACTTTGATGTTGGGATGCGATCGAGGAGTTTGCTCTAGCTGCTGCAAATAGCGGGCGATTTTTTTCGCTAGGGCTTCGTCGGCATTGACATAAACCTTCTGGGCATCGGGATGGAGCAGAACTTCATACATCAGACCGAAGAGTTCTCCAGGTTGAGTACTGCGTTTTGGGAGTTGCTTGATTTTGCTTGACGCGCTCTAGCAATCTAGGAATGGTCAAAAGTTCTTGAGTCGCAGCCTCGCTTTCAGCATTTGCCAAGTAAGCTGCAAAATCAGCAAGCACCTGTAATCGCTCTGGTGATAGTTGCTGGAGCGAGTCATTAAGCTGGCGCTGCAACTGTGTCATAGATGTCAAAACTACTACCTCTATATCATCCATTGGATCATCCATTGGGGAAGTATCCGTAGTATTCATTGCTTGTTCGCACTCTCAAGGTTTGATGTCTATTATTTGATGTCTATTATAAGACAACTAACTGGAGGAATCAGCCGACCTCTGACTTGCCCTTTGCAGATAGTTACTGTCACTGCGACTTCAGATTCTTCAATAGCTGCTAGCTTTGTTAGGATTCGCTTTCCTTCTATAGGCTTACCAGGATTGTTCTGTCTTTAACGATCGCCTTCCACAAAATACCTCCTAGCTGAAAGGCAGATAAAACCTTGAAGCTGATAAGTTAGAGATGCATTACACCATTCATCTTTAACGTTGGGCATTATGGCGCTGGCACTCCTCAGTACATCGGATAAGACAGGGTTGGTTGAATTTGCTCAACGCCTCGTTGCAGACTTTGGGTTTGACCTCATCAGCAGTGGCGGGACGGCCAAAGCCTTGCAAGCAGCAGGGCTACCCGTGACCAAAGTTTCTGACTACACAGGATTCCCCGAAATTTTGGGGGGACGGGTGAAGACGCTCCATCCTCGGATTCACGGGGGAATTCTGGCGCGGCGGGATGTTCCAGAGGATGTAGCCGCATTGGAACTCCATCAAATCCGCCCGATCGATCTAGTGGTGGTGAATCTCTATCCCTTTGAACAGACGATCGCCCAGCCTGATGTTTCCCTAGCAACGGCGATCGAGCAAATCGACATTGGCGGCCCCGCCATGCTCCGCGCCGCCGCCAAAAATTATGCCCACCTGACCGTATTGTGCCGTTCCATCCAGTACGACGACTACTTGAAGCAATTGCAGACAGGCGTATCTTTGAACTTTCGGCAGCACTGCGCCCAGCAAGCCTTTGAGCATACTGCCACCTACGACTTGACGATCGCCACCTACCTCAAGTCAGCCCAATCCCCCCAGGAATCTGACGCAACCCTGCCCCAATCCTGGATGCTGACAGGCACCCAATTACAGGCTCTGCGCTACGGCGAGAATCCCCATCAACCCGCAGCTTGGTATCAAACTGGGACGACCCCAACCGGATGGGCCACCGCAGTGAAACTACAGGGAAAAGAATTAAGCTACAACAATCTCGTTGACCTAGAAGCAGCCCGGCGGTTAATTGCCGAGTTTACAGATACTCCGGCGGCTGCAATTCTGAAGCACACCAATCCCTGTGGTGTGGCTCTGGGCACAACCCTAGTGGAAGCCTACCAAAAAGCCTTCAATGCCGACTCGGTTTCGGCCTTTGGCGGCATTGTCGCCTTGAACCAAACCCTGGATGTCCCCACTGCTGAAGCCTTGACCCAGACGTTTTTAGAATGCATTCTGGTGCCAAGTTGTGAGCCAGAAGCAGAGGCAGTGCTGAAGGCTAAGTCGAAATTGCGGGTGTTGGTTTTGCCAGATTTGCAGAGGGGAACCGCCCAAACTGTGAAGTCGATCGCTGGCGGATTTTTAGTACAGGCGGCGGATGAGGCGGTGGAATGTTCGACGCAATGGCAAGTGGTCACTGAGGCGCAGCCAACCCCTGCCCAACAGGAGGAGTTATTGTTTGCCTGGAAGGTTTGCAAGCATGTAAAATCCAACGCCATTGTGGTGAGTCGCGATCGAACGACCCTAGGAGTGGGAGCCGGACAGATGAACCGCGTTGGTTCTGTCAAAATTGCCCTGGAGCAGGCAGAGGAAAAATCCCACGGAGCAGTCCTAGCCAGTGATGGATTCTTTCCCTTTGATGACTCGGTACGCACTGCGGCAGCGGCTGGCATTGGAGCGATCGTCCAACCAGGGGGAAGTTTGCGAGATCAAGATTCCATCCAAGCGGCTAATGAATTGGGCTTAGTCATGGTCTTGACAGGAGTGCGGCACTTTTTGCATTAGGGGATTTAGGTGATGTGCAACTTAAAGTCTGCCCTCATCCCCCAGCCCCTTCTCCCAATGGGAGAAGGGGAGCCGATCCAAATCTTAGCCCCAACCCCTTTCGGGAGAGGGGTTGGGGCTTCGACGTGAGCGCTCAACCGAACGGTGAGG
>Ga0163154_10000725_pt1 | contig 51298 bp, 49 predicted proteins | sample OliLakLV19MP9P1_FD_148649 | JGI IMG/M metagenome (GOLD analysis project Ga0163154, IMG submission 148649) | Freshwater microbial mat bacterial communities from Lake Vanda, McMurdo Dry Valleys, Antarctica - Oligotrophic Lake LV.19.MP9.P1 | ecosystem: Environmental > Aquatic > Freshwater > Lake >...
CTCGCTGCCCACGAATCGCCGGTGGCCGCAACGGCTCACTTGGTGCCGCCTGTTACCGCGACGCCTGTTCGAGAGGCGGGCTGGAACACCTCGAACATTCTGTTAGCGACGGTTGCCACAGCGCTGCTGATTCTCGTCGGGGATCGACTCCTGACGCGATCCGCAACGCCGCCGCCAGTTCCCGTGAGCACGCATGCGGCACCTCCGATCGTGACCGCCCAACCGACCGCAAGGGTCGCCGCCACAGAATCTCCTCCACAGGCACCCCCGACGCTAGCCACCACAGGTATCACCGCGCCAGCAGTCACGACGATTGTGCCAGTAGCGGTGGCCGCGCCGGCACCCGCGAAGCCAAGGCGAACGCAGAACTCTTCAAAGAACGAACGCTCTGAATCAGCGCCCCGCGCCGCGTCAACTAAGCCAACCGGAACACGCAACAACTCGCGCAGCTTGTTCGACGAAAAATCGTGGGAGTAGATTGCTGGTAGAAGCAAGGGGCTTTCGAGGAGGCTTGCTGCGAGCATGCCTCCCGCAAGCCAGGCCCTCACAAATCGCTTAAGCTCCGAGCGCCGGGTCCGTCATACTATCTCTGCCACTCTCCACGTGACCCGCAAAGACTTGCTTGAAGTTTGGATCCGCCACCACCTCGATCGTGAGGTCGTACCAACCGTACGAGCGCTCCAGATCCCAATGCAGTTCGACGCTTCTGCCGGGAAGCACGGGGCGCGTGACGCTTCGCTTGCTGTACGCATCGAAGACCCGAACGATGCTCACGTGCGAAGCGTGATTTTCGATCTTGAGTGTGATGGTTGAATCTTCGTCATAGCGACTCTCCACCCTCAAATTGGCCTTGTTTCGGCCCTGAATGCTGCCTTTAAAAGCGCGAAAGAAACCATTGGGGCCGTACACTGAGAGGTCATAGCCGGTTTGCCCTTTGGCCAACAAAGGCCAAGACTCGGTCACGTGCGTTCGCGGACCCACTGTGTACGTCCAGGGTCCGTCGATGCCGTCCCCGGCGCGCACTTGAAACACAGCTGCGGCCTTTCCACGATTTCCAAAACGAAGCTCGATAGTCCCTTTCTCGAAGTCGGCGTCGGTCTCCACGGTCAGGCGATACGGCACCGCACGCGCCGGTCGAACGCCAGGTTCCTGCAGCGCGAGCGCCTGCGTCTTCGGGGGGACGGGCTTGTAGTCATCGTGGGTGATCAGATCTGTCGGTGCGTAACTCGTAGTGCTCGGCAAAGACACAACGTTGGCATCTGAGGATTTGAAATCGAACGTCGAGGTGAGATCTCCCGTGACGGCTCGCCGCCAGGGAGTGATGTTCGACTCCGTGAGCCCATGGTAATCACGGCCAAAGCGTTCCTCGATGAAGCGGATGAGCGAGGTGTGATCAAACACTTCGGAATTCACCCAGCCTCCCTTGCTCCACGGGGAGATCACAATCATCGGCACGCGGACGCCGAGACCGTAAGGGCCGCTCACGTAAGTTGGATGCTTGGTATCGTGACCCGCGAAAATCTCGTTGACGGTATCCACGGTTGACAGACCTTGGGCGCGCGACGTGGGCGGCGTGGGCGAAACCATGTGATCGAAGAATCCTCCACCCTCGTCAAAACAGTAGAATGTTGCCGTTTTTGCCCACACTTCGGGATTGGCCGTGAGCGCGTCCAGGATTTGCGAAGTGTACCAAGCGCCGTAGCTCGGCAACCAATTCGGGTGCTCGCTGTACGCTTCAGGTGACGTTATCCAGGAAACTTGCGGCAACGTGTCAGCTGCCACATCTGCTTTGAACATGTCAAACAGCGTGCCCCTCTGCAGAATCTTGGTGGCGGCGAAGGCATTCTCATGGAGCGCGGTACCTGGTGCTGCGTTTTGGTACTGATGAAAGTACAGTAGGGAATTGTCTCCGTAGTTGCCAACGTGTGGAGGCCCCCAACCCCAGTAGTTCGGGGAGTCAAGGCCGAGCCCGGCGTCTTGGTAGATCTTCCAGCTGACTCCAGCCTTCTGGAGACGTTCAGGGTAGGTGAACCAGTCGTAACCCGCCTCGGCATTATTGAGCACCGGGCCGCCGTTCTTTCCATCGTTGCCCGTCCAGCCGGTCCACATGTGGTAACGGTTGGGATCCGTGGCTCCCATGAATGAGCAGTAATAGGCGTCGCACACCGTGAACGCATCCGCCAAGGCGAACTGAAAAGGAATGTCTTGACGCGTGAAATAGGTCATCGCGGTGGTGCCTTTATTGGGGATCCACTGGTCGTATTTGCCCTGATTCCAGGCCCTCTGCCCATCATTCCACCCGTGAGGGACGTCCTCGATGAACTGTAGGCCGGGATTGATGACCTCCGGTCGGAAAGGCGCGACGTCGCCACCCTTGCCATCTGGCTGGAACCAAACCGGCGCGCCGGACGGCAGATTAACAGCCCGCGGATCACCAAACCCACGCACACCTCGCAAGGTGCCAAAGTAATGATCGAATGAGCGATTCTCCTGCATCAGGATCACGATATGTTCAACGTCCTTGATGCTCCCGTGGCGTTTTCGCGCTGGAAGAGCAAGGGCTCGCTCAATACTGGTAGGTAATGCCGATGCCAGGGCGCCTGCGCCCAAAGCCTTCAGGAAATCACGACGATCGTTAGCCATGGAAGCCTCCGTGCTGCTGAGTAACCGGGCGCACAGTGCACTTGGGCGTGCAACGTTTGTCCGACGAGTTCATCGCAATTGAGCAAATTGGTGGCGGTGCGGGGATGACTCAACGGTCCGGGACCGACGACGCCAAAACCCCGCGCAGGGGCTTCGAAAGACATCGAATCGGCTCGGAAATGTCGCGCTTTTTTGTTTTTGGCGCCGCGTGGGACGCCTGAATACATTGTGGCGGTTTGGCGACATAATCGACCCAGAATTGTGACGAATGTGTCATAAATGAGGCGGCCCCACTCGCGGGAGATCCGCACGCTGCTAATTTTGCTCGGTGGTTCGGCGTGCGTTACTGGGTTTGATGGGAGTGGCCTCGTGTAACTACCTTTGGGACGGGTCGGTGGCTCTGTGCTTTGGTCGTTATGATCGCCCGAGCTGGGAGAGGGAACACCCAGCGCCCGTAGAGCCGATCCATCCACTCGGTCCCTACCGAATCAGTGTCACGGACACTCGGCGGATTGTGCCAAGCGCTGGACTCGACCGGGAGATCGACGTGCAAAACGCCAACAACAACTTGCACGTGGTCCGCCATACGGACGGTCGGGTGTATCTCGCCTGGCGCACTGCCCCAACGCACTTTGCAAGCGAACGGGTCGTCGTCAACGTTGCAAGCAGCACCGATGAAGTGAACTGGCGGAGAGAAGCAACCCTTTCTCTCGGCACGGATCTCCGCGAGCCACAGCTGCTCTCGTTGAATGGCAAGTTGCACCTGTATGTTTCAAAGCTCGGCAAGAACGCTTTCGACTTCGAGCCAGCCGGCGTGCAGCGCTCGACGCGCGCCGAGAACGGAGCATGGAGTGCGCTAACTCCCTTGAACTTGCCCGGCCACATCGCCTGGAGCGTTCGCGCTGAAGGGTCACGCGCTATGATGTCGGCGTACTCGGGCGGTGAGAACATGTACGCGATTTTTCCGAGTCCACTCCGGGTGAGGCTACTCATGAGTACGGATGGAATACGGTGGAGCCCACTCAACCAAAGAGTCGGTCCTCTTTACGAAGGCGGCGCTTCAGAGACTGACTTTGCGACCACAGGTTCGGGGCGGTTCCTGACCGTGATGCGCAACGAAGGCGGGGATGAGACAGGATTTGGTTCGATCGTCTGCGAACGTTCTGCGCCGAGCGATCAAACCCCAGTTTGTCAGTCAGATCCGAAGAAGTTCGACTCGCCTCGGCTCTTCCGTTTCAAATCTGAAACTTATCTTTTGGCTCGGAGAAATCTCACGAAAAGTGGCGTCTTCGATCAGCCCACACGCCTCTTCAATCGGGGGCCGCTCCGGCGCGCCGTGAATCAGCTCGAGTACATCGTCGAACGCAAGCGCTGCTCACTGTGGCGGTATCTTGAAAAAGAGCGGCGTTTCGCCTTCGAAATCGACCTCCCTTCCAGAGGCGACACCTGCTTTGCATCCGTGATCGAAGGCAAAGATCCCTCCGAAATGATCGTGTACGATTACAGTTCAGCGATTGATGGTCCGGACGTACCCTGGACTGTCGGCCAGAGAGCCCCGACATATATTTATCGGCATGTATTGAAGTTCGATTCGGCACCATCGAAGTAACGAGGATCGAACGGAGGGCGCATACGGCGGACTGAGTTTCCGAGATGTCCCCAGTTTGTCACACAACACTGGCTATGGTCTTCGCGTTCGGCATGAAGATCATCGGGTTCTGTTGGTTCCAGGTTTGCGTGCTGCTCGTGGCGGCGGCATACGGCTGCACCAAACTCGAAAACGGGAACGACGTTTTTCCTGCTCAAAGCAAGGCGGGCGCTGGTTCTGGTGGCATTTCCGCTGCTGATTTCAATCCTGAATCAGCTGGAGGTTTCCTGGGTTTTTCTGGGAACGGAGGCCAGGGCCCAACAGCCTGCACAGACCCAGCTGGGTTTCATGGTCTTGGCTGCATTAGCTGCAAGCCAACGGATATTTTTTCGCTTGAGAATGCATGCACGGACGCGACCTGCACACCCTTCGTTAACTCATTCAGACTCCCTCAGCTTGGAAGCGATGGCTCTCTGCCCACGCTTCCGGCTTCGATGCTTGTAGGAACTGGCGGTGCAGCGGCGGGTGGGAGCGGTGGACGCTTTGGAGGCGCAGGCGACGCAGGGAGCACTGGTTCGGGTGAAGCCGGGGGCGCCAACTTGGGCGATGCGGGGAGTTCTGGCGCGGGCGATGCGCCCCAACAGACTGGAGGTGCAGCCCCAAGTCCCTCACGGCCGGGCATTCCGTGCTCAACGCTGAGCGCCAAAGGCACCGTTGTTTACGTCACCGGTTCGTCTGCCGTGAAGCCCTTCCTGCAACAGGTGGCGCAACAGCTTTCCACGGGATCAAACACCTATATCGTTTACACCGCCACAGGTTCCTGCATCGGAGTGGACGCCATCTTGAATTCCACCCCCATGACCAGCGGGCCTCCGCCCGCACCTGCAGCCTTCTATTGGGAAAGCTCCTCGAGTTCGGGCCAAGAATGCTATCTGCCGGCAGCTGGGGTGCAGGCGGATATCGGCATCTCAGACGTGTTCGCGCAAACTTGTCCTGGATTTGAACTTGCGAATCTCGAGGCACAAGGCATCCGAGACGCGCATGGGCCGATTCAGACGATGACATTCACCGTCCCGGCAAACTCCGTTCACACTGAGATCAGTGCCCAAGCAGCCTATTTTGTGTTTGGGTTTGGGAAAGATGGGGGCGTCATGGACCCCACCGGGACGACTCCGATCTGGAACGATGAAAATTTCATCTTCCAACGGAAAGGTAGCTCCGGAACTCAGGCCATGATCGCAGCAGCCATCGGAGTGGCGCCAACACGTTGGAAAGGCAAGCTACACAGCACCTCGGACGACGTAGCTCTCAATCTGCAAGCAGCCGGTGCGAAACAGGAAACGGCAAGCAAGGCCATCGGTATTCTCGCGGCCGACTACATTGAAACCAAGAACCTTCGGGCACAGCTGCGCGCTCTGGCCTTTCAGGACTCTAAGCAGACCTGCGCTGTCTACCCCGACTCCACGCCAAACGCCCGCGACAAGCGTAACGTTCGCGACGGACACTACCCGATCTGGGGCCCATTGCATCTGCTCTACAAGGGCGATGGCGCGACGACTGACGCCGCGCGCCAGAGCAAGAGTGATATTCTCGGCTACCTTTCCGGTACAAAAACCCTGCCAAACGGCGTAAAGCTGATTGACGTGTATGCACAGAGCGGGCTTGTGCCCGAATGCGCGATGAGCGTCACCCGCTCCAAGGATGGTGGCAATATCGTTCCGTTCTCACCGCCGAGTCCCTGCAGCTGCTTGTATGAAGCCAAGGCAACGGGTACAACGAGCTGCAAGCCGTGCGTGGTGCAGGGAGACTGCCAGGCAGACCAAAGCTGTTCGCAGGGATACTGCGAGAAGGTTCACTGAGCGTTCGACTGGCCGGCTGCACGCTTAACGAAGGCAATGTCACAGCTTCGTCGCGTTGCTTTCAGCAAGAAGTAACACCATGCGACCTCAGCTGCAGCAATGCTGCTCGAGTGTCCAACCTGCTCGTTGCCCCTATCTCGCCAGACAGTTCTGATCTTTCCACCGATTCAGGTTCACACCGGCGATCGGGTGGCGGTGTTGAGTCGCTCTTCACTCATCCCCGATCCATAGGCGAATACACGGTCGTAGACAAGCTGGGACAAGGCGGGATGTCAGAAGTCTTTTTGACCATGTCGCACGGACCGGGTGGAGTGCGACAGCTCTTGGTGATCAAAAAGCTCATCGGGCACATGAATGATGAACCTGAGCTCGTCCAAATGTTTTTGGACGAAGTTCGACTTGCAGCTCAACTTTCACATCCCAACGTTGTGCAGACGCACCGGGCAGGGAGTCACCAAGGCCAGCATTTTCTTGCGATGGAGTATTTGAGGGGGCAGCCATTGAGTCGAGTGATCCGTCGGGCGGCAAAGGTCCTTAAAGCTCCGATGCCGTATCCGCTAACAGCCCGTCTGGTCGCTGACGCACTCGCAGGTCTCCACTACGCCCACACAGCAGAGGATTATCACGGTGAGCCTTTGGGCATTGTTCACCGCGACGTCTCTCCGCAGAACATCTTCGTCACCTACGAAGGCGTGGTTAAGCTTCTCGATTTTGGGATTGCGAAGGCAGCCACCCAGCAGGCCAAGACGAACACCGGCCTCATCAAAGGCAAATTTGGCTACATTGCGCCGGAGCAAGCGGTCGGTGAAAACGTCGACTGTCGGGTTGATATTTGGAGCATGGGAGTGGTGCTGTGGGAATGCCTCACGGTGCACAGGCTCTTCAAGGGACGGACTGATGCGGCCTCCCTGCAGATGGCGCTGAGCATGGAGGTTCCATCCCCGAACGAAGTGTGTCCCGAGATTCCACCAGCCCTCGCGCGGATCACGAAGAAGGCCCTTGAGCGCGATATCACCAAGCGCTACCAAACTGCTCTGGAGATGCAAGAAGATCTGGAGGAGTGGCTCTCCCACTACACCAAGGCTTCCTCGCGTGCCTCGCTTTCTCAATGGATGATTCACCTGTACTCGGACGTCATCAACGAAGAGCGCGAGCGGATGCGTGAATGCGTGGCACGCCTTCCGTCCCCTCTGCAGAGTGTCCCGCCTCCGTTGAGTGTCCCGCCCCAGAGCGTTCCGCCACTCACGATAGCGCTTCCGGAACCACCGGCTCGCTCGACACCCGAGGAACCAATGCCCGAGTTCCGGAACCGACGTTTGCGTAGGCTTGCGGCTGCAGCCAGCGTTGCCATCTTATTCACGGGCGTTCTGCTGGCGTTGACGCGAAGGGCCCCCAATCTTCGGGCCATGGCCGTGGGCCATGACAAGAACGCAACTCTGTTGGCAGAATCTGCACCGCCGCGGGCGGTTGGGCGTGCCGTAGAGCTTGAGCCCATAACGGTCACTGCGAGTCTGGCGGACATGAGCCCGTTGCCTACCGTGGCTCAGATTGCTCCACTCGTTGTCCCCCGCCGGAAGGGAAAGTCACACTTAGCCGCGCCATCCTCGAAAACGGAAGCGTCGGCGCAGACGGCAACGCCCCCCAGTCCTGCGCCGCGTGACGCAAGCACCGCCTCCTACGGCACGTTGACGATCGATTCTACGCCTTGGTCGTATGTCACCATCAACAATAAGGCGCTTGGAGCCACTCCGGTCGTTGGATTAAAGCTCGAACCAGGTACCTATCAGGTTCACCTCAAGAACCCGGAACTTGGCCTGGAGTCGACTTACCCCGTGGTCATCAAGGCAACCCAAACCATCACTCGCCGCTTTGGGTTGGACTAATGAGACGTTCATCCGTTTTCACGGGCGCACTGCTCTTGCTCACCGGGTCGTGGTTGATCTGCACGCGCGACGCTCGATCCCAGGCTGACTCGACGGCAAAGCAAGCGGAGGTTGCCTACGCAGCCGTCGACTTCGATCGAACACGCGAACTTGCCACCGCGGCCCTCATACGAGGTGGCAATAGTGTGCGACAGACTGAGCGCCTCTATTTTCTGCTAGGGATCGCCGACGCCGCGCTCGGACAAAACGCCGAAGCTAGGAACGCGTTCATAGCACTCTTAGCCATCAACCCCGATTTGCACCTTGATCGAACCTTATCACCTAAGTTGCGAGCTCCCTACGCGGAAGCATTGGGTTTTTGGCGTAGCTCAAGCGCAAGGCTTGCCGCCACGGCGACGCCCAACCGGTCCGGTGACGAGCTTCTTGTGGAGATTTCCGATCCGGTGGACATGGTGAAGCTCGTAGCCGTCCAATCACGCGCAGCCGGGGACGATTTCGCAACCAACTTTCATGCTGCAGGTGGGAGGCGGGAACTCAGCCTACCACTCGGGAACCGGCGCGAGTTCGTGATCAGCTTGTTGGACGAACACAAGAACGCCATTTTTCAACTGGGCAGCCGTGTCAAACCACTCCGGTTTCTCCCGAAAAAGGACGAGGTCAAGCCCCCACCCGAGATCGCTCACCAGCAACACGGCTCGACGATGACGTTCGTCGGTGGGGTGTTGACGACGCTGGGTGCGGTGAGCGTCGGCAGTGCCATCCCCTTTCATCTTGAGCGCAACCAGAAAGCAAAAGAGTGGAACAGTGGCGCCTGCGAGGCTCCGAGCGGACTCTCAAGAAAGGAGCAGTGCCCAGCCATTGATGCATCACGCGAGAAAGCAGAACAACGCGCGATCGTGCTCTACGCAACCGGCGGCGCGTTGCTGGCAGGCGGATTTATCACGCTACTTTTGGCACCCAACGCACAAGAAGGCACAAGCCATGCGTTGGCCTGTGAGGCCAGCTTCACCAGCCTGCTCTGCACCGGGCACTTCTAGACGTTGAACTCAACCTCTTAGTGCGGAGCGCACGCGTTCGACCAAGCTATCTTGATCGAGCCCATGGTGTCGGAGCACCTCGTGATTGCGACCACAGGCTGGCACGCTTTCCACGCCGATGTTGTGAACACACGGAGAATTCTTCAGTCCAAATGTCGCCACTGTGGCTCCCACGAGCTGCCCTTGCCCACCAATCACGTAATGATTGTCCAACGTGAAGACGTGCGCGCGTGCGCCGAGGCTCCGGAGTAACCAAGCCGGGTCGATGCGATTCTGCCACGGCAACGCGATCACTCCGACCGCCAGCCCGTGCTCCTTTTGAAGCGTTTCAGCAGCGTGCCAAGCCTCCGTCAGCATGACGGGGCCCGAGCTAATGAAGACGGCGTCATCTCCCGGCCGAACCTCTACACCTCTGCCTTCCTCAAGCTCGGTGTTCGGCAATTCAAACGGCACGTCACAAGGAATACTCACCAGGCGCAGCCACACGCTGCTGCGAGTCTTCTCGGTGGCCCAAGCGAGCGCACGACCGACCTCAGCTTCCGTTGCCGGCTCTAGCAACACCAGGTTCGGAACTGCCGCAAGCGCTGAAATATCTCGCACCGATTGATGCGAGTGGCCCGGACCCGCTGGGAGCAGTCCCGCGAGCGATGCCACGTAGATCACACGCGAGTGCTCGGTAGCGTTATTGTAGATTTGCTCATTGGCTCGCGTGGCGAGAAAACACGCGAAAGAGTGGCAAATCGGCAAGATCCCTTCGCGCGCCATGCTGCCGGCTTGGCTCACCATATCCATTTCGGCGATCCCGCATTCGATAAAACGCTCAGGAAAGGCTTCTTTCGACGGCAGCTGCCCTGTGTCGACGAGCAAGTCCGCGTCCATCACGCAAAGCTCTGGAACTTTGCCCATCTGTTCCAGCAACGCCTTGGCATACGCCCCGATCAAGCGCTGTGGATTTCCAGCAGCTGGTGCCGGCTGGTTTTCCTCAGAACTAAACGTGAGTCGTTCCACGCCCAACGCATCGCACTGGCGATGCACGCGTGCGACCAACTCCTCGGCTGCCCGTTGGTAGTTTTCGGCGTTAGGAGCCCCCGAGTGGAAGCGGTACAGGGAGACATCCGAATCGAGGCTCGTGTGCTCCATAAAGGAGACCCCGCGACCCTTGATGGTGTGCGCAATGATAACCTGTGGTGCATCCGTCACTGCTCGAGCACTTTCGAACGCTTCCCCAAGCGCCCAATAGTCATGACCATCCACCGGGAACACACGCCAACCAAACGCCTCGAATTTCTTGACCAGGTCACCCAGATCGCTGGTTTTCTCGACGAACGAGTCGCTTTGAAGCTTGTTGTGGTCCACGATGACCGTGATTTCATTCAGCTTGCGATTGGCAGCTGAGATCAGCGATTCCCAGATTTGGCCCTCCTGAAGCTCGCCGTCGCCGGTCATCACGAAAATACGGCCGCTCTGGCCCTTATGGCGGCGCGCCCAGGCCATGCCTTTGGCCTTTGAAATTCCCATGCCGAGCGAGCCGGTATTGGCCACGATACCCGGAGTGCCCACATCTGGATGCCCAGGTAATCCACCGAGCACGCGTAACTTGTGGATCAACTCAAATGGCAGTGAGCCGAGGGCAGTGCGCACCGCGTACAAACCGGGCGCATCGTGTCCTTTGGATGAAAAGTAGATGTCATCGACGCGATCGACTGAACCTGCAGGAGCTCGGCGGAGCTCTTCAAGGTGGAGCCAGGTCACGATATCAAGACTCGAAAAAGAACTCCCCAAGTGCCCTGAGCCCGCTTTACCGATCATGTAAAGAACATTGAGCCGGCAGGCATCTGCGAAGATCAGCGCACGTCGCTCGCGCTCCACAGGAAGCGCCAAGATCTTCGAGAACTCGGCTTTCTGCACCCAAAGCAGCCTGCCTTCAACAACATCACCAACCAGATCGCCCATGCTGCATCGGGTAGCCTACCAACCGTGACAACACCACGACTTTACGGTGAAGTTTACAGAAGATCTGAACGCAGACCGGCTACCTGGCCGATGGGTCAAACACGGAGGCTTCATGATTCGTGAGACGAATACGTTGTCGAACTGTGACACAATCGTCGTTTTGGTAACCTAAGGTGCACGCATGCGTCCAAAGGCGCTCGGTCATGCCACCCTTGCGGTCCTTGGAGTCCTTCTCGCCGTCGGACTGTCAATCTGGACGTTTCGCACGGCTGAGGCGAGCGGCGTGGCATCTGTCCTTCGCCAAGCCCCCTGGGCCTTTTTGCCACTCATTCTGCTTCCGCAATTGGTTTCTCTGACCCTTGATAGCTGGGGCTGGGTCCGGGCAATTCAGCGAATGGGTCAACGCGTGCCCGTGCTCGCAATCCTGATGGTGCGCATCAAGACCGAAGCGCTTTCGCAGACGCTACCGCTCGGCCCGCTCTGGTCCGAATCTGCCACGCCGCTCCTGCTTAAGGGATTGGGCGTTCCGTGGGGAATTGGTGTCGCTTCGGTGGCGGCGCGCAAGTACCTGCTGATCCTGTCTCAGGCTTGGTTTCTGTTGTTCTCGTTTGTGATTGGGCATCAAGCGCTCGGGAGAGCCTCGCAGCACCTCATCGGTTCGCCCGTACTCATGTGGCTACCCCTGGCTGCCGCGGTGATCCTGGGGTCTGGCGTGTGTTTTGCTGGGTCACTCCTGCGTCAAGGCGCTGTTGCCACGCAGCTCTGGAAACGGTTGCTCGGAATTCCAAGCCGCCGCTTGCGCGCCGCCCTATCCTCTTCCCAAACGCACTTTTCTGGAACGGACACAGGCCTCACCAGGTTCTTCTCACAGAGAATCACGCTGCGAATGGTCGGGCCATACGTTGGCTCCTGGCTGTGTGAATCCCTGGAAACACTCCTGATCTTGCGTCTTCTTTCGGTGCACCTCGGTTTCGCGGAGGTGGTGGGCTTTGAAGTGCTGCTGGCCTTGACCCGTAACCTCGCCTTCATGGTGCCCGCAGGGATCGGCATTCAGGATCTCGGATACGTCACGTTTTTCGGCGCGCTCGGAGTCCCGGACCCCGTCCAGACGGGTGCGGCGTTCAGCATCCTGAAGCGCAGCAAAGAATTGATTTGGGCGTGCCTCGGCTACGCGTGTCTCGCCCGAAAACGACCCATTCTAACCCTCGAACCCACTCTTACTTCGGTCAACTGACAGTTATGTCCTCTCGTGTCCTTTTTATCTGTGGTTCTATCAACCAAACGACGCAGCTGCATCAAATTGCCGCCCAACTGCCGGAAGTCGAGGCGTTCTACACGCCCTACTACGGCGGGCCGATCCTCGATTTTGCCCGCAAGGCTCGCTTGTGTGAGTTTTCGATAGGCGGCACCAAGTTAACCCGGCGCTGTATGGACTACTTGGAGCGCCATGAGCTCAATATAGATCTGCACGGACGCCGCGGTGACTACGAGTTAGCGGTGACGTGCTCAGACGTTGTGGTTCCAGACAACATCCGCGAGTTTCCAATCCTCCTTGTGCAGGAGGGTATCCCGGATCCCGACAATATGTTCAGCTATCTGGTTCGGAAGTTTCCGTCGCTCCCGCATTGGATTGCTGGCACGGCCACCACTGGATTGAGCCACGCCTACGACCGTTTCTGCGTGGCAAGCGAAGGCTACAAGCGTTACTTTGCTGGGCGCGGAGTCGACGAAAACAAGCTCGTCGTGACGGGCATTCCCAATTTCGACAACTGTGCAGCGCACCTCAAAAATGATTTTCCACATCGCGGATACGCTCTGGTTTGCACCTCGGATGCGCGTGAGACGCTGAAGCTCGACAAGCGCTCCGTGTTCATTCAATGGGCCATTGAGAAGTCTGGAGGGCGGCCGATGATTTTCAAGCTGCACCCCAATGAAAACGTGAAACGAGCGACCGCGGAAATCAACCGTTGGGTTCCCGGAGCGCTCGTCTTTTCGAATGGGGACACCAACGCGATGATTGCCAATTCGGAAGTGTTGATCACGCAATACTCATCGGTCGTGTTTGTTGGGTTAGCGCTCGGCAAAGAGTGCCACTCGTATCACCGGATGGAAGATCTGGTGGAGCTCGTGCCGGAACAGAATGGCCAAGCTGCCAAGAAAATTGCGCAAGTGTGCCGGGAACTCTTGGGGAAGAGTGCGTTGCAGCAGCAGCGAGGAGTGGCGGCGTGAAGCTGCTCTTGGTTGTCCAGGCACGTCTCGGATCCTCACGGCTCCCAGGCAAGGTGCTGCTCCCGCTAGCGGGGGAGCCCGCGCTCGTGCGTATGTTGGAACGGGTACGGGCCGCGAAGTCCCCCTTTCAGCTGGCGGTAGCGACCACGGATCTTCCCGAAGACAAGCCCATTGTTGACCTGTGCGTCGAGCGCGGGATCGAAGTTTTTTGTGGCCATCCGCTCGATGTTCTGGACCGTCACTACCAAGCTGCCATTCACTATAATGCCGACGCGGTTATCAAGATCCCTTCGGACTGCCCCCTCATCGATCCGGCAGCCATCGATCGTGTTCTTCAATATTTTCTCGCGCACTTGGGCGAATACGACTTCGTCACCAATCTCCTGCCTCCCACGTGGCCCGATGGTAACGACGTCGAAGTGATGACGCGGTCGGCGCTGACGTCCGCGTGGCAAGAAGCGGAGCGGCCCTTCGAACGAGAACACACCACGCCTTTCATTTGGGAGAATTCAGGCCGGTTTCGCGTTTCTAATGTGACTTGGGAAACAGGCCATAATTACGCTCAATCCCACCGATTTGTCCTCGACTATGTGGAGGATTACCAATTCATCAGTGCCGTGTTTGATCGCCTGTTGCCCGCGTTGGGTCCCGCTTTCTCACTCGAACAGATCCTCGACCTTCTCGGCCGAGCGCCCGAGCTTCAAGACATTAATCGCAAACACCTGGGGTCGTGTTGGCAACAGAATCATTTGCACGAACTCAAGACTTTTGGCCCACCCAACGGACCCCTCAACTGGGTCTCAGGCTCACCTTGAACAAAGAAGGATCGAGATGCATCGTCCTAGCTCCGACAGTCCACTCCCTAACATTAGCCACTCCGAGGCGTGGTATGAACGCGCGAAAGCGTGCATACCCGGTGCAACGCAAACGCTTGCCAAGGGGGCGACTCAGTATGTTGATGGCGTCGCACCCAAATTCCTGCGTCGTGGGAAAGGGTGTCGCGTTTGGGATGTTGATGGCAACGAGTTCATAGACCTTACCATGGCGGTTGGCCCCGTTTCCCTTGGCTACGCCTATGATCGAGTCGACGCAGCGGTGCGTGCCCAGCTTGAGGACGGGATCACCTTTTCCCTCGTGCATCCACTCGAAGTCGAGGTGGCGGAGCTCATCCAAGGATGCGTTCCGGGAGCCGAAATGGTGCGCTTTAGCAAGACGGGTTGCGACGCAACCAGTGCAGCGGTCCGGGTTGCACGCGCCTTCACCGGTCGCAGCGCGGTGGCTTGTTGTGGGTACCATGGCTGGCACGATTGGTACATCGGCACGACGCCGAGGAGCCGTGGTGTACCGGTTGAAGTTCAGGGGTTAACGCGGAAGTTCACGTACAACGACTTGGATTCGGTGAAGGCCGTGCTGGATGGTGACGTGGCAGCCGTGATCCTCGAGCCCGTATTGTTCGAGCAGCCCCAAGCTGGCTTTCTCTCCGAGCTCCGCAGGCTCTGCACCGAGAACGGTACACTGCTCATTTTCGACGAGATGTGGACTGGCTTTCGGATCGCCATCGGTGGCGCCCAAGAATACTTCGATGTGAAGGCGGACCTAGCCTGCTTTAGCAAAGCGATCGCCAACGGCATGCCTCTCAGTGTCCTCTGCGGTCGACGCGACGTGATGCAGCTCTTCGAAGATGATGTCTTCTTTTACACAACCTTTGGTGGGGAGGCCCTTTCACTCGCAGCAGCCAAAGCCACCATTCTGGAGCTCCGTGACCAACGCGTGCCGGAGCACCTGGCGCAGATGGGGGAACGCCTAAAGACGGGATATAATGAGCTCGCCGCGAGCCGAGGCCTGAATTTCACCCGAGCCGTGGGCCTACCGTGCCGCAGTATGGTCACGTTCGACGAGACTGCCATCGATCCGCTGCTTGCCAAGTCGCTGATCCAGCAGGAACTGATCCGCCATGGCGTGTTGTGGAGTGGCTTCCACAACATGAGCTTGTCGCACCAGCCCGAAGACATTGACCACATTCTTTCTGCCTATGCGTTGGCGCTCTCTTCGCTTGAGCGTGCTCACCGGGAGGGGACGCTCGAGTCGGACATAATGGGGAAACCTGTCCAGCCCGTGTTTCGTAAAACTCGTTAGCTTGTCGCGATAACTCCTTGCTCCTGTCACTTTGTTAAGCCAACATCCCGTTCACCAGCTGCATGACACCGTTTGACCTTAAAGATCGTGTAGCCATCGTCACCGGCGCGATGGGGCTCTTGGGAAGGGAACACTGTTCTGCCCTGCTTGAAGCTGGTGCCAGCGTCGTGGTGGCTGACCTGGACCATGCAGCAACGACCACTTACGCCGGAGAACTTGCGGAGGCGTATGAAGGGCGGGCGTTTGGGGTAGGGGTCGATGTCGGAGCCGCGGAGTCCGTTGCGGCTATGACAGCGGACGTTTTGAAGCGCTTTGACCGGGTGGACATCCTGGTGAATAACGCCGCCATTGATGATAAAGTGGAGTCGCCAAAGCTCGCCCTTGAGCTCAGCCGCTTTGAAAACTATCCGCTAGAATCCTGGGAAAAGCTGCTGCGTGTAAACCTGACGGGCGCCTTTTTGTGCTGTCAAAGCATCGCCCCCCGCATGGCAGCGCAGAAGAGAGGCAGCATCATCAACATCGCCTCCACCTACGGGCTGGTTGCTCCACAACAGAACCTTTACCTGGATCGCGAGGGGAAACAGCGCTTCTTCAAGTCTCCAGCGTACCCAGTATCCAAAGCGGGTCTTTTGCAGCTCACTCGATTCTTGGCGTCTTACTACGGAGCGAGCGGCGTTCGCGCGAATTCGCTGTCGCCGGGCGGTGTACAGAACGCACAGGACGAAGATTTTCAAACAAACTACTCTTCTCGCGTGCCGCTGCAACGGATGGCTGATAAGGGGGACTATCGGGGCGCACTGGTTTTCTTGGCGAGCGACGCATCTTCGTACATGACGGGAGCGAATTTGGTGGTCGACGGGGGTTGGACCGCATGGTGAGAATGCTCTCAGCTGAGCAGCTTGGTTCACGCGCACGGCGCATCCGCCTGGTGGTGAGCGATGTCGATGGGGTGCTCACTCCGGCGCAGGTCTATTACAGCGAGCGGGGCGAGGAGCTAAAGCGCTTCAGCCTGCGTGACGGGATGGGCACGGAGCTACTCCGTCAAGCGGGCATAGAAACGGCCTATTTTTCACGAGAAAATTGCCAGATTGCGATCCGTCGTGCGCGCAAACTGACGCTCACGCAGGTCTGGATGGGAGTTCAAGATAAGGCTCTCAAGTTGCCCGAGTTGCTCGAGGATGCCCAGTTTCGACTGGACGAAGTTGCCTATATTGGCGACGACGTCAACGACCTCGGCGCCATGCAGCTTGTTGAAGAAGTCGGTTTGGTTGGTGCGCCGAGCGATGCCGTGTCAGAGGTGGCACGTATCGTGCATAAATTAACCCACCGCAAAGGTGGCGAAGGTGCTTTCCGAGAGTTCGCCGATTGGATCTTAAGTTTGAGACAGGAGTTGCACACATGACAACAAGCCAAGTGACAAGCCAAATGTTGGATGAGATGGTCCGCCACCCAGTCATGCGGGCTCGCTTGCCAGAGCCAAACAAGCTGCATCCTAGTGTCAGAATTGGCAATCGTAGCGTGGGCGAAGATGAGCCGGTTTATGTGATTGCCGAAATCGGGATCAATCACAATGGCGATATCGAAATCGCAAAACGGCTGATTTCAGGCGCGAAACGTGCCGGCTGCGATGCCGTGAAGTTTCAGAAGCGCACCCCCGAAACATGCGTGCCCCGCGGCCAATGGGATATCCAGCGCGATACGCCCTGGGGTCGCATGAAGTACATCGACTACAAGCGCCGCATGGAGTTCGACGAGGCGCAGTACCGGGAGCTCGATCGATTCTGTCGAGTTGAGGGCATCGATTGGTTTGCATCATGTTGGGATGACGAATCAGTGGACTTCATCGAGAAGCTGGCGCCCCCCTGTTACAAAATCGCCTCAGCGTCCGTGACCGACATGGACCTTTTGTCACGGATCAAGGCCACCGGCCGGCCGGCTATCCTCTCAACCGGAATGTCTACGTCCGCCGAAGTTCACACTGCCGTGTCGGCTTTGGGACTTCATAACCTTCTGATTGCTCACTCAACTTCGACCTATCCATGCCCCGTTGAGGAGCTCAATCTGCGTATGATTCAGACTTTGAAGCTCCGATATCCCACCTGCCCGATCGGTTACTCGGGGCACGAAACGGGCCTCGCGCCCACCTGGGCTGCGGTGGCAATCGGCGCCACTTTCGTCGAACGCCACATCACGCTCGACCGGGCCATGTGGGGCACCGATCACGCAGCCTCAGTGGAGCTCGGTGGAATGGAAAAGCTCGTCGCTCAGATCCGAGACATCGAGAAGGCGCGTGGCGACGGCATCAAGCGGGTCTACGAGAGCGAAATTCCCTATCGTGAGAAGCTGCGGCGCGTAGCTTCCACCGAGCACGTCGAGCGTTAACGGATCGCAACTTGGAATCAGCGCAAACACTGCTCGGAGGGACTCTGTGAATAGCGGTATCATCAGCGCGGGCCTGATCGTAACAGGCGCCGCGATTCTGATTGGATTGGAGCGCCGAAGCCCCTACGAGCCCAAGCAACGTCTTTTTCGCCCCGGGCTCTTCACCGATCTCTTAGGCTACGCGCTCGCGCAGAGTTATGTTCTGAGTTTGGTCATCGGCGCGATCATTTACGGGGTCCAAAGCCACGCAGCATTCATCCCGCGGGGCTTCGTCAGCTCCTGGCCGATGTGGTTGCAGCTCCTCTTCTTCTTTGTCGTCCATGATTTCTACATCTACTGTTTTCACCGTTTGCAACACAAATCAGACATTCTGTGGCGTTTGCATGAAGCGCACCATTCGGTGAAAGACGTGGATTGGCTGTCGGGTGCCCGTTCCCATTCACTTGAGATCTTGATCAACCAAACGATTGAGTTCGCACCGATGGTGCTGCTCGGAGCAGCCCCCGAGGTGATTGCGGCGAAGGGTGTGCTCGACGCGGTCTGGGGCATGTACATCCACGCGAACATCAATGTTCGCAGCGGCAAGCTTCAGTACGTGCTGAACGGTCCGGAGATGCATCGTTGGCACCACGCCCGGGATGTCGCGGCCCCCGGCAAGAACTTCGGCACCAAGCTTGCGATCTGGGATTGGATTTTCGGCACCGCCTATTTACCCGCTCATCAGCCAGAAGCATACGGCCTCCCCGATGCAGATTACCCGAAAGAAGGCTGGACGGCTTACTTTCGCCAGCATCTCCACTCATTTCGGCGCGGCTGAGTCACAGCCGCTGCTAGCCCCCCTCCCGAAGGATTCGCGGGCGTTCTCAAAACAGCATTGTCAGCCCAGAACCGAGGATCTAGGACGCCCAGGTGTGTCACCAAAACGTCACATAGCTGTTGCACTTCGGCCATGCTGGCCACGGCGCCTATTGATAGGAGGTTGGCCTATGATTCGACGATCCAATTTTATCACGCTTGCTGCCTTGGCGCTGACTCTGTTTGGCTGCTCGAAGGCCGCGCCACCGGCCGAGCAGAAGCCGGCGCCGGCCGAGGCCGCACCGATCAAGTTGACCGGCGCAGGAGCGACGTTCCCTTACCCGCTCTATTCGAAGTTGATGGACGAGTATCGTAAGGTTAAGCCCGACGTTCAAATCAACTACCAGTCCATTGGGTCCGGGGGCGGTATCCGGCAGGTCATCGCGGGCACTGTCGACTTTGGGGCCACGGATGCTCCCATGAATGACGAAGAGGAAAAAAAGGCACCGCACAAACTCTTCCATCTTCCGATGACGATTGGCGCTGTGGTGGTTGTTTACAACGTTCCTGAACTCACAGCCCCACTCAAGCTCACCTCGGAGATCTTGGTGGACATTTACCTCGGCAAAATCACCAAGTGGAACGACGCGCGCCTTGGTAAGATCAATGAAGGCGCTAAGCTTCCAGCGTCGGACATTCGCGTGATCGCGCGAAGCGATGGCAGCGGCACTACCGCGGTTTTTACGGACTATTTGGGCGTTGTCAGCCCGGAATGGAAGGAAAAAGTGGGGGTGGGCAAGAGCGTCAAGTGGCCTACCGGACTTGGCGCCAAGGGCAACGAAGGCGTCGCGGGGCAAGTTCGCACAACTCCCGGTGCAATAGGCTACGTCGAGCTTGCCTACGCGAAGCAAACGGGCCTCTCCATGGCGGCCCTGAAAGTACCGTCCGGTGACTTTGTTTCCCCAAGCGTCGAGGGCGTGAGTGCCGCAGCTGAAGGCGTTGAGCTTCCCGATTCGTTGCACGCCTCGCTGGTGAACTCCGCGGCTCCCAAGGCGTACCCCATCAGCTCCTACAGCTACCTGCTGGTGTATGAAGATACTCCCGACAAGGCGAAGGCTCAGAGTCTCAGTGAGTTCTTGTGGTGGGCGATCCACGACGGACAAAAGTTTGCCCCCGCACTCCACTATGCGCCTCTTCCAGCGCGCGTCGTCGCCAAGCTTGAGACGCGTCTGAAGGAGCTAAAATCCGGAGGAAAAGCCCTGCTCACCGCCCCCTAAGCGAGCAGCCGAGCGAACCAACCCATGGCGAGTCAGCCCCAATCTCTTGTCAGATCCCGACCCAAGTGGCTCAAGCCATTCGGGTCTGAGGTGAATTGGGGTGACGCCATTTTTCGTGCACTCACGCTCCTGTTTGGGTTGTGCGTGGTCGCTATTCTTGGCGGCATGGCATTGCAGATGTTGAAGGCGTCCCGCTTGAGCCTGCAGGCTTTCGGATTGGGTTTCATCACCTCGAATGCTTGGAATCCGATCCAGGATCAGTTCGGAGCGCTGCCTTTCATCTTTGGGACAGTGGTATCTTCGCTCCTGGCACTGTCGCTCGCCGTCCCAATCTCGTTGGGAATCGCCGTTTTTTTGACGGAGCTATGTCCCGCTTGGCTGAAGAATCCGGTTGCGTTTCTGATTGAATTGCTCGCAGCGGTTCCGAGTGTTGTTTACGGCCTTTGGGGGATCTTTGCGCTCGCGCCATGGATGCGCGAAGTCGTGGAGCCTGCACTGGCGAGCACTTTAGGTTTCTTGCCGCTATTCCAAGGGCCGAGCCAAGGGTTCGGAATGCTGACGGGTGCCGTGATCCTCGCCATCATGATCACTCCCACGATTTCGGCCGTCTGCCGTGAAGTGCTGAATGCCGTTCCAGGTGCGCTCCGGGAAGGTTCGTATGCGCTAGGTGCGACGCGCTGGGAAACGCTGCGAACCGTCATCCTACCCTTTGCTCGCTCCGGACTGGTCGGTGCGAGCATTCTCGGGCTCGGCCGCGCTCTCGGGGAAACCATGGCCATCACCATGGTGATCGGCAATCGACCCGAAATTAGCAGTTCGCTCTTCGCGCCCTCGTACACGATGGCCAGTGTCATCGCCAATGAGTTCACTGAGGCCACGGGAGATCTCTACCTTTCAGCCCTATCAGAGATCGGCTTTCTGCTGTTTGTGGTCACTTTGATCCTGAACATCATCGCACGCGCCTTGGTGTGGCGGGTGGCGCGCTTACCCGAGGGAGGTCGACTATGAGTCTTTCTGGCGAACGGCACGCCCTGCGCAAGTTCACTGATAGAGCGTTCAGTGCGTCGTGCGTTTTGGCGACGATCATCGCGCTGGTGCCGCTGTTTGGCATCCTCTATTACGTGGCCGCGCGCGGCATCCAGGGCATTAACTTGGACTTCTTCACGCAGCTCCCAAAGCCGGTGGGTGAAACCGGTGGTGGCATGGCCAACGCGATTGTCGGTACTCTCAAGCTTGTCGGCCTGGCATCAGTGATGGGGATCCCTCCGGGCGTTTTGGCGGGTGTCTACTTGGCGGAGTTTGGCCAGACGCGCACGGGTTCGGTGGTTCGCTTTTCGGCCGATGTATTGTCCGGCATTCCCTCGATTACGGTTGGGATCTTCGTGTATTCGCTGGTGGTGCTGGCCTCAAAGACCTTCTCGGCGTTCGCCGGAGCGCTTGCCCTGGCGGTGATCATGCTGCCAACCGTCACGCGCACTACCGAAGAGCTGCTGCGGCTCGTGCCCGAATCGCTGCGTGAAGCTGCGCTCGGGCTGGGTGTGCCGAAATGGCGAGCCACGCTGCGCGTGATGCTTCGCACCGCCGCGCCCGGGATAGCCGTCGGCATCATGCTGGCAGTGGCCCGTGTCGCCGGCGAGACTGCGCCCCTTCTCTTCACAGCGTTCAGCAACCGATTCTGGTCTGACAGCTGGAACGAACCGACTGCCTCGCTGCCGGTGCAGATCTACACCTACGCCGTTTCACCTTTTGAGGATTGGCATCGTCAGGCCTGGGCAGCTGCGCTTGTCCTGGTAAGCCTGGTGTTGATCCTCAATATCGCAGCACGGGTTCTCGTGCGAAATCGAGTAAAAAAATAATGAGCCCGTTCCTAGAGCCCCCCGACGCCTCCATGCCTGCCGTTTCACGCGGGGCTGCTGAAGGCAAGTCGAGTCCGAGTGCTTCCGAAGGCCGAAGCCCATCGACGGCTGAAATCGCGCTCAGTACCAAGGCAAACACCAAGATGCACGCCGAGAAGCTGAGCGCTTATTTCGGAAAATCTCAGGTACTCAAAGGCATCGCACTCCCCATCCTGGAAAAAAAGGTCACCGCCATTATCGGACCCTCCGGCTGCGGAAAGTCGACGTTCATTCGCTGTCTGAATCGCATGCATGAAGTGGTACCGAACGCCCACGTCTCCGGTGAAGTGACGTTGGATGGGCTAAACGTCTACGGGCGCGATATCGATCCGGTGCGACTGCGCCGGCGAGTCGGGATGGTGTTTCAGAAGCCCAATCCGTTCCCCACCATGTCTATCCGCGACAATGTTTTAGCGGGCCTCCGCCTGAATGGCATGCGTGTCGACGACGCTGAAAGTCGGGTGGAACGAGCCCTACACCAGGTCGCACTCTGGGATGAGGTCAAAGACGGCTTGGATCGGGCCGGGACGAGCCTATCCGGTGGGCAGCAGCAGCGCCTCTGCATCGCTCGCTCGCTTGCCATGGAGCCCGAGGTCATTTTGATGGATGAGCCGTGCTCGGCACTGGATCCGATTGCTACAGCACGGGTGGAAGAGCTCATTCACGAGCTGCGCGCGGACTACACCATCGTGATTGTGACCCACAATATGCAGCAGGCAGCGCGAGTGGCCAACTACACCGCGTTTTTCTATCTCGGGGAAGTTGTCGAGTTTGGCAAGACGGATGCTATATTTACCCATCCCACGCAGCGGCGCACTGAAGACTACATCACCGGCCGTTTTGGATGAAGGTAGGCAGCTTTGGAACGCAAACACACGGATCGCGAATACGATCGGGAGCTCGACGCTCTCCGGGAACAGATCCTCCTCATGGGAGCCAAAGTCGAGGAAATGGTAAAGAACGCCCTGCTGGCGTTTGAGACCCGAAACGTTGAGCTAGCGCGGCAAACCATCGCGATGGACCGCCAAATTGATCTCCTTGAGATCGATATCGATGAGATGTGCATCAAGGTGCTCGCTCGGCGACAACCCGTGGCCTCTGATCTTCGATTTGTGATGATGACGTTCAAGCATGTCACGGACCTAGAGCGCATCGGTGATCTGGGAGTGAATATGTGCGAGCGCGTATTGGAGCTTGGGGAGCGCGTAGTGCTACGGGATGCGTCGGCAGCCGTGGTGCGGATGGGATCCGTGGCTCAGCAAATGTTACACGACGCGTTAGACGCGTTCGTGGCGTCCGATGCGCACAAGGCTCAAGAGGTGATTCGTCGCGATCAACAGGTGGACAACTACTACGCTCAGCTTTTCCCGGAGCTGGTGACGTCGATGATGCAGGATCCGAACTTGGTGAGCCAAGCCACCAAGCTTCAATCGCTCGGCAAGTATATCGAGCGCGTCGCGGATCACGCGACGAACCTGGCCGAGATGGTCGTGTACATGGTGAAAGGGCAAGACGTTCGACACCATGCGGCAGAGGCCAATCGAGAGAACTAAGCCCTGGGGGTGTTCCACTTCTGCGTCTAGCGGAGCACCTGACAAGTAGCGCGTTGTCGCCGCTAGAGTGCGCTGTGGTTTCAGCTAGAAAATTGGGTAGCCAGGCTCACCAGGTAGCTTGCCGTTCACGCGAAGTACTGCCAACGCAGCATCTGCACTTCCGCCCGAGACGTAACCGATCGAGTTGGGAAGTTTGGCGACAACAGCGGCCATGAGGCGCGCAGGAACTGACTTGGGCGCACCCGACTGGCCGCGAATGCGGCGGTCGATCCAGTAGCGAGCAGTCTCCTCTGCGTTCATCCCAAGCACTCGTTGATCAAAATGTTCTCGCGGCTCGCTGCGCGGGAGATGATTGAGCGGGAGCATTCTTTGACCCTGGAGAGTGTTGATGTCACCCCGATAGAGCCGCTGGAGATCCTGCAAACTTACCGCTTTGAGCGATGACGTTTTCGCCACCACCATAACCAGCGGTCCGGCGGCGTTGGCCTCGCGCAGAATCAATGCGCACGCGGTGCCGACCCCCAATTGGAGGAAAGTCGCGCGTGTCAGCAAGCGATTCGGTTTCATGGTTAGAACGCCACCGCTAGCTGGAACTGTACCAAGTGAAAGGTGTCACGCTTGGTGAGGTTCGTGTCGCTTCCGGGGAAGGTGACGTGCAAGTACTCACCTTTCGCTGTGACCCGCGGCCCAATTGGCCAGTTGAGGCCCCCGTGAAAGGCGCGCAGATGTTCAACCTGGGGGATAGTCGGATCGTGACCTAAGACGTAGTCTTGGTAGACTACGTACGGCATGACACCCAAGAGTGGTGTCCGATACCCGAGCAGAGCGTACGCGCCATAGCGGCGACGATCAGGGCTCACTTGCCCAGGCGACAGGACCCTTCGAACGCCGTCCGAATACCAACGCTCGTTGTAGGCGAATTCGCCGCGGATCACGAACTTCTCGTAATCCCATTGCAGATCGGCACCGAAAGACTGTTCGCCGTAACGTTCGAGGACGGTGCGATCAGCGCGGGCTTCGCTGGGATTCAAGAGCGGGAAACTAGCGTCAGTGTAGCGTCCTCGATAGTACGAACTCCCAACCTTCAAATCACCCAGCTTGTTGTATCCAACTTCGAGTCTCGCGGTGTAGGCCTTGTCGAAGTCGAGATCCCGCTGCTCATCCATCGGGCCTCGCCCATTGGAAAGACCGAGCGCGTAGCCTAGTTTTAGGTCTCCAACGAAGGTTTGCCCGAAGGCCTGGATCCCCGTCTGTCGCTGCGGGAAAAGCTCCTCGCCGACGATATAGGGCCGCTGAATCGCGATCACAGTGGGCGAACCGTGATCGATATTCCAAATTCCATAGGGCGTGAGCCAATGGCCGAAGCGAAGCGTGAGGAGCGAGCTTTCTTGGTAGTCGATATGTACCCGCTCTATCTCGATTGCACCCCAGCGAAACGGTCGATTGATGTCCGAGGTATCGCCCACTCGAGTAGAAATTCGCGTGCCGGGATTCTTGGGATCATTGGCGCCATTCGGTGAGTACACGAAGCGAACTTCGCTCAGGAAGTGCCAGCGTTCCTCCAGGTGTTTGCTCAGGTAGATGTTGAAATTGCCAACGCTGAAGTAAGGATGTGAGCCCACACCGCTAGTGCTGTAGGGGGCGTTCGAGCGCCACAACGGTGCAGCAAAGTACACCTCAGCAAAGCCATAGATGTCGATAGGTTGGGCCTCTACGTCCTCACTCGCATGGTCACTCGCCGCGTTGTTGAGCTCGCTTTCGGTGGCTATCAGGGCTGCTTCCGCGGTCTGGACGGAATTTGGCGAGGCGGTCATTGGTGGTGGAGGCGGCGCTACGGCAGCGTTTGGTTGCTCCGAGATCGCACCGACAGGTGGCACAGGCTGTGGTGCGTCGACGGGCGTGGGCGGTGACGCGGCATCGATCGATGTCGACGTTGTGGGAAGAGGCGCCGTGTTGGGCTGCTCTTCAACCGGCGGAGCGGGCGCGGCAGCAGGCGGCTGCGCCATTGCGGACGGGATCTGAACGGCCAGGGCAAGGAGCACGAGCAGTGCGCTAGCAACCTGCGCGTGCTTCATTTCGGGCACCGCCCAGTCGGAACGCACAGATTCGGTACTCCGGCGGCAAAAGCGGTAACATCGCAGCACTCGAAGCCGTCGATACAGTCTGCCTTCGCTACGCTGCAGTTTTGGACTAAGCAACTCTTACTCATCAAGCTCTCACAGAAGCTGGCCTCTTTGCCTGCACAACCTGCTGCATTGGCGCACGTGTCGCCCAAGCCAGTCGGGGGGCGTAGGCAGAAGGGTTGGGACTCCCAAGTCGCGCAGGTATAGCCGGAAGGGCAATCTGCCGACGCCACGCAGTTAGCTTGTGTGCAATAACCACCTCCGAGACTGCTTGGGGCGCAGTAGTCGTACTTCCGGGCGCCGCAAGCCTTGGCTTGATTGGGATCACAAGCGTCCGCCAAGCCCTCGATCGGTGGTTCGCAAGCTCCGCTCGCCGCTCGCACATAGCCAGACTCGCACTGGCACATGTCCACGATCGCGACTTCGTGAACACCACAAACCTCACAGTGCTCACCCTTGAGCACCTTGCCGCTCGGACACTGGCAGGTGTTGAGCGTTGGATTGAATACCAGCTCATCTCCGCAAACGTGGCTGGATTCAAACCGACAACCAAAGCCGAGGACAACCAGCCAGAGGCAGCTGACTGAGCTGAAACGGAGCGCGCGACGCATGCGCTCAAGAACGGTAACTTCTCCCGATGGGTAAGGGGTATGTATTGGCCAGCGGCTTTCTGCGAATTTATGCCCTCCGCGGAAGGTAGCCGAACTAGGCTGGACTGTCAGTCTGCGGGCTCCCGACCGGGCACCGGTCGCGACCAACCGGAGCCCTCCGTTGGGAGGCTGTCATCGGCAAGGACGGGGTTCTGTTGCAGGGTGGGGCCTGGTTCGGGCGCGAAAAGCGACGGCGAGTTCACTTCGGGCGAGAGCATGTAGAGCTGTGCGACTGTCAACGAGTGCCTCATCCAGGTTATCCACGAAACACGAGGCTAGCACGCACCACCCTCTCAGCGCCGCTTCCCCTTGGCTCGACCTCTGGGAGCTTCGACGACCTCGCGGACCATCGACTCCAGCACATCATCAAACACGCTTTCGTCGTCACCGAGCAAGTCTGGATCGATATTCGGGCCGCGGAGGAAGGTGGCGAGTGGGATATTCCCTTGCTTGAAGCGTACGGCAAATTCGCGGATCTGGCTGAGCAGCCCAAACGCGCGTGTCATGTCGCTCACGACAAGATCTGCCTCACTCACCGGCGGGCCACGTCGGCCAGGCACGCGGATCATTCCGGGAACGCTCCGCTTGAGCTCCTTGAGTTCTTCGGTGAGTGTTCGAAGTTGCTTTCGCAAATCTCGATTAGAATTGTCGAGAGAATCTTCGATGCGAGCAGCGAATTCAGGATCCGTGGAGGTCGGAGAATCGGCGAGCCAGACTCGTTCGAGTTCAAGCAACTTGGCCAGATCGCTCGTTTCGTAGGCCCGAGTCACCTCCTTCATGATGCGCGTGCGCTCATCCTTCTGTGAAACTTTCTGGACTTTGTCGGGGTGCAGTGCGACGGCGAGCTTGCGAAATAAGGTGCGCAACAGGCTATCGCTAGCTTCCTCGGGCTTGGTTGCCGTGGCGACATCCCTTCTCTTGTGTTCCTGGTCTTCTCTCCGGGTGCGCGCCTCGCGCCTCTCGCTCTCATACTCAGCATCCTCTGGATCTTGATCCAGACCCTCGTTCAGATCTTCGTCAAAATCCTCATCCTCAAAGGTCGCTTGGTCTTCGGGCGGCATGAGCTGCCGATAGAGCTTCCGCACTTTGGCTGCATTCTTCGCAGACAAGGGGCTCTTCGGGCCAGTGAAGAAGTCAAAGATTTCCCTGACCTCCCGTGTCGCTTGGCTGATGCCTTCGCGCAGCGGCGCCATGCGCACTTCCAGTGCCATCTCAGCGTCGCGAGCGCCACTGAGTGTGGAGGCAAACGCAGCTTTCTTCTTGGCAATATCTCGCAACAGGCGTTCGTGTTCGCGCCGCAACTGCTGCAGGCGATTGGCAGTGGAACGTGGGCCACCCCGGGCAGGCTTGCGTAAGGCGAGCGCGAATGAAGCGGGTGCTTCGCGGCTAGCGGGACGTCGCTGAGTGGGGGCGCGCTTCATTCAGGAGGGCCCCCACTTAGCTCAACTTCGGCACAGCAGATAGGCGTGAAAGCTCTGGGACGCACTCCAACAGAGGAAGCTTTGGCCTAGAACACGCCCAGCGGCACCAAGCTGGCCCCAGCTTCGCCTTCACCCACCTCCAGGCCACTTTTGTTCACGAACGACGAAACTTCGACTTTACTTGGGCATCACGACGCTGTCGATGACGTGAATGACGCCGTTGGATGCGGCGATATCGGTCTTCGAGATCATGGCGCTCTCCACCATGACTTTTGAGCCGTCGATGCTCAAGCTCAGCTCTTGCCCCTGAACCGTCATTAGCTTGCTGCCGTCGACGACGTCTTTGGCCATCAGTGCACCAGGCACGACGTGGTACGTGAGGATTGCCACCAGCTTGTCCTTGTTCTCGGGCTTGAGCAGGCCCTCGACCGTACCGGCTGGCAACTTGGCAAAAGCGTCGTCTGTCGGGGCGAAGACAGTAAAGGGCCCAGACCCAGACAAGGTTTCGGCGAGGCCAGCAGCTTTGACAGCCGCCACGAGCGTCGTGAACGAGCCAGCAGCCGTCGCGGTCTCGACGATGTTCCTGGCCGGGGCCGCGGCTTCGCTTGCCGGGGAGGCTGCACTGTTCTCGGCGGATGATTCGGGGGTGGCTGGCTCAGGCATTGCGCCTCCGCCGGCGCAGGCCATCACGAGCGAAGCGCAGCAAACCAAGGTGCCTGCATAAATAGCTAATTTCATCGCAATATCTCCTTCTTTAGTGACGTCGCACAGCCGCGCTGCACGTGTTTCGTGAGTCGTGTCTCGTGCCGTTTCTTTAGAAATCAACCCCTGGCCCGCAAGAAAGTTCTGAGTGGAGGCGTACTCAGCTCAGCTCAGGGGCAGCAGATAGGCGTGAAAGCTCTGGGACGCAGTCCAACAAGGGGAGGACTCTTTGTTTGCCATTCCCGCGCAGGCTAATGTTGCCGCCTAGCAGCTCGCGTGAGCCAAGAATCACCTGGTACGGCACGGTGCGCTGATGGGCGTCGGCTAATTTTTGCGACAGATTTTCGTCGCGTTCGTCCAATTCACAGCGCAGGCCGGCTTCTCGCAGCTTGCAGGCAAGCTCCTTGGCTGCGGGGGCTTGAGCCGGACCGATCGGGATAACAAGAATCTGAAGCGGCGCTAGCCACAGCGGCAGAGCTGCCCCGTAATGTTCGAGGAGCACCCCAAGAAACCGCTCTAAGCTTCCATAGAGTGCACGATGCAGCATCACCAGCGGCTCGCGTTTCCCCGTCTCCGCCACGTAATGAAGGCCGAAGCGCTCGGGCATGAAGAAGTCGAACTGAATGGTTCCGCACTGCCAATGGCGGCCCTGTTTATCCCGCAAGGAAAACTCGATCTTGGGCCCGTAAAAGGCGCCCCCACCCTCAACGATATCGAAGGGCAGTCCCAACATTTCCAGAGCTTCGCGGAGTGTCGCTTCAGCGCGATCCCAGAACTCGTCGCTGCCAACGCGTTGCTGGGGTCGTGTCGAAAGTGCAACCTGAATGGTGTCAAAGCCGAACGCCGCATAAAAGGGTCGCACGCTGTGGCAGAATGCGGCGATTTCAAGCGCTGCTTGAGCTTCAGTGCAGAAGATATGGCCATCGTCTTGTGTGAATTGTCGAAGTCGCAAGAGGCCATGCAGTGCGCCAGCTGGTTCATCGCGGTGCACACAGCCAAACTCAGCGAGGCGCACAGGTAAATCACGATATGAGATCACGCGGCGTTGCAAGAGTTGCACGTGGCCAGGACAGTTCACAGGCTTCAAGGCTGCCTGCTCCGACTGATCGGTGAATTTGAACATTCCTTCTGCAAAATGTTGCCAATGCCCGCTGACTTCCCAGAGTGGCCGGCGCACGAGGAGCGGTGTGCGCACCTCTTCGTAGCCCTGGCGCAGGAACAGCTCGCGGGCTCGTTGCTCCAAGATACGGTGTAAAATAAGGCCATTTTTGTGCCAAAAGGCCATGCCGGGCGCTTCTTCTTGAAAGTGGAAGAGATCGAGGCGCTGAGCCAACTGGCGGTGATCGTGATCGGGTAACATGATGGTAACTCCGTGCGGGCGTTTCGGTTGCTGAGGGCCGAAGAACACGGGAGCGAACACCATCGATCCCGCGCTCAAGGGCGGGTCGTAGGGTTGAATTCAGGATGCTCAGAGCACGAAAACAACGCCCACACCACCCCGGAGGGTAGTGGTAGTCGTCGTAGTGCGGCTGTTAAACATCGGAATGGGCAGCATGCGGCACTTCCCGCTGATGGGCAAATGATTTTTTGGGGCGGGTCGACGTTGCCAAGTGGCCTCACGCGGGTGCCAGCTCTCGGGCCAGTTTGCGCTTTGGCTTAGAGGATGCTCAGCGTCACGAAGCTGGTCCCAGCTTCGCCTGCGCCCACCTCCAAGCGGAGGGATTGATCGGCGCGTGTCGCACTCAGGGTGCCCCGCCCTGCTAAGACGGACCAGTTCGCGGCGGCGAGCGAGGCCTTGTAGAAGCTCAGAATTTCATCGGGTTTTTGATGGGATTCGTAGCTGGCCAAGGACAGGCCAGCCAAGGTTTGAGCTGATAGCAAACGGCGACTCTCGGGCGGGCGCGGGAGCAAATCAGAATCACGACCAGGAGCGTCGGCCGTTTTGGGGAACATGTGATCAAGTTTCAAGTCGCCCATGGCCCAGACGGTGAGCAGAACGGAGGCGCCTTCGGAGCTCCGTTGGACGCGCACGTAGCGTGGCCGTCCGAGCAGCGCAAGGTCGCGAGTTTGCGCGAAACGGTGCACCTTCTGAGTCCAATCTTCCAGTGAATGTTTCGAGTCGGCTTCGAGACACACGAGGATGCCTTCGCCCTCTCCTTCGAGGCGCAGCACCCCACTCAATAATTCCTGAGCGCGCCCCTTCGTGTCTTCCGCGGCAAGCTTCTTGACGACTTCTGGATCGAGTTTGACGCCACCCCGGGCTCCACATTGCTTGGCGGCAGCGTTCAGGACTCGGCGCCAAGGTAACGGAACACTCATGCTCTGTGCGCGGAATTCAGCTCCGTTCATCTGCACGGACTGTTCGCTTCCCGTCTGCATTCCTGGCAGGCTCAAGAATGGCCGTGATGCGGCGAGGAAGGCCTCCGTGATCGCGGCTTCGGCTCGATGCAAGAAGAACAGAGCGAGCACGACGTGCGCAGCCACGAGCACTCCCGCCACACGGAGTAAAGGTAGTATTTTTCGGCGGAAACGAGCGCCAAGTATGAAGAAAATGAGCATGGGTGACGGTGCCTCAGAAGAGCGGGAGCTGGTTCCAGAGAGACTTCGCGATGTCCCAAAGGGTGTAGGGTTTGATGTTGCAAGGCAGGCGATAGTTGCCGACAACGGTCGTTTCTTTGCCGCCCAAGAAGGCGGGGCGGGGAACGCTTTGGGAAGCGCTAGTGGTCACGCTTTGGCCGAAAAGGGCCTTCAATGGGACATCGAGCAGCTTGCCAACGAAGCCGCCAATCGGTGATTGGACGTTTCCCGAGGTTGATTGGCTGGCTTGTGAGAGGGCGTTGTTGACCTCATTGTTGACACCCTTCACCTCTGGGTGTTCCTGGTCAGCAGATTTCGCATCGCCTTCGCAGGCCTGCATGGAAGCAACCCAGGCTTTTCCGCGAGCTTGGGTGAGCACGGTCAGCTTGGCGCTGTCGACACGCGCCACATAAATGATTCCGAAAAAGAGCAGGATCAGGATCGGCAGTAAGATCACAGCCTCAACGCTGGCCGTTCCACGCTCTCGGCTGAGGTAGATGCGGGGGGGAGGGGCGGATGTCGGAGAATTCGCTCTCATGGCTGCTCAGTGTTTGATGACCGATGAAAGTGTTTCGAGAGTGCTCGTCATGCCTCCACAACGTCCCCCCTTGGAGTCCTTGGCGCGGCCACAGGCGTCTTCCGAGGAGCTGGCCTCCTTCTGTCCGCCAAACTGTTTGGCCTCGGCGGCACTCGGATCGCTCTTCTTGGACTTCTTGTCGGGGAGGCGGAACCGCTTCAGACGTGCGCGCCAGTTCATATTCCACATCCACTCCTCCCGCTTCAAATCTCCTTCAAAGTAATACTCAGCTTGGGCGACGGACAGGCGGCCTAAGAGATCTGCAGCTCCCGCGAACAGGCTACCGCCCTGACACTCCCGACGAACGCTGTTTGCAGGAATCGTACAGTCCACCCATGTCGCAATGCGTACACCCTCGGCACTGCGCAAATCGCCCGTGCCGCCCAACGCCACTGCACGGATCTGAAAATCGTTCTGACCCAACACGATGTCTTTCTGAATCTTCCAGGGCACCTCTTCACCGCTCGTTTTGGCGGGCTCGGCTCCCTCCATTTTATAGTTCGCAGTAACGGTGCGCAGGCACCCAAAGATGTCAGTGACTGCTTGGTAACGGCGCTTGAAAACCTGGGAATGCGGATAGAAGATGGGGGGGTCCAGTATTTCGCTGCTGCAGATGGGAAGTACTTTGGTTGTGTCTTCATCTCGGCCCTCTGGACGCCGCTTCGTGTTCCAACCTGGTTCCGCGTTGATGCCGCCGCAGGGCGAGGAATTCCCAGAAAGTACGCGCTCGTCGGTTTGCTCAAGCTTCGACGATTGCCAAGCTTTCGCGGATTCAGACCAGGTCAGTTCCTCGATGATCCACATTTGTTGCCACTTCCAGGAGTGGATTCTTGGGATTTCTTCCGAATTGCACTGCTGGCGTGCGAGTGAGGTCCACGTGTCAAACAGCTCACCCGGCTTGCAGCTATTTTTGCAATCGCCGAAGGGGCCAGGAGTGGCACGGTCACGTTCTTGCTGAGCGTCGCGGCAGGCCTGACTCTCGGTTTTGCCAGATTCGTTATCCTTCACACATTGATTACCCAAGTCCGTCAATGGATAGCCGCGTTTTACGGGCACGGAAGCGGACGGCGGAGGTGCACCAGGCTTGCCGCAGAAGTAGGCGGAGAGCGAACCCGAGAGTTGGCCCATGGCGCTCTCCAAGGTATCCCTCACGATACTGATGCCGGGTATGGGGCTGAGCGGCAGGGTTGCGAGCTCGGCCAAATTCTGCCCGGCGTGCGCGCACAGCACTGAGAATTGATCCTTCTCGACAGGCAGCGTCATACGCGCTGGCAGCATGAAGCCAAAATCCGCCGGGTCACGACCATTGACCACATCGCTGATCGTGAGGAGCTCGGCGACGGCCGGTGTCGAGACTCGGACCGCATTGCTCACCTGACTCATCCCGCGTAGGAGTGGGAAAATCACGCCCTTTGCGGCCTCATTGGCCGCATTGACAGCGGAGCGCGCACTTGCCAGCGCCGCGATTGCGGGTACGGCGGCTGCGGCACCGAATCCCGTTGCCGCGATTCCAGTCAGCACACCGATGAGAATGATGATCACCGTTTCCAAGAGCTTCAAAGCAAGCAAGATCATCACCAGCGCGGCCATCAGAATGTTCACGAGCGCAATGAAATTCATCCCGCGCGCGTGAGAGATCGCGGCGCCGAGCGCAGCTGCATCCGCCGCATCCTGCATTCCCTCACGAAAGAAGACGGCTTCAGCGGTGCCAATCAGATAGTAGAGGACCCCCACGAGGAACGTCGCCATGAAGACGCCGATCACCATCATCGCGCCGCGTTCGTCTCGCGAGATCATGGCCGACATGCCTGCACGTAGTTCTCCGGGCGCAGCCGTTCCGAGCTCAATCGTTGAATTGGAATCAGCTTCTCGGGATGCAAGCCTTCAAAGGAAAGAACATCCCAATACAGGCCCGAGCCGCGTGTTGGCACGGGGAAACGGCCGAGCAGGCTGCCGCCTTTGCCGAATACAGAAACCTGAGCTTGCGAATCCTGGAAACCGGGCTGATTCGGCGTGAAATCCTGCGAATAGTTGTGGACGAAGAGCGTGTAGCGCCCTGGAATCAATCCAGATACGCTGATGCTTTCAGGACCGTCGGCAAGCTGATGATCGACATCTAACGTGGCATACGGGAAGGATTGGGACGCCCCGTGACACAGGTCGTCGAAGTACACTTCCTCGCCATTGGGGAGCTGGAGGTGCAGATCGAGGTCGTCGGGATGCTGCCAACTGAGGACGAACCTGAGTGCAGCCTCGCTGGCTCTGGAGACGAAGAAGTCATTTTGCAAGGTGCGCTGGCCACACACGACAACCTCTTCTTCCAGGGGTGCGTAGCCAGCAGCCTCGATCCGCGCGGTGTAGTGGCCAGCATTGAGATGGGTGAATTCGTAGGTGCCTGCGCTGCTTCCTGTGATGCCGGCAACGGGTGTGCCTTCGGCGCGCCCCAGGCTCGGAAACAGCTCGATCCGTGCTCCAGCGACGGGCTGATTCAAGACTGCATCGGAGACGATCCCCGTGATACTGCCTTCGCCTGAACAGGCGAGTGGAAGCGCTCGCAGCTGGCTGAAGTGTTGTTGATTGCCATCCGATGCCAAGCTCAGGTGTTCGGTGAGAAAGCCAGGTGCCCCGATGTTCAGCGTTAAGCTGGAGCAAGGCACGCCCGGCACTGTGTAATTGCCTAGCTCGTCGGTTGTGGCGTCAGTCGTGAAGGTTCCAGCTGTTACGTGCACGCTGGCGCCCACAACAGCCCTTCCCGGAAGTGTATCAAATTCAACGACGCGACCGGTGAGAATGCCTGTGCAGGTTGCGGAGGTCGGCACGCACGCGAGCTGCTTCACGTCGCTCTGCTGGCGGCGTTCAGAGAGCAACTCGATGGTGCCTGGAATACTTGTACACTGCGCATTTTGTCGGTCGGATCGCGAAACACAGACGCCCGACGGGTTATCGTTCGCGCTCTGGACGCAGAAAGTTTGCGCCTTGTCGGGCAACAAATCAGGGCACAGGCTGGTGCACGGCAGCGAACAGAAGGCAGCTGCGCCCTGTTTGAGGCAGAAGCCTCGGTTGCCGGCTTCGGGCTGATGACTAAGATCGCAGTCTAGATCGCTCGCGCAAGCATCCCCGACCCAGGCTTGCTTTGGGGTTTCACACTGCACTCTGAGCTGGCCTTCAGCCAAGCTGCCCTGTGCACTCTCCGCACTGACGTAGAAGACATCCCCCTCGCTGTAGTCTATTGCAAGAGAGCTGGCGGCGGCGCCGACGCGGCTTTTTGCATCGCACTGTTGTTTGAGAACGCTGAGTTGGAGCCCGGCACTGCTACCGTTCAGTGTTAGCTGTGCTTTGCCACGCCCGGAGGGGCGAAACGCATAGATTTGTTGGGGGCCGTCCACGTTGATGGTGTTGCCGCATTGGATTGAACCGCTGGGTTCGCAGGCTGAGCCTTCGCGCACGCAAGCCGGGTAACCGTAGTACCCAGAGGCACACTGATCGCAACTGGCGCCGCTGTAGCCGGGATCGCAGCTGCAGCTGCTGACTGAATCGGTGTGCCCATGGGAGCCGCATTGAGCTGTGTTAGTCGCTGTTTCAATCAGGGCGTTGCGTCGGATTGCAATATAATCAGCCGAAAAGACTCGTTGATTGTGGACCACACCGAATTGGCAGCCACGTGCCTCATACACCCAATAGCGGCCCGGCACGTCACCCATGCGGTCAAAGAGTACGATGTGTCCCGCGCTGTTAGCGGCGTTGCGGTAGACGAGTGCATCCCCCGGCCTCAACTCGCTGCGCTGAATCCGCTTCCAATACAGCTCCTGGAATCGGAAGACGTCTGTTGTGATGTAGGTCGCATAGGTGGTAATCGGCAGTGCTGAAGGGATTTGCCAGGCTTTCGATACCAAGCCCGAACAATCCGTGCCAACCGTCCCTTTGAACGTACAGGAGGGGCAATTTCCTGAGCAGGTGCCCTTGTTGGAGCCATCGCTCGTCCAGGTGTTGTGGCCCCAGAAGTAGCCGTGCCCCACCGCCGGTTTTACCAAATCAAGCACAGTATCTCGCGTCATGGCGGCGGGTTCAGCTTGCGCAGGCAGTGCCCACAACAGGACTAGCAGGCTTAAGAGGATTGAAGCAAGGCGTTGCATGGCCCTCAATACCTCTCCACCAACGCTGCATCTTGCGTGATATGCAGCTGAAAAATCTCGCCGTTTGGCCCGATCTCCAGCTCCCGGAAAATCTCGCGAGCCGTGCCGTTTGGAGAGAGAATCAAGCGCCGCACTTCGCGGAGTTCAGCGTCGAGCACCACCATCCAGGATGTTTCTGAGGTGGACTTCCTGTCGTCCAAAAGGTGACGGGTGGCAAGGTAGACATTGCCCAACTTGTCTACGCGCAGGGTCGTTATGCCCGTAACGGGGCTCGGATATTCCACGAGCGTTTGCTTTTGACCCGTAGCTTGATGGCTGGGTGTTGAGATGATCGAGAGCGTGCGCCCCGTTCCCTGGACCTTGTACACGTGGTCGTTTGCGGGAAAACCCGGTTGAATCTCGCGAGTTTGCGGCGCCACTCCAGCGGGATCGAGCAGCAGGATCGATTGCTTGCCGATGTCTGCCCAGATGCCTTTTTCATTGCTAAAGAGTGCAGTGATCTCAGCAGCGGAGGCGATGCCGTCACCGATCACACTCGTCTTTCCGATCACGCTCCCGTCTTGATCGATCTCAATGAGCTCGGCGTCCTTGAGGCGATCCAGCAAGAGAATGTTTCCGTTCGCTAGTAGTGCGAGATCTTGGACGGTCCCAGAAGGGATCAGGATCACTTTTTTGAGCACGCTACCGAGGAAGACCTGAACTCGCAGATTTAGCTGATCGAGCAACAAAATCTCACCAGTCTTTGGGTCGAACACGAGACTCATGGGCGCCTCAGCGTTGCCCTCTTCAGCGTCGGAGACACCGAGTTGTCCCGGGTCCTTTCCCCAGCTGGCGCGGAGTACCGTGCCGGTGCTGGGTGGCGAGGCAGGGTCTGTTACGCAGCCCGAGGCCTCCGGGCAAGCCTTTCGATTTTGGCCGCAAGCAGCGAACAGAGCGAAAGAGGCGAACAGAAATAGACGTCGTTTCATGCGGAATTCTCCGTGAGAGATTTGGTTTGAGGGCTATCGACCCGACGCGCTCCCAGTTGCGCATTCATTTTGCGAGCAACTCCGCGGGGGCGTGGTCGAAGCTTGGGGGTTCGCCAAAATTCGCGAACGCAGCAACGCGGCACACTATGGCTAATAGAAAGTTTCTTATCATTCTCTCGGTTGCAAGCGGCATCGGCGCAGCGGCGCTGGGTCAGGTCTACCTTTCCCGTCTTGAAGAAGAAGTGGCTGGCGGCCCAAGGCTTCAGCTGGTCTCCACGGTTCGCGATCTGCCGCTCGGTGCGGTGATCTCAAAGGCCGACTTGGCGTTGCAACAAGTGCCGTCGAGCTACGTGACTCGCCGCCAGGTGCGCGCCAGCGACACGGAAAAACTGATCGGTGTTCGTACCAATGCTGCGCTCAAGGGTGGCGACCTAGTTCAGTGGACAGATGTGGCGGGGGGCCAAGAAGCCGCACGTTCGCTGGCTGGCCTGGTTCAAAAGGGGATGCGTGCTCTCAATATCGCATCAGAGCAGCTGTTTGATGGTCTGCTCCGGCCGGGAGATCGCGTGGATCTCTTGTATACTTCGCACTCCGGAGCTGAAACAGCCACGCTGCTCCAAAATTTATTGGTGTTAGCTGTCAATGGCACCACGGAGGTGGCGGCTGAGGTCAGGTCAGGAGGCGGGAATGGTTCGGTCGTGGTGAGTATGACCGTCGAGCAAGCGCAAACGGTGACCCAAGCCGAGCAAGGCGGAACGCTGAGGCTTTCGCTCAGAAACGCCGACGATATCACGCTCGTAGACAAGCTGCCGAGCACCACTCAGGGCGATGTGCAGCAGGCAAAGGAACGCACGGATTGGGTCGTCGCCGTCAAGAAGAAACCTGAAGTGCCCGTGATTGAGAGGGTCCAATGAACTTCATTCCAACCCGATTCAAGGAGAATTCTGTGCGCCACCGTTTTCGTTCGTTGATCTCTGCCGTTTCCGTTTGCAGCGCCTTACTCGGCGGCGCTTCTTACGCCAGCGCTGAGGTCGGCTCAGGCCTCAATGAAGCAGCGCCTTCCCAGAGCATTCAACTTAAAGTGGGAGAGCAGCAGGTTCTATCCGCATCCGGAGTGCAGAGCTTCTCAGAAGGTGTGAAGGGCGTCGTGGATGTGCGGCTCACTCCCGATGCCAAGGATTTCGTGGTCGTGGCGATGAATCCTGGCGTGACATCGCTTCTCTTGTTGATGCAAAATGGAGCGAAACGTCAGTACGCCATCGAAGTAGCGGGAGGTGTTGAAGAGAAGGCGGCAGCCGCAAAGACAGGTGTGCCCGCACGCGACAACATTCGGCTCGATTTCTACTTTGTGCAACTCGACAAGAGCTACAATCACCAAGTAGGTGTGAACTGGCCAGGCTCGATTGGCGGGGGAACCCTGAATCTAGGCTACGATCTCTTGGCGAATCGTTTTGAAACGGCAGGTGCGGTGGTCACTCAGGCGTTGCCCAAGTTAGACATCGCCCAGGCCAAAGGGTTCGCAAAGGTTATGCGCCATGCAGCAGTGATCACGGCCAACGGCGAAAAAGCCACGTTTTCCGGTGGTGGCGAGGTGAATATTCCCGTTCAGGGTAGCCTCTCAGGCGGCATTCATCAGATCACATTTGGGAGCTCGCTCCAAATTCAGCCAAAGTACGATTCCGAATCTGGCAGGTTGGATCTGTTCGTGCACGCGGATGTTTCGGATTTGGCCGATGATCGCGGCACGGGAGCGCCAGGGCGCACGACATCGCAGCTCGACACGATTGTGAACCTAGAATTGGGTCAATCACTGATACTGGCTGGCCTCAGCTCGAAGAGCGAAGTCCACACGCGTTCGGGGCTCCCGGGATTGAGCCAAATCCCGCTTTTGGGCTTGCTATTTGGCTCGGAACGCTCGACGAGCCAGGATCTGGAGAACATCGTGATGATAGTGCCCTCGGTGGTGGATGCCACCTCTGAGGACGCCCAGCGGCGGATCAAGGAGGCGCTTCAGCGATTCGAAGAGTACGACGGCAACATCGAGCAAAGCCGAATGTTGGATGAGCCGCGTGTGAAGGGGGGCGTTCGTGGAAAACGCTGAGCTCCAGATCACGGTGGTGACACCTTCGGGAAGCCTTGAACTTTCGATAGGGAATGAGCCGTTGTGGATTGGGCGTAATCCCGAATGTGCCGTTTTTTTGCCTTCGAATGTGGTGTCACGGCGCCATGTGTCGCTCTCGCGACAGGGTGTTGACCTGGTGGTGGCTGATTGTTCCCACAATGGCTCGTTGGTGGATGGGTTGCTGCTGCGTCAGGCAGCGCGGGTGGTGCGCGCGCAAACGGTGCCGATCCGTGTCGGGCCCTTTGATTTGCAGGTGATACGGAAGACGCAACCACCGGTTCCTGTTGCAGCTCCGATTCCATTGGCTGTTCCTGTTGCAGCTCCGATTCCGGTTCTGTTGGCTACCCCAGTCGTTGCGCCGGTGGTAGTTCAGCTAGCCTCGCCTCCTGTGGAAACGGAGGCGCCGCCACTGCTTCGCCGGCGGATCCATCGCAGCTTACTCGACCATCTCGATCTTCCCAAGTTGGGTCGCGCGCGCATCAATGTGGATGAGATGCGGCCCAAGGTGATCGAAGCTCTGGGTATGATCCTCCAAAGCATGGGGGCTGAGCTACCTGAAAACCTTGACCGCCAGCGGTTGGTGCAGGAGCTCACGGATGAGGCACTCGGGCTTGGACCCTTAGAGCAATTGCTGCAAGACATCGAGGTGAGCGAGATCATGGTCGTGGATCCGCAGAGCATTTATGCTGAGCGTGCGGGTAGGCTAACGCTCACGGGCCTTCGCTTCACGGACGATGAGACAGTTCGTGCGGTCATCGAACGCATCGTGACTCCGCTCGGTCGTCGCATTGATGAATCCACTCCAATCGTGGACGCCCGCCTCAAAGATGGTTCGCGTGTGAATGCCGTGATCCCTCCGTTGGCGCTCAAAGGGGCGTGCATCACGATCCGCAAATTCAGGAAGGAACCGCTCCAGATGTCGGAGCTTGTGAAGTTTGGCTCGCTCAGCCAACGCATGGCGAGCTTCCTTGAGCGCTCGGTGAAGGTGAAGAAAAATATCATTATTTCAGGCGGAACCGGCAGCGGAAAAACGACCCTCCTGAACGTGCTGTCCGGCTCCATCTCGGGCGACGAACGCTTGGTCACGATTGAAGACGCGGCGGAGCTCCAGTTGCGGCAGCCACATGTCGTATCTCTGGAGTCTCGCCCGCCCAACATGGAGGGCAAAGGGGAATACACGATCCGAGATCTGCTGAAGAATGCACTGCGCATGCGCCCGGATCGCATTATCGTGGGCGAATGTCGCGGCGGCGAAACACTCGACATGCTGCAGGCGATGAACACAGGCCACGAAGGCTCGATGACCACCACCCACGCCAACAGTCCACGCGAAGCGGTAGCGCGCATTGAGACGCTGTGTTTGATGTCGGGAGTCGAGCTGCCTATTCAGGCGATTCGCCGTCAGATTGCGTCGAGTGTCCACGTGATCGTTCAACAGTCCCGCCTATCTGACGGGTCGCGACGCGTCACGAACATCACGGAGCTCGTGGGGTTGGGGCACGACGGAGAGATCGAGATGCGCGAAATATTCAGTTTTTGCCGCACTGGAACCGCCGAAAATGGCAGAATCGTGGGGGAACATCGCGCGAGTGGCTACATGCCATCGTTCGTGGACCAGTTCATCGCGCACGGAGTGGTAAGCCAGGGAGACTACGTCTGATGACAGCGTGGTATTGGATGGGGCGCATCGTTGCGCTATTCGCGATCACGGGGGCGCTCACTGGAGTTTGGGCGGTGGTGCCGTGGCTGGCCGTTCAGGTCGCGCGGTATCACGCGTGGGTGAGCGGAGAGCTCGCGTTTCTGCGTTCCGAAGTGAAGCCCAGGTCGATTCTCTGGGGGCAGATCGGCGCGGTTGTTGCTTCGCTCGGACTAACCGCTCTTGGCGAGTATTGGTTCGCGCTGTTTCCGGTTGCCGTCCTGCTTGGCGTGCCGATTATGCTGTCGCGGGAGCGCGGCCGACGGGTGACGCGCATCGATCAGCAGGTGGAGGGGTGGCTCAATGCTCTCGGCAACGCACTGCATTCGACACCCTCGTTGGGCGATGCGATGCTGTCGTCTTGCTCCGTGATTTCACTGCCACTTCTCTCCGAAGTCGAGCTGATCCTGAAAGAAGTGGAGCTCGGTATGCCCTTGGATGGTGCACTGGAAGTGGGGGCCGCGCGTGTGAAAAGCTCAACGTTTCACGCGGCCGTCGCGGTGCTGCGAACGGCGCGGCGCACAGGCGGGAATCTGCCACGCGCATTGGCCACAGCGGCCATCAGTTTGCGAGAAATGGCGCGCCTCGAAGGGGTGGTGCGCTCCAAAACAGCCGAAGGCAAAGCTCAGTCCTTCGTGATCGGCGGGATCCCGGTCCCGCTCTATCTCGGTGTGCGCATGATGGATCCGCTTTTCTTTCGTCCACTTGAGACCACGTTCACCGGTCACCTCGTGTTCGCAGCGGCGGTGGTGCTTTGGCTTGCTGCCGTCCTCGCGGCACGAAAAATCTTGTTGGTGGATATCTGAAGGAGATGGAGTGATGCCTTCGTATGGAGTGATGCGTTCGCTGTGTTTGGTCTTAGTTTGCATCGCAATCGTGGCGCTCGGTGTAGCGCTGGCCGGCGTGCGCCCGTTGGAGGCTCCCCAGCGCGGCTATCGCGCACAGGCTCGTACGCGTGCTCTTCAGGAGTCGGAAGGTTTCCGGTTGCTGGAGCCCGTGCTGCTTTGGTTTGGAGGGCTGATAGGCGAAGTTTTAGCTTGTTTTACTCAGAGTTCCAAAGTTGCCAGCTTCAGGGCTCGGCAGGCGAGCCGCCTGGAGCAGGCGGGCGACTATCTGGGGTTTGTTCCGGATGAGCTATCTGGAGCCATGCTGCTTGGCTGCATGATGTTCGCGGCGACGGGCGCCATGCTCAGTTCCCTCACTGGGCAGGGTGAGCTCTATTTGGTGTTGGGTGCCCTCGGCGGGCCCGCGATTGTCCACTTGCAAGTGGAATCAGAAATGCGCCAACGCTTGAAGGCGATTGGCCGTCGGTTACCTGCAGCGATCGATCTTGCGGCACTGTGCACTAGTGCCGGTTTAGATTTTCCGGCGTCCTTGAGCATGGTGGTGCGGGAGGCCGAGTCTGGCGATCCGCTCGCTCAAGAGATCGGAAGGTTGCTCGATGCACTGAATCTCGGTCAAACACGGCGCGAGGCGTTGGCAACATTTGAACGGCGTGCCCCCATCTCGTCGGTACGAGATCTGGTGCGTGCGCTCACTCAAGCGGAAGAAAAAGGGACACCGATCTCAGAAGCGCTCCTCACCCAGGCTCAGGTGAGTCGTGGGCTGCGTACGGTGCTTGCCGAGGAATCAGCGACGCGTGCCGGCGTTTACATGATCATTCCCATGGTCTTCATGTTTGGCTGCATTTTGCTGCTGTTGATGGGTCCGTTCATCGTGACGGGCGCAGGTTTCTAGGTTTCTCAGAATCAAAGGACTCAAAAATGGTCGATGCCCAAGGAGCTGCGGAAACACCCGGTGCGGAGCCGCAGAACGCAAACGCACGCACTCTTATCCTAGCCTTGGTCGCTGCCGTGGCAGTGGGAGGGCTTTTCTTTTCCTTTGGTCAAGATGAGGCCACGCGCGTGAAGCCACCGAAAACCCAACTGGCAGCGAAGGACTTGTTTGGCGCCGAGGCGCGTTGCGCGAAAGCTCAGGGGGAGACGGCAGGGCACCGCGCACAAGCTGCATTCAATGCGGCCTACGCAAAAAAGCAGCGTGCACCCTTTGAACCCGCTGACGGCGTTGAGTCTGTGGCACTCCTTGAGGAAGCGGGCGGCTGCTTTGAGGAAGCAGGAAGCGCGGGACGCGCTGTGGAGGCCAAGCAGCAAGCTAAAGAATGGCAAGCGGAGATCTGGCGTGCCTTTCAAGGGCACCAGTTGCGTTTGGAGTTGGCGCGCGAAAATGGCGAACTCGACGCCGCTCTGACTGAAGTGCGGGCGCTGAGAGCGCTCTGGGGAAAGAAGGGCGGCGAGTTTGGCGAGTGGATCCGGCTTTCCGAGGCGGAGACTGAGCAAAAGTTACAGAATGCAGCCGAAAACTAGGTGATTTCGAATAGCCGCAACTCGCCGCCCGTCGGGTCGAACGGGTTCCTGTGATGGATACATCCCCCCAAAGAATAGTACGACGATATTGCGTGATGCCCGCGATCCTGGTCGCGATGGCTAGCGGAGGGCTCCCGGGTTGTGCGGCCTCACCCGGTACGCCAAGCCACACGCCGATCGTGCGCGAGACGCCTGAAAGCTTGGTTAAGCAGGCGGAAGCTTTGGCACACCTGGGCGAAACGATTCGCGCAGAGCAATACTTCAGTGCGGCGCTTGAAATGGGCGGTTCAGCTGAAGTGATCTTGCCAAAGTTGGTGAGCGTGTGTGTGCGAGCCGGGCGAGTCAGAAGTGCGGTGAGCTACGCAGCTCCGCATCTCAGACAACAGCCCGAGAACGTGAGTCTGCGCTACCTGATGGCAACACTCTATGCCGGATTGGGGGAGCTCAATCGAGCCAATCGCGAGCTGGAGCAGATTCTGGCGCGCAATCCTGAGCACGTCCTGGCGCTGCGTCTTTCTGGCATGTTAGCGTTGGAGCGTGGTGACTATATCACCGCTGAGAAACGCTTGCAGGCGTTCCTCTTGCTCGAACCCACGGGCCCGAATGCCAGCGCGGTGCGCGAAGAACTGCAGCAAATTCAAGCGGCTCCGGCGTCTGCCGCTGCTGTTAGGGAGGAAGCGCTGTGATACCCAAGGAAGTCTTCGCAGAATCCATTATCCACTTTCTCGAGCCGATCCGTGCCCACCTTGAAGATGAGACAGTGAGTGAGGTGATGATCAATGGGCCAAGCCTGATCTACGTGGAGCAGCGTGGAAAGCTCACGAAAACCGATACCCAATTCCCGTCGCACGAGGCCTTGCTTTCAGCCTTACGCAATATCGCCCAGTTCGTCGGTAGGCCGTTCGACGATCAGCATCCGATCTTAGAAGGGCACCTCCCCGATGGTTCACGTGTGGAGGCCGTGTTGCCACCCGTCGCACCGGACGGTCCGAGTGTTGCCATTCGCCGTTTCTCTAAGAACAAGCTGACAATTCAGCGTTTGGTGGAAGTGGGCGCACTCCCCGAAGATGCCGCTCAGCTCCTTTCATCCTTGGTGGTCTGTCAGCAAAACATCATTGTTGCCGGCGGTACGGGTACCGGCAAGACCAGCATGCTGAATGCGCTTTCCTCCTTCATTCCCAAAGGTGACCGCATCGTGGTGATCGAGGATGCGCGCGAGCTCCAATTGCAGCACGAGCACGTGGTGCATCTCGAAGCGCGGGCTCCCGATCCAAGGGGAAAAGGTGGGGTTTCTATCCGGGATTTGTTCAAGGCCAGCTTGCGTCTGCGCCCGGACCGAATCGTGATCGGAGAGATTCGAAGCGGTGAAGCGCTGGATCTGATCCAGGCGATGACCTCCGGTCACGGTGGCTGTTTGTCTACCGTGCACGCCTCATACCCGCGCGATGCCATGAGTCGTCTGGAAACGATGGCACTGATGGCGGACGTTGAGTTGCCGCTCGTCGCGTTGCGTTCGCAGTTAGGTTCCGGCATCGACATTATCGTCCAGGTGTCTCGGCTCAAAGATGGCAGCCGCAAGGTGTCCCATATCAGCGAGGTGCGCGGCACGGATGAGAAAGGCGAGTTTGTGATTTGCCACCTCTTCGAAGGGAGATACTTGAGCGAGGGGGTGTATCGTCTGCTCCCCACGGGAGGGCTGCCGCGGGCTGAACCGTTGCTCACCGCACTCGGACAATCCTTACCTGTCAGCATGATGGCGGCCGCTACAGAGGCTGCGCGGAGGAGCGCATGAAGGACGAGCTAGCCACCCGTTTTGACTTGCCCGCTCGCGCGAAGCCAGCGAGCTTGAATCTCAATACGCCGACGCGCGAGCTAGCTGGAACCTACGACGCCCCAACCACGGTCGTTGCGATTCCGGCTCAAACAACCGCTCATTCAGTGAGTGCCCAGCTCCCTCCCCAGCGGTCCTTGGTGTCGGGTTCAGAGCTGAGTGAAGCGACTCTGTTCGAACCGCTGCCGAGTGCGCCAGCGCTTCCCCAATCCGACGCAACGCAGTTCTCTCCAGTGGTGGTTCCCGGAGCCACTGAAACGGCTTTGCCCGTCAGCGAGCCATCAACCTCCACGACGGAGCGTCGCCACAAGGTGCAGACAAAGCGCCGAGGGCGGCGCACTGGACTCCTTCAAATCGTGGTGGGTGCGATGCTCGCAGCCGGGGTCACGAGCGCCTTGGCCTTTGGTGCTCTGTTTTGGTGGTCTGAACAGCATGCTCACAAGTCTCAAGCGTCACTCGTCAAGGCGGGGGCACAATCCAGTGATATCAGTTTGCCGCTGACCAAAGGGCGAGCGGCTCCGCCACCCGCACCACCGACAAGTGCGCCTACACTCCGGGCTCAAGGTGCGGAGAATGTTGCGCCTGGGGACCAGGCGTTGGCGCTGAAGGCGCTTGAGGCATTGCGCGCGGGGCGCATTCCTGAGGCTATTTTAGTCTATCAAACGCTGGCAACCCGGTCAGCGAACGCTCGTACGTATCGGCTCGCAGCTGCAATTCTTGAGAAGAAGTTGCGGCGGCAGAAGAAGACAGAGGAGCAGTCACCGTGAAGGAGTTCAAGCGATCGTGCGTAGGAATATTGCTCGCCCTGACGGTTGCGGCAGGTTGCGAGCGCTCTGCCGTTGAGGCCTTTCCGGTTTCCGTGCTGGTCGTTGACGATCAGGCTGACCCGGTTGCGGGTGCGCGTGTTGACGGGGCGGGTGTCCATGGGGTCACAGATAGCGGGGGAAGATTCAGCGTTGCGATCTCAGGCAAAGTTGGCGAGAGCATTGCCATGAAGCTCACGTGCCCAGCAACGCACACACCGGAACCCTCGGTGGCACCCCTTGAACTGCGAGCGCTCTACGGAATGCAAGGTGAAGGGGCTATCAAGAGCATCGAATATCAGGCGAAATGCCTGCGAAAGACGCGCTCTGTGGTGCTGGCGATCCAGGCCCACGAAGGGCTCCCGGTATCTATCAATGGCCAGAAATCTGGAATCGTGGGCGCTAACGGTGTCTTCTATACGGCGCTTGAAGTCTCACCAGAGACCGACTTCGATGTGAAATTGGACACTTCCCAAGCACCCACGCTCCGACCCCAGAACCCCTCACGCGTTTTCCACGTGACGGAGGATGACGTTCTCGTCTTTGCGCAGGTTTTCCAAGAAGAAAAGCCAAAACCACGCGTTGTGCGCGCGCGCTCCAAACCTGCGCACCACATTCCGCAGAGGCTCTAAATGAGCGATCTCACGTTTCAGCGCGATGATCGAGGCAGCGTGTTCGCGGAATACGTCATTATTCTCACGGTATTCTCGCTGCTCTGTGTGGCGGCGATTGTGGCCGTAGGATTGCCCTTGTTGCAGCATTTTCAGGCTCAAACAGCCTGGCTACTGCTCCCCATCCCTTAACCGAAGGGCGGTCAAGAAAATCTAGCAACTGGCCTTGGCTGAGACCGACAAGGTCCCACAAGGCGGCAATCGACCCGACGGGCGGGGGGAGCCGCTTCGGCAACTCTGTTCAGAACAAGAACTACGGAAGGAAAATCAAATGAACAAAATTCGTAATATAATGGCGCGTTTGCAAATTGCTCGTGATGAGCGTGGGCTCTCGACCGTGGAGTACGTGATTATTCTGGTGTTGGTGGCGGTTGCGGCGATTGGTACGTGGCAAAGCTTTGGAAAGACTGTTACAGCCAAAGTGACTGAGCAGGGCAAAGCAATCCAGAAAATGAAGTAGTCATTTCTTCCGGTTAGAGTGGTGGCGGTGGTGCTATGAATTTCCAAGTTGAACATTGGGGTGGTGTTCTGCTGCTCACCAGCATCGCCGCCATCACGGACTTCCGCACCGGGAAGATCCCGAATTGGCTAACGCTGCCGGGCGCGCTTGCTGGGCTTGGCTACTCGGTGGTGGCTCACGGAACCCAAGGGCTGTGGCTTTCAGTCCTTGGGCTTCTGATTTGCTTTTTGGTGCCCGCAATCGTGTATTGGTCCTCGAAGGGGCGAGCGATTGGAGGGGGGGATTTGAAGCTATTTGCCTTACTGGGGGCGTGGCTGGGGCCGAGTGCGGGGCTGGAATTGCAGCTCACGGCGTTCGTGTTCGTAATGGTGCTGGCCTTCGTACAACTCACGTGGCGGGGAAAGCTGCTGGGCGTGCTGAAGAACTCGCTCTGGCTAACTGTGAATTCGTTGCGGAAGCAAGAAGAGAGAAGAGCGCTCGCCCCTGAGTTGTTGACCGAGCTCCGCATGGGACCGTGCATCTGGTTGGCGACGTTGGGTTATGCCCTGTTGGAACTCCAGAGCTCCGGTGTGGTTTGAGTCGTGATGGAGCGCCAGGTCCGCCGCCGTACGGGTGAACGTGGGTCGTTTATCTCGAAATGCTCGTGGCGTTCGTGCCAGTGTTCATCTTCTTCCTGCGCATCCTGCAACTTGGCTTGCTAGCTTCTGCAAAGCTTGTGGTGAAGCATTCGGCGAACGTTCGGGCGCGTTCGGCTGTGGTAGTTCTGGAAGACGACCCCTGGTTCTACGGCAACGCAGCCCGGGGCGCGCTCACCGGGGGCCGCACGGATGAAGATAAGCGGGTGGGAGATTTCCCCTCCAAGATCGGCGGAATGCGAAAAGATGGCGGCAATTTCACCTACTGTGCGATCGCCATCGCTCGGCAACTGGTGTGCAATCCTGGCTACGACCTGATCGGCCTCGGCAAAAGCATCCGAGAGCTCGCTTCGATCGGTGCCGATCTTTCCAGCAGCCCTTCGCTCTCAGAGTTGGAGCGAGCCAATTCCCGCCCGAAGGCCCTGGGCAATCGTCTCCGTACCCAGAAGAAGCAAGCCCTAGAACTCTTCAGCGAACTGCAGCGCGCAGAATCGCCGGGCTTGGCGGTGGTCTACCTTCTGTGCGGTCACTACGCGCCGCTCGAAGGCGAAGCAACGCTTCCCAATCAGAGCGCCAGCTATGAGCCCCGGACGGCACCGCCCGCCAACAGCGGGAAGCGCACGCAACGGGCACTCTGACACACCTGCGTTTTCAGCGCATCACGTGAGTGGTCCGTCGCAGCGTCGCATCTGGCTTCAGTGCTTCTGCGTTGTTTCTAACTCCAGAAACCCAACAAAATACGCCTTTTTCGGCAATTGGGACAGGCCTTGGAAGGCCAGCTCGCCGGAAGCTTCGTCTATCAAGAACGATACCAGATTCTTCGAGTCTTGATTGGCAGCCAGCAGATGCTTGCCGTCGGGAGAGAGCTTGAAGTTACGAGGTGTCCGCCCATGTGTGGAAGTGGTCGCAATGAAGCTGGGAACACCCGTTTTTTGGTCGAGTGAAAAGAGGGCGATGGAGCTTTCATCACCCATGCGATTCGAGCCGTAGAGGAAGCGCCCCCTGGGATGAACCTGGATATCGGCGGCAGCAGCTGCTTTCGGCTTCACGGTGCCCGGAGCCAGCGTTGAGACAGGCTCGCTCACTTTCGCCAATTTTCCGGTGACTGGGTTCAGGCGAAACGTTGAAATCGTGAGGTTGAGCTCGTTGATGAGGTAGCCAAATTCATTGTTCGGAGCAAAGACGAAGTGGCGCGGCCCCGCACCTTTGATTCCGGGCAGGGTGAAGGCATGGGGGGTGCCCGCCGCGCTCGGGCTGGGCGGATTTGGGGTGAGTTGATGGGTGCTGCTATCGAACTTGAACTCCGCGATCCAATCGTCTTCCAAGGCCGGAACGAAGGCAAAATGCGAAGTTCGGTCGAGAACAACCGAGTGCGATCGTCGTCCCGACCATTCAAGATCCGCCGAGGGCCCGATGCTGCCGTCGGCACGCAATGGGAAAGCTTCCGTGTGCCCTTGATTGTAGAACGTGGTGAGTAACGTCCCTCCCGTGGCGTCCACCGACAGATAGACTGGATTGCCTTGAGCTGTTGCTTGGCACAGCTTGGTGAGCCTTCCCGAATTCGGATCGATGCGAAAACAGTAGATGTCCGTGGTGGCCTCATCGGCCATGTAAAGTGTGCGTTTGTCGGGCGAAACGGCAAGGTACGTTGCTAAGCGTCCGATCGGGAGCTGTTGTTGAAGCGAGAGCTTGCCTGTGCCGCGTTCAAAGTTGTAAACGAGCACGCTCCCCTCTGGATCTTCTGAGAAATCCCCGACTCCGACGTACACCACGTAGGCTGGCGGCGGACGTTCTGGCACTGCGGGCAAGGGCGCCGTTGAAATGGTGGGTGCAGCGCTGCTGCGCACGGCACTGTTGCAAGCGTTCAGGCTGGCGAAAGCTACCATCCCTAGAATGCCGAGTTGTTGACGCCAATCGATCCGCATGGGCGCAGGCTAACAGAAGATGGTCTAGGCCCAAGCGTGCTGAATCAGGAAGTCATTTCTTGCGGTATCCAGTGCTGCAAAGTTGAAGCGCCCCTGAGTGCACGAGCCGCTGTTCAAGAACACCACGTCTTCGTGCTGAGCTCTGAGCGGAAGGTGCGTGTGGCCTGTCACGATCACATCGGCCTCGTGCTGCCGAGCAGCGGTGACTGCCCATCTTTGAAAGGTACAGGCAGCGGAGCTCACAGAAGCTCCGCTCCGCGCCATATCGAGTTGGTCGAAGAAAGAAAACACACTCGACAGACCCAGTCGCAGGATCCAGGCCCCGAGCCAGACGCCAAAATCCGCGAGCCAGGGCATGTGCTTCACGAGGATGTCGTGTTCGTGCCCGTGGGCAAACAGCAGACGCAGGCCGCCGGCGTCGAGCGTGATCCTGCCTGGCGCGTTTTCGAGCCGCCCAGCAGCAAGATCGTGATTCCCATGCACGTACTGATAGCAGCTCCGCTCAAACCGGCGGCTAAGGGGCAGATGTGACTCTCGGCAGAGTCGCAGCCCCTCTCGGTCACTCGTTCTCAGCTTTGCCGTGTGGGGATCCCAAATGTCTCCAAGCAGCACAATCGTTTCGAAGTTATCTTCTAAGAAGTTAAGGAACTTCAAGAACCGACCATGCTCGTGTCCAAAGCGGTCCGATGCGTCTCCGACGCCCAAGTGGAGGTCCGATATGACAGCAATTTTCATAGGAAGTCCTCGCATCCTCCGGCGAGACCAGCTCGCCGGACGCCCTTTCGGTTCGTACATCCCCAAGTTATCTACAGCGCGTTACAGTGGCGTGGGGGCTATGAAACAACTGTGCAAACTTCCAGGGTAGGAGCGAGGCTTGCCGGGACGGCCCGGCACGTGTGGCGCTTGGGGCCGCAACACTCGGTAGGCGTGCTTCCAGTCGTTCTTGAGCAGGCCGGGGATACACCAAAGCATGCACAGCGGCTCAATCGCGCGGGCAGCGGCCGCGACGCCCATGTCCTCGGTTTCCCAGCCAAATTGCTCCAGAATGCCCTTTACCTGGGCTTTCGCGCCCGCGTCTTTCCAGGCAATGTTCGTGGAGGCACCCATGAAAGCATTCGCTACCATTCGATACGGTTCTCCAGAAGTCTTGCAGTTGCAGGACATTCCTCAGCCCATCCCGGGGCCTAAGCAAGTGCTGGTCAAAGTTCATGCGGTGGCACTGAATGCCGCTGATTGGCATTTGATGCGGGCTGATCCCTTCATCGTTCGGCTGATCTTTGGGCCGTTGAGACCTAAGTTTGCCGTCTTGGGAGCCGACATCTCCGGGACAGTGGCGGCCATCGGAGCGGGGGTAACCTCATTCAAGGTGGGGGATGAGGTGTTCGGAGATCTTTCCAGCCACCGTTTTGGAGGCTTCGCAGAATATGCCTGCACGCGCGAAGACCTCTTGGTCCACAAGCCCGGTGAGCTGTCCTTTAATGAGGCCGCTGCCGTTCCGATGGCGGGGCTGACCGCGCTTCAAGGTTTACGCGATCTTGGGCAGATCCGGCCAGGAAAGAAGGTGCTGATCAACGGAGCCTCCGGAGGCGTTGGCACGTTCGCGGTGCAGATCGCAAAAGCTTTCGGCGCAGAGGTGACGGCTGTCTGCAGTGCTCGCAATCAAGAGCTTGCGGGTAGGCTTGGGGCGGACCACGTCATTGACTACACCCGAGAAGACTTTACGAAAAGCGAGCAGCGTTACGATCTGCTCTTAGCGGCCAATGGTTATCACCCGTTAGCCGATTACCTACGAGTGCTGAACCCCGGGGGCGTGTACGTGATGACGGGTGGAGCAGGAATGCAGATGGCTGCCGCAATCATCAAAGGACCTTGGGTGTCACTGTTTGGCAGCCGCAAAGTGCGCCAGGAGACCAGCCACGCCAACCGCCAAGATTTGCTAGAGCTCAAGGGGCTGCTCGAAGCTGGCAAGCTCAAACCGGTGATCGACCGGACCTACTCCTTCGAGCAAATCCCGGATGCGATGCGCTATCTGGAAGAAGGGCACGCTCAAGGGAAAATCGTTGTCAACGCGGGGCGGCTTGCCTAGCCACCACCACAAACGAATCCGAGCCGTTCCACGTTGCACGACACGTCGTTCCAGACGCCAATACTCTGGCAGGCGAGTGCCGTCACCTGTGCGCAAAGTATCCCGCAGTTCTGGCCGCTTTCTCCGTTGTTAGGATTGCCAGCTGCCCAGCGTGAATAGCGGTTGGCCACCGGGGTTCCGAGCTCGGTACCGCTCCAGAACGGAGTGCCGTCTGCCCAACGCCAGTCCCCCTCGGTGGCGAGATCCGAAGCGCCGATCCAGGGTCCTAGCCAGTCGAGCGAGCTGGCTTGAGTCAGAATGAAGCTGTTTTCGGCCTCACTAGTGA
>Ga0163154_10000726_pt1 | contig 51264 bp, 50 predicted proteins | sample OliLakLV19MP9P1_FD_148649 | JGI IMG/M metagenome (GOLD analysis project Ga0163154, IMG submission 148649) | Freshwater microbial mat bacterial communities from Lake Vanda, McMurdo Dry Valleys, Antarctica - Oligotrophic Lake LV.19.MP9.P1 | ecosystem: Environmental > Aquatic > Freshwater > Lake >...
GGCAAGGTGCCGCCGACCAATTGGCGCGCCAGGAACAACAGCGCATTGCACCGATGGTGGTCAGCGGCACCTTGCCAAAACGCGAGGGTGATCGCGCCCAAAGTCAGCTGCAACAAGCGCGTGCCGATTTGGCAGGCGCAGGTTTTGCGTTGGAATTGGCTCAAGCGCAAAGAGAAGCAGCCCAATCTTTGTTGGAACAGCAGGGCAAAAGCGGCGCCGATGGTTTGATCGTGGAGCTGCGTGCGCCGGTTGCCGGCGTAGTGTTGGCGCGTCTGCGTGAGAGTGCCGGTCCAGTGGCAATCGCAGAACCGCTGTTGGAGATTGGCGATCCGGCCAGTCTGGAAATCGAGGTAGATCTGTTGTCGTCCGATGCCGTGCGCGTGTCACCCGGCATGGCGGTGCGTTTGCATCGCTGGGGTGGTGATGCGCCGCTCGCTGCACGCGTGCGGCGCGTCGAGCCCGTGGGGTTCACCAAGATTTCAGCGCTGGGTGTGGAAGAGCAGCGCGTGTACGTGTTGTCTGATCTGATATCGCCGCCGGATGATTGGCAGCGTCTGGGTGATGGTTATCGGGTGGACGCCGAGTTTCTGCTGTCCACCGGCATGGCGCTGACGGTTGCCAGTGGCGCGTTGTTTAGACATCAGAACGAATGGGCGTTGTATAAAATCGAAAACGATCGCGCCACCTTGCAACGTGTCACAGTGGGGCGTCGCAGTGGCCTGGATGCCGAGATCCTGAGCGGAATTGCAGCCGGCGCTGCAGTGATTGTGCACCCGGACGACCGCGTTGCCGAAGGCACACGGGTGCAGCCGCTGTGAGACTTGCAATGGCTTCGTCCACCTGCTCATATGTGCCGGGTTTTCGCGCGTTTTGAGGGTTTATGTCTGGCATTGTCATCGTCGAAAGTTCAGCCACGCTCAGCCATTTGCTGCAACGCACCCTATCGGCCAGCAAAATTGCGGTTGAACAGGTGGTCACCCAATACGCGCAAGCCAGCGCCCTGTTGGTGGCAGCGGAAGCAGGACCCACGCCGTTCAAAGTGATGATTATCGGCGCGCCACAGCGCCTTGGAGCGGATTTTGAAGCGTTGATGGCGCAATTGGGTGAGGGGCGGGCGCCGGCGCTGGCGATTCTGGTGCTAAGTCACGAAAAAACGCCGTATCTGGCCGAATGGCTGGCGCGCCGGCGCAATGCCTTTTTGCTGCTGTGGTCCAATTTCGGCCGAATTCCAGCGGCCCTTAAGCAGCTGATTCCGCCCGATGTCACGCGCGCCGAGGCGGTTGGGCCGGCGCCGGAAGTGTTGGTAAGGCCGCCAACTGCGCCGCCGCTGCGTGTGTTGTTTGTGGATGACTCACAAAGTGTGCGCTTTGCCTATCGGCAATTATTGGAAAACAACGGTTTTTTGGTCGACACTGCGGCATCGGTGCAAGAGGGCTTTAGCAAAGGCCAAACCGGCGGCTACGATCTGGCCATCGTCGATTATTATCTGCAAGACGGCAGCGGCGATGAACTGACCCGTAAATTGGCGGAGTCGCCTGCCACTAAAAATATGCCGATCGCCATTATTACCGGAAGTTATAAGGATGCGATTATCAAAAAGAGCCTCGAAGCCGGGGCGATGGAATGCATGTTCAAAAACGAGGTGCTGGAACTGACGCTGGCGCGTATTAAAGCACTGGCACGCAACATTCAATCGCAAAAAGCAGTAGAAGCCGAGCGTTTGCGACTGGATAGTATCTTGCGATCGGTGGGTGATGGCGTTTATGGCGTTGATGGTCAAGGAATCATTACCTTCGCTAATCCAGCGGCGATCGGCATGCTTGAGTATGTCGACGAAAATGAGTTAATTGGTAAGACCGCCCATAATTTAATTCACTTTGCGGCTGAAGATGGCGCGCGCATCGGTGCGGACGAATCGCGTTTGGCGCGCGCCTACACCGAAGCTTTGGAACTAAAATCCCACGAAACGGTGTTTTGGACACGCGCAGGTCAAGCACTGCCGGTCGAATGCACGGTGTTGCCACTGGCCATTCAAGGACGACGCGAAGGCACTGTGGTGGTATTTCGCAATATTTCGGAGCGTAAAAGCGCGGATCGAGTGCGTTGGGAGTTGCTGCACGATCAGCTTACCGGGCTAGCCAATCGCCGCTGTTTGATTCAGGCATTGAGTCAAGAACTCGACAAGCGCCGCGAGCTAGGTGGTTATTCGGCGCTGCTATATATCGATCTAGACCGCTTCAATATGATTGTCGATAACGCCGGACCGCAGGCCGCCGATCGCGTGCTGGTGGATATCGGTCATTTGCTGTCGCAACGCTTGCGTAAAGACGATCTGCTGTCGCGCCTGGAGGATGACCATTTCGCGTTGTTGTTGTCCGCCGTGCAATTGGAGAATCTGTTCACCATCGCCGACAGCTTTCGCGAGTTACTCAAAAGTGCCAAGTTCCAAATGCATGGCCGCACGGTGACGGTGACCGGCTCGGTGGGCGTGGCGATTTTGAGCGGCGACGCGCCAAGCGCCGAGTATGTGGTTGAACATTCGCGTTTGGCCTGCCAGGACGCCAAACGCCGCGGGCGTGATCAAACGCAAATCTACATGGCTGGTAGCGATTCACGTATCGCCCGCGAGTTAGATGCCGGTTGGGTGGTGCGCTTGCGCGAGGCGCTGCACGAGGATCGTTTTTTGCTGTTAACCCAACCAATACTGCCGGTGGCGGGCATCTGCAATGCGGATGAAGCCGGTTTACGTGCGCAAGGTTGGCGTTTGCACCAACACGCGGAGGGTGAGGCCTTATTTGAGATTCTGATCCGTATGGTCAATCGAGATGGGCAGTGGGTGAGTCCATCGGTCTTTGTGCCCTTGGCTGAACGCGTAGGCATGATGCCGAAAATTGATTTGTGGGTGGTTTCGCACGCACTGAAGTTTCTCGCCACATTGCCCGATTACACTCGCGTCGGGCTCGCCATCAATTTGTCCAATGCCACTTTGCAAGATCCAGATTCTCTTCGCATAATCAATAGCTTGATCGATGGATCCGGTGTGCCGGCATCAAGGCTGATTTTTGAGGTCACCGAAACCAGTGAAATCGGCAGTTTGCATGCGGCGCGCAAGTTTATGCAGGGCATGCGCAAGAAGGGTGTGCGATTCGCTCTGGACGATTTCGGCACCGGTTTTAGCTCCATTAGTCATCTGAAACATTTACCGGTCGATTTCGTCAAAATTGAGGGCAGTTTCATTACCGATTTAGCGGAGTCCTCACGGGATCGCACGATGGTGTCGTCGATGGTATCGCTCGCGCACGCTTTGGAACTGAAAGTCATTGCTGAGCATGTGGACAGCGTGCACACCTTGCGTTGGTTGGCCGAATGTGGCGCCGATTACGCGCAGGGCCATTTCCTCGGTGAACCGGTACGGCTGGAAGAAATCGATTTCACTGCGTTAAATGCAAAGGCGAGTTTTTTGTGAGGCTGGGGATGGTTGCCGCAGGTTTCTGCCGGCGCACGCAATTCATCGACCTGGACAGGGTTAAACCTAGAAACCTCAGTTGACCGCTTCCTATCACCCATAACGCGATGATTCTTTTGACTTTTCAGAACTTTGACCAGTTCACCCATTGGGTGAGTCCGCTACCGGGCAGATTGCACGGTTCTGGCGGGTGAGAACCGGCGGCTTGCGCGGCATGCGGCGCGCCGGTTGGAACGCACGCAAGCACAGCTTGCGGGCCGGGACATGGCTGCGTTGCAACTCGTTGGAATAGAGGAGCTATTCCAACGAGTTGCGCTTATGCCCTATTCCGGCCTGCAAGCACAACTTGCAGGCGTTCAAGCCGGCGCGCGGCATGCCGCGCAAGCTTGCCGGCTTTCACCCACCATAACCGCACACTGCACCCCGTCCAACTGAGGTTTCTAGGTTAAATGACTCCATCGCCGTGGCGGACTTTGTTTCTGGCGCGTGCGGTGTTCGCGCCATTTTGCCTTTTGTTGTTGTTGGCTGGGCTTTCTGGGCTGACCGCGGCCTGGTGGCCTTACACACCTGGCCAGCCCATTTGGGGTCAGGATTTGCTGGCGCCCGCGTGGTTACACGGGCACTGGTTGGGTACCGATGCGATTGGCCGCGATATGTGGGCGCGCACCATGGCCGGTATCGGCGTGTCCTTGGCGATTGGTTTGGGCGCTGGACTGCTGGCCTTGATTTTCGGCGGCATCATCGGCGCTATAGCCGGTTTTGTGGGTGGTTGGGTCGACGAGTTACTGATGCGAATCAATGATCTATTGCTCAGCTTACCGCTGATGCTGATTGCTATTTTGTTAATCGCATTGTTTGAACCTTCGATGGGTTTGTTGATTCTGGTGGTTGGCGGTTTTGGCAGCTTGGACGCGGCGCGCATCTTGCGTATGGAAGCGCGGCGTTTGCGCAATGCTGATTTTATGATCGCCAGCCAACTGCAAGGCGCCACCGTGCTGCAGCAGTTAGCCCGTCATTTATTGCCAAATCTGTTGCCAGTTGCGTTGACTGCGCTGGGCACCGTAGTGCCGCAGGCGATCCTGGTGGAGTCATTTTTGGCCTTTCTGGGCTTAGGGCCCAGCGAGCGAGTCGGCAGTTTGGGCACCTTGTTGGCAGAAGGCGTGCAAGATTTGCAATGGGCGCCGTGGACTCTGTGGGTGCCGGCGGCGGCATTGGCGCTCATCTTGTTGGGATTCGGATTGTTGGGTGATGCACTGCGTGCGCGTTTGCGCTTATTGACGAGCAGCGGATGAGCGCACCCTTGTTGGAAGTTCGTGGTTTGTGCGTGGGTTTTGAGGGCGCTGCAAACATCATCGATGGTTTTGACCTCGCCATTCGTGCTGGCGAATCGATCGGCCTCGTCGGTAGCTCAGGTGCTGGCAAGAGTTTGCTCGCCCGTGCGCTGCTGGGTTTATTGCCTAGCGGCGCGCGCTCGCGCGCTGGACTGGTCATTTACGACGGGCAGACCTTATCGACGCCTGCACAATTTGCGCGGTTGCGGGGTGCCCATATTGCCTATGTGTTTCAAGACGCCGCGAGCAGCCTGCATCCGCTCAAGCGCGTCGCCACGCAGTTGCACGAGTGTCTGCGCGTGCATGCACCCGAGCTTGACCGGGCGCAACGAGGGCGTCGAATAGGCGAGGCGCTGGAAGAAGTGGGTTTGGCCGATGCGCGTCGCTGGCTGAATGCTTTTGCGCACCAGCTCTCCGGCGGGCAACGGCAGCGTGTGATGCTTGCGCTGACTCTGTTACCGCAACCCAAGTTGCTGATTGCCGACGAACCGACCAGCGCGCTTGATCCGGTGTTGGCGCGCCGTGTTTGTGATTTGCTGGCGGCCGCCACCCAACGGCGTGGCATGGCCTTGTTGCTGATCAGCCACGATTTGCCACGCGTGGCCGAATACTGCGAGCGGATTTATCGACTGCAGCAGGGCCGCGTTGTTGCGGCGCCATTGCAGTGCTGTGCGCCAACGCCCGCGCCAGCACTCACACCTGCGCCAGCGCCAGCGCTAGCACCGGCACTGATCGAAGCTCGCGGATTGTCGCTAAGCTACGCCTCGAACTGGCGTTGGCCTTGGCAGAAACCCCTTGCGTGGGTCATCGACGGTTTGGATCTGCGCCTCACGGCCGGTCAGCGGCTTGCCGTGATCGGCAGTTCGGGATCGGGAAAATCCAGCTTGGCGCGCGGTTTGTTGCGGCTGCTACCAGCGCTCGGGGGTGAGGTACGATGGTTTGGTCAGGATCTCGCGCGACTGACCACGACGCAGTTGCGCCTTGTGCGGCCGCGGGTACAGTTGGTGTTCCAGGATCCGTTTGGCAGTCTCGATCCTTTGCAACGCGTGGACGCCATGTTAGCGGAGGCGCTGAGATACGCGCCGTTTGCTGGAGCGCAGCTGCGCCAATCGGTGCACGGCCTGCTTGCAGCGGTCGGGTTGCCTGCAGATGCGGCCACACGTTATCCGAGTCAATTTTCCGGCGGCCAGCGCCAGCGTTTGGCGATCGCCCGCGCCTTGGCCACGCAGCCGGCGGTGCTGATTTGTGACGAAGCCACCAGTGCCTTGGATGCTGATACCCAAACGCAGATTCTCAATTTGCTGGATCGATTAGCAGCAGAGCGCGGATTGGCCTTGTTGTTCATCTCGCACGATTTAGCCGCCGTGGCGCGTTTATGCGATCGTTTGCTGGTATTGGATGGCGGACGAATAGTGGAACAGGGCGAGACCACGCAGCTGTTGAACGCCCCGCAGTCAGCGGCTTTGCGTGCCTTGCTTGATGCGCGACCGCAACGCAGGAGCAGCGAAATTGCGTGACAGTGGCGCGAAGCACGGGTCGAGATCAAGAACAGCGCTCACAACGATGTTCTCGCCCTCACAGCGCCATCCCGTAACGGTGTAAACACTCATTGCTGGCGCTGTACAAAAAGCGCTGTTCGAATTGCATGCCCAGTTTGCCGAGCAAACGAGCGGATGCTAGCGCCCTTCCACGAAATCGGCGACTTGCGCCAAGCAGCTAAAAATGCGCGGCGCCGGACCATCAAACTGCCACGCTTCACCATCACGGTTAACCCAGGCGGCGTGCATGCCGGCGCTCAGCGCGCCACGCATGTCCTGCTCGGGGTGATCGCCCACGTGCAGCGTGTCGCTCGGTGCGCTGCCCACTAAGGCACAGGCCGCGTGAAAGATACTTACAGCGGGCTTGGCGCTGCCATGGCTACGCGCGGTGATCGATGCGTGGAAGCGGTGGTCAAGCCCCACGCGTTTAAGGCAGGCATTGCCGTTGGTCAGCGCCACCAGCGGCGCGTGACGCGCTAAACGTTCCAGGGCATCACCGACTTCTGGGTAAAACTGTACGTCATTGCGTGCTGCGTAAAATACCTCAAACGCTTGTTCCACCTCGCGCTCGCCGTAGCCGTGCGGTGTGAACGCGCGGCGCAAACAAATCATCCGCATCTCGGTGAAATCGTGGCCCAGATGCGCGTGCGTGGCAAAAACTTCGTCCCGCAACGAGCGCATTTGTTCCACCGGCAAAGCTTGCGCGACTTCCGGACAGCGCGTCTCAATCCACGCTTGCAGCGCGCGATCTGCGCGCTCCATGACTGGCGCAATTGGCCACAGGGTATCGTCTAAGTCCAGCGTGATTGCGGTGAATTTCATGGAGAGGATCGTAAGTGCGACGGGCTGACGATAGCGCGATCGCGCCTTGCCCGCTCCGCCAGGCTGCTAGCCGTGCGGTTTTTGCGCCAGTGGCACGAGTTTAGTGAACGCTAGGCCGGCGCGCAGGGCTTCCACATTCACTACGGTTCCGGGGGCCAGATTAGCTTCGGCACTGCGAAATTGCCCTAGCGAGGTGATCGGAATGCCGCGAAAACCGATTAACACGTCGGCAGGCCGAAAACCCGCCCGTTCCGCGGGCGAACCGACGGCGACCGATTGGACTTGCAGGCCCAGACGCTGTTCACCGGTGACCGCATGGCGCATTTCGACGGCGGCCAAATCGAGTCCTAACCAAGCGCGCGTTACAAAACCTTGGCGCACGATGTCGTCCAGCACGGCATGCGCGGTTTCGACGGGAATAGCAAAACTGATGCCTTCCGCGCCGCGCCCGCGGCCAAACATGGCGGTATTGATGCCGACCAATTCGCCTTGGGCATTGACCAGTGCGCCACCGGAATTGCCCGTATTGACAGCCGCGTCGGTCTGAATCAGATATTCGTAACCGGTCAGGCCGACGTTCAATCGCTCGTTACTGAGCGCGCTGACGATACCCATTGTGACGCTTTGTCCCAGACCAAAGGGATTGCCAATGGCCAGCACCACATCGCCAATGCGCAATTGGCCATCCGCGGCAAAACTCACGGTCGGCAGATCCTCCGCATCAATCTTGAGTACCGCCAGATCGGTATCTGGGTCAGTGGCGACGATGCGCGCATCCGTGGTTCGACCGTCCCACAGCACTGCGCGAATATTGTCCTTATTCACCACAACATGATTGTTGGTGAGCAAATAGCCGTCAGCCCGCACGATGACGGCAGAACCCAGACTCTCTTCCAGTCGCTGCCTGGGCGGACCAATCGGCGAAAAACTGGGCCCCAAAAAACGTTGTGCGGCGGGATTTCCTTCCAGTCTGGAGTACGCCGGCTCAGTAACAATCCGATTGGCATAAATGTTGACAACCGATGGCCCCGCCGCCGCGACCGCCAGCGCATAACTGCGCGGATTTCCGCTCTCCGTACGCGGCGTAGGCCAGCCAAAGCGCACCAGTAGCAGCAACAGCGCGAGCAGCAAGCCGCCGATTGCCCACGCACCAAAATAGTGCAGATGCGCGCGCCAAGCATTGGAATTTGTGGAATTAGTCATCCGTGGATTCTATGGTGCTAGCCCTGATATTTCACAAATTGCACGCCCCTCGCTAGTCTATTGGCCGCACAAGGACATCCTCAGTCGGCCGTATAGCCCGATATGGCGCTTCTTCAGAAAATCCGTTCTGCGACCCCTATCCTGCGCGATCCTCGCGCGAAATCATGAAACATCAGGGCTTGATGCGCTCCGCGCTGAACCCGTTGTCTATGCGACAGGCTGCGCGCGGCGCAACGCGCAAGGTTTCCGGAGCGTGCCGATTCGATCAGCTCAATTTGCAAGCAATCCAAGGCCGCCGATCTCGTTGTATGCGCCAAGAGCGTTCCTGTAAACTCGCGCGGTTTCGGGGGTCGCAGAGCGGCTCGCCGAAGAGCCTTTTTGTTCCGCATGGAGTCAAGCATGGCAGCAGAGTCCGTTAACCACGGTCGGCGCCGCTTCCTGACCGCGTCGACTGTCGTTGTGGGTGGAGTTGGTGGCATTTTTGTCGCCGTTCCATTCCTCTCCGCTTGGAAACCGAATGCCAAGGCCGTTGCGGCCGGAGCGCCGGTGACCGCCGACATCAGCAGGCTGGCAGTAGGACAACAAATGACGGTGGCCTGGCGCGGCCGTCCCATTTTCATCGTGCGCCGCAGTCCGGAAATGCTGGCCGCGCTGCCGTCCGAGGACAGTCGACTGCGCGATCCGCAGTCCAGTGTTGAAGATCAACAACCCAGTTTTGCTCAGAACGGCTATCGATCCTTAAGGCCGGAACTGTTGGTGCTGGTGGGTTCGTGCACCCATCTGGGTTGCTCTCCGAAGCTACATACGGAAGTCAAACCAGAGCCTTGGGATTCAAAATGGAAGGGCGGTTATTACTGCCCTTGCCATAATTCGCGCTTTGATCTTGCCGGTCGGGTTTACGAGGGCTCCCCAGCGCCAACCAATTTAGTGGTGCCGCCGTATCGATTTGAGAGCGATACGAAGGTGATCATTGGCGAATCGGAAGGAGCGGCGTAATGGCAGGCGATCGCACAACCACGCAGAGCGGCGTCTTGGGCTGGATTGACCAGCGCATGCCGGTGGTGGATTTCTGGAACAAACACTTAGCGCAGTATTACGCGCCGAAAAACTTCAACATTTGGTATTACTTTGGCTCTTTGGCCTTACTATTGCTGGTCAATCAGATTGTCACTGGCATTTGGCTGGCCATGTATTACAAGCCCAGCGCGGCAGAAGCCTTTGCTTCCGTCGAACTGACCATCATGCGTGATGTGGAATGGGGCTGGTTACTGCGCTACATGCATTCAACCGGCGCCTCATTCTTCTTCATTATGGTCTATCTGCACATGTTCCGGGCTCTGCTGTACGGGTCATATCAAAAGCCGCGCGAATTAGTCTGGGTACTGGGTGTGTTGATCTTCCTGGCAATGATGGCCGAAGCATTCTTGGGCTACGTATTGCCCTGGGGCCAGATGTCGTTCTGGGGCGCGCAGGTCATCGTGTCGTTGTTCGGCGCAATCCCGATTATCGGAGAAGGGCTGGTGCAGTGGATTCAAGGCGACTATTTGCCCTCTGATCCCACTATCAATCGCTTCTTTGCATTGCATGTGGTGGCGCTACCCATTTCGCTGTTGGGATTGGTCGTATTGCACCTGGGTGCACTGCACGAAGTGGGTTCGAATAACCCAGACGGCATCGACATTAAGAAAAAGAAAGATGCGGCGGGCGTTCCGCTGGATGGCATTGCCTTCCACCCTTACTACACCGTCAAGGATTTGGTCGGTGTGGGCGTGTTTGGCATGTTGTTCGCGTTCGTGATCTTCTTTGAGCCGACCTTTGGCGATTTGTTCCTGGAATACGATAACTTCGCGCCGGCCGATCCTATGGTGACGCCCGCCCATATCAAGCCCGTTTGGTACTTCACGCCTTATTACGCGATGTTGCGTGCTATTCCGGACAAACTGATGGGTGTGGTGGTAATGGGTGCCGCAGTGATGATTTTGTTCCTCATCCCATGGCTTGATCGCAGCCCGGTGCGTTCGATTCGTTACCGGGGGCCGATTACGAAGATTGCGCTTACTTTGTTCACTATCGCTTTTGTAACCCTGGGCTATTTGGGGCTGCAAGCGGGTAGCGAGTTGCAGAAACTGGTGGCGCAAATTTGCACGGCCATCTACTTCCTGTTCTTCTTTCTCATGCCGGTGTACACCAAGATTGATTCGGTGAAACCGGTGCCTGATCGGGTGACCATGCATGATTAAGCGCGTGCTTCCTTGGCTTTTTGTTCTCTTCGCCATGCCTGCACTGGCAGCTGGAGACGGTCCGGTACTTTTGCAATCGGGTGCTAATATTTCCGACCAAGCTTCCTTACAGCGCGGCGCGCAGTTGTACGTTAACTACTGCGGCAGTTGTCACTCGCTTGAGTACATGCGCTATTCGAGGCTTGCCAAAGATCTTGGTTTAACCGAAGAACAAGTGATGCGTGATCTCAATTTCACCGGCGGCAAATTTGGTGAGACGATGAAGGCGGCGATGCCCGCTGGGCTTGGCACCGAGGCGATCGGCAGCGAAGATTGGTTTGGCAAAGCGCCACCGGATTTGTCATTGATCGCGCGTGCGCGTCAGAACGGCCCAAATTACATCTACACGTATTTGCTGTCGTTTTATCCAGACCCGACGCGGCCCATCGGTTGGAATAACACGGTCTTCCCGAATGCTTCGATGCCCCATGTGTTATGGGAGCGGCAAGGCATCCAAAACCTGCGCAAAGTCGACGAACATACGGAAAGTGGCGGGCATGCAACTGGCCCTGCTTTTGACCTGCTCAAACCGGGTACGCGTAGCGTGGATGAATACCGGCAAGACGCTCGCGACATCACGGCGTTCTTGCAATATGTCGGCGAGCCCGCGGCGCTGGATCGAGAGAAATACGGCATTTGGGTGATTCTTTATCTGCTGCTGTTTACCTGTGTGGCCTATCTGCTTAAGCACGAGTACTGGAAAGACGTGCATTGAAACTTGCGCACCCGATGTCAGAAAAAGGCCCCGATTTCGGGGCTTTTTTTTTCTGCAAGGCAATCCGCTAAGCTGCGTGTTGGCGATGTTGCCAACGGCAATTTTGCCGGCGCTGATTGAACGTGACGTGGTTCTGTATGAGCCACGCATCATTGCAGAGTATCTGGATGAGCGCTTTTTGCACCCGCCTCTGCTTCCAAGTGATCCGCTCGGTCGTGCGCGTGGCCGGTTGACGATGTTCCGGATCAAGCAGGAATGGTTGGATCGGCTCCAGTTGCCGGACCAGCGCGATACGGCACGCGCGCAGTTGCGTCATGCGCTGGCTGAATCTGAGCCGTTGTTTAGAGCAAGTCGGTTTTTCTTGAGCCCGGAAATTGGCCTTGCCGACTGTATGCTGTTGCCTTGGCTGTGGCGCTTGCCGGCGGCTGGCTTGTTTTGGCGCGAACTCGGCATGGGCATTGAGAGTTACGCGCAGCGTTTGCTAAACACACCGCTATTTCAGCGGACCCTATCGGATGCCGAGCGAGTGCTGGTGTGATGACTTTCGAGCGGCTGGGATTTTAGGAGTTAAATATGGATATGACCTCAACCCGACCCTATCTGATCCGCGCCATTTATGAATGGATCATCGAAAATCGCTGCACTCCGTATATTTTGGTCAATGCCAACGCGGTGGGTGTGCGCGTGCCACGGCAGGCGATCAAGGATGGCCAAGTGCTGTTAAATGTGGCGCCACATGCGATCGATCGATTGGAACTCGGGCTAGAAGAAGTGCGTTTTAATGCGCGCTTTTCTGGCGTCAGCCAGTCGATCTGCGCGCCAACGGCGGCGGTTTTGGCGATTTATGCGCATGAAAACGGCCAAGGGATGATGTTTCCTGCCGAAGCCAATATTGCTGCAGATCAGCAAGCGGGAGAAGCTGCGCAACCAGCTGAGGCGCCAGCCCCGCTGCTGACCAGCGTCGCCGACGGACAACAAGATCGCGCAGATCAGACTCCGACTGCACCAGAACGCGCCCGCCCGTCACTACGTATTGTTAAATGACCAATCGGCAGTGCGACGAACTTTGGCCTAGTCGGATAAGCGCAAGCGCGCAATGGCAGGTTCAATCTGCGCATGGCGGTCCAACAGTTGGGCTGCGCGCTGTAGGCGTTGCAACAAAATCCGGCGGTCCGCCGCGGTGATTGTCGCGTGACCTACCTTGCGCCCCGCGCGCGCCGATTTGCCGTAGTCGTGCCAGTGCAGTCCGGGCACGTTTAGGGCTTGATGCCGATTCGGTAGTTCGCCAATCCAGTTCAGCATGCATGACACGCCAACTGCGCTAGTGTCGCCCAAAGCCAAGCCGGCGACAGCGCGAATATGGTTCTCAAACTGGCTGGTGACCGCCCCTTCGATGCTCCAATGACCGCTGTTGTGTACACGCGGCGCCATTTCATTGGCGACCAATTGCCCATCCACATCGAAAAACTCAATCGCGAACACGCCGACATAATCCAAGTTTTCGGCGACGCGCCGCGCGCAGCGTTGCGCTTGTTCCACCAGAGAGGCGTCGACGATTGCCGGCGCCAAGGTCACTGACAAGATGCCGTTGACGTGCATGTTCTCAACCAAGGGATAACAACGAAAATCGCCGTCCACACCACGCACCGCTACGATTGACAGTTCTCGGCGAAAGTTCACGTGCGATTCCAAAACGCACTTCGCCAATCCCAATCGCGCGTAGCCATCGGCAAGCAAACCAGCATCGGCAATATTGATCTGCCCCTTGCCATCGTAGCCAAATCGCCGCGTTTTCAGGATGGCTGGGAAACGCACGGTTGCGCTTGCTGCGTCGATTTGTGTCGCATCATCAATGATCGCGTAGGGAGCTACCGCTGTTTTGATTTGAGAAAAGAGCGCTTTTTCGGCGCCACGATCTTGCGCTGTCGCCAGCGAGAGTGGGTTCGGGCGCACCGGGCGCACGGCAGCCAATTCTTGTAATGCTGATGCAGACACATTCTCAAAATCGAAGGTAATGACCGCGCAAACATCGGCAAAGCGGTGCAAGGCTGCCAAATCATCAAATGCGGCCACTTCCAACGGCGCAACATCGCTGACACAGGCGTCCACAGCCGGGTCTAGTGCGTGCACGCGGATGCCCAGTGGAGCAGCCGCTAGTGCCAGCATGCGCGCTAACTGGCCGCCGCCAATGACCCCTACTCGCATGTCGGTCGCCGTGGATCAGGTTCCGACAGCACACGTTCGGTTTGTGCATCGCGCAGCGCATTCAGACGAATTGCCAATCCCGGATCATTTAACGCAAGGATTGCCGCTGCGGCCAATGCCGCATTTTTTGCGCCAGCTTGGCCGATTGCCAATGTCAGTACCGGTATGCCCGCTGGCATTTGCACAATGGATAGCAAAGAATCCAGTCCATTCAGTGCCTTAGATTGTACCGGCACGCCGAGAACTGGAATCCAGGTCTTCGCTGCAAGCATGCCGGGCAGATGCGCGGCGCCACCGGCACCAGCGATGATGACCTGCAGGCCGCGTGCCACAGCTTCTTCTGCGTAGGTGAATAACAAGTTCGGGGTGCGATGCGCGGACACCACCCGCACTTCATGCGCTATCCGCAGTTCTTCGAGCAGTTCAACGCCGGCGGACATCGTGTCCCAATCCGAGCGTGAACCCATGACCACACCTACTCGCGGTAAGATCAATTCCACTTCAGTTCTGGAGATGGCTGAGAGAGCGCGCTATGTTAGCGGTCCCATCGCCACGCACCAACGTTTATGGCCATCGACAGGCGACTTCTGGAAATTCTCTGCTGCCCGGTTTCCAAGCGTGGATTAAGGCTACTGCGGGCCGAACAAATCCACTGGCTGAACAAAGCGATAGCGGCTGGCGCGGTTATCGATGTGAATGGCCGAAGCGTCCAGCAGAATTTAGAGGGTGGACTCATCAGTGATGACGCTAAGGTCATCTATCGAATTGAGGACGATATTCCCGTTTTGCTGCCCGAAGAGGGGATCGGCGTTACGCAATTTCAGGATTTCCCAGCTTAAGCAGATCGCGAAGTGTGACGGCAATCAAATTTTCGCTGCTTTCTCACACTACCGCTCTGCGCATACGGTAGGCTGTCACTGTACAAAGGCGAAGCTCCGTCTTCGGTTCATCCAGGGGAAAGCGCGTGTCCAACGGTTCCGACAACAATAAAGTCGTTGATCTGCAACAGCGCCAGGCAGCGCACTCGCAGCAGATGGACCGTGTTGGCGAATTGATCAAACAATGTCGCGGCAGCGCGCAGAAGCGCCTCGCGTTGTTGGTGGGTGCATTGTTTGACAGCGTTGACGACGCACTTTTTGACTTGGCTGAAAAGGCAGAAAACAACACGCTGCAGACGCGTTACTTTGATGGTATGCGCGAGGTACGCAAAAAACGTCAGTTGGTTGAGCGTTTGTTTCAGGAAAACTTGACCCGCGATTTTGCCAAGTTCGGCTCAGGCCAAACGCGTGTCAGCGAAGAAGCTGGGCCGACGAAATTGGGATTGGCCCTGCTCGACGACAAGGATCTGGAAGAATCGCTGGCGGTTTCGGCGATGGCGGGCAAGTCGGCAAATCGCCTGGCTCGACATTTGTACGCGCTCGACCAGCGCATGTCGGTGTTATCTGGCGGCAACAAAGTTGATGACGACAATAACCCAGTTGCTCCCAAATCGCTGTGTCGTGCCTTCCAGTCGACCTTGACCGAGCTGGAAGTTGACTTACACGTAAAGTTGTTGATTCTGAAGTTGTTTGATAAACACGTTATGGGTGGTCTAGACCAACTCTATGACGAGATCAACCAACAACTGATTCAGGCAGGCGTGTTGCCACAACTGAAGCATCAGTTGGCCAGTCGGCAACCCGCCGGCATGCCGGTCGGCGCCGGCCCGCGGGGCGGCCCTGCCGGTTTGGATGCAGAACCCCAAGCCTATGGCCAACCCGAATATAGCCAGCCACACCCTGGCATGCAGGCGGGCGGGATGCCCGGTGGCGGGTATTACTCTCCCACGTCCGCAGCCGAGGCCGAACTGCAGATTGAGCTTTACAACACGGTGCGCTCCTTGCTCGCATCCAGGCGCGCGATCACCCCCGGAGGCGGTCCAGGCAATGGTATGCCCGGCGGTTTCGTAGGCGTTCCCGCAAGTTCTTTTGCGACCAACGACTTAGTTAATGCGCTGTCCATTTTACAGGGACAGGCGATGTCCTTCGCGCCGCATCAAAACTACGGTCCGATGGTACAGATGGTCCCGGCAACGCAGATCAAAGAGGAACTTGTCGGTCAATTGCATCGCTTGGGTTCCGGTGATGAAAAACACCGGATGACCGCGGCTGACGAAGACACGATTGATCTGGTTGGCATGCTCTTTGAGTTTATTTTGCAAGACCGTAATTTGCCTGCGCAAATGCAAGCGCTCTTGGCGCGGTTGCAGATTCCCTACTTGAAGTGCGCCATTCTTGACAAAGCGATGTTTGCCAAGAAAGAGCACCCAGCGCGATTGCTGCTGGACGAGCTGGCGCAAGCCGGTTTGGCGTGGAGTGAAGAAAGCGACAAGGACGGGCGCTTTTACGAAAAAATCAAGAGTTTGGTGGAGTCACTGCTGAAGGATTTCGACGATGAGGTTGAAATTTTTGAGCGTCAACTGAAAGATTTGCGTGAATTTGTCGCGTCGTCCAAGAAACGTGCCGAAGTCGCCGAATTGCGCGCCGCGGAGGCAGCGCGTGGCCGCGAGCGGCTGCAGGGCGCCCGGAAAACCGCGGCACGCGAAATTCTTTCGCGAATTGAAGGTAATACTTTGCCGGAAGTAATTCGCCACATCCTCACGCGGCCGTGGGCAAATGTGTTGGTGCTGACCATTTTGCGGCAAGGCGAAGGCTCTCACCCCTGGAAAACCTCTTTGCGCGTGGCCGACGAACTGGTATGGGCGGCGCAGACAAAGAGCAGTGATGCCGAGCTGGCACGCTTGCGCGCGCTGATGCCGGAGCTGGAAAAGGCACTGCGTCAAGGTTTGGCTATGGTGGCCTATCACGACAACGATGTGCGTCAATTGCTTGCCGATCTGAGCCAGTTCTGCGAAGAACAGCTCAATCCCAAGGCCGCGCCGCCAGTCGTCGAGCCACCAGCGGGCGATGCGGCCAATGGTGATGAACTGCGCGTAGTCGAAAAACACGTGCGATTGCCCAGCGTCGAAGGCGCCGCACACGAAGAGAACTTTGTCGACGAATTGGCGCGTAACCCAGAGCCTAATGCCGCGGACGCCGATCCGGATACCGAGGTTCGCGATCAGTATTACGAAATCGCGCGATCAATCAAGGTTGGCACGTGGGTGGAGTTCCGGCATGACGAAGTCCGTGCCGAGCGTGCCAAACTATCGTGGATCAGCCCGATCAGCAGCAAATATCTGTTCGTCAATCGCAAGGGCCTGAAGGTTGCGGACAAAACTTTGATTTCCTTGGCGTTTGAGTTACGCAGTGGTAGGGCCTTGATGCTCGAAGACGTGCCCTTGTTTGATCGCGCACTGGACGCCATCGTCGAAAAACTCAAGAGCAGCTCCGTTGTCAACGACGGCTTCGATGACCACGACGACGGCGAGGCGCCGAGCAAAGGCGCGCAGCACTAGCCCTGATGTTGCATGAATTCGCGCGATGATCGCGCAGGATATTGATCGTCCAGTGGTTTTTTCGAAGTAGCGGTGTAGTGATGCATACACCCGACTGAGGAAAAATCGCTGGGCGATCAAGGGACAAGCGAGGGCGCGTGCAATTTATGAAATATCCGGGCTAGCTAGGTTCAGAACGCATCACGCCAATGCGTCCACCAGCGTTTGGGTTGCGTAGGCAAGCGTTGCCACCAGGTTTCAATGGCGGCGGGGTCCTTTTCTAGCCAGGCAGCACGGTGATTCTCGTTGGCGGGCATCCTTAGCGCTAGGGCCAGACGTGGATAGAGCGGTCCGTTGGCGAATGTCGGCTCGCGTATCAGCAAGCTCAACAGCGTGTATTGGTCCTCGTCGCGCGCGGCCAGCGCGACTGCAGCGGCCAGTTGATCGAGTTGGTCCGTGCCATTTTTTGCTCGCAGTGCGCGATCTAGCGCAGCCAGTGCATCGCGCATTGCCAGCGGCGCGTCGAGGCGTAGGGGTGTATCGGCGCCGTCGTCGCTAAACTGCAAAGCATGGCCTGCGGGAACCAGTTGCTCTTGTCTGCCAAGGAACTGTTGCACCCAACCACTTTGTACCGACAGGCTGCCGCGGCCATCGGTTTGTCGCTCCAGGCTGAATTCGCAGCCAAGGTCGATGATCCGCATCGGGCCGCTGCTGATGCCGAAATGCCCCGGAGGCGCCCAAATGCGGGCGTGCACGCGGCCGTGTTCCAGTTCGATACGTTGCTCCCCACTGCCGCTGCTGAGCAGGCGCAGCGCACTGCCTGGTGCGATTTGCACTTTGCCGATGCGCGCCACGCTAAGCTCTGCAAGTTCGTCATCTGCAGTTTGCAATCGCTCACCGGCGGCCAATGCCGTTTGCCCACGCACACCCTGCAACTGCCAGGCTTGGCCCTCTGGCCAGTAAAGTCGATAGCTGTGCGCGCTCCACACCGTGAGCAACACGCTAGCGGCGAGCGCCAGCGCGCGGCGCGGCCAACGCCGAACTGGTTTTTCGCAAGTAGGCGCAGGCGTCGCGGTCAGCAGCGCGCGGCGCTGCGCTGCATACGGCGCAAGCCTATCCTGCCAGTGCTGCAATTCGGCGTCGGCCTGCGCGGGATCCCAGAGCGGGTCGTGCTGTTCAGTCTGTTTCATGATCCTCTAAACCTCAGTTGGACGGGCCGATCACGCCAATCTGCTCACGTAACTTGCGCATGCCGCGATGCAAATTCACCCGCACTGACTCCGCAGTCAGCCCCGTCAGTTGGGCAATCTCGGCGCCACTCAAGCCTTCGATCAGGCGCAGCGCCATGGTTTCCGCGTAGGCCTCCGGCAGATTGCGGATGCAAGTCAACATGCGCGCCGCCTCCGCGTGTAGGGCCGGTTCGGCGTGTGCATCTGGCACATCAAAATGCTCGTCCAATGCCAATTCGCGTGCGCGATCCGGACCACGCAGATGGCGCGCGATGCTGCTAATCCAGGCACCAAACTGGCTGGCTTCACGAAGCTGCGCAAGTCGCCCAAAAGCCAACGCAAAACACTCTTGCGTCAGTTCATCGGCAACCGCAGGCCGAAAACGCGACAGCAGCACGCCGTGCACCAACGGCAGATAGCGTCGATACAGCTGCGTGCAGGCGGCTTGGTTGCCAGCTTTGGCCAATGCCACCCAGTGCGCCACGGTTTCGATGCTGACGCTGCTCACGGCGGATTTCGATTCATCCACTGAAAGAGACCGGCGGAAAGGGAAACGTTAACCTAGCAGCCTGTCAGACTTTGCGCGTGAGACGCGCAACCCGGAGGGCCGGACCGCCTTTTGGCATAGCGCAGACTCGAAAGTAGAGCCCAATCCTTCAAAATCAAATTTGAAAATGAGTAGAAATGATCGCCAAAAGGACTTCCGGCGCACTCGCGAGGAAAGTCCGGCAGGCTGCTAGGTTAACAGCCCTGCCACGGCGTTTGGCGAAACGGACAAATGGATTTGCGCGTTAACAGTTTGCTGCCGCGCCCGCTCTATAGCTGGGAACTTCCACCGGAGCTGAGCATGCGCGCGATCCTATTCATCATCTTGCTGTACTGGTTGACCCTTGCTCCACTACACGCCCAGCCGTTGCAGACCTGGGATGCGCTACCCGCATTCGACCCGCTGCATCTTGCGGGTGCCTACGCGGGCCGCCGCGATTGTCCGATGTGCAGCCACGGTTACGATGCGGGCTTGCTGCTGTTTATCCCCAGCGGCACCGATATCGCGCAGGTCAACGAGATCATCGCGCCTGTGCGTCGCTTGCGCCGTGAGATCGCAGCGGCGCGCTACCGCGTGTTTGTCATTGTCACGGGTGCTGCGCCGTCTAGCGCACTGCTGGATGCAGTCAGCGTCAGCCATGCGCAATGGTATGTAGCCAGTTTGTCTGGCCCGGAGTTGCTTGCAGCCGAGCGCGATTTCGCCCAGGCACTGAGCGAAACGCCGCTGGCTTATGCATTTGCGCAACGCCGCCTGTTGCGCCAGTACAGCGCTACCGAGTTGCTCAATCCGGCGCATGGGCTGGCGACCGACGCGCTTTATGCGATGAACTTGCTCGATTGGCTGCATCCCGACGCGTTGGACGCAGCGGCAGATCACGACACGCCACAGGGCGCATTGTGGTTTGCGGCCACGCGCTTGCACGCCAGCTTGAAACTGACGGAGGCCACGGCCGCACCTGCCTGTTTTCTTGACGATGCTGGAAAGCCGCTCGCCTATGCGCTGTTGTTCTTCCAGTCAGTTGACAACCTGAGGTTGCGGCCACGCTGGGAGCGCAGCGACGCGCGCGGCTGTTTGCAACTGGCGACCACGCAGGGTCGCTATCTGATCACCTTCTACGCGCTCGACCAGACACCGATTGAGCGGGAACTGCTGCGTATCGATCCGCGCAGCATGCCGCCCGTGCTCGGTCAGTGCGAGGGCTGCGAGGCAGTTTACGACGGTCGCCCGCTGCATCTGACCTCCCAGGTACGACTTGGATCGACGAGCGAGCCGGGTGCGCCTTTGCGCTTGCAGGGAAGAGTGCATGCGGCCGACGGCACGGCGGCCGCCGGCACGCAGATCTACGCGTATCAGACGGATCAAACTGGAGTTTATCCAGCGTTGCATGGCGTTGGGCCGATCGCACTCCGCCATGGTCGCTTGCGTGGCTGGGCGGTGAGCGACAGTGAAGGACGTTTTTCCTTCCACACCGTACGGCCCGGCGCGTATCCGGACAATCGCATCGCGGCACACATCCACCTGCACGTCATCGAAGCAAATCGCTGCACTTATTATCTGGATGATGTTGAGTTTGCCGATGACCCCTTGCGCGCCGGACTAGCTGAGCACCCACTGGCGCGTGGGGGTAGTGGACTGACTCATCCGAAGCTTGGCGCCGACGGTGTTTGGGAGATCCATCGTGCTGTCTACCTGGGACGCAACGTGCCGGGCTATGAGCGTTGTGCGCGTTCGAAAGCGCACGCGGTTGTTCGATATCGCGTCATCGGAAAGTAAAAATGCGTGCAACTGTGTCAATTTGCGCTTCGCTGGCGTTGGCACGAGGCATGCTGGTCGCAGAGGCTATCTCCGACCGGAACAAATGCGCTGGCCACCGCGGATTGGGCATCTGCACTGTGACCGGTTTTTCTGTGAACCTGCAAGGCGCTAAGTTAATGCTGAAATCCATTGTTCCAATCCGCTTTTTGTCAGTCATCGCGCTCTTGCTCAGTATTGGCCCGCTGCGCGCAGCGAATGGCTGACCGTGCTGCCCAATCGGGGTGTGGGGCATTGCGATTTCACGCCCGCCGACATTGAGGCGGGATGGGCGCAACTGGTCCAAGCAGGTTACAAGCGCAGTGTGCCGCCCAATACGGGTCAGGACCACCCGGTTGGATAGCGAATAATCCAGCAGGCACCGGCGCCTGCTGCAGATCAAACTCGCACCGCTCTGAATGTGCTATTGCACCCACTGCCATGCTGCCTGCATGCAGTTCGTCTGCTAGGCAGCGTTAACGCTTTGCTGTCAGGAGTTCGCGATGGCTTCTATTCAGTTTTTGGGCGCTGCCGGCGAAGTGACCGGCTCATGTCACCTGCTGCGTGCAGCCGGCAAAAAGATCCTGTTGGATTGCGGAATGATTCAAGGCGGACGCGAGGAAGGTGGGCGCAATCGCGAAGCCTTTCCATTTGATCCCGCGGATATCGATGCGGTGGTGCTCAGTCACGGGCACATTGATCATTGTGGACGTCTGCCGCTGTTGGTCAAACGCGGTTACACCGGCAAAATTCACACGCAGACCGCCACCGCCGACTTATTGCCGGTGATGTTGGAAGATTCAGCGCGGCTCGCCGAAGCCGACGTTGAGCACAGCAATCGCCTGCGTCAGCGGCGCGGCCTAAAGCCGATCGAGCCTTTGTACGAACTGGCGGATGTCAGCGCCACCATTGCGCGTTTGCGCCCCATGGACTACGGCCATCGCGTTGAACTGTTCCCGGGCATTCATGTGCGTTTGCAGGACGCCGGCCATATTCTCGGCGCCGCCATTGTGGAGATCTGGATTGACGAGGGCCACGGGCAGCGCAAGCTGGTGTTTAGCGGTGATATTGGCGCGGATGGCACGCCGATCATGCGCGACGCCACGGCAGTCAGTGAGGCGGACTTGGTCTTACTGGAAAGTACCTATGGCGATCGTTTGCATCGGCCGCGCGAACAAACCGTCGTTGAAATCGGCGAAGTGCTGGATGCGGCGCGTGGCAGCGGTGGCAACGTCATCATTCCGGCATTTGCAGTGGGCCGCAGCCAGGAGCTGCTCTACTTGTTCGCTAAGTACTATGACGAATGGGGTCTGAAGCGCTGGCGCATATTTCTGGACAGCCCAATGGCCTCCAAAGTGGTCAGCGTCTATCGACGACACCAGAATTTGTTCGATCAGGAAGGTCGCTCCCAATGGGGACCAGGCGTTGATGCCTTCACCTTGCCCGGCTTGCGTTTTGTCGACTCGATGGAGGAATCGCAAGCGCTCAATAAACACAGCAGTGGCTGCATTTTGATCGCCGGATCAGGCATGTGTAACGGCGGGCGTGTCCGCCACCACCTAAAACACAATCTTTGGCGACCCGGCGCGCACGTGCTGATCGTCGGATATCAAGCGCAAAACACCCTAGGACGACAGTTGGTCGATGGCCATTCCAGCGTGCGGATCTTCAATGAAATCATCCGGGTGAACGCCAAAATTCACACCGTGGGTGGATTGTCAGCGCACGCTGATCAGCGCGGTTTGCTCAATTGGTACGGACATTTTCACAGCAAGCCGCCGGTCTACTTGGTGCATGGCGAAGACCAAGCACGCGAAAAACTAGCAGTACAACTGCGTTCCAACTACGGCAGTGAAGTCACTTTGGCGCGCGCCGGGATGGAGCGAACGATCTGAGCTTAAACTGGCCGAGCTATCAATGATCATTAGCGCGGCAGTCCATGCTCGTCAAACTCAAGGGCTTCTTCGACATTGCCGGTGGACTCGCGCGGTTTGTGCGTCAAGCGCATGGACAAAGACAACAGTTGATCCGCAACGCCGGTTCTCGCGAAAACTCTCGCGCACTAAACGTTGTTCGATGGCTTGGCGCACGGCCTCAGTTAGGTTCTCGCCGGTTAAACGAGCGAGTTCTCGTGCTTTGGCATCCGTATCTAGGTTTTTGATCCTAGCAGCCTGTCGGACTTTCCTCGCGAGTGCGCCGGAAGTCCTTTTGGCGATCATTACCCATTTTCGAATTGATTTTGAAGGCTATGGCTCTACTTTTGAGTCTGCGCTATGCCAAAAGGCCGTCCGGCGGGCTGCGCGTCGCAACAGCGTCTGCGCTGCGACCCCAACGGAAGAGCCATCGGCTGCGCGCCGCGCCTTGCAGCCGCTTAAGCCACACAACGCATCTCACGCGCCAAGTCCGACAGGCTGCTAGAAACCTCAGTTGGACGGGGTGGAGTGTGCGGTTATGGGGTGAAAGCCGGCAAGCTTGCGCGGCATGCCGCGCGCCGGCTTGAACGCCTGCAAGCTGTGCTTGCAGGCCGGAACAGGGCAAGCTTGCGCGGCATGCCGCGCGCCGGCTTGAACGCCTGCAAGCTGTGCTTGCAGGCCGGGGTGAATAGTTGTTCTATTCCAACGAGTTGCAACGCCGCCATGCGCGGCCAGAACTGTGCAATCTGCCCCGTAGCGCACTCACCCAAATGGTGAACGAGTCAATCTGCTGAAATGTCACAAGAATCATCGAGCTTCACCACTTCAAAGCGGTCAACTGAGGTTTCTAAGTTAAATTAAGGCCCGATCGACCAGCCGCACTTCGTCGTCAACTACCGTCACCGCAACACGCGTTAACGATTCGCCGCGGCACGGTCCGCCGATGCAATAGCCCGTTTCTGGCACAAAGGATGCGCCATGCGCGGCGCAAACCAATTGGCCATGGGCATAGAGGAATCGTCCCGGCGCCCAATTCAATGGCCGGCCGGTGTGTGGGCAACTGTTCAAGTAGGCGTGAACATTGCCTGCGGAACTCAGCACCACCAAACTGCTGCCGTCGTCTGCACCCGGCAGAGCGCACTCGATCGCCTGTCCGTTAGCCAATTCTTGTAATCCGCACAATCGCTCGTTCACTGGGCTTCACCTCGGCTTAAAGCGTTTTGTTGCATGCTAGCGACATCTGCGAAATGGAGCGCTATCTTGAATCGCCTTTTGCTGTCGGGACCGGTGCCTTGGAGTCAGCGCATTATGGCGCTGCTGGTCTGGCTGATTGGTCTGGCGCTAGCCGCCGCACTGCTGGTCTTTGGCTTCTTTGTCGGCGCTGCTTTGCTCGGCATCGGGGCCATTGTGGCTTTGATTGCGTGGGTGCGATTGCGCTTTGGCAAACCCATTTTCCCGGCAAGATTCAGTCGGGTTCAGCAACCGCCGCCATCGACGCGGCAGCGAGAAACGATAGTCGATGCCGAATACGTGGTAATCCGCCGCGACGAGTAGAGCAGCGGTGCCGCTTTTCGTGGGTCTGGACTTCTCCAAACGCTCCTGCCTTGGCTTTTCCGCGTTCTGGAAGGGTGGAGCAACCACGGCGAGCGACCGCAACAGCGTGCGGACAAGCCCAAACCCGCCAGCGCGCTTTTGCTGTTCAATGACTTACTCAATTTTGGTGAGAGCAAAAGCAGCTGAGCAAAGCCCCGCTCTCACCCACAACCCACAACCACTCAAAACACCCAGCTCACCATCGCCACCGACAGCAGCGCGAAGATCAGGGTTAGCGGCACGCCGATGCGGAGAAAATCGCGAGTCCGGTAGCCGCCTGGGCCGCTGATCAGCGAGTTGACTGAATTGCTGGCGGTAATGAAGTTATTCGATGCGCCGAAGGCGGCGATCAACGCAAACTCCAGCGTGCTGGCATTGGCGGCCAGCGCCAAGTTGATTGCGATGGGCACCATCAACACGGTGGCGCCAATCTGCGAAATGGCCATAGCCACCAACGAGGTCAGGATAGCCAACGCTATTTGCACTAACCAAATGGGCCAGTTGTGCACGTAAGCGAACACTTGCTGCGATAGCCACGCCGCCGTGCCGGTGTTATCCACCGCCCCGCCCAGCGGAATCAAACAGGCGAGCAGAAAAATGGTCTTCCAGCTGATCGCTTTATAGGCTTCGTCCATGCTGATGACGCCGGTCAGCAACATGCCGGCCACTCCGGCTAATAGCGCGACCGGCAGCGGGAAATGCCCGAGTATCGTGAGCAGAAAACCCATCGCAAAAAAACTGACCGCGTACCAGAGTTTCTGTGGCCGCTGTTCTTCCTGCGGGTAATCGGTGACCACCACAAAATCCTTCTCGTGCGCGTGTTCGGATAATTCCGGCCACCCACTGTGAAACACCAAGCAATCACCCTGCCTGATTTCGACGCGGCGAATGTCCTCACGAAACACTTCTTCGCCACGGGTCAAAGCCAGCGGACTGATGCCGTAGCGCTTACGCAAACGCAAATCGCCGACCGTTTTATTTACAAAACGGGAACCGGGCGGAATAACTGCTTCAGAAATCCCCGAACGCGCCGGATTGAACGCGTCTTCCAATTGCCGTAACTGCGGCGCCTGACTGAGCCCGTGCGTGCGCGCAAAGGCTTCCACGGCGGCGCGAGGCCCCAGGGCGCCGATGACGGTGCTCTGCATCAACAACTGATCGCCGGACGGCGCAACGCGCACGCCTTGGTTGTCCTTAATGGCGAGGATTAACGGTGCCGCTGGCATCGTTTCGACCGCTTGAATGCTCTGGCCAATCAAAGAACTGGCAGCGTCCACGGTCAATTCGAACACCTCGCCACGTATGCCATACACCTGTTCGAAATAGCTTTCCATGGTGCCCGGCGTGACCGGAATGCGATCGTCCTGATCGATTAAAATTCGGTTGGCATAGAGGCGAAAGTAGGCGATGCCGGCGATAAAAAGCGCCAGCCCAACAGGTAACACCGCAAATAAGGGCAGTATGCGAAAGGTCTGCGCGCCAGACGGCAAGTTGCGATTGGCGGCTTGCAACAAATCATTGAGCAGAATCATCGGCGAGTTGCCGACCATGCTCATGGTTCCACCCAGCACCACGCAAAAACCCATCGGCATCAGTAGGTGCGACAACGGATAACCGGTGCGCGCGGCGATACGACTGGCAACCGGCAGGAACAAGGCGACCACTGCCGGATTTTGCATAAACATGCTAACCGTGCCGGCAACCAGCGATAGCGCGATCAACAAACGTTTTTCGTCGCCCTGCGAGAGCCGCAGAACCACACTCGCCGCGTGCCCCATCACGCCAGTGCGATCTAAGCCGGCGGCCAACACCATCACCGCCATGATCGACATCACCGCATTGGACGCGAATCCGTCAAACAATCGGTCGACCGGCACTAACTGCGTCAACCCGAGGATGACCAGGATCAGCAGCGCCGCGACATCGGCAGAAACCCATTCGCGCACGAAGAGGATCACCGTGAGGCCCAAAATGGCCAACACCAAGCCGATATCGAAGGACAGCGTCAGCGCCGCATCCATCTCGCTCGCAACATCCTTGGGAAGCTCAGCTAGAGATTAAAAGAATGTTAAGCCCGATGGCAGCCCAATTGTGTGCGTTGTTGCGGTTTGTTCAGGGGTGAGCAGGCGCAGCATGGCCGGCATTGCTTGAACCTAAGCCGGACGAGCCGGAACCAAACACACAAAAAGTCTTCGCATGATTTGTCAAGACTGAACCGGATAGTGACTAGCAGCCTGTCGGGCTTTCCTCGCGAGTGCGTCGGAAGTCCTTTTGGCGATCGTTTTCTGGTCATTCTCGGATTGATTTTGATGGATTTCGATCTACTTTCGAGTCTGCGCTGCGACGCTTAGGCATGGAGGAGCCATTGCCTGCGCGCCGCGCCTTGCATCCGCTTAAAGCCACCCAACGCATCTCACGCGCAAAGCCCGACAGGCTGCTAGGTTGAATCATCATTGCGAGATCCCAGTTCCCGTCGGAAACGGCGCACCTGAACCGCAAAGACTCGTCATTGCGGGGGAGCCACGGCGACCGCAATCCAGGGACGTTCGCTCAAAGCCATCGCCAACGTCCCTGGGTTGCCACGGCCGTGGCCGCTGTCGCGTCGAAGACCTCGCAATGACGAATCAATGAGTCACGATATGCATGCGCTCATAGCAGAGTAGAGAGCCCTGCTTTCAATCCGCGCGAGCGCCCGCCCGCTCAGCAGCGTTCGTAGAGCAAGTCCCAAACGCCATGGCCGAGCTTACGGCCGCGGCGTTCGAAGTGGGTTTCAATACGACCGGCGGGGCGCGTTACATAGCCGGCGGCGCCGCCCAGGTTATCAAATTGCGGGCTGCCATCCAGCACTTCACGCATCCACAGCGCGTAGGGCTCCCAGTCGGTGGCTAAATGAAATAGGCCGCCCATGCGCAAGCGGCTGGCGATGAGTTCAACAAAGGCCGGCTGCAGGATGCGCCGTTTATGGTGCCGCGCTTTGTGCCAAGGGTCGGGGAAGTACAAACGCACTTCGTCCAGACTGGCTGGTGCGATGCCCTCACGCAGCACTTCAACCGCGTCGGCGGAAATCACCCGCACATTGCTCAGATCGCGCGCGGCGATGTCGCGCAGCACGCGACCCACGCCGGGGCGATGTACTTCGATACCCAGGTAAGCGCGCGCCGGATCGCTGGCTGCGGCCGCGGCGAGCGCTTCGCCATTGCCGAATCCAATCTCCAGCACGACGGGCAGCGGCGCGCCGAACCACTGCGTAGGCGCGGCCATGGCGCGCGGCCAATCCAGACCAAAACGCGGCCAATCGCGCTCCAGGGCCTCGCGCTGCGCGTCTGTGGTGCGGCCTTGGCGCAACACATAACTCTTGATCGCCCGATGCTTGGGCGATTGCTGGTCTGCAGCTTCACTCGCGGTCACTCAATCAATCCCGCCATCGGCGAGGACGCATTGGCAAAACGCTTGCGTGGAATGCGGCCGGCCAAAAAGGCTTCGCGACCGGCTTCGATGGCTTTGCGCATCGCCGAGGCCATCAAAATCGGGTCACGCGCGCCGGCGATTGCCGTGTTCATCAACACACCGTCGCAACCGAGTTCCATCGCGACCGCCGCGTCAGACGCCGTGCCCACACCGGCATCGACCAGAATCGGCACGGTTTTTTCTTCGACGATGGTCAAGATGTTGTACGGATTACGAATTCCCAAACCCGATCCGATCGGCGCCGCCAGCGGCATCACCGCAACGCAGCCGCGTTTGGCAAATTCACGCGCTACGACCGGATCGTCGTTGGTGTAGACCATCACCTGGAAACCCTCGCGCACCAGGATATCGGTGGCTTTCAGCGTTTCGACGATATCCGGGAACAGCGTTTTGGTCTCCGCCAGCACCTCCAACTTCAGCAAAGGCGCGCCATCCAGCAGTTCGCGCGCCAAACGCGCGGTGCGCACGGCTTCGTCGGCACTAAAACAGCCCGCGGTATTGGGCAAGATCGTGTAGCGATCTGGCGGCAGCACGTCCAGCAAATTCGGCTGGTTTTTGTCTTGACCCATATTGGTGCGCCGAATCGCCACGGTGACGATCTGCGCTCCAGCCGCCTCGGTGGCTAAACGGGTCTCTTCCAAGTCCTTGAATTTGCCAGTGCCGGTCAATAATCGAGAGTGATAGGCCTTGCCAGCGATGATCAAAAGATCGTCATTACTTGAATAGGTCACGGTGCGTAGTACATTCATTCGAGAGTAGGAAAGACTACGCGAGCGCGCCGTGGGAATGCGCAAGCTTCTTCCATTCTGCATCTGACAGATTGAGAAAAAGTTTTAGCAGCCTGTCGGGCTTTGCGCGGGAGATGCGTTGTGAGGCTGAGCGGATGGCTGCTAGGTGGCCCGCGCGGCCTTTTCGCGGGCCTACGTTGCTGGATCTACGCCGAGCGCCGCGAAACCGACCTCGGTCACCTGCCGATACGCGCCAATAGCAGACGTCACCGACACCACTACCGTGACCAGCAGACCCGCGCGTTTGACCACGGCGCCGGCATAACGCGTGCCTTTCAGAACCCGCGTAGCCACACCGACGACGCCCAAGGTGACTTGGGTGCTCGCTCGCCTAGACATTTTGTTATCAGCGCGTGGGGCGCCGAGCTCGGGATTCGATACGATTCCGAGGTCCAACAACATCTGCCGCCGGGCGTAATTGAGTGGATCGACCCCCACCAGCCGGGCAAGCTCCAAACCGCCAGGGACCGCCTCCAGCAGCGCCACACCGCATGCCGCTTGCATGCCGCGCAAACGAATGCGGCGCTTGCTGTTTGCCGTCGTTTTGCCACTGAGCTCTAGAGAATCAATTTCCACCAGCGTACTCCACCGGGTGATAGAACCAACAGCCACACAATGCGATACCGAAGATGAACCCGGTGCATACTGGATATCCGCGGCGCACTGCATTAGCCTGCCCGCATGCATGCACTGACCGACACTCTGCTGGGCCGCGCGGTTGAACACCAACCTGCGTATAGCCCGTCTATTTTGATGCCGATTGACCGCGCCTTAGCCCGCGCGCAACTGGGGCTGGGCGCTCGTTTGCCCTTTGTCGGCAGTGATCGTTGGACGGGTTTTGAATTGTGTTGGCTGCAGCCGGGCGGTAAACCTGGTGTCGCGGTGCTGCGCGCGACGGTTCCGGCGCAGTCGCCGATGTTGATCGAATCAAAGAGTTTCAAGCTGTATTTGAACTCCTACGCGCGCGACACTTTGCGGTCGATGGAGGCGGTAGGTGCGCGCATCGCTGGCGATTTGTCGGCGGTGGCGCAGGCTACGGTCCATGTGGAGTTGCTGGCGCCGCCCGATTGGGCTCAGTTGTTGCCGGCTTTTCCGATCGGGATCTGCATTGATGATGTCGAGTTAGAAATTGATGCCAGTGGCGGCCTACAACCGCACGCTTTAATCGCGAACGCGGAGGATTTTCGACAGGAATGCTTGGTTTCCAATCTGCTCAAGTCCAATTGTCCGGTCACCGGCCAACCCGATTGGGCAACGGTGATCGTGGAGTATCGCGGAGGCGCAATCGATCGCGCGGGATTGTTGCGCTACTTAGTGTCCTTCCGCGAGGTGCGCGAGTTTCACGAACAGTGCGTGGAGCGCATCTTTTTGGACCTTCAGCAACACTGCTGCCCGCAGTTTTTAGCCGTCGAGGCGCGCTACACCCGGCGAGGCGGCTTGGATATCAATCCGTACCGGGCCAGCAGCGGCGCAGCGCGCATTGCCGATCGCCGCACCTGGCGGCAGTAGCCACAAGCGCATTTAGCATTTGGCCGCGGCCTGCGCGGCATACTCGCTGATCCTGTGTTAGCACCTGCCCGCCATGCGCGTTTTTTTGATCTTGATGATGTTCGCCGTGACTACTGCCCACGCTGCGCCTGATCCACATTCCTACGCCAATGCCGATGCCATACGCGTGGAACACGCGCACCTGGATCTGACCGTGTCGTTCGAACGCAAGCAGTTGTCGGGTTTTGTCGAACTGCGCCTAAAGCGTATCGACCCAAAGGTCAACACCTTGGTGCTCGACACCCGCGATCTGAGTATTGAATCGGTGCTGGCGGTCGATTCAGAACAACGCTTTCTCAAGGTGCCTTTCAAACTTTCCAAACGCGATCCGATTTTTGGGCAGGCGCTAACCATCCAACTGCCGCCCAAAAGCACCCGCGTGCGCATTTCTTATCACACCGCGCCAGAAGCCAGCGGCCTGCAATGGTTAGAACCCGCGCTCACCGCCGGTAAAACCAAGCCGTTTTTATTCAGTCAGTCGCAGGCCATTCATGCGCGCTCTTGGGTGCCTATTCAAGACACGCCCATGGTGCGCTTTCGCTATTCGGCGCGAATTAACACGCCGAAGGGACTGCTGGCACGCATGAGTGCCGACAATAATCCGCTGGATGCCGCCGACGGTGATTATCGCTTTACTATGGAGCAGCCGATCCCGAGTTATCTGTTAGCCATCGCCGTTGGTGAACTGAAATTCGCGCCCTTGGGCGAACGCAGCGGCGTTTATGCTGAGGCCTCGGTACTCGATAAAGCGGCTTATGAGTTCGCCGATACCGAGCGCATGATCGAAATAGCCGAATCTTTGTATGGCCCGTATCGTTGGGGCCGTTATGATTTATTGGTGCTGCCGGCGTCGTTCCCGTTTGGTGGAATGGAAAATCCCAGGCTAACCTTTTTGACACCGACAATTATTGCCGGCGATCGCAGCTTGGTTGCATTGATCGCCCACGAGTTGGCGCATTCCTGGTCTGGAAATTTGGTCACCAATGCCACCTGGGATCATTTTTGGCTGAATGAAGGATTTACGACTTACGTCGAAAATCGCATCGTCGAAGCCATGTTTGGCATTGCACGCGCCGATATGGAACGCGAACTAGCCGAGCGCGAGTTAGATCTGGAACTGGCCGATTTGCCGGCCGCTGAGCAACACTTGCGCCTGGATTTGGCTGGTCGCGATCCAGACGATGGTTTAACGGGCGTGGCTTACACCAAGGGCATGACTTTGTTGCGCTTTTTGGAGCAGCGTTTCGGGCGCGAGGTGTTTGATCCTTTCGTGCGCGCTTGGTTTGATGCACATGCCTTTGGCACAGCGGATACCGATGATTTCCTGGCGTTCCTGAAAACCCAATTGCTCGATCGCCATCCCAATAAGGTGACTGATGCAGAAATCGCGCAGTTTATCGACGGCCCAGGTTATCCGAGCATTGCGCCGCGTACCCTTTCCGAGCGTTTTGTTGCGATTGACAAAATGCGCAAGGATTGGCTAGATGGTTCGCTTATGTTGGATTCAGTGGATGCCAAATTCAGCACGCAGGAATGGATGCGCTTGATTGAAGGTTTGCCGGCCAGTGTTACGCCGGATCAATTGGCCGCTTTGGACGCGCGCTATCATTTGAGCAGCGCCGGTAATAGTGAGATTGCTTTCACCTGGTATATGCAAGCGATAGCGCGCGATTACACGCCAGCGTTCGCGCCCTTAGCTGATTTTCTGCAGCGCATCGGCCGGCGTAAATTTGTTTTGCCCTTATTTACCGCATTGATGCGCGACAGCGCCCACCACGCTTTTGCGCGCGAAACCTATGCCAAAGCGCGACCTGGATATCATCCCATTACGCGCGCCAGCGTTGATGAAGTGATGAAGTAAGCGCGCTGGCAATGATAACTATTTATCATCCGGAGATTCCAATCGCCGAGCGTTTGATTTTTGCGCTTGATGTAGCTGATGTAGAACAAGCACGCGCGTGGATTGCGCGCTTGGGTGATGCTGTTACGCATTATAAAATTGGCTTAGAATTGCTCAGCGGTGGCGCTTATTTTGAGTTACTCGGTGAACTTAAAGATGCCGGCAAGCGGGTATTTGCCGATTTGAAATTCCACGACATCCCGGCCACCGTTGCGGCGGCAGTGGCGGGTCTGGCCTCGCATCAGCCGGATTTGTTAACCGTGCACGCCTATCCGGCGGCCATTCGCGCCGCTGTACCGCGGGCCGGCACCAGCAAATTGCTGGCGGTGACCGTATTGACCAGCATCAGCGCCGATGAATTACGCGCCAGCGGCGTAGCCAGCGCCATGGATGAAACCGTGCTGGCGCGCGCCCGCGATGCCATATTGGCCGGCGCCGCGGGGCTGGTGTGCTCAGGATTGGAGGCCAAACACTTGCGCGCCGAGTTGGGCGCGGCGCCGCTGATTGTGTGTCCAGGAATCCGCGCTGCCGACTCAGGGGATGATCAGCAACGCACGGTGAATGTCGCAACGGCGTTCGCCAATGGCGCCGATTACATTGTAGTGGGCCGGCCCATTCGCCTCGCCCATGACCCGCGCGCTGCGGCGCTGGCTATCCAGCAAAGCATCGCAAAACTATTCGAAAGCTAAAACCTAATTGCGCGAGGCCCGCGCTCTGTACATCCCCGTCATTCGGGCGATCAAAATGGCCACAAACAGCACGCCGACTACCTGCTGCAACATGGCCAAGGCGCGTGCGGCGGGCGCGACGGGGGTAATTTCGCCATAGCCGGTTGAGGTCAGCGTGGTCATGCTGTAGTACACCAAGTCTGACCAGCCAATCATCCCGTCTGGATCATTACTCGGGTTTATATAGATTGCGCCAGGATCAAAGTGCACGACGATCCCGTAGGCGCTGGCCCACAACAGCGCCAGTAACACGTAAATGCATGCCAATGCGTACAGTTCGTCGATAGTCACAATGTCATCGCGCAGCACATAGCCCAATAACAACAGCACCGCGTAGCCGTGAAAGGCCACCTGGCTCAGCAGCATAGGCACCTGCAGAAAGGCATGTCCAGGCATAAACAGGTGAACGAGTTGCAACAGCACCAAGGGAATCGAAATCGCCCAGCCGCTGCTCATCCAAAGATCGTGTACGCGCAACATCCGCAGCACACTGAGCACCACGGCAATATCGAGAATCTGCGCCAGGGGCCGCACGCTCGGTGTGCCATCGGCAAACGGATACAGCACAATGGTGAAGGCCAACACCATTAACAGGCCAACCGATGGCTGTAGCCAAGGTAAACGGAATCGCGATCGTGCCATGGGCTTGCACCGAATTAGCTTGCTGCGATGTTAGCGCCGCCAGCGTATCGAAAGGCGCAAGGAGCAAAATGACTTTGTCCAATTCAAACTTTCGAGCACTGCCGCCGCCGACTCTGGCAGCTTTGTATCCGCCAATTCGCGGCTATCGCTATTTTGACGCACCAGCAGGCTGGGCTTTCCAGCCCAGCGCTGGGCTGGCAGACCTGCAAGCACATTGGTGGTTGGCGGAGCACGCGCTACTCGCTTACGAGCGGGCAGGAAAACTCAGCGACGTATTGGCGGCGTCTGGCTACCGCGTTGCCATCGCGCGCGATGTAGCCAGCAGCAGTTTCGCCTATGCGGCGATCGCCGCTGATCACGGCATTTTGGCTTTTCGTGGCACTGAAGCACTCAAACCGGGTGATTCCTGGCGCAAGCTGGCCGCCGTTGCGCGCGATTGGTGGATCGATGCGCGCGTGGCGCGTATCGCCGCTGACCATGGCCAAGTGCACGCCGGATTCATGCACGCTTTGGACGCAATTTGGCCGCAATTGCGGACTCACTTGCACAAGGCGCCGATCTGGTGGTGCACCGGGCATAGCCTAGGCGGCGCGCTCGCGGTGCTGGCCGCAGCGCGCCTGGCAGACGAACATGCCCACTTGCGCGGCGTGCTCAGTTTTGGCCAACCCCGTGTTGGGGACATCGATAATGCGGCTCGCCTGCAACAGTTGCCCTTGCTGCGCGTGGTCAATGCCTGTGATCTAGTGCCCGATTTGCCACCCGAGGCGCTGGGCTATCAGCATGCGGGCGCTTTGCGACACCTCGACGCACACGATCGCGAGCACTATGGCCGTAGGGTGCGCGCCTACTGGTCGCGCCTGCCAAAGAACCTGCAGCACGGCATCGGCGCACTGACACCCATCGAACTGATCGACCACGCGCCGCTGCATTACGTGGTCAAATGCTTCAATACTGCGTTGCAGCTAACCCGTCGGTAAGGAATTTCGTGGACATTTTTCTGTACGTGCTGGCGGCCTTGCTGGTGGTGATTGGCCTCGCCGGTTCCATCTTGCCCGCCCTGCCCGGGCTGCCCTTGGTCTTTGGCGGATTACTGCTGGCCGCCTGGACCGGTGATTTTCAGCAGGTCGGCTGGATGACGCTGAGCGTGCTGTTGGTGCTCACGTTATTGGCCATGGCCATCGACCTGATTGCATCCTTACTAGGCACGCAGCGCGTAGGCGCCAGCGGATTGGCGGTGCTAGGCGCCGCGATTGGCACCGTGCTTGGCCTGTTTTTCGGTCTGATCGGCCTATTGTTAGGCCCGTTTGTCGGCGCGCTGTTGGGCGAATTGATCGCCGGACGTGGCCTACAACAAGCTGCGCGCGCCGGCATTGGTGCGTGGATTGGCTTTGTCGTTGGCACCCTTGCCAAGTTGGCGCTGGCCTTCAGCATGCTCGGTGTATTCACACTGAGTTGGTTAATTTCGTTCTGACTCGCACCCAGCCGTGGGCGGCGGCGCCTGACGCCCCCGCAGCCGATGTACAATTGAGTAACACGTTGTCTGACGCATTTGACGGAGATCGACATGCACAGCCTGATTCTTTTCGGTTTGTTGGGGGCGACCCCGCTGGCCGCCGAGCCGGTCCACATCCAGGTGGAAACCCACATTCTGGCGAATCGCAGCAGCAGCAAAAGCGCACCGCAGGCGCCCGATTTGGCGCGTGAAACTGGGCACGCAATGCAGGCGCGCATCGGCAACGATGGTCGGATTATCTACGATTGCGACAGTGCCGGATCAGCCATTGATTTTCGTTTCGACACGCGCGCTGCGCGCAAGGAGCGCTAAATCATGCGTACTTTGCTAAGCCTTATTTTTATGACATTGGTTTCGCCACTAGCGGCGCAATCGGTGGGTTTAGTTCCTGGGCAATCGGCTGCTTTTGATCTGCCCGCGGGAGGTTATACAACCGGATTACATTTTGATGTTCCAGCGGGTGCCACGGCGTTTAAGGTTGAATTGGACAGTGGCACACCCGGGGTTGATTTAGACTTATTTATGCGTTTCGGAAACACGTTCTCCAGTCAAAATACCTACGGGTTGCCGATGGATTTTGATACGCTGCAAGATCAAGCACATTATTTCGCGGTAAGCGGCGGCGCTGCCGAATCCATCGCTATTGGCCGCAGCAATTACCGCCCGATACGCGCGGGTCGCTGGTTTTTATCGGTTCTGAATTTCGCCACGGTGTCCGCTAATTCACGAATTAAGGTCGAATTCACCAATACCGCGCCGAGCCCTTTGCAATTTGACGTGCGTTTTAATTTGGCTGCCTCTACCTGCAATATTGCGCCATGGAATGATGTCACGCCCGCCGTGCCGGTGGGTGGCAATCCGGGCACTACACTCGGCGCGCAGCGACGCAACGCCATGATTGAAGCATTGCGTCAATTGGCAGCAGGTTTGGATAGCGAAACGCCGATTACCGTGCGTGCCTGTTGGGATAGTTTTGCGGTGTCGCCAAGTGGTGGTGCAACCTTGGCCGCGGCAGGCCCAGATGATTTTGTGCTGGCCGATCGCAGCCTGGTATTTACCAATGGTGGAAGCTTTAGACCGGCGGCCTATTTGCCGGAGAAATATACATTTTATGCATCAGCGCCAGCGGCACGACTGGCCGGAACCCGCGCCTGCAGCTTGCGCGGCGGTGACTGCGCTGACGCCACCGATATGGTCATTTTCTACAACCAAAACATTGGCACCGCTGGTGTGCTGAACGGACGGCCGTTTTATTTGGGCTACAACGCGGCGCCAGTGGGAACGCTCGATTTTCTCGCGGTCAGCGTGCATGAACTGGCGCATGGTTTAGGTTTCTTATCTACTCTGCGCAGAACTGGAACGGTCGGCGCCAAGTCCTTGGGTCGCGACGACATCTTCACCCGGCAGATTATCGATAATCAATCCTTCCCTTTCCGGCCCTTTCCAGTCCTGACCGATGCGGAACGGGCCAGCGCGATGACCTCTCTAAATGGCGTAAGTTGGATTGACGAGCGCGCCGTTAATTCGCCACAAAATACGCCTACCGGCTTTCCGGGCATTTTGATGTTCGCGCCAAATCCCATTCAAAGCGGTTCGAGCCTGTCGCACTTGGATACCTTTTATAGCGGTCAGTTGATGACGCCGACGTTAAGTTTAGCGGGTGGCTCCAGGCAACTTGGGCTGGCCTTGCCTATGCTGTATGCCGTGGGCTGGGACCCGTCACCAACCACATTCCCAACTTCGCCTGCGCCATTCGCGGGTCTTTGGTATGAGCGCGATCGTAATGGCCATGGTGTGGATTTCCAGCGCATCTTTACCGACGCTGCCGGATTTGATGTGTATTCGCTGATTTTCTACACCTACGACAGCAGCGGCCGACCAGAATGGTACATCGCCGTTGGCCAATTGATTGATGGCGCCTTTGTGCCAGCCAAAAACGCCGCCGGTTTTAGTTTGGTTCGCTATCGTTACGTCGGCGGGACTACTCCGCAGCAGGCGATTGCAGCAGAAAGCGGTCAGGTGGTTTTCGACTTTAATCAACCCAACAACGCACCCGCCTGCAACGATGGCACCAATCGGCCGGGCGTGGGCACGCTTGGGGTGTTTCGCTACACGATCGCCGGCGTCAGCGATTCCTGGTGCATGGAGGAGTTAATTCCGGCTCTGGGCCGCGCGGACAATGATCTAACCGGTACTTGGTTTGCTGGCAATGGCGACGCTGGCTGGGGCTCTAGTGTCAGCACCGGCGCCAATGGTGCACAGACGCTGTTGTTCTCGACGCTGTACTACCCAGACAGTACCGGCGCAGGTCGGTGGGCTTTTGTGAGCAGCGCTAACTATCAGCCCGGCCAAAGCTTGACCGTGACCGAGCGCCGCGGATATTGCCGCACCTGCCCGGAATCGATCACCGATACGCCGATCGGCACGATGACAGCGAACTTGCGGCAAGCGGTGCAGTCGCAAGCGGGCGCAAATCGCTTGTCTTTCGATGTGACCTACGGCGGACCCGAAGGCGGTCGATTCAGCCGGCCGGAACTCCCGTATGAGGTGTTGAGCGTACCGCAGTAAGCTCATACGCCCCATCGGCACAGCTGATGGGGCTTTTTGGCCGCCGCCACACCTTTGTCAATCAGAGAACAATTCGCGCGCCATCACCACGGCATCTTCGCGGCCAGCGCGTGCTGGGTAGTAGTTCGGACGGGTGCCGATTTCGCAGAATCCGGCGCGATGGTAGAGGCCAATCGCCACGTGATTGGACGGTCGCACTTCCAGGAAAACCCGCTCAACCTGATGCCAGCGCGCCAAGTCGACCAACCGATTCAATAATCGGCGGCCGTAACCCTGCCCCTGAAAATCGGGCGCTACGCACAAATTCAGCACATGCGCTTCGCCCGCTGCCGCGGACAGCACACCATAGCCGACAATGCCTGCGGCACCGTCCAACACCCATAAACTGTGGCCAGATTTCAAACAGTCGCGGAACACGCCTTCCGTCCACGGATAGGGATAAGCGCGCACCTCAATGGCCAGCACCTCGCGCAAATCATCAATGCGCATCGGCCGAATTTGTGGAACTTGCGGTTTGGCTACCGCGTTCACGCCGACAACCGACGGCGTATCAGTCGCCATAAGGCTCGTTTGGCGGGAGCGTCAGCGCGTAATTGCGCCAGATCAGGCAAACTGAGATGGGCAGCGAGCCATTGCTTGCTCCATTGCCGAACATCGACGATGTGCGCCGCTCGCGCGATGGCCCGCGCGAGTGGCGAATCGACGTCGGCATCCGTCCAAGTCACTGCTGCCGCAGGCGCCGCTTGCGCGGCCATCGCTGGTGCCACTGGAGGCGCAACACGCGGTAGCTGCCGACGCTGATAGATGTCGATTTCGAGTGCCGCCAGCACGGTCAGCTGCGCCGCGCCTAACGGCCGAAACACCAAGTTCGCTTCACTCACGGCGGTCAGCCGGTCGGCGTGCGCTTTTGCAGCGCGGCGACCAAGCGCTGCGCAATTTGATCAATCGCTGCCGACAACGCGATGACGCCGTCTTCGACACGCGCGCCGCTCACCGGCACGCGCACCAGTTCATCGCGTTCGATCAACGGTATGGCAACGCCGTCCGCCATCAATCGCATACGCAGCCCCAGCACACCTTCGCTTGCTTGGCCCGCCACCACGACGTGCTCAAAGCGATAAATGCTGGCCGAGAGCCGATAGGCTTTTACGCTGGGCGCCAATCGATCGGTCACGTAACTAGATACGTTCGCCGCACTCAATAACTCGCGCAGCCGCATTTGCAGCATGACCGGCGGCGGATCGTTCCAGAGTTGGTAGTGGTATTGGCTGAGTTTCAGGCTATCCGGATCGTTGGCATACAGAATTGCGCGTTCAGCCTGCACGCCATCGGCGCGAAAATTCTCAAGCACTAATGACCGGTCCAGCAAAGGCTTGGGCAGCGCAGTCATCGGCGCCGCTGGTGCTAATCGGTAATAACGGAAATCGGGAATCGCCTCGGGCGCCGCACAAGAAACCAGCACGCAACACAGCGCTGCGGCAACAATAAGCTTCGAACCACGCTCGATCATCGCTTCTCTTCCTGCAGTTTGTCTGCCTTGGGCGCGAAGATCAGGCGGTTCGGCTCCTTGCGGATTTGCCGACTGAACTCGTCAAAATGCCGGCTGGCCGACTCCAGATTGTAGGTAATCGTATCCACGCGTTGCGCCATGGTATCGAGGGTCACGCGCAAGTCCGCCATGGCGAGCTGAATCTCCGGGCGGCTCTCTTTTACCGTCGCATTGAGTTCGTTCATGATTGAATCCAACTGGCCGCGGGTACTCGCCAAGTCACGGGTGAGTTCGCGTACATCATTGGCGACCGCGCTGGACTGCTGCAGCAGGGTGTCGATATACGCTTGATTTGCCGGACTAAGGATATTGTTCAGCGCATTGGCACTGTTGATTAACTTTTCAACGAGCGCGACCGCCTGATCGATTAATAGTGGCGTACCTTCTTCGAACTTGCCACCGATCGCCTCTAAGCGTTGTCCCAAACGCTCCACCAGCGGCGTCAGTTTGTCGCGGGTTAAGGTGGTGACTTCGCCGGTTAACTCGCCGACCGCACCAAATAAATCAGCGGCTTCGCGGCTCTGAATCTCGGAACCCGGTTGCAATAACTGCTTGTCCTTGCCTTCGCGAATCGAGATGAACACATCGGAGAGCAGGCCGGAGGACATCAGCTGAGCGACGGAGTCTTGCGGAATCTGCCAGCCGTTTTGCACCGAGAAATCGACCCGAAATCGCGTCGTTTCCCCATCGCGTTCCGGCGAAATGGTCTCGATTTGGCCGATTCGGTAGCCTTGATAAAACACTGGTGTGCCAAACGCCAAGCCAGCGACGTTTTTATAGCGCACCACATAGTCGTCGCTAGGGCCACTGCGTCCCGTGATCACAAACAGCGCGCCCAACAACAGCACCAGTGATCCCAGCGCGACCACCCCGGTCAGAAAGTAATTGACGTTTTCGCGTTTCACTCTATCACTCTCGCATACGTCTCATTATCGACCAAGTTATGATTCTTAATTTGATGCTTAATAACCAGTTCACTTACATCAAACTCTTCAGCGAGATCAGCCACCCTCGATGCACTTAATCTATTGCCCGCAATTCTTTCGCTAATTGCACGAGATGGCGCAAGGAACTCTGCAGCGAATGCCCGATTTGCTTTCTCTGTCCAGGTTTCAGCACTGCCAACAGTTCTCGCCTGTGACACGCCTTTCAGTATCTCAAACAATGCACGGCAGCAAGCAAATCTAATTGAGCGGGGCGCTCCTTTCAGCACATCTATCCCAATCTTTCCGTGATTTGAAATAGCAAATGCATCCCAGCCCAAACGCTCGCCGATGCCTTCCAATGCCGACTCGGAAGCTTCGGGAGGATTCAACCCAAGTGCAGATGAGACCTTTTCAAGATCAACAGCATTGTTAGTCAGATCTAGCGAACTCCGCAACTTTTGTGCTTTGGCATACCCGACCTTCCAGGGTGGAGCTTTGCGGCCGCCGATCCATGGATCATCTGGTAGGTTCGGGCTACTCAGCAAAATCTGGGAAACGCGCTGATCAACAAAATGAGGAACTTCGGCTAAAGACTCCGGCGTTCCCGTGGCCAGCACTTGCTCTAACTCGTCTACGTTTTGGAATAGGTCAAACAGCATTTGCAAGGTTTGCGCATTTCCATCATCAATAGACAAACCGTCCATTCCAGCGATGGCAGCTAACCGAGCGTACTCTTTCTCTTCGGCGTCAAGGCGGGAGTTAACTTCGATCGCCGCGATGTTATCGGCAAATAAACTCCGCTGCGATGACAATCGATCCAAAGTTGGAGATAATATCTCGTCCCAGAGTGTTTGCTCGACGGTTTCGCGTTGGAAATAGTCACACCCTTCCTCCAAGAATTGCAGCTTTGGGTAAAGTGTCGATTTCGACCATTTTACGCGCACCTGTCCACCGATGTTTTCCATCTCGATGTTTGGCATTGCAAAACCGTCAGCGATACATTGCCAATTGTGGCGCCTCAGGTAAGCTTGGGTGCCCAATCGCTGAGGATTGGGAGACTCATTCAACAGAAACCACCCATTGCGCGCGATAAATTCGGCAACCGAGCTCATTGGCCGATAAATACCAGTTCGCGCTGCGCAACTGTGATGATCTAAAACGCCAGTAATGTATGCTGCCCCATTTCTCATCTCAAATAGAGCTTGGGTGGCGTCCAGCTCAGACTGGGCAGCATTTGGATTCTCTTGCCATTCAATGCGGAAACTAATCATCGTTAGCTCTCTGCAGAAAATCGGAGAAGCACTTCCGCCCGTGCTGGCCAGTTCCGCCTATTTGGCTCTGGATAGCGATGATATTCACCCGCCGCAGAAATCGTGAGTCTCGCAACCACCCATATATCTCCACACAAGGCGTAAACAACTGGAGGAAAGCAGCCGTAAGCATAGCGTGCCACATGTCCAGCGGCGATGCCTCGTTGGAGTAGCAAGCTCGCGTCAACCATGGGTAGATTGGGCAGGAAGTCTTCGCAACGGGTGCCGTCGGATCGCACAGGGGCGAGGTCAAATTTTTGCGGATAGCGTTTGTGTTTTGCACTGGGACCATAGCTTGCAAGTTTTGACAGCCGCAATAGATCCGCGGCATCAGCAATGCTTACAGACTGTGCAGCCAGAATGGGGCCTGGCAGCTCGCGCTGCCCCTTCCCGATCTGCGGTGGGCGCCGAGGAGACATCAGCGGTCTTCATCACTGCCGGTCAAGCGCGTCAGGTACTCGTCGACGTTGACTTCGATATGCCGCGGCCGACGATTGAGCAAATCTTGAATGCGTTCATTGCTGCTGCTACGCACTTCCGGGACGCTGCCGGTCATCAGCACTTTGCCCTGATCGAGCACGGTGATCTTGTCGGCAATCTTGAACGCGCTATCGAGTTCATGAGTGACCACGACGATCGACATGCGCATCGCATCGCGCAATTTGAGGATTAACTCGTCCAATTCCGCCGACACGACCGGATCCAGGCCCGCTGATGGCTCGTCAAAAAACAACAATTGCGGGTCCATGACGATGGCGCGCGCCAGTGCCGCGCGTTTGATCATGCCACCGGATAGCTGACTAGGCATCAAGTCTTGAAAGCCGCCGAGGTTGACCACTTCCAGCTTGAGGCGCGACATGATGCGGATGGTGTTTTCATCGAGCTTGAAGTGCTCGCGCAGCGGCAGCGCGACATTTTCACCGACGCTCATTGAGGTAAATAGCGCGCCGCCTTGAAAACTGACGCCAATTTCGCGCTTGAAGGCCATCTGCTGCAGTGCCGACAGCCGATTGATATTGCGCCCCAGCACCTTGATTGAACCTTCGGCGGGGGTCAAAAGGCCGAGCAAATGACGCAATAGCGTCGATTTGCCAGAGCCTGAGCCACCCATAATCACCCGGATTTCGCCCGGCTGAACGATGAAATCGATCTGATCGAGGATGCGGCGGCGACCAAAATAGGTCACCAGACCATGCACCTCGATCACCGGGTCTTTGGGATTGATATCTGCTTGCGCCATCTGCTTAGTCTATCTGAACCTGGAGCTGGACTTCAGTCTGCTCCTGTTACCATCGGCTACGCTTTTTTGTCAAAGACCATGTGAACGGCACCTGCCTTCGCGGGTCTATCGTGCAGCCGGAGTTTTTTGATGAGCGACACCGTTAGCAGTCTGAGCAAAGACCCAACCGCCGAAGCGCAGGCGGCCAGCCGCGGACGCTGGCTGCGCTACTGCGTGCGGGTGCCACTGTTGACTTGGCATCTGCTGGTGCATTTACCACTCGCGTTGATCGTGATTAGCCCGATTGGTGAGCGGCTGCGGGTCGGCGACGAACATTTGCGGCATCGCACGGTGCGCTGGTGGTCGTATGGGTTGATGCGAATCTTCGGCTTCCGTGTGGTACGCCACGGAGCGCCGTTGCCCGGTTCAGCTTTAATAGTGGCAAATCATCTGTCCTGGTTGGACATTGAGTTGATCCACAGTCAACGTGCGGTGGAGTTTGTCGCCAAGTCTGAAATCAGTGGCTGGCCTTTGATCGGCTGGTTAGCACGGCGCGCCGGCACCATTTATCACCGCCGTGGCAGTACGGAATCCTTGGCCAGCGTTGGGCAAATGATGGTGGAACGCCTGCAAGCGGGCGCCCAGGTCGGTGTGTTTCCGGAAGGCGGCACCACCGATGGCAGTCGCGTAAAAGTGTTTCATGCGCGGATTTTCCAATGCGCGGTGGAAGCCAATGTGCCGGTGCAGCCGGTAGCCCTGCGTTATTTGCTCAATGGCCAGCCCAACCCGGCGGTGCCGTTTCTGGATGGCGAGAACTTCTTCGTCAATTTTGTGCGCTTGCTGGGTGAACCCGCGATGGTGGCAGAGGTGCATTTCTTGGAACCATTGACGCATAACAGTGACGGCCGCCGACGCTTGGCGCAAGGTGCGCGGGCGCGAATCGAGCGCGCTCTAGGACACACACAATGACTATCGGTACCCACACCGTGCACGGGCACACCAGCTTCCGGCGCCGCGGGCCCTTGGCGAACGCCCATGTGCAGTCCCTGTTGGCATCCAGCGGATTGCGGCGCGCCGCGGTGCGTATGCGTTTTCCGCGCTTGCATGAAACCAGTAGCGAGCAAATTCTAGATTGCGGCGAAAGCGTGCGCCTGCAGGGTTTTCTGTCGGTGCAGAGCAGCCAGGCGCAGGCGCGCGGTTTAGTGGTGCTATTGCATGGTTGGGAAGGCAGCGTGCAATCCAGCTACGTCATGGTCAGTACCGGACGCTTGCTGGCGGCCGGTTTCGACGTGTTTCGACTGCATTTTCGCGATCACGGCGACACCCATCATCTTAACGAAGGCTTGTTCCATTCTTGCCGCATCGACGAAGTGGTCGGCGCGCTGCGCGCCATCGCGCAACGCTACCAGCCACGCACGTTGATGATCGCCGGCTTCTCCTTGGGTGGCAATTTTGCACTGCGCGTGGCCTTGCGCGCGCCGGCAGCGGGCATTGATCTGAGCTATGCGTTTGCGGTTTGCCCGCCGATCGATCCAGGCGCCAGTCTCACCCAGATCGAGATCGCGCCGTGGATGTACGAGCGCTATTTCATCGCCAAATGGACAGAATCACTGCGCCGCAAACAAACGCTGTTTCCGCACTTGTACGATTTCAACAGTTGGCTGCGTAAACCCACCTTGCGCGACTTAACTGTGCGCATGGTAGAGAACTTCACGGACTATGGCCGTGTGGAAGCTTATTTGGACGGTTATTCGATTATCGGCGATCGCCTCGCCGGCATGACAGTCCCAGCGACCATTGTTACCGCGTTCGACGACCCGGTGATTCCGATCGGTGACTATCACAGCTTGAAATTACCCGCTAGCACCGAGGTCATCTTGGCCGAACACGGTGGGCACTGCGGATTCATTGAAAATTGGCGGCTGAAAAGCTGGGTCGAAGATTTGTTGGTCAGTCGCCTGATCGACGCGAGCGCCTGAGACTCACCGATCGGCATCCGCGGAATGTAGGGTTTATCCTCCAGGCTCGCGTCCGTCGAGAGCCGCTATCATGCCAACCATTACGCATTTGCCGGTGTTGCCGCTGCGGCGTTTGCGCGCCGAGCCCAACCAACTGATTCTGCATTTTTGCAGTGGTCGCCTAGTTCGAAAGGGCGCGATACGGCGCTTCTTCGGAAAATCCCTTGTGCAACCAATATCCTGCGCGAGCATCGCGCGAATTCCTGAAACATGCGGGCTGGCAGCCTGTCGGACTTTGCGCGTGAGATGCGTTGTGTGGCTCCGAGCGGATGCAAGGCGCGGCGCGCAGCCAATGGCTCTTCCGTTGCGGTCGCAGCGCAGACGCCGTTGCGACGCGCAGCCCGCCAGACGGCCTTTTGGCATAGCGCAGACTCGACAGTAGAGCCATGCCTTCAAAATTAATTCGAGATTGCGCAGAAACGATCGCCAAAAGGACTTCCGGCGCACTCGCGAGGAAAGTCCGACAGGCTGCTAGAACGAATACTTCGCCAGAAAATGCAGTCGCGCCAAAGAACCATCAACCCCACTTTCTAATTCGCGATCAGCAAAGCGCAATTCGGCCCCTACGTCCAGTTTAGGTAGTGGCGAATAGATCAGATCTGCCGAAATGTGGAACTCCGGCGTTTGGTTACAGCGCTGCCAGTCACCCAAGTCGGCGATCCGGACTGCCCTCTGGAGCGCCGAGTTGTGCCGATCCGGACAGCCCTCAGGAGGTTTTCGGGCTGGCACTATCCCCGTACGCGGGGATCCATCAGCTCGTGCAGAAATTCGATGACGAGATTCACCAACGCGACGATGAGCGCCACGCTGAGCACGGCGCCAATCAGCAAGGTGTAATCGCGGTTCAACGCGGCGCCGACCAAATAACGCCCAAGCCCTGGAATGGCGAACACCATTTCGACGATGGCCGATCCGGTCAACAGCGCAATCAACAGCGGACCGAGAAAACCCAAGGTCTGCACCCCGGCCAGTGGCAGGGCATGGCACCACACCACCCGCGCTGGACTGTATCCGCGCGCCAGCGCGGCAATCACCGGCGCACTCTCCAGCGCTGCGCGCAGGTTTTCACTCAAGGCGCGCAGCAATACGGCAAATTGTGGCAAAGCCAGGCTTAAAACCGGCAGCACCCAACTGCGCGGTGCATCCCACGCGAATCCCGCGGCTGGAAAAATCCCCAAACCCAATGCAAAGAGCAGCACCAATAGCGGTGCCAGCACAAACTTCGGCACCGCCAGTGCTAACAAAGACGCCCACGATGCGAACCGCAGCCCATGATGTCGTGTGGCCAAGAAACACGCCAAGGGCACCGCCAAGACGATCGCTAATCCTGCCGCGAGTGCGCCCAAGGTGAGCGTAATCGGCGCCGCCGCCGCGATCAGCTCGTGCACGGCGTAGTCCGGATATTGAAATGACGGCCCCAAATCGCCGTGCAAGGCGGCCTCCACGTAATCGCGCACTTGCACCCAAAATGGCTGATCCAAGCGATAACGCGCCGCCAGCGCCGCTTGCACTTCGGGTGGCGCGGCCTTTTCTTGATCAAATGGACCACCCGGTACCGAGCGCAACAAGCCCAAACAAATGATCACCAGACCGAGCAAAGTCAGCGCGGTTGTCATCAGGCGCAGCAAAAGATGGCGCAGCAGGATCACTTTGCACGCTCGCAAAACGACAAAAACTCGCTGGGATGGTGATCCAAAGGATGTGCCCGGTAGCCGCACACGACGGGGCTGACCAAGTGTTTGCTGGTGTAGTGGAACAACGGAATGATCGCTTGCGCATCGAGCAAACGCTGCTCCGCCGCGCGCAACGCAGCCGCGCGGGTGGCGCCAGTGCTGCGTGCTGCCAGCGCAACTTCAGCATCAAACTGCGCGTCCGCATAGCCCACCGCATTCAATGCGCTGCCGCTGACAAAGGGCTCCAGGAAATTCAGCGGATCGGCGTAGTCAGCAAACCAGCCACCGCGGAAAACCTGGGTCATGACCGCGGCGCGCCGGGTTTGTATAAATACGCGCCATTCTTCATTGCGCAACCGGGTGTCGAGCCCAAGCACTTCTTTCCACATGGCGGCAACCGCCAATCCCAAGCGCCGGTTGGCCAGACTGGTGTTGTAGCGCAGCTCAATTTCTGCCGAAGAATGCTCAAAACCAGCGCGCGCATACAGCTCGCGGGCGCGCTGTACGCGGTATTGCGGCGTCCAAGTGGCGGCGGCCCATTGCGCGCCGCCCGCGGCGTCCGGTGGAATCAGCGCGTAGGCCGGCGCTTCGCCGTTGCCGGTGATGTAGCGCACCAGAATCTCGCGATTGATTGCGAGCGACAGCGCCTCGCGCAAATCGATATTGTCCTTCAGCGTAGGGTGGCGCAAGTTGTAACCCAGGTAAAAGCTGGCGTAGGCCGGTGCCACCACCAATTGATTGCGGTAACGCTGTTGCAGCCGCTGCAATTGGCCCGGCGGCAGGGTTTCGGTTAAGTGCAACTCGCCCGCGTCGAAGCGCTTCAGCTCTTGGCTGGCATCTTCGGTGACGTGGTACCGCACGCGCTCGATACTGACCTGCTCTGCCGCGTGGTAGTGCGGATTGCGCTGCAGCTCCAACCACGCTTGCGGCGTCCATTCGCGCAACTGGTAGGCGCCATTGCCATACAAACGACCGGCGCGCGTAAACCCGCTGCCAAACGCGGCGATCGCCGCTTGTTGCACAGGCATGGCGACCGGCAGGGTGAGCCGGCGCAGGAAATCGCTGCGTGGCGCCTGCAGCACAATTTCCAGCGTCAGCGGATCGATGGCGCGCACGCCTAAGGCTGTCGTTTTGCCCTGCAAGCGCTGCGCCGCGCCGGCGATCGGCAACAACATGCCGGCCGAGGGCGCCGCGGTTTGCGGGTTCAGCGCCCGCTCCAGGCTATAGACAAAATCGCTGGCGGTGACCGGGCTGCCGTCGGCGAAACGCCCATTGCTGCGCAGCCGGAACGTGTAGCTAAGGCCGTCAGCACTGATCGTCACGGTCTGCGCGGCACCCGGCACCAGCTCGCCAGCCGCGTTATCGCGCATCAAGCCTTCAAACAAATCGCGCAAGATCTGCTGCGCCGACAAACCTTGGGCGCGATGCGGATCCAATGAGTCCGGCTCTGGCCCATTGCCACGCTGCAAGGTCTGCGCGCTCAAGGCATTGGCGAACAAGCCCGCCAGCAGCAAGATCAAGCACAGGCCGACATTCACCCGGACGGTGGACATGCAAACTGGCGGCCGCGATTAGATTTAGTTACTACTGTCGTCGATCTGTTCGTCCATTTTGCGCTTGCGTTCGGCGGCATCGGCTTCGACCTGCTTGGCTTTGTCGATCGCCTTCATTTGCTCATCGAGCAGTCCGACAGTCGGCTTTTCGTCGATTGGCGGCGGCGGATTGGCTGGCTGTGGATCGGCTGAGCAGGCGGTCAGCACGCCGAGGAACAGCATCATTGCGAGGTAACGTGCCATGCGATCCACTCCACCATCGAAAGTCCGAGTCTACTGCGTAGGGGCGGATTTGAAACGCGCCCCTACGATTGGTGCGAATCGACGTCCTTGTTTTCGCGAGGTTGGTATCCAGAAAGCTACGCGCCACGATCGCGATCCAAACGCTTGGCATAGGTGGATTCACGGTCGAATCGAGTGCCGCCGGAATCCCCTTGTCCACTCATCGCGACAAACTCGGCAATACAGCCCCTACGGCGCCGCGCCTACTTTGAACTTGCCGATTTCAATGGTTTGACTGCCGCTTTCCAAACGTCGGGTGGTGGAAACGCGTTCGCTGTTGGCGGTGCCAAAACGGGTTTGGAACTCCAATTGAATAGTGACCGGGCCGGTCAAACTCTGCCGGCGATCGCCAAAATAATTGGCCATCACAATGTAGGTGCCCGGCAAAGGGCGGCGGATGCTGAAAATTTCCGGGCCATAACCGCCGGTAAAATCGCGGCTCATATGGCCGCCGGTGCGGGTGCGTGGTTGGCTATACACCGCTTTGTCGCCGCTCGGATCAACCACCCATAGGTCGATATCGGTGTTATCGGCATCCCAACTCAAAACCACGCGCAGGCCAACCGCGGCCGGATCAAGCAAATCGACGGGGATACCCAGTTTTTTAACGTCGACCGACTGGTTTTGCGCTTGCGCCAGCACGTCGTTCAACTCGTGCAGCGCGATGATCTCGATGTCCGGGAAACGGCCGTGCCATTCGCCGATCGCCACCTGCCAGAGCATTTCCACCGCACGCGCGCGGTCTGGGCCCTGCTGGCGCGCCAGCGCGAGACCCAAATCGCGATAACTTTGCGGTTCTTCCGGTCGCTGTGTTAGCGCGAACTCAAATTGCGGCACCGCCAATGCATGCAAATTCCATTGCGATAATCGATACGCCAGCACTCGCGTCAATGCGGTGTTTTCGGTGTCGAGTTCGGCCAAATTGGACAATACGCGCAAGGCCAAGCGGGGCGCTTTGGCTTGCTCGCGCAGAAAATCGGCAACATCCAGAAAAAACGCGGGTGTTTGCCCGTGCACTTCGCGTTGTTCTAGGTACGCCGCATACGGATCAGCGGCATCGCGAATCTCGTCCAGATAGGGCGTGTCCGGATTCCAACCGGACAACTCGATGCGCGCGCTCGTGGCTGCAACCGCGGCACTGACCGAATCACCGGCCAACGCTTTTGCCGCCTCAGGAGCGGCAGCGAGCTCGCGGCGCGCTTGCGGCTGGCCAGGTGCCATCGCACCGGCCATCGCCGGAGCGGGCGCCGGCGGGGATGAGGCCGCCGAAACTGGGCGCGGGGCATCGTCGCGCGCCATTTCCGCCTGTGGCGCTGCCAATGATTCGCTCACCGCGTCGGCCAATGACGCACCGTTGGCGCCCATATCCAAATCTGGCCCTGCGACCTGTGGCATCGCGATGCGTCGCTCGCGCAAGCTCTCCATCGCCAGCACGATATGCGCCGCTTCTCGCTCCCAACTGGCGCGTGCGGTGGGCTCAGCACCTTCGCGTAGCCAGCGCGCCAGCAAGGCCTGCGAGCGTTTGAGCAGGGTTTGCGCTTCTTGATAACCGGCCAGCTGCGCCTTGTCACCGGCATTGTGCCAAGCTGCCGCCTCGCCTTGCACCATCGGCAGCAAAAGACTCTCGATTCCCGGATAAGTGGCGGCGTGATAGTCGCGAAATTCCTGCCAACGTTGCCGTAAGGATTGCAAGCGCGCCTCGCGGCCGGGATCGGCGATGGGCTTGCCTTGCGCCTCGATCAGTTGTTTGTATTGCGCCAACAGCGGCGCTTCTTTGGGTTCCACGCGGTAGCGCACATAGTCTTCAATGCGATCCAACACCAATAACGAGGTGCCCTGGGTGACCACGCCATAGCGCTTGCCCAGCGTGATCATCGCGGCGCTATCCGGTTTTGCGGCGCTGGCCAATTCAGCCAGCCACGCCTGCGCCCACAAGCGGTGCACGGTTTGCGCCAGCGGCTCGGCACTGGGTTCGGCCTCGCCAAAGCGGAACGTGCGCGCTACGCCCTCGCCCTCGCCGTAGCCAAACTGCAGTTGTAGTTCGCCGCGCCCTTTGCAGCGCGCCGCGATGGTCAGCGTTGATTGCACCGGCGTGGGTGCGCTGGGGCTGATCTCGCGGCACTCGCCACCCACCGTGCGCGCCGACAATAAGCGCCAATTGCGCTGCAACAGCTGTTGCGCGGCGTCTTTGGCATCACTACGGGTAGCCAAATCCAGCACGCTACCGCCGCCCGCACGCGCTATTCGCGCCAGGCGTGCGTGGTCGGCGCTTTGCGCGGCATGCATCACCTGCACTGGCGGTCGCGCGCCGTTAGCCGCCACTAGATTCGGTTCGGATGGCCCAAAATTACTCAAGCCGTCGCCGATGATCAGCACTTGATCAACCACGCCTACCGCGCGCAGATTGATCGCCCCGTAACTGCTGCCACCATCGAGCGGCAAGGCATCGATGGCCTGCAACAATTTGCTGGCATCGCCACCGCGTACATCAAAACGCTGCGCAGGATCAGCGTCGTTACGAAACGCGACCAAGCGCACTTCCACATTGCCGAGCGCGCGCAAATAGGCCTCCAGTACCGCGCGTTCGCGCTGCCTATTGCGGTTCTGAGCACTGGCTGAGGCATCAAAGAAGATCGCCAAGCGGCGCGCTTTGTCGGCTTTGTTGCCTTGCGGTCGGCCACTGTCGATTAACGCGATCACACTGCGCCATGCCGGATCAAACACATCGGCGGCTTCAACCTGCGCAGGGCCAGATTTCGGGATGCGAAACGCCAGCTCACTGCGCGGACGCACATTCTGGCGGGTAAATTCGGCAATCCACGCCGATTCACTGCGATCAAAGCGCAAATCCGGGTCCACTTGCATGTCATCGCCGAGCGGGGCGCTAGCGCTCAACGGGGTTTGTGCGCGGATATGCAAACGCCCAACGGCGTCTTTGAATTGCATCGGCAGCAGATAGCGCCAACTATCACCCTGATCGGTCAAAGTGGCTTCCAAATGCAAGCGCACCCGTTTGCTGCCATTGGCCGGAATTGGATAAAGCCGGGTGCGGAACACATTGCCAGCGGTCAATTCGGCCAAACCCGGATCAATGCGCTGCCGCGAGGTTTCTTCAAAGGCAACCCGCGCGGTTTCTTTATCGACCACCACGCCCTCACGCATGGCGCCATTCACCTCCAGCGCGTAACCGGCGACGGTTTGCCCGGCGGCCAGCGGAAATACGAATTCGCCTTCCAAAACACGTGCGTTGGGATTGTCGAAACGTAAATCCAAGGTGGTGCGCGCAATAAAACCACGCGTACGAATCTGGATATCCACATCACCCAACACGATTGGCTGCAAACCACTGCTCGGATCAATCCACACCTGCGGTGGCGGAGGCGGCGGCGGTTGCAGCGTGTGGGCTGCGGGAGCCAACAAGAGCAGCAATAAAGGAATCAAACGGTTCACCGGCACTCTCCTTGATCTTGCAGTTAGCGTACACCTGAAGCCAAACGGAACAATGCGGCAAACGGGGTTAGTAGGCGAAACA
>Ga0163154_10000728_pt1 | contig 51218 bp, 41 predicted proteins | sample OliLakLV19MP9P1_FD_148649 | JGI IMG/M metagenome (GOLD analysis project Ga0163154, IMG submission 148649) | Freshwater microbial mat bacterial communities from Lake Vanda, McMurdo Dry Valleys, Antarctica - Oligotrophic Lake LV.19.MP9.P1 | ecosystem: Environmental > Aquatic > Freshwater > Lake >...
GCAGGAATTTGAAAACCTGGCGGCGGAGTCGCTTCGATAAAATCGAGCACCTGGCGCATGGTCGGTTTGTAGTTTTCCATGAAATCTTCATACTCGATGATGAGCGGTGTGACATGGTTTTCAGCAAACAGATGCTTCCATCCCGCATCCCCTGTCATTACTTGCAAGCGAGCGTTTTCAATCGACTGAAACGAAAATTCGACCGCTGGTTGCGCCGAAACAGGTGCATCCCCTACACGACGAACCCAATCGCCCGTATTAGTTGCACGATACAACGAGACAGCCTGCCGAACCTTGTCTCGCCGCGTCACCCAGATATAGCGCGGTTGATGAAAAACTTTATCCAGCCGTTGAAACATGTTCAATGACTCAAAGTCACTGTGTTTGCTCAGAGTCGGGTTGACAAATTCAACTAGGTGCGACCACATAATTTTTGTGCCAAACAATCCGTTCGGCGTACAGCGTGTCTGCATCAACTGATCCACGTAATCAGGAAATGATCCCACGCGCATATGATCCCACGTCATAAATGCAAAAACGGATTCGGGCAAAAAATGTTCGCCTGGCTTTCCAGCAAAACCGAAATTGCTCAGGCTTGCTGTCAACAGATTACTGCCACTGCGTGGAGTAGCGCATACCACGTAAGGGCGAAGTGGCGGCGTAAACGAATCGCTCATTGATAATCTCCTGAATGAAGGTCACAACGGAACATCCAACTTAGTGTAACCCATGTGCCATCCCTTGCGCCTAACGGATCGTCTTCCGTCGAACCGGCGCGTATCGGGCGTTTTGCAAGTTTACGCGTGTTACTGAACAAACTTTGGTGGCACTTGTTCGAGTGGATAAAACACAGGGGTGAAATATATCCACCAGAGCGGATATGGAACGCCGCGCGTAGGAACGTTCAAAAGTACCGAAAACACAAAACTGAAAATGGCTAATACAGCAAGCGGTTGCAACACAGCCCAGGCAAAACCAAGCGTTGAAGTGGTGTAACGCGCTTTGATTTCGCGCTGTACCCAGATCGATAGCAGATCGCGCGCGTCATAAAGTTCACGGATATATGTTGTCATACTGAGGTTGATTATCGCAATCTACACGTTAGAAGGTTGAGCGTCAGTCGTTCCACGACGCTTTGACCAATTTTGACCAATTTTGACTCGGATCGCATACGGAATCACAGTGCGATACAGGTTACGCAGCGCAAGTTCAATGGTTGGGTGTGGCAGCGATCGTAGTTGTTGTACTTGCTGCTCCGCTTGCTGCGCCGCCGCTTGAAATTCGCGTTTTACAGACTGTACGTTGTGGAGATCAGTCGCTAGTTTCCATTTTTCTTGTTCTAACGCTCGATATCGTTCACCCAATTCGAGAAACTGCGTGTGCTCAGCACGTTTTAGATCGTGCAAGTGCGATTCCAATTCACTCATACGCGCCTGTAAATGCTGCATTTCCATTATCTTTAGCTGTGCTGCATCGGGCGATTGCGTTTCGATTTCTCGAAATTTATCCGCCCATTCTTCGTTCAACAAGGTACGCTGCTTGGTGATACGCTGCGCTGGTATCACAAATTCGGCAGGGTATTCGATGTCCATAAAATCAAGCGCGCGCAATAGTGTCGCCTCGTAGTCTTGCTCGAAGTCTTCATAAATCACACGGAATGGTGTAATACCGTTATTTTCAAAATATTGCTGCCATTCAAGGTCTGCGCGTGTTAACCAACTCAGGTGTTCTTTGATCAACGCATAATTGAATCGAGGTTCAAATGCAGGCTTTTCTTGATAGCCATATTGGAGTTCGCCAAACATCTGCCACACATCCGTTGCATTGGCGATTACCCACGAGATTGCTTGTGCCAGCTTATCCCGTCGCGAGAGCCAGATATATTTGGGCTGCAAGAACAACGTATCGATGCGCTCTGTCATCGATAAAGCAGCATACTCTGGCTGCGTACTCAAGTGACGCAAAATGAAATCGTTGAAATCACGCCGAAAAACTTTCGTGCCGAACACACCGTTAGGCGTCTTCGCCACACGCATCAGTGCATCCACATAGTCGACGAATGATGTCACATTGAGTTTATAATGGTCGATGTGGCTAAAAACTTCACGGTCGAAGAAGTGTTCTCTTCCGTCGCCTGCCAACCCGGTGGAGTTCAACCCACTCATGAATAAGTTGCTCCCACTGCGCTGACTCGCGCAAATGAGATAAGTTTTGCTAGGCAACTTTGGCTTTTCAATAGGATTGTTCATCATTCACCCCCTCCGGTTGCTTACTCAAATGATTTAACTTATAAACCCAGCGTGCGTTTTGCGCGGCGTAATACGTTGCCAAATTGCCCATCGCTGCGTTCTTTCATATGAGTGTATCGCTGCACAAATTGTTCGTTGATATTATCAGCTTGTTTTTCGACGGGGGGTGCAGGAATTTGAAAACCTGGCGGCGGAGTCGCTTCGATAAAATCGAGCACCTGGCGCATGGTCGGTTTGTAGTTTTCCATGAAATCTTCATACTCGATGATGAGCGGTGTGACATGGTTTTCAGCAAACAGATGCTTCCATCCCGCATCCCCTGTCATTACTTGCAAGCGAGCGTTTTCAATCGACTGAAACGAAAATTCGACCGCTGGTTGCGCCGAAACAGGTGCATCCCCTACACGACGAACCCAATCGCCCGTATTAGTTGCACGATACAACGAGACAGCCTGCCGAACCTTGTCTCGCCGCGTCACCCAGATATAGCGCGGTTGATGAAAAACTTTATCCAGCCGTTGAAACATGTTCAATGACTCAAAGTCACTGTGTTTGCTCAGAGTCGGGTTGACAAATTCAACTAGGTGCGACCACATAATTTTTGTGCCAAACAATCCGTTCGGCGTACAGCGTGTCTGCATCAACTGATCCACGTAATCAGGAAATGATCCCACGCGCATATGATCCCACGTCATAAATGCAAAAACGAGTTGAGGCAAAAAATACTCGTCTGGCTTTCCAGCAAAACCGAAATTGCTCAGGCTTGCTGTCAACAGATTACTGCCACTGCGTGGAGTAGCGCATACCACATAAGGGCGAAGTGGCGGCGTAAACGAATCGCTCATTGATAATCTCTTGGGTGAAGGTCACAACGGAACATCCAACCTAGTGTAACCTATGTGCCACCCCTTATGTAGAGCCGATCCCGCGCGTGTAAGAAACACTGCTCGCTTAAACCAGTCAGACAAATTGCCGCATTTTGTCAGGGCGTATTAGCCGTTTACCGACCGACGCGCTGACGGCGCAGCAATTCACCTTTCGTCTGATTACTTTCTACATGATGACCGGGCAGCGGCATGATGCGTTCGTGAATCGCATCGACGAACCATGAGGCTTGGGGAAAAAATGCGTCTTCTAATTCGGCGGGCGGCGTGATCCAGTTACGCGCACCAATCACGATAATCGGTGCATCGAGATCATCAAATGCGAGTTGAGTCAGGTTGCTCGCCAGCGTGTGCGCAAACGACCCGCGTTCGGGCGCATCTGATGCGATGATAACCTTGCCCGTTTTTCGGATGGACTCGACGAGTGGTGCGTAATTCAACGGATTTAAGAAGCGCACATCGATCACTTCCGTTGATAACGCATAATTCGCTTCCAGAACTTTTGCTGCATCCAACGCGCGGTACAACGTCGCACCAATCGTGATTATCGTCACGTCATTTCCGACGCGGCGCACGGCAGGTTCGCCAAGATCGACTTCATAATAATCGGTCGGCACGCCGCCTATGACCACTGTTTCTGGCTCGCTGTATAAGCGTTGGCTCTCCAGAAAAATCACGGGATCAGTGCCGCGCAGTGCTCGGTTAAGCATCCCTTTGGCATCATAGGCGGTTGCCGGAAACATCACCTGCAAACCGGGCATATGCGCCACAATACTTGACCAATCCTGACTGTGCTGCGCACCATATTTCGCCCCAACGCTCACGCGCAGCACGAGCGGCATGGTCAAAATGCCTGCGCTCATTGCCTGCCATTTCGCCATCTGGTTGAAAATCTCGTCGCCGGCACGCCCCATAAAATCGCAGTACATCAATTCCGCGACGACACGCCCACTGCTCAAAGCATAGCCGACCGCTGTCCCGACAATCGCCGCCTCGCTGATCGAGCTGTTAAACAGACGATGATATGGTAAACATTCGGTCAAGCCGCGATAGACACCAAATGCACCGCCCCAATCGCGATTTTCTTCGCCATAGGCGATCATCGTTGGGTCTTGATACATCCTATGAATCATCGCTTCGAACAGCGCTTCAGCATATGTCACGCATTTGAGCTTAGGGAGCGGTTTACCATTTTCATCCAGCCCAAACCGAAATTTCGCCTGCGTAGTCGTCAATCGGCTCTCGGCGATCGGAATTAAGACTTCTGGTTGACGCGTATCATCCATTCGATCACGTATGGAATCGCTGAACATGAACCTGCCAATCGTATCGACCGTCACATCGACGCGCGGCGATACATCAGGCGAGATCGCCGCTGTCAAGATGCGATCGAGACGTTCAATGATGTCGTCGGTGAATGAATCGAGTTCGCTTTCGAGTGCGTGACCATTTTCAATCAAATAGCGCCGATACGAAACCAGTGCATCTTGTTCACGCCACAAATCGATCTCGGCTTTGTCGCGATACGAACTGGCATCAGACGGCGAATGTCCGCTAAAGCGGTATGTCACTGTATCCAACAACGCGGGTCCCGCACCGCTGAGCAAAAGCTGCTTTTTCCGCAGCGTTGCATCCGCGACCGCTAACGGGTTGTAACCATCCACACGCTCGGCGTGCATCGCGTGCGGATTAATTCCCAAACCGACGCGCGCTAACACACCCACGCCCATCGTCTCGCCGACAGGTTGCCCACCCATACCGTAAAAGTTATTCATAAAGTTGAACAACATCGGCAGTCCACCGCCCAAATCGGCATCCCACAATGTGCGAAATTGATCCATCGCGGAAAACGTCATCGCCTCCCAGACTGGTCCGCACGCTATCGATGAATCGCCGATATTGGCGATCACAATGCCGCGTTTGCGGTTCACACGCTTGAACAACGCCGAGCCGGTGGCAATGGGTGCACTACCCCCCACAATCGCGTTATTTGGCATCACGCCAAACGGGGCGAAAAAGGCGTGCATTGAACCTCCCATGCCTTGATTGAACCCATGAGCGCGCCCAAAAATTTCTGCCAACGCACCGTATAAGACAAATTCCAGCGCCAGCGATGCAGCGGTGTCTGCCCGCGAGAATGTCTGCACGGCACGTAACGGCGCACCATCGAAATAGCTTTCCATAATCGTCATCAAAGCGGAGTCGTCCAGCTTCGCAATCGCAGACAAACTTTTTGCCAAAATTTCGCCGTGACTGCGATGTGAGCCAAAAATGAAGTCATCCGCATCAAGATGATATGCCTGACCGACCGCCGCTGATTCTTGACCGATACTCAAGTGTGCTGGTCCACGATGTTGATACTCGATGCCGCGATAACTACCCTCACGCTTGATTAAATCGAGCATGGTCTCAAACTCACGAATGATGACCATATCGCGGTAGATACGTACGAGATTATCCCGACCGTACTCAGCAGCTTCGCGCACGGAGTCTGGCTGATAGGCATTGATCGGAATTTCTGGTGCAGTTAATACCCCGCGCTGACGCTGTTCCATGGGGTCGATCAGGATCGATTTTGGCATGGTTATGCTTTCTTCTTGTTTTTGCGCCTGCGCGCCTATACATGAGGTGATGATTTTACGGCTACATGGATAAAAGTGTGTCTTTGAGAATTTCGCTCATTGTCGGGTGTGGAAACGCGAGTTGCGCAACGTCGTTGATTCGAAACTCGTCCGCCAGCATTGCCGCCGCCGCGCTGATCGCTTCGCCCGCGTTTGGGCTGATCAGGTGAACGCCTAAAATACGCTCCGTTTGCGCGTCGATGACAACCTTACATAAGCCTCGTTTGCCTTCGGTATCGGTCAAAAAACGTCCGCTGGAAGTCATGGGCAGCCGTGCCGTTTTCACAAGGTAACCGCGCGCTTTCGCCGCGTTTTCAGTCAAACCGACTGCCGCGATTTCGGGCACACTATAAATCACCGTTGGCACGAGATCATCGCGCATTCGATCGGGCACGCCTAGAATCGTGTTCGCCGCGACTTCTCCCCCGCGAATCGCGTGATGTGCCCACAACGCACGTCCCGTCACATCACCGATAGCATAGATCGTCGGCACATTTGTCCGCATCTGATCATCGATGTTCACACCGTGACGATCATAATCAAGATCGAGACGTTCAAAACCGACACCCTCCACATTGAGCGTGCGCTCCGAAACAGCGATTATCAACGTGGACGGCACCGTTTTGTCTGCGCAAACAACCTGGTCACGCTCGATGCGCAGCACACGTGTATTTAAGTGAAAGTTGATACCTTTGAGTTCAAGTTTTAGCGTGTTGACCAGATCGGCGTCTATATCGGGCAGCAGTACACTTTGTTCACTGATGATGTCAATCTGCACGCCAACCAACGCCAAAATCGACGCGATGACGAGCGCAGTCGCATCTGCACCTAAAATCGTCACCTGTGCGGGCAGCGTTTCGAGTTCAAGTAATTCGGAGGTCGTTAGTACATGTGGTAAATCAACCCCGATAAGCGCTGGCTTACTTGGCGTTGACCCAGTGGCGATAATAATGTGATCCGCCGTGTAGCGCGCTTGATCAACTTGTATGGTGTATCGATTCAGAAACTGCGCGGCTCCGTTGATGACAGTGACGCCGCGCTTGCTCATTTGATAAGCGACGCCATCGCGCAGCATGGTCACAATGCCGCGCTTACGTGTTAGCGCCGTTCGCCAATCGAAGCGCACGTTTTCGACCACGACGCCAAAGCGCGCCGCCGTCTCCATACTTGCGTACAATTTAGCCGAAGCCAACAGTGCCTTGGTTGGAATACAGCCGTGATTTAGGCACAAACCGCCTAAATGCGCCCGTTCGATCAGCAAAACTTCTTTTCCCGCCGCGCCCAACCGTTCCGCCGCCGTATAACCACCAGGACCAGCGCCAATAATGATGACATCGTAATGCGTTTCGCTCATATCAACCTGCTGTCATCACATCAATGTGCATCAGTGCGTTCGCGAGCGCGTTCAAAAAGCGCGCACCGGGAGCACCATCGATGACTTGATGATCAATGGTGAGCGACAAATGCAGATGCGGAAGATGCTGTATCTCGTCATCGACCATGACCGCCTTCAAGTCTATTTTGCCAACACCTAGAATCGCGACTTGCGGCGGACTGATCACGGGTGTGAAACTTTCAATGCCGAGCGATCCCAGGTTGCTGACGGTGAACGTTCCACCGCTCATCTCGTCCGGCGTGATCGTTCCGTTAAGACAGGCATCTACAAGTCTTTTTGCCTCCGTCGCCAGTGCTTTAAGTGTGAGTCGATTCGCATTGCGAATGACCGGAACCAGCAAACCGCGCGGCACATCCACCGCGAAGCCGAGATGGACATCGGCGTAGCGGCGCAAGACGCCATCATGCAGCGTAGCATTCAAATCGCGGAAATCCATCAAAGTGCGTGCAGTAGCGAACAAAATCAAGTCACTAATCGAGACCATAGTCACGCCCAGTAGTTCGGGTGAGGCTTTCAGGCGCTTACGGTACGCTTGCAAAGCACGCGCATCCGCCGACGTGTTGAGCGTGACTTGCGCGCTGTTTTGCAGCGACGCGCGCATCCGTTCGGCGATGACTTTTCGGACACCCTTGATCACCACTTCTTCTATCAAACCCCCGTCTGAAGATACGACTTGCGCTTCTTCACGGTTGGGGCGTTGTACAGATGACTCGGCGACTCGTGCTTCATCGGTTTGTATGCGCAAATCGGCTGCTGTCACGCGCCCACCGATGCCAGTTCCGTTTGACGGGATGATGCCGTTCATCACTTCGCGCGCAGCACGTGTCGTCGCAGGACGTTCAGCGAGCGCCGCACGAATATCGCGCTCGACAATGCGTCCATCCGCACCTGTTCCTGTGATTCCAAGCACATCGAGCGATTGTTGCGCCGCCAGTTTGCGTGCCCGCGGCGAGATAGCAATATCGAATAACGGTTCTGTCTTTTCTATCTCTTCGCCAACTTGCCCGACCATCGCGATTGCCGTCATCACCGGAACTTCCGCCCCTATCGTGAACAGATGCGCGAGGATTACCCCGTCGGCGGGGCTGGCGATTTCAATCACGGCTTTATCGGTCTCGGCATCCGCGATGCCTTCACCTGCGCGTACGGTGTCGCCAATTTGTTTTTTCCACGCGATCAAGATCACGCTTTCGACCGTATTCCCTTGCTTGGGCATGATGACTGGAGTAATCATACGTTAATTGAGTCCTTACTCACATCAATTGGCAGGTGGCACAACGCCAATCGTCAACAAAATATTCGCATACACGCGCTGTTCGCCCGTGGCGATCACCAATGATATATCTGAGCCGCGTGCCAAATCGTAAAATGGAAAGCGCGTGTGTTGATGAAATTCGACGGTGGGCAGCATCGCCTTGAACTCGTCATGGATCGGCGGCGCAGTGTGATCGTCACGCACCATGACATGCGCCGCTTCGATTGGAATTATGCTCATAATGCCGTCTAAGACTTGTGTCGCGGTCAATACGCCAGGCATAAAATTGAGATATACACGCGCCGCCGCTGGATTACCGCGCGTCACAAACGGATAATTCCCATCCGCGATCAAAATGCCGCTTCCGTGTCCACTCTCGCCTAACACCTGTAAAATATGTGGATGAATCAATTTTCCTTTTAACATTTTTGCGTCCTTTGCGCATCAAACCGCTTTTAGTTTTTTGTGACATACTCCCCATGCCTAAAGGCGGGGGCTTCTACCCTCAATGCGACTGCGAAGGCGAACCTTCGTCTTATCGTCGCTCCGGTAGCACAGCGATGCCCCGCTGTGTTTGATGTTAATCGCGGCATTGTGGTCGCGGTCAATCGTCAGTCCGCAATCACAATGTAGCACCCTATCGCGCAAGGTGAGATCATGGCGCTGCCCACAACCGGAACAGGTTTTAGTCGTTGGCACGAAACGACCGATCTTCACAACCGACTTCCCGCGCTTCAACGCCACCCACTCCAAGATTGTGAGCGAAGAATTGCGGGCTGGTGTAGGCGCGCCCTTCATCGTCCGTGAGAAACGTTTTGAGTCCGAAGTCGAAGCCGCCGCTTTTACCCGTGCGGGTTTCGGGGATACTCATGGTTTCCTCAACGCTGAAGACCACCCACAACCTGCCCACGCTATCACGTTTGACCGTCAACGTCTTGATTTCGCCCAGCATTGGGCGATGTTGAACAAACCGATAGGTCACGCCTTCAATCTTCAGGCTCGCCCGCGCTCGTGTGTACTTCTCATTACGCTTGACTTCGTTCTGATTGAAGGATACGAGTTGATAGCCCGACTGCGGGAACGTAAACGAGACGTATTTCTTCGCCTTGCGAAACCGCCGACGCCCTTTTGCCAGTTTGTGAAAGAAGCGTTGGTAGGCATCATTCACACGCCGACGCTTCCGATCTTTCTTGTCGGCGCGGAAAAGTCGGTATTTGTACATCTTGCGAAGGGTGATAGAGTCGCTCATGCTTTCGACGCTCTTACGTCGGGAGTTGGTTGGGGGTGTTTGCTCATCCTCAACCTCCCCCTATTATACGCTATTTCAGCAGAAAAAACATAAGACCGACGCCTTATATCCCTATGCCTGAAGGCAGGGGTTTTACGGCGCTTTTCTGATAAACCGGTTCAAGTGCATGGTATGCCGACTCGAATAGATCGTACAGCTCATCGTAAATGAGACGGTTTGCCGGGTTAGGCGACGTGGTTTCGCCCACTGGATTCATACGCTCGGCAATTGAAAAATCGGGGTATAAGCCCACGCCGACGCCACCAATCACTGCCGCGCCCATACTGGTGGCTTCTTCCAGAATCGTTAACCGAGTGAGCGGTATCCCGTATACATCCGCCATGATTTGCGTCCACAAACGTGCTGTCGAACCACCACCGATCAAACGCAGCGAGTCAATACGCCCGGTTTGTTGGCTGAGTGCATCGAGAATTACACGCATATTGAGCGCGACGCCTTCCATCACAGCCCGCAGCATATCGGCGCGCGTATGGCGGATTGACAGCCCCAAAAAAGCAGCGCGTGCATCTGGATTCCAGCGGGGTGCGCGTTCGCCCATCAGGTAAGGCAAAAACAGCAGTCGATTCGCACCCGCAGGGCTGGTCGCCGCCATGTTATTCATCAAGTCGTAGACGTTCAGCTCAAGCTGTTCCGCGCTGGCACTTTCCTCGCCCGCCAACTGATCACGTGTCCACTGATACGCCGCGCCCGCTGTCTGCATTGTCCCGATTGGGATAAACAAGCCCGGCACGACATGCCCGAACGTCATTGTCCGCATTTCATCGTCATAAACAGGTGCAGCACTGGCGGTCGCAATCCACGCGGATGAGCCAATGTAGCTGTAGGCGACGCCTTCGCGGGTTGATGCCGCGCCAACTGATGCGCACGCGCCATCACCGCCGCCAATCACGACTGGTGTTCCCGCCGGAAGCCCAATATCGTCCGCGACCGATTGCAGCACATGACCGACCACATCGACCGAGCGCGCAATTTTAGGCAGTTTGTTCACGTCTAACCGCGCCGCCGCCAAAATTGCATCTGACCACGCGCCATGTTCGAGGTCGTACAAGTTCATGCCGCTCGCGTCGCTCGGCTCGGTCACAAATTCTCCGGTGAGCCGCGCCACGATTGCATCCTTAGGACATAAAAACTTGTGCGCTTGCGCGTATACATCGGGTTCGTGATCGCGCATCCATAAGATTTTCGATAACGAATACGACTGACTCAGTCGATGCCCGGTGATGCGATAGACTTTTTCGGTGCCAATGCGCGACTCAAGCCCATAGGTTTGTTCGACGGCTCGCTGATCCATCCAGATCAAGGCATTATGTAATGGATAACCGCGCTCATCGACCGCGACTGCGCCTTGCATTTGCCCGCTAAACGATAAACAGGCGATTTCGCGTCCATCGACGCCAGACTCGCTCAGCAGTTTGCGCGTCGATACGCAAATTGCTGTCCACCAGTCATGTGGATTTTGCTCCGCCCAACCGCTGTGTTCGAACGCCGTGTCATATTCATAAAACGCGCTGGCAATGAGTACGCCGTCACGGTCGTAGAGCGTCGCTTTGTTACCGGTCGTGCCTAAATCGTGCGCGAGTACATAATTTTTGGTCATGGCGTTGGTTCTTTCAGGCGGGTATGAGACCCGCTTCTACGGCGGATTTGCCGCCTTATAACTTATTTCTAAATCCGTCAATCGTTTCGCGCACGCCGTGCTCAAGCGGCGTCTCAAAGACATGTTCAAAATGTCGATACAGCTCGCTCGCGTCGCACGCTTCAGGGAACGGCAGCATTGTCTCTCCGACCGTCACGGTGACGCCGGGAGAAGCCGCCATAATCAACGCCGCAACGTCTGTGACGGCGATAGCAGGCGTCCCCAAATTGAAGCCAAACGCGCCTTCGAGCGGTTTTTTTGCCGCTTCGATGAACTGCTGCGCCATATCGCTGGCATAATGAAACTGCATCCGCCCGCCAAAATTGATATGACTATTTTCACCGCGCGCCGCCGCTTGCATCGATTTGGTCGGTTCGCTGGTCATGCCAATATCACGCCCCAAGCCATAGACCGTATACGGACGTAAAACGGTGCTGCTGAGCGTGTGATCTTGCCAGTAAATCTGCGCGGTCATCTCATTGGCGACTTTATACACGCCGTAAAACGTCGTCGGCAGCTTTGGCGCATCGTGCGCCAGCAAACCATCGGGATACGCCGTGCGTGACCCATAAACCGCGATACTGGACGCATATGCGACATGCTTGACACCTGCCGCGCGCGCCGCTTCAAAAATATTAACCGTCCCTGTTACGTTGACCTGTGCACCCAAGGATGGATTAACACGGCACGCCGGGACTTGCAGCGCCGCCAAATGAATTACCTGTGTGACGCCATGATCGTCAAAAACTGCGCGCACCTGCTTGAGGTCAGTCAAATCGCCTTTGACAAACGTGATTTGCGCTTGTTCGTCGGCGCTCATGAGCAAATCGAGCCGATGCCGTTCTTCTGCAAGATCAAAACATACGGCGCGTTCGCCCGCACGCGTCAGGTGAAACAGCGCCCAAGCACCAATACACCCCATGCCGCCTGTGATTAATACCGTCATCGTTGTTTAACTTTCCAATCTATACGGGGGCACTGTACCGCCGCTGGCGCTTGATTCATAGGCGGCTTCGACGACCGCCATCGTATGATACGCATCTTCAACACTCGTGGGCAGCACATCAGTTTCGCCTAATACATAGCGCTGTAAGCTGCTCATCGAGCCGATAAAAGCATCCGGGAACCATGAACCGGGAATATCGAGCGTTTGCCAATGGGGTGTAACGCCATCGCGCAGCAGCACATACTCGAATTTATCCGGCTTGCCGCGCGGGTAATCCATATTCAAGCCCGCTGTCACCATAATCGCGCCAGTGCTGCCTTCCCACTTCGCATAACTTTGCTCTTTATCAACCCCGTATCGATGACCGTGATTGGTCATGATATTCGCGCGCACATCCGCGCCATAATCCATAATGATCATCGTACGTGTCGGGGATAAATCGGGCGCGGCGACTGGATGCTTGAGTGTTTTGGCATACACGCCCATTGGATCGCCCAAAAACGAGCGTGTCAAATCGATATAGTGAATGCTGTGATACAAAATTTCGAGGCGCTTCATCGGCAGCAGGAACGGCCAGATTTCCCAAGGCGTATGCATTTGCATCCGCACTTCCATATCGACGACATCCCCGATCAAGCCTTGATCGATCATGCTGCGCGCCGCAATTACATGTGGCATCGTGCGCAATTGAAAATTGATCGCCGCCGTCAAATTTTTCTCGCGGCACAAACGCAAAATCGCTTTGGCATCGTCGAACGTATCGCCCATCGGCTTTTGGATAAGCACGGCACGATTGGGCGGGAACTGCTTGATAATCTCCAGGATTGCCCAGCCTGGCACCGCGACATCAAAGACCGCATCCGCAGGCGCGCGCTCGAACGCATCATTCAGCGCGTGATACAGCATGGGCACGCCGAATTTTTCTTGCATCATGCGCGCACGCCCGTCGTCGGGGTCATAGCCGCCAACGACGGGAAATCCGACCTGTTTATACGCCGGGTAGTGCGCGTCATTTACGATTCCACCCATACCGATACTGACAATCGGCAGCATCCGTTGTGGCAAGATCGCCTGTTTTTGAACGTCGAAATCAACCATATGTTTACACTCGATAGAAACGTGCCGCGTTATCGTAAAAGACTTTCTGTTGGTCTGTATCGCTCATCGATTTGACCGACGCGCGTGCGATATCAATCCATGCCGCGTAAGTTGTCCCCGCCAACCGAAACACAGGCGAATCACTGCCAAACATCAGCCGATCTGCGCCAAACACAGCGACGACATGATCGATGTACGGCTGTAAATCAGGCGGAGACCAGTTGAGCGGATCCGCTTCGGTAATGATGCCAGACAACTTGCAAATCACGTTTGGCATCGCCGCCAGCGCGGTTATTTGTTCGCGCCACGTGTCGATATGTTTGTTGGCAACATCCGGTTTGCCGAGATGATCCATCACGAATTGAACCGATGGGCACGCAGCAACCAGCGTCAATACATCTGCCAGTTGGTACTCTTCGACGCATAAATCGAACGAATAGTCATATGCTGCCAACGCCTGAACTGACTCGATAAACGCGGGCGTTGTGGCGAAGCCAAGCGGTTCACTCTGGATTAAGCGCCGTACGCCGCGCACCATCGGTAGTGTTTTCAGCCGTTCCAGCCATGCGCGTACTTCCTCAATTGGCTTTTCGAGCGGCGCAAACGCGACGATTCCGCGAATGCGGGGATCGTACGAGGCTAAACTCATCACCCATTCGGCTTCGAGAATACCCTGCTCCGGGATGCAATCCGCCTGTATGAAAACGATCTTTTCGACTGTCCAATCGCCGCCATGCTGCGGAATGCTGTCGGGCATGACGGTATGGTTGATCATCGGCAGATCATTGAGCCACGGATAATACAGCTTCGACAGTTCCCAATAGTGGACGTGTGAATCGACAATCTGCATGGTGTGTTCCTCACCTCTACACCGCCCACGCCGCTCCGCCTGGATAAGCGAAATCGCGCAGACTTTCCGGTTTCATGGTGATACTATACCCCGCCAGCGTCGGAGGCATATACGCGCCATCCTTAATCACGCACGGATCGACAAAATGTTCGTGCAAATGATCAACATATTCGACGACGCGGTCTTGTTTGCTGGCGCTGATGCTAACGTAATCGAACATTTGCAAGTGCTGTACATATTCGCATAAGCCAACGCCGCCTGCGTGCGGACACACCGGTAAATTAAACTGCTTTGCCAGCAAATACACCGCGATCACTTCGTTGACGCCACCCAACCGACACGAGTCAATTTGGACAAAATGAATAGCGTTCGCCTGCATCAACTGTTTGAATACGACGCGGTTCTGGCAGTGTTCGCCCGTCGCCACTTTGATCGGCGCTAAAGCCTGAGCGATAGTGGCGTGCCCAAGGATATCGTCGGGGCTGGTAGGTTCTTCAATCCACCATGGATTAAAGCGCGCGAGCTGACGCATATGCGAAATCGCATCTGGAACATCCCACCACTGATTGGCATCGACCATCAAGTGGTTTTCGTCGCCAATTTCTTCGCGGATGATCGTGCAGCGTCGAATATCGTCTTGCACATCGCGCCCGATTTTAATCTTGAAATCACGCCATCCTTGTGCAAGCGCTTCGCGGCACAAGTGACGAATTTTCTCGTCACTGTAGCCAAGCCAGCCTGCACTGGTCGTATAAGCCGGATAACCGACATGTTGCAGTTCCGCCACCCGCGACGCTTTGGTCGGCGCAGCAGCGCGCAGCAGATCGAGCGCTTGTGCTGGTGTCAGCGCATCGGTGATATAGCGAAAATCGACACAGCGCACGATTTCTTCCGGATTCATATCTGACAGGAGCTGCCACAAGGGTTTATTTTCGACTTTCGCCCACAAATCCCATACCGCGTTGACGACCGCCGCAGTCGCCATATGGATCACACCTTTTTCGGGTCCCACCCACCGCAATTGGCTGTCACTGGTCATATGACGCCAGAACGCACCCATGTTTTCAGTGAACGACTCCAGCGTTTTGCCTTTGACGAGGTAGGCGAGCGCATTAATCGCCGCGACACATAATTCCGTGCCGCGCCCGATGGTAAAGGTCAACCCATGCCCTTCTAAACCATCGACATTGGTACGAAGAACACAGTACGCCGCCGAATAATCGGGGTCAGGGTTCATAGCGTCGCTGCCGTCGAGCAGGCGTGATGTGGGGAAACGAATGTCGAGCGCGAGTACATCGGTGATGATGATGGACATTTAGAACAAACCTTTTCGATTATTGATCTGGGCGGCTTGGTGAGTCGCACCTACAAAATGCTTCGCGCTTGCGTTGTATTTTTGGCGCTTAACCCTTCACCGCGCCGACCAGGATGCCTTTGGCGATGTAACGCTCCAAAAAGATCGCAAGGACCACAATCGGCGCGATCATCAACGTGACCAGCACGCTGATATTCCACCACTGAGGACCACGGGTCGCGTTTTGCGCCGCGACGAGCAACGGCATCGTCTGCGTCTCTGCGCCAGTCAGGAACAACGCCAGCGTATATTCGTTCCACGCAAACACGAGTACGATCAAGAATGTTGCAATGAGTCCGGGCATCGCCAATGGCAGTACAATTCGCCACAAAACGGTATAGCGTGATGCGCCATCGATAAACGCGCTTTCTTCCAGCTCAATCGGGATGCTGTTGAAATAATCACGCATAAACCAGATCACGAGCGGTAAATTGACCGATGTGTACGCGATGATGACGCCAATATGGGTATTGAGTAAACTCGCCTGTTGGAACATGACGTAGATCGGGATGATCACGGCAATCGGTGGCAGCATACGCTGAGAGATCAACCAGAAGGCAATATCGCTATTACCCATCGTGCCTTTGAAACGCTTGCCGATGGTCTGTGCGAGCAAGAAAAATATTCCCAAACCGACAGCAACCGCTGCGAACCACGGCAGACCAACGCCGATTAACACCACCATTAAAACGATGCACAAGATGAATACGCCGATCAACCCAGGCTTCGGGCGATACGTAAAGCGGTTAAGCGCGTAGCTCGCCGCCGTACCGATGATTAACGCCAGAATTGCGCTGACAATACCAATGATGATCGTGTTGGTATACGGGCGCAGTACGAAATTACCCTGTTGGAACAACAGATCGTTCCATGTATCGAGAGTCGGCTGAAAATCGATGAAGGGAAGATAGCGGGGTCCCGCTTGGACGTCGATCGGCTTCTTGAAAGCTGTGATGAAGAGCCAATACAACGGAAACAAGACGATGGTCGTCCAGATGCCCAAAATGAAATAAGAGATGAGCTTCCACATGGGTGACATCTTGAACGGATTTGATGCCATAAACCAACTACGGTTTTTTGGAGTCGCTGCCATGATTAACCTACCGCCTCAATCGCTCTATGACGGACGAAATTGACAAATACCATCGCCACGAAGGTCACGGTGAACAAAAGTAAGTAAGAAAGTGCCGATGACAGCCCTAAATCGAGCGCGCGCCAATTGTTGTAGGCGTGCAGCGTTACCGATTCAGTCGCGGTGCCAGGACCGCCACCTGTCAGAATATTGGGCATATCGACAATTTTGAAGGCTTCGATCAAGCGAATCAAGATGAGCGTGGTGCTGACCGGGACGATTTCAGGCAGCAAAATAAAGCGAAATAACTGCGTACGGTTGGCGCCGTCGACTAAACCAGCTTCGACGGTTTCACGCGAGACACCTTCGAGCGCTGCCAGCAAAATGATGAACATGAACGGTGTCCATTGCCACACATCTCCAATGATGACCGCCAAACGCGCCGTACCTGCATCTTGTACCCAACTATAATCAATCAAGCCGAGCGCAATCCAAAGGGGCGCGAAAGGACCCTGTGTCGTATTGGTCAGCATCTTGAACAAAAACCCGATACCCACAGGGGTGATCATCATGGGGAGCAAAAACGCGATTCTGAAAAAGCGCTTACCGGGCAAATTTTGTGAGAGCAGCAGCGCCAGTCCCAAGCCGATGAAATATTGCAGTGTTACACTGCCGAAAACAAAAATCAGCGTCACGACGATCGTTCCGGGCAGCCCTTCCCCGCTCAATGTCGATGCCATCAGCAGCGCAAATGCTGCCGTCAGCGCAACCGTGATCACTCGCATGATCAAGCCAAACGGCTTCATCCGCGAACTGGTCGCATATTGAAAGAACATAACTGCCATCGATACGCCAAGTACGGCAAGCAGCACTAACCAGATCGGTTCGATGACGCCCAATTTGCCTAGGAAATGGCGCTGTTCGCTGCCAAATAACAATTTTTCGTAATTGCGAAAGCCAATGAACGTGATTTGAAACCCACCACGCACAAACTGAAAACGCGACAACGACAAATACAGCGAGACGATCAACGGGAACAGCGACAGCACCAGCACAATCACGACTGCCGGCAGCAGTAGCACATTCGGACTTGCCGCGTCCAGGATAGCGCCGATACTGCGACGCTCAGCGCGGCGCGGCACGCTGATTACGTCGGTAAGACGTTTATCTTCAGCCTGTTGCATAAAAACTCCAAGAAAATAGTATTAGTTCCAACGGTGATGCAATTTTGGGTGCGGACGACTCCAAGAGTCGTCCGCCACTATTCATCACTATTCATCAAATCGGCGCGAGATACCCCTACCTTCAGGCATGGGGAGGGATAACCCCTTGTTCTTTCTTACAGGTGTAACCGTCTGAGTGGTGTATCCCCGAAGGGAGACCGTTTTTTAAGTTACCTATGGAAAACGGTCAAACCTGCTCCGCTTGCGCGGGGTAAAGTTCACCTTGACAACGTTATGCGGTAGTTTAATGTGAACGACACTGTTTGCTCACAAGCATTCTGTTTAATCGTTCACCGCAGCGTTCGGAACTGGTGAGGCATTCCGAAGTGCCTGTGTATTTACCGCTAACGTAGCCCTTGCGGGCTGAGTCTGGTAAGCATTAGGGCTAAAAGCCCCACGCCTAAAGACGTGGGGATGCTTACTTAGAAGTGCGCAGCTTGCGCACTTCCTGGTTAATGCTTAGTTACCACCTTGAATGCCGAGCGTACCGAGATACGCGGATTGCTGCGCGTCACGACCGAGTTCATCGCTGATTTCGTTCCAGCGCACGGTGATTTCGGCGGCGGCTTCTTCTGCCGTCAGTTCATCCGCAAGGAAACGGCTCAGCACTTCGTCCAGGACGACTTGTTGATAACGCTGATTCTGTGGGATGCGAATATCGAGCATCATGTTCGGGCTGCTCAAGCTGGCGTTGATCGCGCCGAGATACACATCCGCCGATTCTTCGCTGAAGCCACCCGCCAACCACGGTTCGAGTTCGCTAAATTGGCTGATACGATACGGATTGAATCCCGTCGAGCCGATCGTTACGTCAACATTTGCTTGCGCGGGTTGGCTCACATACGAAATATAATCAAACGCGGCGTCTTTGACTTGCTGATCGGCTGCCGCACTGATGCCACCCGACCAACCACCGAACGCCGCGAAAGGCGCGTGATTGATGCCGTCGATGGCATACGGGCACGTCACATCATCGCACGCGACGAGTTCGTTGGTTTCACGATCCAGCACCATATCCGAACCGGGCAGAATGACCGCGCCCGTCGTGCCATTGACCATCGAGCCTTCGGCGACTGCCAGCGAACCAATATCACCCCAGTCAAGCGTGAGTGCACAGCGACCCGCGACCCAAAGACCGCGCGTATCACCAACACCTATGTTCTGTTCATCAGTAGGACCGAACGCATTCGTCGCTTTATAGATTTCGAGCGCACGGATGAAACCGGGATTATTGACGAGCGGCTCGAAGGTTTCGGTGTTGAAGAAGCCGCCTTGTGATGTGCCTTGTGTTTGCAAGAAACCGGAGGCAATCGAGGTGATCCACCAATAGCCTTGTTGACCGCGTGCCTTAGCGATGCACGAACCGAAGTCGCCCGTGCCGTCGCCGTTCATATCGACGCCGTTGACGGCTTCTGCGACCGCGAGATAATCATCCCACGTTTGCGGCGGTTCGAGTCCGGCTTCTGCCAACACGTCGATGCGGTAATACACCATATGGAAGTCACCATCGAGCGGGATCGCGTAAATGCTGCCTTCATATGTCGAACTAAATTCGCGGAAGAACTGCCCCACGTCATCCCATTGCAAATCAGCATCGGCATCGACATATCCCGTCAGGTCTTCGAGATAACCCGGCACGGCATAATCGACCATCCACTGCGGCGCGAAGACGAATGCTTCATAGCTGTTCGTGCCGGTCGCCTGATCAGTCAAAATAGTCTGATACAGGTCAGCGAATGGTACAGTGACAATATTAACCGTCGCCCCTGTGGCGGCGGCAAATTCGGGCGCGTGGCGTTGGAGGGGTTCCGCAATTTGGGGACCCGTGAATGTCAAAATATCGATGGTGACGCCCGCATATGGCATTTCTTGCGCCGTGACCAACCCGACGGAAACGATCACGATGAGCAAAAGAGCGGTGATTAGTAAAAGGTTGAACTTTTTCATGGTCAGGTTTTCTCTCCTAAACGAGGTCATAATAGAGTGAAACTGTAACGGCGTTCGTTCGTTGATGAACGTGATTATCCTTTCGCTGTGTGATACCGATTTGCCGATCGGTTATGGTATCGGTACCATATAGTGATAGTTTAACGACATGCGTAAAAGCGCGCAACTATTACCTTTTTTCTTTCCATGCGACTCTTTATCGCTGAACGGACATAAAAATGGTCACCATAAGAGATGTCGCTAAACGTGCGGGGGTCGCGCCGATTACTGTCAGCAGGGTTATCAATAATGCGAGCTATATCAGCGATGAAACGCGCGAACGAGTCGAAGCGGCGATTAAAGAACTCCACTATATTCCAAATGCACTCTCGCAAAGTTTGCGTTTCAAAAAAACCAATACGATTGCCTTGATCGTCTCAGACATCACCAACCCATTTTGGACGACCGTAACGCGCGGCGTCGAAGACGCAAGCAGCGAAGGCGGACTGAGCGTAATTTTGTGCAATACCGATGAACGGCAGGATAAGCTCGAAAGTTATGTCAAACTGCTGCTTCAACGCCAAACCGACGGCTTTTTGCTTGTGCCTATTAATAGCGACGCCAGCTTAATCCACCGCATTCAACGCCGCGAAATTCCGTTGGTCGTGCTGGATCGTCCGCTGCCCGGCGTTGATGTCGTGCGCAGCGACAGCGAAGGTGGCGCGCACGCGATGACACATTACTTGCTCGGCTTGGGTCATCGGCGCATCGCCATGTTGACGGGACCGTTGACGATTGCAACCAGCCACCAACGTTTGAGCGGGTATCAACGTGCGCTCAACGATTTGGGTTTATCACCGGACGAAACCTTGGTCATCGAGGGTCAGTTCAAGCAAGAAGCAGGCTATTCGATGGTGAAAACATTATTTGACCGTGTCAATCCACCGCCAACAGCGTTGTTCGCAGGCAACAATCTGATCGCAGTTGGCGCGATGCGCGCGTTATATGAACTTGGTTTGAACATCCCAGACGATATTTCTGTGGTCACGTTCGATGATTTACCATTTTTCTTCGGTCAACCATTCTTGACATTAGTCGCGCAATCGCCCTATCAACTCGGCTGGCAAGCCGCCAAGCGCTTAATCGACCATATCAATGACACAGGCGACAGAACGCCGATTGAATTGGTACTGCCAGTCGAATTGACGGTGCGATCATCATGCGCCCCACCCAAGCCTTAAATCAAACATCGTCCGGCGCACGCTCGATTAAGCGCGCGGTGATCAGTGCTATAAGCGCCAAGCCGATCAGTAACAAGCCCGTCCAAATCGCGGCGTCGATGTCGCGTTCAATGATATTATAAATCAAGAGCGGCATCGTCTGTGTGCGTCCTTGCAGACTGCCTGCGAACAAAATTGTCGCGCCGAACTCACCCAATGCACGCGCCCAACACAAAATTAAACCGGTGCTCAACGCACGCCCCGCCAGCGGCAGGGTGACAAAGCGAAACAATGTCCAACCGTCCGCGCCATCGACGCGCCCTGCGTCTTCGAGTTCGCGCGGTACGGCTTGAAAACCGATTTGCGCGGCGCGAATGAAAAATGGCGCCGCGACAAATGTTTGTGCCATGACGACCGCGGTGAATGTGAACGCCAGCGTAATATCGAACGGTACAAGCAGTGAACCGATCAAGCCGCGCCGTCCAAATGTGATCAAGAGCGCTAAGCCTGCGACCGCGGGTGGCAGCACAATCGGCAGTTCGATCACGACCATGACCCACCGTTTGAATCGGAATCGCCGCCGCGCCAGTGTGTAAGCGAGCGGCGTTCCAAATAGCGTAGTGACGATGACGGTGAGCGCGGTCGAAGCAAAGCTAAGCTGTATCGCGCTCCAAACCGCGCTGTCGCCCGCGCCTTCCCACGCACGATTAGCGACAGCACGAATGACCAGCGCCACAATCGGCAGGGTGAGAAAAATCAGCGCGATCAGCGCCAGCACCCCTACAAGTACGTTGGTTTTGTTACGACGAGGCATTGTCCTCACAAATCGGGTCACGGCGCACGGGAATAAAATTCCACATTTGCAAAATCTGCTGTCCACATCCCGATGCGACAAACGCTACGAATGCGCGCGCTCGTTCAGAATGAGCGGCATCATTCGTAATCGCTATCGGGTAATTCGCGAGTGTGTTCACGCTGTCGGGGATCGCGATCGTCATGACTTGATCCGCAATATCAGGCGTTACATCCGAAACATAAACGATCCCGGCATCCGCTTCCCCAAGTGCAATTTTGGCTGCAACCTGACGAACATTCTGTTCTTCCGAGACAATATTTGCGATGACCGCCATACGATATGCCTCACCGTAAGCTGGATCAGCCGCCAACTGTGTGAGTACCAAGTCAGTATATATGCGGGCGGGTACATCGGGCGCAGCGACGACGAGACTGACACCGGCATACGCAAGACCATCTATCGACATAATCGCAGCGGGGTTGTCGTCTGGAACGATGATTATGAGGCGATTCTTGGCAAAAATCGTCAGTGCGCTTCCCAAACGTCCGGCTTCACGTGCGCGTGCTGCTTGTCGGATATTAGCGCTGGCAAAAACATCTGCGTCCGCCCCTTCTGTCAGTTGAGCGGCGAGATCAGACGAGCTGGCAAAGTTGAAGATGATATCGACATCGGGATTTTCTGCCTCGAAGCGAACCGCGATTGCTTCAAAGGCATTTGCCAAGGAAGACGCAGCAAACACGATCAGCGTTTCCGATTGCTGTGCTTTAACGCCGATGTTAAGCACGAGAAACATCAACAGAACAACCGCTTTCCTGCCTTGCCACATGTAAATAATCCTTTGACTTATTTATCACGGCGGATTAATTCCGCGCGGTCGATCCAATCAATGACAGCGTGCATTTGCGCGATTTGAAAATCGAGCGCCAACACATCCATGCCTGGTACAGCATTTCCACGTTGGTCGATGAACACCGCCAAGGCTTGGACACACGCTTGACGCTGATAGGCGATCAACGTTTGCGTTGGAATGTTGAGATGACGGGCAATGAAAAGGCGGCTGAGAAATTCGACGCGTGTGCTTCGAATGCTGGGCGAGGGCGCAGGATCATGCAGCCATATATGCAAGCGCGTTTGTCCGGCGTCGGTGAGCGTATACACAATACGCGTCGGCGCTTGGTCGTTGATCATGTCATGCCCGACGATCAGGTTTGAGTGTTCGAGCCTTTTGAGCACGGCATACAATTGGCTGGTACTCAACGTCCACACCCGCCCTAGTTGTTCGGGCTGACGAAAGCACTCGATCAATTCATAGCCGTGCCGAGCCTTGAGCGCGAGCAGACCGAGCAAGGTGTCATCGGGAAGCAGGACTGTTCTCATAATGACCTATTCTATCGTGGAATAGGTGCTGCGCAACTGGATAGAATGCAATGAATGAATGGAGTCGCTCTGCTTTTCCGAAAGAGCGCAAATCTTAAAAGCGTCTACTCCAAACAACCCCTGCGCGGACGCCGCATGCGTCAAGGAAGCAGTCGTCATGACGACCCCCAATATACTCCCAAATACTTTAGCGCTCGGTATGGTCACACTGAGAACCGCTAATCTGAATCGGTCGCTCGACTTTTATCAGAAAAGCGCCGTAAGACCCCTGCCTTCAGGCATGGGGATATAAGACGTCGGTCTTGTATTTTTTCTGCTGAAATAGCGTATAATAGGGGAAGGTTGATGTGCGCGGTACGAGACGTAAAAATCCGACCTCGATCATAATACCGTAGTTAACGTCAAACACAGCGGGGCATCGCTGTGCTACCGGAGCGACGATAAGACGAAGGTTCGCCTTCGCAGTCGCGCTGAGGGTAGAAGCCCCCGCCTTTAGGCGTGGGGAGTATGTCACTAAACACAGTATATGTTTATTTTTGCAATAACATTAAGAAAACAAAAAGAGGAATGTACATTAGTTACACTCCTCTTTTTGTTACCCTATATTTTTGACCCCAGCGAGATTCGAACTCGCGTTTAGGCCTTGAAAGGGCCGCGTCCTGGGCCTCTAGACGATGGGGCCGAACGCTTGATAGTCTATCATTCGCACGAGGAAGCGTCAAGGCTGGGTTAGCGCGTCACTTCGTGCATGATCACTTCTTCGCGCCGCCCGCGTACTTTCGTCGATCCAATCAGCCGCGTCGGGATTGTGCCGGCAAGCGCTTCTTGTGTCGCCTGGCTGATCAAGATTTGCCCCGCGCTCGATAATCCCTGCAAGCGCGCCGCCAGATTGACGGTATCCCCGACCGCGGTGAAGTTCATCATGCTCGGTGCGCCCACATTACCGACCACCGCCGACCCTGTGTGAATGCCAAAATTGATCTTCATGTGATACAACGGCTCGAACTGCGTTTGAAACGTGGTCAATCGCTGCTGAATCATCAGCGCGGTACGCACTGCGCGCAGCGCGTGGTCAGGCTGAGTCAGCGGTACATTGTACAGTGCCATCACGCCGTCACCGATGAATTTATCGACCGTACCACCATTTTCTTGGATCGTTTGCACGACCATCGTGTGATAGGCGTTCAGCACCATCAGCAAAATATTCGGTTCGGATTGTTCAGAGATGCTGGTGAAATTTTCAAGGTCAGAAAACATCACTGTGATCGCGCGCACCGTGCCGCCCAATTTGACCAGTCCCGGCTCGCGCAAAAGCTGTTCTACCACTGCTGGCGAAACATACCGTTCAAACGTGTCGCGAATCATTTGCTTGGTCAAAATCAGTTCATCGGTCTCCGATTTTGAACGCAAACGCACGCGCATTCGTTCCATCAGCTCACGTGGATTAAACGGTTTGGCGACGTAATCATCCGCGCCAAGCTGCAACCCCTGCACGCGATGTTCGATATCGGTCATCGCCGTTAGCATGATCACCGGAATTTTTGCGGTGCGCTCGTTCGATTTAAGCAGCGCGACCACTTCAAAGCCGCTCATCCCTGGCATATTCACATCAAGGATTATCAAATCTGGCTGCTGCTCTTGCGCGATTCGCAGCGCTTCGCCGCCCCCAGCCGCCTCAATCGCGATCAGATGCATCGATTCGGCAATATCCGACAAAAGCTGACGATTATCCGCGTTGTCATCGACAATTAGTACATGCGACAATGAAACATCCCCTTAATCGTCAAGATAATGCATTAGTTTTATGCGCAATTCGTTGATTTTGATCGGTTTTGGGACGTAATCGTCACAGCCCGCTTCCAGCGCGCGTTCTTTATCGCCAGGCATCGCGTGCGCCGACACCGCAATGATTGGTATATGCGCCAATTCCGGTATCGCCTTAATACGGCGCGTCGCCGCCCAGCCATCCACGAGAGGAAGTTGTAAATCCATCAAAATCAGATCAGGCTTTTCGCGAATAGCGGCTTGTACTCCTTGTTCACCATCGCGTGCGGTGACAACGGCATATTTTAGAATGGTGAGGACATCGGTGATCAATATCAGATTGTCAGCATTATCTTCGATGACGAGAATGCGCTTACTACCCATCGCCTAAACTTTCTGTGAGAAAAACGCTTCACTGCGTCTTTTCAATTATAGGCGCGAACTGTACATTTACCCATCAATAACCCGTAACGCTAGGAAAAACGTCGTGCCCTGTTCAGCATGACTTTTGACCCATAACATTCCTTGATGCAGCTCGACGAGTTTCTTGGCGACTGTGAGCCCCAACCCTGTCCCTTGCATTTCTTGCCCCTGGTATTCGGGAAATTCGTAAAAGGCATCGAACAAATGGGGTTGTGCATCCGGTGCAATACCCAAACTTTGATCGTGTATTTGTAGTACGATCCAGTCGCCATCACTCAACCAACCAATCAACGGGAGCGCGAAACCGTCGGCAATGCCGCTTTTCACGCGGATACGCTCGGTCTTGACATCAATGACACCGCCTGTTTGCGCTTGCACAGCGTGATCCAGAAGCGGCGCAATCACCTGCACCAGCCGACTTTCATCGCCGCGCACCAACGCGGCGTCAGCGCCAACGGTCACATTCACGCTGATCGATTTGGCGACACGATCGATTTCCACCATCCCTGCCGCACGGTCGATCACATCACGGATGTTGACCGGGTGAAGTTGTAACTGCATTTGCGCGCCATCGATCCGGTTAAGATCGAGCATGTCGTTGATCACCGCCAGCAGTGTATCGCCATTACGATGAATTTTGTTGAGTCGATCTTGCTGCTTTTCGCTTAACTCGCCATAGGTACCACTTTCCAGCAGTTCACTATAGCCGACAATCGAGTTCAAAGGCGTCTTCAGGCGATGACCAAGCGCGTTCAAAAAGTCGTTTTTATAAGCGCCATAGCTTTGTGCGGCGTCCAGGCGCTTGACAAGCTCGGCACTGCGTCCGCGTTCAGTCGCTAAATCGGTGACAACCTGACGCAAATCACGGTTGGCGACACGAAGTTCATCGCTGAGTTCTGTCAGCGGATTCGCAAGTTGATATCGCAGCACCGACCAGCCGATCAACAACAACGCGAGCGCCGCACATGCCAAACCGATGGGCAGTGCCCGTGTGGCGTCGAAGGCTTGGCTGACCATCGACAGCACCATGAGTAAACCCGGCACACGCAGATGAGTTGCACGGACATGCGTCGAGGTGAGAATCGTCCAGACGGCGTAGGTCGTGTACACGATCCCAGCGCCAAGCACCACCCAGCCCCCGATTTGAAAATCAAAAGTTGGGTTAAAGACGAAGCCTGCCCAAATCGTAATCAGGCTGATCAAGGTGACAATCGGCAGCGCGGTGATTAATACGCGCGCCGTTCGGTCATCGGCGGCAAACACCTGTGATACAAATAGCGTATACGTGAATACGGTAAGCGTGACCATCGTCGCTACCAACTGCCACCAAATCAATGACTCTACGCGCGCCGACTCCGTTTGTAGTGAATCGACAATATAGATCAAGCTCCAGCACACCAATGGGATACAGAACAAAATCAGCAAGCGATTGGCGCGCTCGCGCCTGATGAGCAGCAGCGTCCCAAAAATCACCCCACTGCCAATCATGAAAGCGATCAGCCCGATCACAGTGTCCAGCGTCAGTGCCGATCTCACGTTGGGTACATTCTCCGTTTGCCGTCTATTTCAAACGTGGGGGCGGTGCTGCCCCATCCAGCGTATCCGCATCGACCGATGGCAGCTTGGTTGCAGAACGATTGCTCGGTTCAACCGCACTAAAATCGTCGATCAGGGTATCCAACTGCATCAACACGACATCATCGACTTCTTCATAACCGCATACATCACATTCGTAGACTTTCACATCGGGAATGCTGATAAACAACCCGTTCTGAATGCGCGTATAGGGCGTTAATTTCACGGTCAAACGCCCGATTTGGCATCTAGGACACGAATGTGCATTCACTTTTGACATGCGGTTGCCTCACTTTCCACTGGTGGCTTACCGATTTGTATTCCGAAACCCGCTGGCGATGGTCGTGAACGATGTCAGCGGAAAATATCGCAGCACCGCCTCACCGATGATTCGATCGCGACTGACAGGTCCGAACACGCGCGAATCACGGCTGTTATTCCGATTATCGCCCATAAAGAAGAATTCATTATCTGCCAATGTCCATTCACCATCGCAGCGGGATGTACACGGCTCATTCGTATACGGCTCTGCGAGCAGCACATCATCGATATAGAGTTGTCCGTCGCGATATTCAACCGTTTCACCCGGCAGCCCGATCAACCGCTTGATCAATAAAGGATCAGGTCCCGCATCACCCGGCGGATCGAAAACGACGATCTCGCCGCGCTGTGGTTCGCTGAACATATAATGGGCGCGGCTGACCACCAAATAATCACCTGCCCAAAAGTTGGGCTGCATACTGGGTCCTTCGATGAAAAACCGTACTGTCGCCAGATTGAACAGCGTGTAAACGACGATGATCAAAACCAGCGTCTCAGCAATCTCGCGGAAAAAATTGGATCGTCTGAGTTTAGGTCGCGCGTAATTTGGGTCGGACGCGCTGATAGGGTGACTCGTAATTTCTGAAACCATAGATGATGACCGCAGCACGTTGAACCGCCGCGCTTACGTCCTTTCTAATCGGTGAGGGGGAAAACAGGTGAAGACGTCAGGGCATGTCCTATAAACGCGCATTCCCTGTATCATTGTTAGTTGGTGATGGGGAAAATTTATTTTCATAAGCCGTGTATTATAGTCCTGAGATGCACAGCGAGCAATGCGGATTTAGGGACTAGACGATTTTCTTATGTCATCCAAACGGGATTCCTATTTCTATACCCGCGCCGCGCGACATATACTTAAGCTATAGTCGTAGGTTCATCGCTGCAAACGATATAAAGGATTAATTTTGGCTGCTGAACTCATACTCGTCGTTGACGATGGACAAGAAAATCGTGAATTTGTGGTCGATTATGTCTTGAAGCCCAACGGCTACCAAGCGCTGGTCGCCAAAGATGGCAAAGACTGTGTCGATATGCTGGCACAGCATAAACCCGACTTGATTTTGCTCGATTATCAAATGCCGCGCATGAATGGTATCGACGTGCTGAAGGCGATGACCGCGCAAAGTATCAATATTCCGGTCATTTTGATGACATTCTACGGGTCAGAAGAAATTGCCATCGAGGTGTATCGGTTGGGCGTGCGCGATTATGTCCGTAAGCCGTTCACCATTGATGAAATGCTGCTCGCTATCGAGCGCAGTCTCAACGATGTCCGTTTACGTCAAGAAAAAGATGCCTTGACCGAACGCGTCATCCAGAATAACCGCGAACTACAACTGCGCCTGCAAGAATTGAACGTACTGTACAGCATTGGCAAGAGTGTGACCGCACTGACCGAAATCGAACAACTGCTGCCGCGCGTGGTCGATGCCGCTGTCAAACTGACGAATGCCGAAGAAGGCTTCTTACATTTGTTGGAAAAAGAAAAAACCGTATGCCGCGCTGCCAAACGTGCCAATCAACCGCGCGCAGAGTGGGTGAATATCGAAGTGCAGGATAAAGTCGCGGCGCGTGTGATCGAAACCGCACAGCCTGTGATCGTGACCCCCGAAGGTAGCAAATCGAAAGGCAGCACCTATACGACTGCCGCTGCACCGCTTGTCATCGGCAACCAGGTCATTGGGGTTTTGGGCGTGCGCAATGTTTCGCAGAATGCCGCTGTGTTTACACGGCATGACAGCGCATTGCTGAGCGCACTCACCGATTACGCCGCGATTGCGATTGAGAACTCGCGCAATTATGAAGCGCTGCGGGTCGCCAAAGACAACGAAAAAGCCAAAATTCGCACGATGTTTCAACGCTTTGTCCCGCCGCGCGTCGTCGATCATGTATTGGAGCGCCCAGAAAACGCACAGCTAGGCGGCAAGCGACAAGAAATTACAGTTTTGTTTGCAGATATTCGCGGGTACAGCGCTTACGCCGAAAACATTTCGCCCGAAAAAGTCGTTGAAATGCTCAACGACTACATGAGTCTCGCCGCCAATGTCATCTTATCGTATGGTGGCACACTCGATAAATATCTTGGCGACGGCATTATGGCGATTTTTAACGCGCCCGAAGTGCAGGTCAATCACGTCAATCAAGCCGTCGAAGCCGCGCTTACACTGCAGCAAGCAGCGCGTGAACTTGCAGCGCAGCGCAGCGAAGACTTGACGTTTGGGATCGGCATCAATGTCGGAGAAGCCGTCGTCGGTTATATCGGCACCGACAGCGCCATCAACTACACTGCCGTCGGTGATGCGGTCAATGTCGCCAAGCGCATCCAAGAAGCTGCCAAACCAGGACAAATCCTGATCGAAGAGACCGTCGTTCGGCGCCTGAACGGGGACGCAAAAGTCGAAACGATCGGCGAACTCAAGTTCAAGAACCGTACACAGCCTGTCTCAGTTTACGAATTGATCAGCTATACACCCGTTACATCGCCTTAATCGTCGCTGTCACGATTGCGGAAACTCATGCGGATTGGTGTGCCGACAAAAGGATACGATTTGCGGATTTGGTTTTCCAGAAACCGTTTGTAGCTGAAGTGAACCAGGCGCACATCGTTAACATGAAACAAAATCAACGGTGGATTGACCGCGACTTGTGACGCATACATAATCTTCAGGCGGCGCGTGCCACGCACGGGCGGCGTATGTGTCAACATCGCTTCGCGGATGATACGGTTCATTTCGCCCGTCGTAATGCGCAGATGTCGCCCTTCCCAAACGCGCTTCGCCGTTTCTAACACCTGATGAATACGCTGCCCGGTTAAAGCACTGATGAACAAGACGGGTGGGTCGGGCAAGAAATCGAACTTACCACGTACAGTGCGCTCGAACTCAAGCAATGTCGTGTTATCTTTTTCAAGCGCATCCCACTTGTTGATGAGCAGCACAATACTCTTGTTAGCTTCCATCACATAACCAGCGACGTGCATATCCTGATCAGTGATACCTTCAATGGCATCGATCAAAAGCAGCACGACATCGGCTCGTTCGATGGCTTTCATCGCCCGAATCACACTGAATTTTTCGACACCCGGCTCAATGCGTCCACGCCTGCGAATACCAGCAGTATCAATGATCGTAAGCGGCTCGTCATAAAAAGAGATCGTCGTATCGATAGCATCGCGTGTCGTCCCCGCAATCGGGCTGACGATCATTCGTTCTTCGCCCAGAATTCGGTTCACTAAACTACTTTTGCCCACATTCGGACGCCCGACAATCGCGATCTTCAAATGGTCGTCGTCGTTTTCATCGTCGATGGTACGCAGTTCTTCGGGCAGCGCGTAATACACACCGTCGAGCAGATCGCCAACCCCTAATCCATGAATCGCGCTGACAGCAACCACTTCGCCGACCCCAAGCGCATAAAACTCTACCGCTTGATCGGTTTTCGCAATGTCATCGACTTTGTTCGCCGCGATAAAGGCAGGTTTGTGTGCCTGCTTCAAAATCGCCGCAATTTCTTCATCCGCAGCCGTAATACCGACCAGCGCATCGACGACCATGATGATGACATCGGCGGCTTCGACCGCCATCAATGCTTGTGCCTTGATTTGCGGGACGAAATCGACACTGCCTTCGCTAATCGGGCGCAAATCACCACGCGGCTGATACACTTCAATACCACCTGTATCGACCACATTGAAAAAGATGCCGCGCCATTCAAACTCATGTTGCAAACGGTCGCGCGTCGTGCCGGGCGTATCGTCCGTCACTGCCATGCGTTCACCGACCAGCTTATTGAACAACGTACTTTTGCCCACATTTGGGCGACCCACAAGGGCGACGAGCGGTTTCCTCGCCATAGCCTGCATTTCCCTCTATCGAATTTATCGAAACGTTTTTGGAATAACTTGATTTTATCAGAGGATTGACAATTAACGTAGGGCGCGGCTCAAGGTGTCGCTTCGGTCGCTTCTGCTGTCGCTTGCAAGATACTGGTCAAACGGACATCAATGCCCGCGGGGATTACTTGAATATTCGCGTCATTCAGTGTTGCATCGCGGAACGAGGTAATTGGCGTGACCGATATGCTGACATCAGTACTCAATTCGTTTACATCGACCAGGACTTGAATATCTGCCAGGGTGAGCGATTCAAGCTGTGGCTGTGCGCCCGTAATCAATACTGTCACTTCGTCGGGCGAAATCTCGATGCTGATACCATTTGCCAGCCCGATGACCTCAATAGGAACACGGTCGAACTGTCGCGTGATAATCTGCGCCGAGATGCCAACGCTCACCGTAACATTACCACTTGGAATCAAGACCAAACGGGAATCAGGAAGCACAATCGGCACCGACTCTTCAAAATCCCCCGTGCGCGCCTCGAAATCGATCGGCGTCGTGAACAAGGTATCGCCAATCGTCTCCAATACATCCGGCGGCCCGCTCACATACACCGACTGCGGTTGATAATCGAACGAGGTCAACAGATAGCCCTGCGGCAAATCGCCTTCGGTATTCGTCAACACCCGCATCGGTTTCACATCGTCACGCGCTTCGATGACGATACGCACATCGACCACTTGCGGGTCAACCGTCACCCCATCAATGACTGCGCCATCAACATCCACCGAGATCAAACGAGCGTCATCCTCGAAGGTCGTGCGCTGATCACTCAAATCAATCTCGACGCGCACAGCATCGACCTGTGAGACTAAACTGAGAGGACCTGACACCAATGCCTGACGGTCAGCAAATTCGGGCGCCAATGCTCGGTAATCGAGCGGTGGCTCGCCGATGAACACCACTTCGACGGGTTTTAACTGCGCTTCTTCGATTTCCAAGATCACCGTGATTTGACGCGGCGAGGTATCGATGACCTGCGCTTGACGAACGACACGTGTCGTTAAGGGCACGATATGCGTGCCGGGACCTAAAGCCGTCAAGTCGGCTGTTACGATCACATCATCCGCCGCGAGCGCCTGTCGTACACTTTGCTGTCCCTGCAATTGTATTTGCGCGGTCGTCTCGCTTTGTTCGACGATCAAATAGCCGTCTTCGGTCTGCATTCGAATCGGCACACGCTGACCGAGTCGCCACTGTTCAACCGGGTCACTTTGAGAGACAGCGATCATCCAGACGAACAGCGCCAGTATGAACGAGCCAACAAACCAGAGCAGGTTTTCTATTAAAAATTTACGAGCGGATTTTTGCATGAGCGCTACGTACTTTTTTCGCGTCCGCGTAAGCGGACGAGTGCGTCATTGATGTTGTCACGTAAGCGCTGGGTAATCGTCGATGCCTGTACGCGTTCCGCGCCATAAAACGCTGTCAAAATCTGATGCAGTCGGGCGATATCCAGGCGCGCGATCAGCCGTCCACCATTCGCTATCGAAATACGCCCTGTTTCTTCGCTCACGACGATACAAATTGCGTCGCTGACTTCACTCATACCAATCGCCGCGCGATGACGTGTGCCAAGTTTTGGCTGCTGCATATTGCGCGCCGATGAAAGCGGCAGTACTGCCGCTGCCGCCGCTATTTTACCGGTGCTGTCGATAATCGCCGCGCCGTCGTGGAGTTCGGTCTTGGGCCAAAAAATCGTCAGTAAAATTTGCGGACTGACATCACTATTCAGCGAAATACCCGTTCGAATATATTCTTGCAAACTGCTGGCACGCTGCAACACGATCAACGCGCCATGTCGCCGTTCAGCTAATCGTTCCGCCGCTTGCACCACATCATCGATGATTTTAGTGCGTACGTTATCGGGCGACTGACGGTTGAGCAGCAGCCCCGCGCGCCCCAGTCGTTCCAATACACGGCGCAGTTCTGGCTGAAAAATTACGGGGACTGCGATAATCAAGACTGTTAAACCACGTTCGAGCAGCCATCGCACCGCGACCAAATCGAACAGATTGCTGACGATGACCGCGATGCCAAACAAAATGACCAGTCCGCGCACCAACGCCATTGCCTGAGTACCGCGCAAGAAAAAACTCAGACTGAAGATCACCAAGGCGACGAGCAGAATATCCAGCACGTCGCCAAAAGTGATACTTGTCAGCGTATAAAACAAATTCACGCGCTTAACCGCCCAGTTGCGTCAGCAACTTCTGATAATCTTCAACATGTTCCGGCACTAAGCCGATGATCGTACGGATTGTGTTGGCAGCTTCGCGGTGCAAACCGGCTTCTAATTGGAGTTCGCCAAGCGCATCCAACTGAACAATCGCCTCACGTTTGCGTCCTAATTGCTTGTAAATCGCCGCCAGACGTGAACGCAATCCCATGTCGTTGGGGTACAGCGTGACCAATTCTTCCAAAAGCTGCGTAATGCGGTTGATCTGTTTATTGCGCGCGTAAATACTCAGCAGTTTATCCAGCCGCCGAATCGCCTCGATCTGGTTGCCCTGTCGATAATTCATATCGACCAGCATCCGATGCGCACGTTCATCTTCGGGTGCGAGCGTGATGATTTCTTCGTACATCTTTTGCGCTGTACGCAGTTCGAGCCGCATCGAGTCGATATCCGCCAAACGATGCTTAATGCGCACAATTTTTTCGACGGGCGCGTTGATACGGTTCGCCATGCGTTCGGATGCGGCGAATGTTTCGCGCGACAAATCGAAGCTGCCCAACTGATGATGCGTATCTGCCAGATCAATCGTTTGATCCAGCACCTCTTGCCAGCGTTCTTCAGCTTCGAGCAAATCGATCAGGCTTTCGCGCACGGTCACATCGAGCGGTGCCATTTCCAGCACTTCGGTTAAAATCGCTGCTGCTCGATCGTTTTCGCCGCGCGACAAGAAGGTCTTAGCGATCACATTATATTTTTGGATGCCCTGACGCACGCGCCCTTCACGCATCATGATCTCCGCCATGCGCGTATGAATCGGCAGGTAATATGGCGAGAATTCGACTGCGCGATGTGCTTCGTCCATCGCCAGCGTCAGCAAGCCTTTGCGCAGATAACGGTCGATCTGCGAAACGGCGTCGGTCAGTTTGTCACCGCGCACCGCTGACAGAATATCGATCACGCCCTTCGCGCCTTGCTCACGCATGGTTTCGTCAAGCTGACGGCGGGTATCCGCGACGCGCTGTTTCCAATCTTTGCCTTGCAGCAGTTGAATAAAGCGTCGGTTGATGTTCGACAGCACTTCGTCATTCGCGCCCGAAAGCGCAGCCAGCAAATTATTGTAAGTAACGTTGAGTTCAGTCGCTTCATCGGGGTCGAGCGTCAAATTGACATCGACCACCTGCAAACTTTGCAGCAAGAAACGACATGCTTCTCGCTGGCGCGCATTTTTGAAATACGCCGTGCCCAGCGCGTGCAGCGCCCCCGCGTTGAACTGGGGGTGATTGATCACATCATTGAGCGGTTTAATCGCATCGCTGGAATGATTTTGCAGCACCAGCAATACGCCCAGATTGAGCTTGAGTGCCGGATGCCGGACGCGGTTTTCTGCGCGTTGATACGCCGCAATAGCGCGTTCAGGGTCGTTCTGGCGTTGAGCTTCCATTGCCGCCAGCGTATCGGTCGCCGCTTCAAGCGCGTTGCCTTCCATAATGAACGTCGCAAGCTGCCCTAATGCCAGGGTCATCGCTTCGCCCATAGGTCCCATCGGATCGCTGTCGCCCACGTCCAGTGCTTTTTGCGTTTGTGTGCTGACCTTGGTCGGCTTGTTTTCGCGTTCAAAACTCGCAGTGCGCGCCATTTGCATGTCATCGGTCGGTGGCAGAATATCGCCGCCCGTTTCTAACGCCCGCAGGGTATTCAACGCTTGCGGATTGTTCTTGTCCAACCGAAGCGCACGCTGAGTCGCCTTGATCGCTTTTTCGACATCGCCGACGCGCTTGAAGTTGAACGCCAGCGTCAAGTATTCGCGCATTGCTTTTTTCTTATCACCGATGCGCTCATAAGCCTGCGCTAGCTTCGCGTGGATCGGGATCAAGCCCGGAGTCAACCGAGTCGCACGTTCCCAGTTGCCAATCGCTTTATCCAGGTCGCGCTGACCAAGATACACCTCGCTCACGTTGACATACTGCTGTGCTGCTTCGCGCAAACGCCCCATACGTTCTAGCACGTCGGCACTTTTTTCCAACGGGATCGGGTCGTTAGGAGCGAGTTGATGCGCGCGCCCATACACTTTGAGCGCGTCTTCCAGCCGTCCCATTTCGAGAAGTGCCAAGCCGAGATGGATATGCGAATCCGGGTCTTCAGGAAATTCCTGTACTGCCCGTCCATAATTCTGGACAGCCCCCATCCATTCTTGATCCCAGGCGGCGTTATGCCCCGCATTCATGGCGGTTTCGTAGCTGTCACGATTTCCCGGCATCAGACCCTCACATAGTGAATAAAAACTTGACGTTTAGTCCTGCAATAATGTCGCCAATACCGCTTTTTGTGCGTGCAGGCGATTCTCTGCCTGATGAAATAACACCGATTGCCGCCCATCCGCTACGTCATCGGTAATTTCTTGTCCCCGATGGGCAGGTAAGCAGTGCATAACGATGGCATCCGTTTTTGCGTGCTGAAGCAGCGCCGCATTGACCTGATACGGCTGCATCGCCAGAAGACGCGGTGCAGACTCTTTCTCCTGCCCCATGCTCACCCACGTATCGGTATAAATCACATCGGCATCACGCACCGCCGACGCCGGATTTTCATACAATTCCAGCTTACTGCCATTTAGCATCATAATGTCGCTGATCGCGTCAATCGCTTCTTCGCCAAACCCATACCGGGGCGGCGATGCAACGCTCAGCGAACCGCCCATGTGCGCAACGGCTTGTGCAAGCGAAAACGCGACATTATTGCTGTCCCCAACATAGGCGATGTTGACCCCATCAAAGGTGCCGAAGCGTTCGTAGATGGTCAGCACATCCGCCAGTGCCTGACACGGGTGTTGGGTATCGCTCAAACCATTGATGACGGGCACACTGCCCGATTCTGCCAGCCCAAGCAAATGCTGGTGATCGAACACACGCGCCATCACACCTTGCGTAAATGCCGAAAGTGAGCGCGCAATATCGGCAATACTTTCGCGCTTACCCAAGCCGATCTCATCGGGACCAAGATTGATAGCTGCCCCACCGAGATGCTGCATCCCCACTTCAAATGAGACGCGCGTTCGCAGCGACGGTTTTTGAAAAACCATCGCCAAGACTTTGTTTTTGAGGAGGGGTGGGTTGCCGCCGCGCTGCCATTCCCGTTTTAGATCGACCGCCAAAGTGACCAAACCGCGAATCTCCACGCTTGACCACGCCGCCAAATCAATGAAATGCCGCATTGATGTCCACCTTTTTCATGTGCAGTGTGACGCTCCCATGCCTAAAGGCAGGGGCTTCTGAACGACGCTTGCGCTTACCGTCGCCTTACGGCGTTGGCAGAGGCGCTACGTTATCGTTCACGGATGCGTCCCATCCGTTTTGCATTAAAGCACGATTATGATCGAGGTCGGATTTTTACGTCTCGTACCTTAACCTCCTTTCATCATACCCTATTTCAGCAGAAAAAACATAAGACCGACGCCTTATATCCCATGCCTGAAGGCAGGGGTTTTACGGCGCTTTCCAGATAACACGCACAAACATGTTCGGCACGTACAGAATTTCATAGACTCAGTGGCACACGCTGATCGCAACTTACTTGAGTCGTTCAATGCTCAATGGAATTGGCGCGGGATACAACGGCATTTTGACGACATACACGCGATACATACGCCCATTGTCGAAATACATCCGCGATTTTTCCTGGTAAAACCGGAACACCGTCTTATTCACAATGACCTGATGCACCGTATATTTTTGGCTGCGATTGGCGACGACAATATCATCAACTTTCGCCTTGCCTTCAATGCGGCTGATCTTCCCGTTCTTAAGTGGGCGTGTATTAATCTGCGTCGTGATCGTCAACGTGACCAAGATGAGCAAGAAAACGCCGACCAGAATCAGCGCAAACGGTGTTTGGCGACGCGCGAACAAATCCAGCGTACCGCCCGCGCGCAAAAATTCAAAACCGACTCCTGCCGCGATCAATAAGGCAAAAATGATAATGCCCCATCCAATATTTTGGCGCTGCTGGCGCGCAATCGCTGCCAGTTTCTCGCGCTGTGCATCTGTGACCTTACCTTCACGGTTTGCGCTCAAGTCGTCGGGCGTGAAGTCCAATTCATAAATCGATGCTGGCATATGATCTACGTATCTCACGATCTATCGGTGTAAGCAGGTGTTTCAAAAACCTGAATCGCGGAGCGCGCAAAGAACGCATAGATTCAAATTATTCTCTCGGCGCGCTGCGCGTCTTCTGCGGTTAAATGCACTTTTCTTATCCATCCAACAGTTAGATTTCGATCAAATCGCGCCAATTTTGCCCATATTGCGCGTTCGCCTTCAAGGGGGCAGCGAGCGGCGCGGCGTTTTCCATCGTGTCCGCGACCAATCGCGCGGTTTCTTCCAGCGTGTTATCCGGCACTTCGAGCACGAGTTCGTCATGCACCTGCAAAATAACACGCGCGCCCAAATCGCGCCGTTCGAGTTCGTGATACAGCTTGATCATGGCTATTTTCATGATGTCCGCCGCTGTGCCTTGAATCGGCATATTGATCGCTTCACGTTCTGCCGCCGCTTGCAGATTGCGATTGCCACCCCCGGCTAACGCCGGAAACTTACGTTTGCGCCCGAACAGCGTGGTCAAATACCCTTGTTCGCGCGCCAATCGTTTCGCTTTTTCGAGATAAGCCGAGACACCTGGCAAACGCTCAAAATACGTGTTGATAAACGCAGTTGCTTGTGCATGAGTCAAATTGCTGTCGCGCGCCAGTCGAAACGCGCCCATGCCATACAAGATACCAAAGTTGACGCGCTTCGCGAAAATACGCATCTCTTTGGTCACGTTCTGAATAGCCACATTGTTGATCACACCAGCGGTCGCGGCATGAATATCCTGCCCTTGCAAGAACGCCTCCAACAAAGCGGGTTCCTGCGTGATGTGTGCCATAATCCGCAGTTCGACCTGACTATAATCGACCGACAAGATTTTATATCCTGCTGGCGCGATGAATGCTGCGCGTACTTCGCGCCCAATCTCGGTACGAATTGGGATATTTTGCAAGTTCGGGTTACTGCTGCTCATGCGTCCGGTGCTGGCACCCGTCTGGTTGAAGTCGGTGTGTACGCGCCCCGTCACTGGATTGATCAAGAGTGGCAGCGCATCGACATACGTGCCTTGCAGCTTGCTCAATTCACGATACGTTTGAATTTTTTCGACAATTGGATGCTGGTCGCGTAATTCTTCCAACGTCGCGGCGTCAGTTGAAAATCCGTGCGTGGTTTTGCGTAAACCTTGCGGTTTCAAACCGAGCTTGCCAAACAGCAAGTCGTTCAACTGCTTCGGGCTGTTGATGTTGATATGCCCGTAACCACCCGCCAGCGCTTCGATATCGTCTTGCAGCGCCGCCATATCGTCGTTCAGGCGCACGCTGATCACTTTCAAAAAGTCGATATCGAGCAGCACGCCATTTTGTACCATCGACGCAATAACCGCGACAAGCGGCATCTCAATTTGCGTGAATAAATCTTTTTGCGTTGGCGGGTTTTGCGTCCCCCATAATGCGTCGGTGGTCGGCGCTTCCGGCGCGGGTTCGAGATCGGGACGCAATTTATCCACGAGCTGATACGTAAACGCTGCATCAGCAACCGCGTAATTTGCCGCGCGTTCGATGCCGACACTCGCCATCGTGATTTGATTTTTGCCTTTGCCGATCAGTTCTTCGATGTTGGTCATATCTTTGTTAAGCCGTACTTTGACCAACCGCTTCAAGCCAACCGCGTCGCTGCCAGAATCGCGCACGAATTCCGCAATCATTGTGTCGAAGCTGATCGGATTGACATCGATACCATGACGACACAGCACCACAACATCATAAACGGCGTTATGGGCGTACTTGGGGATGTTCACATTTTCGAGCGCCGGACGAATCGCATCGCGAATCATTTCGTAGGGGAGCTGTGTCCCCTCAAGATGACCGACCGGAATGTAATAACCCGTCTCGCCATCAGCGCTCAGCGAAATCCCGACCAGATCGGCACGCATTTTGTCGGTGTCGGTCGTCTCGGTATCGAACGCGATTCCGGCGGCGTTATTCAGCACATCTACGAGCGCAGTCAATTTTTCCGTCGTATCGACAATCACGGTTGGCACACTGGCGGCAACAACGGGTTCGGCGTGCATCGACAACATTTCATCAACAGCAAATAAAGGCAGTTGTCCGCCATTGGCACGCACACCGATGCGCCCTAACTGGTTATAGAGCGAATTGAAATCGAGTTCGCGGAACAACGTTTCGACTCGTGCGCGCTCAAAAGCGTGTGTGACGGCTTTTGACTTATCGAACTGGAACGGCACATCGCGCATGATCGTCGCCAATTTTTGGCTCAGATACGCATCCTCGCGCCCATCGATCAGCTTTTGACGCACGCCTTTGCTCAGCGCATCGAGATTGGCATAAACAGCGTCGAGCGTGCCATATTGTTGCAGTAAAGTCGTCGCGCCTTTGTCACCGATGCCCGATACGCCAGGAATATTGTCGCTGGTATCGCCGACCAACGCCTTGTAGTCGATCAGTTGATGCGGCTCTAACTGATATTTTTCTCGAAACGCGGCGATGTCGTAAACCTGATCCGGCACTTTCGCCATCGGCACGAACAAACGCACTTTGGTATGGTCACTGAGCAGTTGCAGCAAATCGCGGTCACCGCTGAAAATGCACACATCAAGATTTTCCATCTCGGCTTGCGCGCTCACCGTGCCGATCAAGTCGTCCGCTTCATAACCGGGCAGCGTCAGCGTTGGGATGTTGAACGTCTCGACCATTTGCTGAATGCGTCCGATTTGATGTTCCAATTCGTCGGGCATTTGTTCGCGCGTGCCTTTATAGCCCGCATAAATTTCATCGCGCCCGCTCATGCCACTATCGAGCGCCACCGCCAGATAATGTGGTTTCTCTTTTTCGAGCAAGTCCATCAACATCCGCGTGAAGCCGAACACAGCCGTCGTCGGTTCACCTCTAGAAGTCATAAACGCGCGGTCACGATTGGCAAAATAATAGCGGTACGCCAGCGCATAACCATCAATGATATAAAACAGGGGGCGCGCAACCTGTGTCATGATCTTCTCTCAACGGGAAACGAACATGTGAGCGATTATAGCACAGGCTATCGGTTTTTCCGCACCGCGTAATATTCAGCGCGCACCGCGCTTCCATGTTTGTATCTCGTCTTCATTGCCCCACGCCGAAAGGAGAACACCCTTATGCTCGACTCGCGCATCGTCTCAATTCAAGTCGGACTTCCTGCTGAATATGGCGCGGACAGTCTTTCCTCCAAATCATGGGAAACCGGAATCTTCAAGTACCCTGTCGAAGGAAGCATCTTTCTCGATACGCTTAATCTCACGGGTGATGGACAGCAAGACCTGAAAAATCACGGCGGCACGTTTCGTGCTGTATTAGCATATACGGCGGAACATTACCCAATCTGGAACGAGGAATTAGAACGCCAACTCCCTTATGGCGCGTTCGGAGAAAACTTCACTGTCACAGAGTATGACGAAGATACAGTATGCATCGGCGATATAGTCGCGGTGGGTGATGTACGTTTACAAATCGCACAACCGCGGATGCCCTGCTGGAAATTGGCGCGGCGCTGGGAAATTAAAGATTTGACCGCGCGCGTCAACATCAAAGCGTGGGGCGGATGGTATCACCGCGTTTTGCAAACAGGCTGTGTTGCAGTGGGCGACAAGTACGAACTGATCGAACGTCCGTATCCGAATTTGTCGATCAAGCGGCTGTATAACCTGATGGAAGAACGCGAAACGGATGTAGACGCCTACACACAGTTGGCGGGTATGTTCGAAATTCTCACGCCATCATGGCGCGTTCAATACGGTGGTTTAGCGGCAGCATACAGCCAGTAAGGGCTAGACCATACGCTCAAAATTGATGAACTGCTGAATTTCTTCTTCATCGAGCGCGCGACCGGGCGTGACCACCAGGTAACTATCTGCCCATAAAGCCGATGGCAGGTCTTGATTTTGCTTGCGCGCAATATCGGCGGAGCGCCGTTTCAAATCGCGGATGATCGTATACGGCGGCGTTTCGCCAGGAATTTCTGCCAGTAGATAAATATAATCGCCCTGCGCTTGCAAATCCTGGATGCGCCAGTATTGTTCGCGTAACTGCGTAATCATGCCCGCGATAATCGCTTGTGCCACATCATCGTCCAGCGACATGTTTGCATCGCGAATCAACCACACACACGCGTAGGGCGCATACGTCCCGACATCCGGCGGCGGTTCAGCACGCATCACAGGCGGCGCAGTCAACTGAGCGCGCGGAGACGGCTTCTCCACAGCCACGCCATCGGGGATGCTTTCCAGCGCGTCGATCAATCGTTTACCTTGTTGGCGGATATCGCGGAGTGGGGTAATCCCACTGAAGACCAACGATAAAATCAGCGTATCGACCGTGCGCCGTGAATACAACATAAAGTCTTTACCGCTGTTGGGCAGTGTGATAAAGCGGATTCGCGCCTCGTCCGCGTTGACATTCCAATCATTGGCAATCATGCTGCGCAGTTCGTCAATGTCTTCCGTCTGCATTCGCCCCGCATACGCAACCAATGCGCCATCGGCACGCTCATCGTGCGTGAGCAGCGTCGCCTCGGCGGTCAGTTCGAGCGAGACCTGTGTCAAGCTGAGCGCTAATTGCGCCAAGTACGGGTCTTGTGTTTCGGCTGGATCGACCGAATCGGGATTTTGGCGCTGTGCGAACTCGAATGCCGATAACCGTTCGAACTCGGTATTGAAGTCTTCAGTCGTAAAGCGGGGCAAATCCCCGAACAAATCTTCGACTTCCTGGGTTTGCGCAGCAGATGGCTCGTACTGCGTCCATTCATCTTCGTCATCGGCGACGAACGGACTCATAATTTCCCACGCATCGGCGAACGGTTCTTCTTCAAAGAACGGTTCGGAGACTGTTTCTGGCAGCGTATCGGGCGCGTCGAGCATATCGAACGGTGTGATCGCGTCTTCGATGCGAGCCGGCGGCGGCGGTGCATCCCACGTGGTTTCGAGTTCACCTGGCGATGTTTCATAGGGCTGTGCCGATGACATCCGCGTTGGTTGCTCAGTGAACTGGTCGCTCAAGCTAAGCATGTCGCCGGGTGGCACTTCAGGGAGCGAATCCGGCGGCGGCACAAGTTCCAGAAACTCAGGCTCACGCACGAAGCGGTTGTCATCGCGTGAGCGTTTCTTTTTCTTGAGCGCGTTCTCTTTGATCCACGACGGCAGCGGTTTAATTTTCGGTCGATACGCCGACTGCTGCCGTTCAATATTGGCGATCAATTCTTCTAGTGAAAAGCCGCTCAACCACTTTGAACCGTCAAGAATCTCTTGCAAGATCAAGCGTGCAGGTGTACTGCTTTCGTCCGGCAGTTCCGGCAGTGAATCCGGCGCCGCGGGAATTTGGTCAAAATCGTAATCGACGTGCACGTCATCAGCGCGCTGTCGGAGCAGCGGCGGCGTTACGGGGATGCTATCGCCTGGCACATTATCCAGCGATGATACAGCGTTATAAAAATCGGCACTGCTCAGCACAGGTGGCGCTTCGCTTGGTTCTTCTCCACGCAAAATGCTCAGCACATCGCGAAACCCAGTCTCGTTTACGCTGTCGATCAGGTCGCGTACCGTTCCGCTCTCTTCCAGCGTCGGCATTGGCGGTTCTTCTTGCGCCAGGCGTTCAAACAAGCTCGACCGCGCGACAATCGGACGCGGCAAAGCTGATGCCGTTGGTATTTCTTCAAGGGGTTGCGTGCCCCGTGCCCGTTCAATCTGTTCTATCAACGGGTTCATGCCGCCGCGCAAAATGAAATCAACAAATTGCTGCTGGCGTGTCAGCGACTCGCGCGGCGCTTGGTCGGCACGCATCGAATTGACCAAATCCGCAAAATCATCGCTTTGCGGGCGCACGTTCGGCGCGTTGGGGTCAATCGTGGTCAGTAATTGTTGAAATTCTTCATCTTGCATGTTCGGCATATCCGCTTGCCATGCAGCAGCGGGGTCGTCCGAGATCATCACGGGCGTATCATCGAAACGCGGCGGCGGCGCACTGCCAAGCGATTTGACGACCGGGCGCGTTTGTGGCAGCGGCGGCGGATTTTTCTTGAGGTCGATAACAGCTTTATCTAAGACAGGAATGATATAGCGCGCGCTGAATGGCACATTGATCGAGTTTTGCAAACGCAGCAGTCGTACCACTTCTTCATGCTGACGTGGTGTAGCGACAATCGCAATTTGCGGTGCGGCGCTTCGCAACCCTTCAACGATAAGATCGACACGAATATCAGGGATCGTGAAATCTACTACTGCGACTTCATGTGGGTTTTCGCGTAAATATTCGATAGCAGCATCGGGCAAACTGAACGGACGGACTTGGTACAAGCCCGTCCGTTCCAACGCACTTTTGATCTGCGCGGCAAATTCGATATTGCTGGTGATGAATAAGACGCGCGTGACCATGAAGGCGGCAGCTTTATAAGGGCAGCAAGACGGTGACGGAATAAATCGCGGAGTTGTTCACTTCGCTAAACTCGCTAATCTGCGCCCCACTATCAGCTTGTACCGCCAACGAGTAATTACCGGACGCATTAAACGTCACGTTCACCTGTAACAGAATACTTTGACTTGGATTCAGCCCGCCAACGTTGCCGAGATCGATTTGGATGTTGCCCGGCTGTACCGTCAGCGTATTGCTGAATTGTCCAGTCGCACCTGCACCGGTATTCGTGATCGTTACGCTATATTGGCGTATCGTCTCGCCCGAAAGCACGACTTCCTGTTCACCGACGATGCTGGCGACGACCAGATCGGGCACGCCAGGAGTGAGTGTAATTGTCGGTGTTGGTGGCGTCGGAGAGCGTGTCGGCGTAAACGTCGCTGGCGGCGGCGCTTGCGTTGTGGCGCTGATCGGTGTCGGCGGAATGGGTACGACGGGTACCAGCGCGCAGTTGCCATACACCAGCACGAATGCGGCGCTCACCCATCCGAATGAGCTGCCGAAATTTCCAAAGCGTACCTGCCACCATTGGTTGTTCGCCAACCGTCCAGAAATCGGCAGCACCGCGCCAGCGTTCAAGACCGCCAGCACAGGGTAGATCAGATCGGGACCTGAACGCAGATTCAAGTTGACTGTCGTCACAATGCGGCATGTTGGGTCGTTCGGTGTGATAACCGGGACGTTGGTTTGTGGCTGCGGGATTGGCGTTGAAGTCACCTGCGCCGATGTTGCCCGCACTGTCAACAGCACCACCGCCTCGTCACTGGGAATCGACGCACGATATGCCACGACCGAAACTTCAATATCCCCAACAGTACGCGGGGTAAAATCTAAAACTGCGTCAAAGACCTGTTCGCCCGCTGCCGCCTCTGACGGGACAGTTTTGACAATCTGTCCATCGACGAATAATTGCGCGCGTGTGACACCAACCGTGTCTGTCGCCGTAATACTGACTAATACGCGCGTATCGACAACGATTTCATCACCTTCCAACGGGGCAATAATCTGCACCGATGGCTTGCTGCTGTCTTGAGCGTCACCATCGTTCCCATCATCGGGACTGGAGGTTAAATTACACGCGCTAAGCGCAAACACCAGCACGGTCAATAACAGCAGCACTCGTTTGTGCATCATGGTCAACCGTCACGCAATCGGTTCTTTGAAAACAACGAAGCGCGCCATATCATCGCCTTTAGCAATGCACGTCGTCATATCAACTTTGAATTCGCGTCCGCCGCTCACCCAGCGTAACCCTTCTTGCAGCAATCCCTGACCCATATAGCACACGGCGCGGTCGGTCTTGCGACCCCAACACAGCGCACAGCGCTCCATCGTGTAGATGATCTTATCGCCACCTTCTTCATACACGTTGGAAATTTGGTCGGAGAATTGCGAGAAGATGTTCGCCATTGCCGGAACGCCGACCTTGAGCTTAGCGTTGAGCGGCAGCACCTTGAACGCCAGATCGCTGACACCCGCCAACGCACCAAACGAGCGCAAACCACCGGCGAAGATCGCGCGCCCGGCACGCAGCGCCAAGCCACGACCACCGCGCGGTCCATACATTTCTTCCAGCGCGATATTCAACGCCGTAATATGTGTAAAATCCGCCTGTTTTTCGAGATTATCCGGCGGATAATTGTTGATGTATTCGGAAAGCTGCGCCAGATTAAGAATGGCGTTCAAACCATTCTGCCCCATGATTTCTTCCATCGCCTCGATGATGAGACGGGCAAATTTGTTCGGGTAATGATACCCGCTCTTTTCAAGTGGCATCGTGCCGGTTTCCTCCCGTTGTGCGTTCTTAATGCCCTCACATCGTGAGGCGTTGACATCGACGTTAATGACGCTTTACTCAGTATACGCGGTTCGACCCAAAATTCCCAAAAAAGTTGGAGCGAGCCAATTGATCCTTAATTTAGCTGCAAAGTCACATTGCAAAGCGTATAGGTTATCCTACAAATACAACCAATGGTTCGTCGCGCCGCATCGTCGCTGTGCCAACCAAACGACCTTGCATACTGAAAGGTCCCGTCCACACCAGTTCGATATCTGCGATTTTGCCGCGCCAGTCGTCACGGCTGGAGTCTTCAAAGAATACCAGTTTATTCTGCGGCGTGCGTCCGCGCCACTTCCCTTTGACATTTTCTTCGACCAATACCGGAGTGGTACGTCCGAGCCACGCCGCGTTGATTTCACCCAGCGTACGCGCGATCAATTCTTCGATGGAATCGGAGCGGCGCTTTTTCTCGTCTTCTGGCACATCGTCAATCATGCGGCGTTCGCTCACCGTGTTTGGGCGCGGGCTGTAACGAGCGATATGAATTTTATCCAGCTTCAACTCATCAAGGAAATCGTAGGTATTTTGGAACTGCTGCTCGGTTTCGCCGCAAAAGCCGACGATGATATCGGTGTGAATCGCGACATCAGGAATGCGCGCTCGTATCCGTGCGATCAAACGCCGATATTGATCGACCGTATAGCCGCGTTTCATGGTTTCCAACACATCGTCATCGCCTGCCTGAAGCGCGACTTCGATGTGCGGCATCACGCGCGGCAGCGCCGCGACGGTATCGAGCAGTTTATCGGTCATCCAATTGGGATGACTGGTTAAAAAGCGAATGCGTTCCAACCCATACGCTTCGGCGGTATCATGCACAACGCCGAGTAAATCCGCCAGATCGGGTCCGCCGTCGATGTCTTTGCCGTAGCGATCGACGATTTGACCAAGCAGTGTGATTTCTTTCACGCCTTGCTGCGCCAGACTGCGGACATGCGCTGCGATCTCGCCAACGCTGCGGCTGCGTTCAATGCCGCGACGGTTCGGGATAATACAAAACGAACACGCATGAGAACAGCCATAGACGACAGGCACATGCGCGCTGATGACATTGCCCAATTCATGCGCCGGCAAAATCAACTCACCATCCTGAATGAGATCGCGTTGTTCGCGGTCGCGGTCGTCGAGTTCGCGCAGCTCAACTTCAGTCATCCGTTCACGCAGAAAATTGACCATCGGCGCGGGTTCAGAAGGCGGCAAGAATACATCGACATACGGTAGTTTCTTGCGCAGTGCCAGCGGATCGCGCACGCCGACCATGCAGCCCATGACGCCGATCACCAATTCCGGTTTATCGTGTCGTTTGATTTCTGCCAGCAAGCCGAGCCGCCCCATCGCCCGATCTTCAGCACTTTGGCGCACAACACAGGTATTGACGACGTGAATATCGGCAGTATCCGGGTCTTGCGTGGCGCGATGCCCCATCCGCTCCAATTCCGAAGCAAGAAGCTGCGAATCGGCGGTATTCATTTGACATCCAAACGTCCAGATGTAGTAATGCCCCATGATCAAACCAACTTATATCGTATCAATCGTGCATGTATTGTAAGGCTTGCGGAGTGTCCACGTCAATTGCACGGGGTTGGGCGCAGGTAAACGCCGCTGAAAGTGCCGTTCGTGCCGCACACAATGCGAAACGCCAGCGTGTTTTGTTCCCATGTAATCACATCGGTGACATCAATGGCAAGTGGCTTGCTCAGATATTGGGCAAGGCGAGCATTGTTGAAGTAGATCACCGCGCCGAGCGGGGCGCTCTCAATATGGAGGGTGTAATTGACGCACACATCGTTGATATCGAGCGCGAAAATCTTTTGCAGCCACGCGACCCAACTATCGTCGAAACGCTTTTCCGGCGACCACCCGCGCAGCGACGGCACGACATGTCCATCGGCAAGTTCATACAGATCGGGATTGATCTCGAAATATTCGCACTGCCAGTCGGCGGTCAGGGAGATTGAGGGATAGGTGTTCATATACATGATTATAACGGGCGACGGGCTGTTTCTGTAGAGGCGATCTATTGCATCGCCTCTGCTCTATGTACTGCATCAGAATTGAATTTTATCCACAAATCCCAACGCCGATGCTTGTTCAGCGTCCAGCCATGTATCACGCGCCAGCATATCGCGCAACTCATCGGCACTGACCTTTGATTGAACGCTGCGGATAAAGTTCATCAAGAGTCATTAAAGACCAAAATGCGAAATACATCCTGTTGTTTGCGGTTTCTGACGGGTTCGCTACTATAAAGACCATTCATGTATCCTGTCGAGACTACTCATGCGCCCGACCATTTTGTTTTATAACCCCATCAGCACATCCCCCGGCAAGCAGCGACTTCCATTGTCATTATTGGCAATCGCCGCTGTCATCTCAGAAGATTACGATTTCGAGCTGATCGATGGCAATCTCATCGACGACCCCGCCCAAGCGATCATCGAGCGCGCCCGCGCCACCCATGCGACGCTGCTCGCCGTCACCGTCATGGCGGGTCCGCAGTTGAAGCAGGCAGTTCCAGTCTGCAAACGCGTTAAAGCCGAATTCCCCAATCTCACGATCTTATGGGGCGGGTATTTCCCGACGCAACACGCCGATGTTGTCCTCGATTCGGGCTATGTCGATTATGTCATTCAAGGGCAAGGCGAAGCGCCCTTCCGTCAGTTCGTCGATATGCTGCACAAAGGCGGCGCGCCATCGGATGTGCATTCGTTGGCGTACAAAAACGGCGATCAGTCCGTTCATACGAATCATCGTGCGCCGCTCGTCCCACTCGATAATTTACCAAAATATCCCTATGGCAAGGTCGATGTCGCCCGCTATGTCAACAAAAGTTATCTCGGCAGCCGCGTACTCTCGCATCACACCAGTTTTGGCTGTCCGTTCGCGTGTAATTTTTGCGCGGTCGTCGCCATGTCCAAGCAGCGCTGGCTGGCAGAAAGCGCCGCCCGCGTCGGTGATGTCGTCACGTATCTCCACAAAAGCTATGGCATCGACGGGTTAGAGTTCACCGATATGGATTTTTTCGTCAACGAAGCGCGCACCGCCGAAATTGCCGAGCGTATATCGCCGTTAGGGATCAACTGGTGGGGGTTAGGGCGCGTCGATACGCTGACCGGTTACAGCGATGCAACCTTCGCTAAGATGGTGAAAAGCGGCGTCAAAATGATCTTCATGGGTGCAGAAAGCGGGGACGACGAAACGCTGAAATTGATGAACAAAGGTGGCAAAAGCGGCACGGAACTTACGCTCGGCATCGTTGAACGGATGAAGCATTATAATATTGTGCCAGAACTCTCGTTCGTATTGGGTAATCCGCCCGACCCAGAAGCGGACATGAATAAAACCATCGAGTTCATCCGCAAAATTAAGGCGATCAACCCTGCGACCGAACTCATTTTGTACATCTACACGCCTGTGCCGCAGGAAGGCACGATTATGTACGAAGAAGTGAAACGGCTTGGGTTTCATTTCCCCGAAACACTCGACGGGTGGGTGAGCGACGAATGGAGTAAATTCGCTATGCGGCGTGACCCAGGGACGCCATGGTTCAAGGACAATGTGCGTCAGCGCGTCCGCGATTTTGAAACCGTCGTCAATGCATATTACCCGACTGTCACCGACATGCGTCTGCACGGCACTATGCGCCGATTGCTTAAGACACTCTCCGGCTGGCGTTATACGCTCAAATATTATGAACATCCGTATGAATTGAAAGCACTCCAACGCTTAATCCATTATCGGCGTCCCGAAACGACAGGCTTCTGAACATGTTGAAAGCAATTTTGCCGGGTTTGTATACGTTTACAGGCTTACTCGTCGGACGTGCCTACTTGATCGATGACCCCGACGGTATCACGCTCATCGATGCCAGTATTCCACCCAGCGGAAAAACAATCCTTGATCAAGTGCGCGCCAGCGGACGCAAACTGAGCGATATCAAGCGTATCTTGATTACACACGCCCACCCTGATCATATCGGTGGCTTGCCGTTGATCGCACGTGAGACAGGCGCACAAGTCATTGCCCATGAACAGGAAGCGCCGGTTATTCGCGGCGAACGCGAAATTCCGCGCGCCGATCCAAGTACACTCACGCCGCTTCAACGCTTGATGATCCCGCCGAAAACACTGCCAAAACCATCACCTGTGCATCGCACCGTCCAGGATGGCGACATCATCACAGAGTCGTTTGGCGGCTTAACCGTCATTCATACGCCTGGTCACGCGCCCGGTCATGTCTCGTATTGGCAGCCAGAACAAAAAGTGCTGTTTGTCGGTGATGTCATTATGCGGATTCCGCGCCAAATGCGGCTGCCCGTCGCCTCTTTCACCAGTGATATGCCAGAAAACAAACGCTCAATTCATAAACTTGCAGAGCTGGGCGCAGAAATCGCTTGTTTTGGTCATGGAGCGCCGATGACGGCGTTGACTGCTGTGAATATCCGCGAATTCGCATCACGCGTTTGAGCCTTGAGCATTGCGACGGTGATTCAAGCGCGCTATACTGACTTATGTATTGTTCTTTCTATCACAAAGTCACTTGTAAGGGGAAATACGATGGTGGAAAAGCGCTTCCGCCTTGTTCTCATGCTGACCATTATCGGCGCCGTTTTCACATCGGCGTGCGGTACGGTTGCCACGCCTGAATGGGCAGCCGATGTACAATTCACGCGCGTCGCCGCGGCGGATACCGCCGTATATCTCACGTCGATTGCGCCGACGGCAACTTTTACGTTGACGCCCGCCCCGACCGCGACGCCAATACCGCCCACCATCACCAATACGCCGACGGCGGCACCGACAGAAACCTCAGTCCCGACAGAAACACCGATGCCCGCCACCGCTGAATCGACCGAAGCGATAGTTGCCGCGCCGGATGCCGTCAGTGATAGTGCCGCCGCCATCGCCAGTGCTGACCCTGCTGCGGGTGCAGTCGCATTCGTCGTCCAACGTACCATGCCCGAAGGCGCGGTATGGGCGTGCAATACCTGCCACTCCATCACACCGAACGAACAGCGTGTTATCGGACCGGGTTTGTGGAACCTTGCAGTACGTGCCGAAACGCGCGTCGAAGGGCAATCTGCCATCGACTACATTTACACCAGCATTGTCGCGCCGAATGACTACATTGTGCCGCCGGATGCCAGTGGCGCGCCATATCCGCCGAACTTAATGCCCGCGCATTACGGCAATCCTCAAATTTTGGTTGAACAAGACCTGAATAACATGATCGCGTACCTGTTGACGCTGCAATAACATCCCCTTCAAGCTGCTGCATCGTCATATCTAAGCATGTGGGCGACCGACCCGGTCGCCCTTACGCTGGACAGCATCAATTTCACGTTTACCCGAAAAGCGCCGTAAAGCCCCTGTCTTTAGACATGGGGATATAAGGCGTAGGGCTTGCGTTAGATAGCGTGATGCTGTATAATGATTGCTATGGAAAACAACTGGCAGTTCAAGAGCAATC
>Ga0163154_10000736_pt1 | contig 50926 bp, 52 predicted proteins | sample OliLakLV19MP9P1_FD_148649 | JGI IMG/M metagenome (GOLD analysis project Ga0163154, IMG submission 148649) | Freshwater microbial mat bacterial communities from Lake Vanda, McMurdo Dry Valleys, Antarctica - Oligotrophic Lake LV.19.MP9.P1 | ecosystem: Environmental > Aquatic > Freshwater > Lake >...
ATCCCTGCCATATTCCCACCTTTCAGACTTCTGAAGTATATTCTACTTTAATCTTTGTCTAGTTTATTGGGTGCAGGTCATACATCACTTTGGCGAATCAGGGTTTGGTCACTTTCAATCCCTTGAACCCCTAAGCAAATTGGGCAAACATAGTCAGGTGGTGCGTAGTTGTACATGAGAAGATTATAGCTGATCAACCCAAAGACCGGCTCTCGCCGGTCTTTGTGATAGCTACTCTTCACCTGTTTATTGAGCAGGTTGTGAGCTAGGCATGGAAGATGGTTGTGATGATCCACCCATGTTTCCATTGACGTTCACATCTATGCTCTCTGGAATAATAATGTTGGTGTCGTTAGTATCCGCAGGAGCAGCCGAGCCCTGTGGCTGCATCATATTGTTTTGAACATTGGTTGGTGCTTCAGATCCAGACCCTTGATTCAAGTCATCTGTAGTTTCTGTGTTATTCACCTCACGCGTATCGGTTGCTGAACCCGTTAGGTAGGGAAGACCGAAGTACAAGGCTGCTAACACCCCTAAGATAAGCACTATTCCTAAGACAAGCACTGCATTTCCGCTGGAATCTGAACTCGGGTTATTTACGACCGTTGCCATATTTCCTCCTGATATCTGTTATGGACAGAAGTATCAATCAATCATATGTGAGCACCATGAGCAAGTGACGTGAGAAATGTAAGAAAAAGTGCTAACTAAGCCGGCGACTCCCCAGCAACATCTGGTGAATATTTTCTTTATACAGAATGGTCCAGCTGTAGCCAGAATTTTTCATGGCAGTAATCTGTCGCTCTTTTCGTTCGCCAGTAGTGTTGCGAACTTTATGCTTATCCTTGGGATGACGTCTCACGTTCTTAACGTCCTTTTGTGACTTTGACATCAGCGTAACTTCAACGAGACGTCCTTGTGGAAGAACTCCCTCCTGTGCTCGTCGTGGATTGATGACCAAAAAATCAATCACAGACTCACCGACTGGAACTTGGTGGACCAAAAAGCAACCCACAGCTAAACACCGAAGTGCAAATTCTCGTTCGGTTTTACACTCAATTTCTTGGGCCTCGGAATGACTTAAAAAAGCCAACTCTTGATCTGCCACGTTACTTTTTCTTGGTGGTATAGTGTGTTTCGATCATTGGCGAGTTGACGACGCTCAGATCAAAGTGCGTACCTTTAAAGTCACGAAGTCCTTTATCGTAGTTCACTTCCCAGGCGTCACCCTCAGGCACAGCAATTTTCCCGTACCCTTTCGCAATGTCGATGACGAAACGAGCAGTAGCCGCTACTCCGGAGAGACGAGGACGGAGCTCCTGCCAAATTCTGATTGCCTTTTTCAAGTCGACGGTAAAGTGCTTTGCCCAACAAACGTCATCATTCTGGAAAACGTAGTAAGGACGCACGCCTTCTTTGGCTAAGGTGGTAAATAACCAGTAGAGCGTATCAACGTCATCATTGACGCCTTTTAACAGAACCGATTGGGACATGATCGTGGCGCCAGACTGACGGCGAAAACGTTCTAAAACCTCACGCGCAATTGGAGTTAGCTCTGCAGGATGATTAATGTGGACCATTAAATATGGATTCTTCAATCTTCCCACTTGCTCGTACTGCCAATCTTTAATACCGATAGGGTTGTGAATAGGGAAGCGAGTACCAATACGAACGATATCGAGTTTACCCTCCTGTTGGCGACGGGATAACCGATCAATCACTTTGGTGAAGTACGGAGTAGGTGTGGTCAATGGGTCACCACCGGAGGTGATAATTTCGTTGATTTCAGGATGAGCATCTAAAAATTCTTCCACTTTATCCATGTCTTCATCACTGAGGTATGCTTTTTGTGCAAGAGCGGCGTTTTCGTTGATGTGTGAAGCGCCCATGTACCCTACTTCGCGTCCACGGGTGCAGAAACGACAGTAACTGGCGCAGAAGCGCGTGATTGTCCATAGCGCTCGGCCGTAGTACTCAACCTCACCATTGGGCTTGAGCTTCCCGTGATACTTGTAGACCAAACCCGGCGCTTCTTCATGGTGGTCTTCACCAAGTGGATCCATGCCGGCATCGCTGAAGTACTTTTTCTCTTGATCTGGGCGTGCCACGAACTGTAAACCAATAGGGCCGAACGGCCCACCAGTTTCTTTAATCAGGTCACGTAAATAGGTTGAGAAAATCTCAGGTAGTCCACCATGAGGCAAGCTGACAGTGTTACCACGTGGTAACAGTTCTTTTTGCTCCGTTACTTCAGTCTGCACTGTTGAATCAATCAAGGGAATTTTTTTCATAAACAGACTCAAATATACGGAGTTTTTTCAAAAAGAAAATCACGAGTTTTGTGTGTTTTTGTTCGGGTGCTGAGTTCAGGCCAGTGTAGAGGTGTATACTCTGGGCATGATTGAATACCAACTCGAAGCAACTGAACCTGTAACACAAGCACCAACGCTGACACCCGTTAATGAGTACCTTACCAACACCACTAGATTTAGTGAAGGCTGGCATCAGTACTCCAGAACGCTGCTCTCTCAACTGTCGAGGAATCAACTGCCTGATTCAGCACACTACGCTACGAAACTTCAAGCATTATCTATGGCAAAAAGAACAGCGGCTGATGTGACCCCACGAGAGCTTGCGCTGTATAACGCACTCCGTGAAACAGCAGTCATCATTCCCAAAGAGCCACAGGATGACGGATCTGAACCAAGAAAAATGAGTGACCAACGACTACTTATCGAAATATGTATACTCACCGGAAATGTCGATGCTGCACGAGTGCTGATTGAGTACTATCCAAACCTCGCGTGTACTATAGGAAGTTAATATGCCTGAACTCGTAACACCCCAAGCTCAATACAAAAACAGCTTCCTCGAGGCTCTGGTCGAGTACAAAGCCGAGGACCTGCCTAACTATCGCAGTCTAGACCCAGCAGCATTAGCCGCTGACTTCGAAAGTTTCCTCGAACAGATGAAAAAAGAGTCCACTGGTGAAGATCTGCCAGATGGGTTTGTGCCACACACAGTCTATTGGCTGGTCGAAGGTGATACATACCTGGGGAGAGTCGATATCCGTCACATTCTCAATGATTTTCTGCATAAGGAAGGCGGGCATATCGGGTACGACGTTCGGCCGTCGGAACGGAAAAAAGGCTACGGTCACTTGGCACTGAAACTAGGAAAAGAGAAAGCCAAAGAGCTGGGAATGAACGAGGTCCTGATCACTTGTGACATCACCAACATTGGTTCAAACAAGATTATCCGTGCCAGTGGCGGCAAGTTAGAGAACACAGTTGAGGTAGGGGCTGATAAACCTGCTAAAAATCGTTACTGGATAGATCTCAAGGCCAGCCAAGAAGTTTCTTAAGGGAAAAGTTACTTGTCTGACTCAGCTGTGCTGAGAGTCTGGACCACGTGCTGCAGCTCTGTGCGTTGCTTAGACATATCGAGTCCAAGCACTTCCAGTACGTGCAGTGCAATACTAATATCTTCAGGCTGGTTGAATGGCTGATTGCGAAGCGCTGCAGTCTTGAACCATCCGAGGTAAAAAGCCACTGCATCGAGCTGCTTGTCGTCAAGGTTTTGATGCCCATTCAGCATTACGTTTCGCAGCGACATTTCTAACCGAACTAATGATTCTCGATTAGCAAAAGAAGTGTTGACGTTGTCAGTATCCATCTCAGAAGAGGGTGGCATCATTACCGAGTACTCGGTAAACTCTGCCAGAAGTTTTTCATGAAGAAGGGCCTCTCGGTCCATACTATTTGATCCATTACTTCCATCACCTGAAACAGATTCGACTGTCATGAATGCTCCTCTTGTTTCACCATAGAATACTGCATTTTTCGTAGAATTCAAATCGCGCAAGTCTAGAATCTATGGTGGGCATTTTTGTTGTAGGATGAATTATGCGTAATTTGGTACTCATGAGCATTGTGGCTGCGATGGTTTCAGGAGCATATGTGTTCTGGACGTACCTAGGTGGATCTAGCCAGCCTATTTCTTTTCAAGGGGTAACGGATTCAAACACAATCCGCTATGTGGCACTGGGTGACTCCTACACCGTGGGCGAAGGAGTAGCTGCAAGAGATGCTTGGCCATCCCAGGTAGTAAAGATTACGGAAGCAAATGGTGTAAAAATGCAGCTCGTCTCAACCATTGCTCGTTCTGGATGGACCACCAATGACCTGATCGGGATCGGCTTTCCCATATTTGACTCTACCAGCGCCGATTTTGTGACAGTGATGATTGGCACAAACGACGCGGTTCAAGGTCTGTCTCCAGAACAATTTCAAACAAATATCAGAATTATCTTAGATAAAGTCGCGCAACTAGTTCCACCGGAAAAAACGGTGGTTGTCACAGTTCCAGATTTTGCGATTACACCAACTGGCGCCCAGAAAGCTACCACCGAAAATCCAGAGCAGCAAATTCGTAGCTTTAACAGCATTCTTCAAAATGAGTGTGCAGAGCGGGGAATAGCCGTGGTAGATCTTTACGATATCTCTCGAAACTTAGCGGCAGATCCACGTCTTCTTTCAAAAGATGGTTTTCATCCATCTGCAGCTGGACATGCCCAGTGGGCTGGTGCCATTGCTCCAGTAGTTCTTCAAGTGTTGGGAAAGTAAGTACTCTGTTGATCTTGCAGTTGATCTTGCAAACGACTATTCGTCAGCGTTGTTGTAACGCGAGCGGAATACTCGTCTCTAAGATCAGCCCCTCATTGTATTGAGAGGCTGACCACGTTGAGGAGGAAAAAACCGATGGGTCAGCATTTAGCTGACCCCCTGTGTGAAGGTGCTTGGCGCGCATATGCGCCAAGCGACTGCTTCGGCGGGACTGACTCGCCATTCGCTCTGCCAGTTGTCTGGCAGCGTGAACAGATAGCCTGTTCCCCAAGGGACATTTTCGCCTGTACGGAACTGAGGAGCCACCGGCATTTGCCAATAACCGCCTTGACCATTGAAGATTCTGGGCGTGCAGTCGCCTGCTACCCAGACCGCGTAAAAGACCTCAGCGCCCACATGAAAGTAGGCAGCTTCAGCGCCCTCACGGGCGGCGTTCGACGGCATAAAAACTAAACCATCGGGACGCTGCAAAACGGACGCAGATTGCTCAGGCGTGATGCCGAGCGTGGTCACTAACGTCGTCACGTCAGGGAGTGCAAGGGTGTTGTAACACCGATGTTCCTGGGCGTTGACGATAGTGGTGTATGTTTCGACTGCTACGCAGCCATTGTTCCCCATATATGGGTTAGCAATGAAAGTGTAGCTGTCCAGTTGATACGGGCCGATCTGCCCACTCGTCTGTGTGACTGCAACTTCCTGCCGAGGGACTGGTCGGATCGAGGTGATCTCGGTCCAGATTTGTCCTATGCCGACGAGAGCAGCCACAGAAACGATCAGAACGATGACCAGTAGAAACAGTTGATTCTGCTGGTTGTTGTTCGTGCGCGTGCTAGGCCGAGTTTGGGTGGTCATGGTATTTTCCTTTCTATTCCCATGGACTCGGTTCTCGGGACATGGCTGGATATCCAGAGAAGCGAGCCTAGGAATAGAAAAAACGTGGTGTTAAGGTGCGGTGGATTCGCGACTCTGCCGTAGTGGCAGTGAGCAAAGTCCATCACAATCCGTCAAGAAGACGGAATAGATCAAAACAGCTCATTTTAGCATATTATAGGCTATATTGGAATGTGTAGCAGATAAGCAGATTCTTACAAGAGGGAACGGGAAAGAAGCCGTGGGGGAGAAAAGTGAGTAGTACCGCTAGTTTCGGCTCAGTCATACTTTTCATAGAGTACAGAACATACTCCATGATCTGATCGGTCAACTTCATTAAATCTGGAAGTTGCACAATCAGGTCAGTACGACCCGTTGCCGCTTGTATGACATCATCGTAGCTAACCTTCTTCTCGAACATGGACCACTCTCCAACAGACCATTAAGGTGCAAGTGACGATCAATGAGCGCGAAAGCACTCAAAGCGCATCAAATACAAGTATATTATAGGCTAATTTACTCGAGAAATCAAGTGGCTGGAGACACGATTTTACTCGATGATGTAGAGGAAAACCCCATCTTCTTGCTTAGCTGGCGTCCAGCCTGAAAAAGGGAACTGATTCGAAATGACCTTGGTCCCAGGACGAAGCTCTTTGCGGAGTTTGTTTTGAAGGCGCTTCATGATGGTGGGATAGCCGTACACGACCACCAAGTCATAATCGTGAAGGTTGACGTCCCAAAAGTTTTCCCAGAGGATCTTGGCATTGGTAATGTGTTCGCGCGCCAACAATTGTTCGGCTTTACTCACCAGTGAAGGTGTCAGTTCTAGCCCAACCACCTTTGCCCCTGCCTTGGCGAACGCCGCGACAACTCGGCCATCACCTGAGCCTAAATCTACAACAGCGTCACCTTTTTTGACCGCTGAGAGCTTCAGCATTGTCTGAATGTCTTTTTGCGAAGTGGGTATATACACCGCCCCTTTGATCATCGGCAGAATGAAAAAAGGAAGATTCATCCATCGATAAATACAGGCGATGGCTAAGTAGCCAATAAATCCCGCCAACACTGCGAACAAGAAGGTAAATCCCACTGAGTAGAAGAAAAGCGCAAAAACACTCAAGATGACAAACGCCTGCAAAATAGAGAGCTGCAGTAACTTACTGTTTTCATGCTCAAGAAAAAATGCGGGCTTCATGGCGTTCCTTTAAGCTCTTTGAGAGCTAGCTGAATGGCACCATATACAGGCTCTTCTTGCATAACTCGTAGCGTAAGCTGTGGATACTTGGGAATAAGCGCCGCTTTGACCTTTTCAAACACAAATGGCAGCTTGGCGATACTACCCGAACAGACCATTTGGGTAGGTTCTGTTTTAAGCTCAAGACGGCGGATGACCGCCTCAGCCATCACAACCAAATCATTCGCCACTGACTCCAAAATTTCGGTAGCGATTCGATCACCTTGCTGGTGAGCTTCCATACAAGTTCGTGCCAGCTCTGCAACTTGGGCTTTATTCAAAATAGGGAAGTACACTTTAGACTTTAAGTCATCAAAGTCGTCGGCTTGAAAATGCTTCAGCACCATCTGTTCAAGGGAACTGGGAATCGTTCGACCATCAAAACTACTCACCGCTGCGCGCAGCACTTGTCTCCCAATCTCATAGCCAGATCCTTGATCCGCGAGTAGAAAATCCATGCCGCTAGTTCGGGCTGCACGCCCATCGGCGCGTTTGCCATAACACTGTGAACCAGTACCAGAAATCAGGGCAATAATGTTGTCTGTGGCTTGGCTCGCAGCAAGTACTAAGTGAATATCATTCACAATCGAGAGCGAACCAATTCGATATCCTTGCAACACATCACGAAAGACATCTTCAGCACGTTGTTTTTCTTCAGGAGTATCTAGACCAGCGATGCCAATCACCACTTTAGGAAAGTACAGTTCACCTGTCAGTTCCATAGTAAGCTGCCTGAACGTTTCCACCAAGTTCATACTGGCTAAACCCAAACTGGTTGCGGTCAAACTGGTGGGGCCGGTGGTAGCACGAGTTAACACATGACCAGCGGGATCTGAGCAAAGTCCGTCAGTTTTACTGCCTCCGCCATCAATGCCAATCAGATACTCAGTCATGTTGTCCTTGCTGTTTTACTCTCTCAATGTACATCAATATAGTTTCAACGTACACCGCATGACTCCATACTAAAGGCGTTGCCGAAAGTGGGCCACCTGTGTATGGGTTGAGTTGTTCTGCTAATACGCCAGACTTCGTCTGATACTTCACTACCCAGGCAAGGTACTCACGAACTTTGGCCAAGCCTTCTTCGGTCACCGTTGCTTTAGAAAGAATACGCTGCGCTTGCCAAAGGGTGGTGATGATCCACGGATTCGAAAGCTCGGTGGATTTGAAGTAGTTGTCATGCTGATAGCGAATCACACCACCCACTTCCGTTTGTGTATTCACCAACAACCTATCCACTGCTTTTTCGGTGGCCGCAAACATTGGATCGCTCTCATCCATCACGTCGTAGTACCACAAACCAAAGAGCGAACTCGCGTCAACTATTTCTTCCTGTCGAACCACCCCATTCTCTAAGTAGCTAACACGAACAAAGCTCTGCAGAGTTTCACTAAATAAGTACTTCTTCATTGCTTCTTTTACTTCTTGCGCAGCGTCACGATAAATTCTCATGTGATTCCGTTTGCCCAGAAGTTCAGAAAAACGAGCTGCGGCTTGCAGTGCGCCATACACGCTTGCGGCTGTATATGTTGATATACCAATCTTTTCTTCCCAGAGGTCATATGAGTGGAGTGGGAGGTGTGTTTCTTGATCGCGAAACGCCACCAAGAAATTAGCGATTTTTTCGATAAATGGCTTGTAGGCGGTCTCGATGTACTCAATATCTTTGGTGAACTCGTAGTGCTTCCAGAGTGCGTACAACACAGAGGCAGACTCATCTTCTTGAATCGGCAGCTGCAAAATTTTGTCTTTCAACCATTCTTTTTGTGAGGTGGTAGAGTGCCAAGTTGACCCAAGTGCTTCATCAGACCTAAACCGGTGGTGCAGATAGCCATCTGGATGAAGAATGTGCTGACAGAACGTAAAGAATGGAGTAGTAGCTTCATCGTAGCCAGCTCGGTCCATAATCATCGAGATAAAGGATGCGTCACGTGGCCACATATAGGCGTAGTCGTCTTTACCAAACTCCATAATTGTTGAGTCTAGTGAAGCCACAATTGCACCATGGTTGTCGGTGTGTGAACGCAAGATGAAGAGTGACGTATCAAAGAGTTTTTTCTGAGCGGCATCAAGGAACGAAAGGTCGCGTTCTTGTTTGTTGAGCCAAGCGTTCCAGTACTGCTCGGTAGAGTGAATCATGTTTTCGGGCTTTTTGAATAACACCAAGTCGTTCAGTGAAAACGCTTCATCGAGAGTTTGCCCAGCAGAAATCCAGTAGAACAGCTGCGCTTTGATTTTTGGTTCACACTTCAAACTAAACCGCACCACAGAGTCCACCGAACCGTGCTCAACCGCATTTTGAGACAAGATGCCATCTTCAGCATCTTTGTACGAACCTTCTTTCCCTTCGTAATCAAACATGCCGATCGTGTAGTCGTCTATCCCTTTACCTTCTTGAGTACGTCCATCAACCACAAAGACTCGGCAGCCTTTGTAGTGCACTACCGTCGCGTGAGTTGGATCGTAAAATCCAGTGTTTCGCGCTTTGACTTCGCTGATTCTGAACTCTTGGCCAAAGAAAATCTTCACTTCACGAGTAGTTTCAGCCTGGTTGTAGATATCTACCTGGCGAAGAAACACATTATGTTCGTTGTAGACCGCGTCTTCCATCACAAGGCTTAGCTGCAAACGATCGCTTTTACACACCAACTGACCAATCATCGTTTCTGGTTTGTAACCGATGGTAATGTCCCAACTTCCATCATCAACCCAAGAAAACTGGCCTTCAACCATAACCCCGATCCGATGTTTCTTGCCAATCACATGATTCTCTAAACCCACGTAGGGATAGTACATATCTCGCACAAAACCATGCTCATCAAGACATACGGTAAAGGATCCATTTCCTAACACTAATGAACGCGGCATAGTAAAAACCCTTTCTAGGGAGTGCTGCCTTTGGCAGTCATTTCACGTACTCGATCTTGAAAATCAATCATGACGGCGCTGTACCGGTTGTACGCCTCGAACGGCGAGTCATACGGACTGAAGTACTTATGCACATCACCGTCAGCTGACCACTTCACACACATGTAGTAAAAATGATCACTGGTCTGCATGCGTCGCCAATCCTGTAACAACGATTCATCATTGGTAGCCAGAACATCTTTTTCTAAGTCGTAAATCAATCGCAGCGCGTCGTTCTGTAGGGAGTTCCCTCTCCAAGCGGTGAGATCTCGATCGATGTCCGCCCAAGAAATTGGCACCGGCACGTCGTAGGCTGGAAGTTTTTCTAGAGCCGCGAGATTGGTTTGAAATGGTTGAAGCACCTGTGAGGGAGTAACGAAGTGATGATCAAACTGAACACTTCGTTCAACAAAGTGACGGAAAAAGTTGAAGATCCCAGTATCTTCCCATTGGTGTTCGCCAAATGTTTCAAAGTCCATGAATAGGTTGATGAACTCTTCGCTGCCATAATTATTGAGCCAGTGCACGTACTTTTCCGAAGTGAGCGGATGCTCTTCCCAAGCCTTATTGGAGAAACGGAACGCCACGTCATCAGAAAGCTGGGCGTGCTTGAGCATTATCGGTAACGGCTCTTGAGTGTATGACTTGAAAATTTGGGTACGCGGTCTTCCACCAAGATATCGATCAACAGCCTCGGTCAGCATGCCAGCGAAGCCAAGCTGTTGCACTTGAATGGCAATTTCGTTTGAATAGATCAGCTCGGTGTTTCGAAAGACCGTTGGCGTTACTCCAAAGAGCTCTTCGACCAACTGTGTATGTTGCGCCACTTGTCCAGCAAACTCAGTGGGGGAGTATAAACTGGCTAGTGAGTGGTAGTAGGTTTCGGAGAGAATCTCGACTTGCTTGGTTTCAACCAGTTTTTGAAGAAGATCAATAACTTCCGGTTGATACGCTTGGGCTTGTTCCAGAAAAACGCCCGAACAAGACAGCGCAAATGAAAAAAGCGGATGCTCCACTGCCAGATCAAGCAACAATCTCAGCATCGGGATGTAGGACTTGGTAGCGACTTTTCTAAAAATGAGTCCGTTGTCATCTTTAAGCTGCCCGTGTTCATGATCCACAAAGTAGTTGAGCTCCTGATTTAACTCAAAAACAGAAAATGGTCTGAGCCGATATGGCTGATGCAGCTGGAAGTACAGACAGAGTTTCGCCATATCTCTTAGTTCTTTTTATCAAGTAGTTTGGAGTAGATGTCCGAGACTTTTCCAGCGGCGTTGTTCCAGGTAGTTTGCTCGAGGTCTGTATTTTGTCCCGCGATGACTTGTTGTCGATAGTCCTGATTTTGAATGAGCTCTTTGATTTGGTTCGCCATTTTTGAAACGTCCCAGAAGTCCGACTGCAGCGCGTGTTGCAGCATTTCTTTAACACCAGAGTTTGTGGACACAATCACCGGGACTTGGCGCTGCGCTGCTTCTAAAGCCACTAGTCCGAATGGCTCAGAGAGTGATGGCATGACGAAGACGTCAGCACGACTAAGAAGCGCATCTCGTTGATGATCTCGCATGAATCCAGTAAACAGGACCGACGCGGAAAGCTGTTGATAGGCACTTTGGAAAAGCAGGGAGTGATACTGGTCACCATGACCTGCTACGACGAAAAGTGCGTCAGGAATGAGATTGACCACGGCTGAAGCCAACTGCAAGAAGTACTCTGCACCTTTTTGGGCTGTCAAACGACCCATGAAGACCACCATCGGTCTTTTGGTGGCAAACTGCAGCTGATCACTTGGCAAACGACTCGCTGGTGTAACCCCATTGTGAACGACGTCAATTTTCTTAGGATCAACGTTGTACTTTGTGACCAGTATTCGTTTGGTGAAGTTACTGACTGCAATGACTCGGTCTGCGCGTTGCATTCCCAAGTACTCAGTATGCGCAATGTAATGGCTACCACGGCCACTGGGGATACGATCCATTTCTGTAGAGTGTACGTGTGCGATGAACGGTTTGTTGACTTTTTCTTGAAGCTTCATGGCGGCGGGAAACGCCATCCAGTCATGCGCATGAATGATGTCGTACTTGCGCCGCAGATCCTTGCCCACTCCCAACACTTGATCTGCGTAGTAGTTCACGCGTTGTTCAATTTCTGATTGAGGTAGCGAGGAAAGTTCGAGGCTATCTTTGGTAGAGAAGACTGCTGGCCCAGGAAGACTTGGTGTATACGCTAAAAATGGTGGCATACCCAGCAAGACCGGATCGTCACTTGCTGTCTGGCAAGTAATCACATTCATGTGATCTACCACTGAAGAAAAGCGATAGGGAAGGGTGAAGTAAATATGTGCGTTGTTATCCGCCAAAGCGTGAGTGAGGCCCTCACAAGCCACCCCCAACCCACCACTATTGTGGGGAGGATATTCCCATCCGACCATGAAAACGCGATGTTGGGCGTCTCTCATCAACCTACTCAATCTTGATATTCACGTGTTCTATACATAATAGACAGTTCAAAAGCATAAAAAAAGTACTATTCTCTAGATCACAACTGTGTTTCTCAGAAGAGGGAACCTACTAAATATGGGCACTTTGAATGTGAAATGGCCCAATCCTGGTACGTCGAAGTGCGGAAACAGTAGCACCCACACCCAGCTCATGTCCGATATCTACAACCAAAGATCGTACATAGGTACCCGAGCCACAGTGGACATGACAATGAACCGCACATGAATGATTGATCTCGTCACGCTCAATGCCTACGACATCCAGTGAGTGAATTTTCACTCTACGACTCGGTAAATCTATAGACTGATGCTTTAATGCCATTTCATACAGCTTTCGACCGTGCTGTTTAACCGCAGAGTAGGCCGGGACTTGTTGCTCATACTCACCACGAAACTTCTGCACAGCATTGGTAATCTGCGCATCGGTGAGTGAGTGCACTTGATTCCACTCGGTACGCTGTGTCTCTTTGCCACCTAGATCATAGGTCTCTGTTTCAAAGCCTAATAGCGCCGTAAAGTCATACTCTTTATCAAGACCTATCAGCTGATCTTGTACTTTGGTCGCTTCACGACCAACTAAGACAAGCAGCAAGCCTGTAGCCAAGGGATCTAGCGTCCCAGCGTGACCAACTTTGTGGATACCAGTTTGCGTCCGTACAAAGTTCACCATGTAGTGACTAGATCGGCCATGAGGTTTATCAATCAATAAAATTTTTTGTTCTGCTAGCAGCCGCTGAATATCTGGAGATGTAAGAAGTTTGCTATCAGACATGAAAATCGGCTCGTTCAAGGACTAGGTTTGGCAGTGAGCACAGTAAAAAGTGCCACGACCACCAAGTTTTGCTTTTAACACTGGAGCTCCACAGTTAGGGCATGGTTCGTCTTTTCGGCTATATACCCGCATTCGATCTTGATACTTTCCCGCAAGACCATCCACGTGAACATACTCACCATGAGCGGTGGCACCACCAAGCTCGATCCCCAAGTGAATGACCGTGCGCATGCTTTCAAGTAAACGTTCCATCTCAGACGGTGTGACATTTGAGGTGGGGCGAAAAGGAGAAATTCGCGCTAAGTTGAGGGCGTCACAAGCATAAATATTGCCAACACCCGCCAGGATGGCGTTATCCATAATGAACTGTTTAATGGGAACTCCTCGGCGCTGTGCCTTTTGGAGTAAATACGGTGTGGTAATTGCAGGATCGATGACATCAGGCGCCAGCGCTACCAAGCTTTGGTCAGCTTCTGCATTGGTCATCAGCCGCACCCAGCCAAAAATGCGTTGGTCATTAAAGTACAGAACGGTTCCATCGGAAAAGGTTAAGGCAATTCTGGTATGACTACTTGGCAACTTTTGGACCCAATCCGCAGTGGGATGGCCACCACCAGTTCGAAACTCACCGTCTACATAAATCAACTGGCCAGACATTTTCAAGTGGACGAGAAGCGAGTGCTCATTTGCCAAGCGAATCAGGAGCACTTTTGAGCGTCGGTCAATGTGAATGACCGTTTGACCTACCGCCAGTGAAATCTTGCCGCTCCAGCTCTTTTCTTTAAACACGTCCACAGCCGCCACAGTTTTACCAACGATTACTTGACTAAGCTGGCGACGAACGGTCTCGACTTCTGGAAGTTCTGGCATACCAAGTAGTGTACTACAAGCCCCTTTAACCCCGCCTGGTCGAGAATTTGTTTGATCATGGAAAGATGCAAAAACGACTGTTATAATTCAGCCTTGATAAACGGGTCCGTAGCTCAGTCGGTTAGAGCGACAGCCTTTTAAGCTGTGCGTCCTGGGTTCGAGTCCCAGCGGACCCACGTTTTTTCTCTTCTTCCAATTATCCTATAATATATACTTTCGCCTTCATTCTTGATACAATCATGCGCTGCTTAACCTACCTCCCGAGGTCTTCCTCCTGATGCGCGTTAAATTGTTGCAGCTTAAAATTCTGTTCTAGGCTATGAAAGGGGAATTCCATGGCCACCAAGAGTGACAGTGAAATCGCAGTAGAATCAGCACAAGCAGACCTCGACCACGTTTTAGAGGTAGCAGAAAGTGTCCGAGATAACGACGGCTTGGAAAATAGGAACAAGCCACCGCGCTTTCGAGGCGCTTCGTGCGGCGGCAAGGACGCTGGACCCGAAAAAGTAAGAACAGACTGGTGGGCGTGGGGATTAAACCCTGCGCCCACCACTCAACAAAAATGACTTGTCCCTTGTTATCACTTTTTGCTTCTGTTGCCTGATCAACGAAATAGACTATACTTGAGCTATGTTAAATACGCGTAAGCTCGTTTATATTCTGCCTGAAGTTTGCTACGTCGCAGAATTACTCCCAACCAAAAAACCTCATACCTTCTCGATTCAATCGTTTCGTCAGATCAATGCTCCGTTCATGGAAGATGAAGAGCTGATCATTGAAAATGTACAGAAGTTATTCAAGAAATTAGAACCTGATACCTACACCATAGTTCTTCCCGATTTTCTTTTTACTAACACCATCATCGACGTCAATGAAACGAGCGAAGCAGGCGTTCGAGACTTCCTTCTTGGGAAACTGTTACCAGGTCTTGGTTTATCTAAAGAATCCCATCAACTTGAAACGTTCATCCTTACTCAACACAAAGGAAAAACAAAGGTTCAGCTTTCTGGACTAGAAAAAAGTGTTTTAGGTCCAGTTTTCCCTACAGCAGAGGAGCGTGGCATCACTATTGATGCGATCTGTCCGCTGAGCTGGACACTGAAAAGTTTGATTTCTCTCGAGCCATCACTGAGTGCTGTAGAGATGGGCAAACATCTCTATATTGCTCAGCACTACATTGGGGTTGAACAGTCAACCTTTTTCCCAACAGATGAAATTACCAATGTCGTTGAGACCGTTCGCACCCTTCGCGGAGCAGAACCAAATTTACAAACTCTCTATCTTCTGACCAGCCCAGAGACAGCAGAGGAAGTCAAAACACAGCTCAAACAACGCATCCCACTACAGCAGCTCGCTGAAGATGAAGTGAGTCTGGATGGTTTACCAGCACATATTAAAACAGCGATTGAAGCGGCAGCGAAAACCCTAGATATCTCCGACTTTCCAGTACCTCGTTTCAAACTCGAGGCCTACACTTCACAAGCAAAAGCTCCGGAACCAGAAACTGTTGTCGAAGAAGAGGAAGAGCTTCCACCTCCAGGTCCAGCGGCGGCTATGTCACAACCTAGTATCGAGATTTTTGAAGAAAGCCTGGGCGACGAGGATGAGGACGCACTCCCTGTTCCAGCGCCAATGTTACCGGTTGCTGCCACACCGCTCACCATCACCACCACCACTGTCAAAATGCAGGAAATTGATCCTGATGATCTGGAAGCTGTTGGGGATATTGCCGACACAACCAATGATGAAGATCTGTTTGAAGTCAAAAATACCCGAGTTGAGATGAATGGTGAACCTTTGGCAGAGTTGACTCAAGTCATCGAACCGGACAAGGAATCAGCAGAAGAAGAGTCAAACTTCACCAACCCTCCAACTCAGTTCGTCGATTTTGGCACCACTTCTGGAAAATCAGTGGTTGAAGACTCAGAACTCGACGATGAACCTATGACCATGGCCGCCAAAGCCGACAAAGACACTGACTGGCTAGATGAGGCAGTAGAAGATGTGGTTAGTGGAGAAGAGCTGCCTGAAGAAAAAATCATGTCTACAGTTCGATCCACCCAACCACTTCGTGAACGCCCCGTAATAAAGAACAAAAACTCTACAGGATCCATGATGAAAATGATTGGCATATCTATTGCTGCACTGGTGATCACGGTCATGGTGGGAGTTGGAGCAGGATTTGCTCTCCTCAAGAACTCTGAAGACGGCTCCGCCATTTCTCAGGGAGTCACCCCAACGCCAAAAGCTTCCCCAATCACCGTTAAGCCGTCTCCAACTCCAGTGGCATCTGGATCGGCCACTGCCTCAGGATCTGCGACCGCTTCGTTAGCTAAGGATAAGGTGCGAGTACTTGTTGTCAACGCCACCGGGGTAGCAGGCAAAGCTGGCAAGTTCAAAACAGCCATGACCGCCACCGGCTACAAGACAGTTGATACTGGGAACGCCCGAGGCACCTATCAAAAAGGGAACTTCTTGTTGATGGAGTCACAAGATTCGTCATTCTTAACCCAACTAGAAAAAGACACTGCACTGACTATCTCGTTTGGCACCGAGAAGAAGGCTACGGAAGACACCGCAGCCAAGTATGATGTCGTGCTGGTGATTAATGAGTAACAACCTAAGAATAGTTAATTGACAACATAGTACATTGTCGATTGAAAATAGGCTCTTGTTCAAATGGTTATTGTTCGTATAATTGCGCCATACCTAAAAAGTTGTTAGTTCTTAAGTGAGTACTTATGGCTGCTGTCGGACCACACATTTCCATTTCGGCTGAACGAATTTTTTCTGTTGGCCCTTTACACGTCACCAACTCTATTATTACGAGCCTGGTAGTCAGTGGACTTTTAATCCTCTTTGCAGTTTGGGTTCGGATGTCTCTTCGTAAAACGAACAGACCTACTGGCATTCAAAACTTCGCAGAGTGGATGGTTGAAAGTCTGACTGGTTTGGTTCACTCAGTAACCAACAACAAAGCTCGCACCGAACTTTTCTTCCCAACCATTGCGACCTTCTTCCTAGTCATTATCAGTAACAACTGGTTTGGACTTCTTCCTGGCGTGGGCACCATCATGGTGAGCGGGGAGGGAGAAAAGGCAGAAGAAATCGTCTTTGCTCCATCTAACATTGTCATCAAAAATCCTGTTCCAGTCGTTTACGCTTCTGAGCTAGAAGTAGACAACGCCCAAGTTGCCCCTGAAACAGAAAATGCGCTCGAACAAGGCGTTGTGAACGACATCGAAGCCGCGGCAACCGCTCATCTCGATACAGATACCACTGAGCATTCAGAACTCGTTCCATTATTCCGAGCCGGCACAGCTGACCTTAACATGACAATCGCTCTTGGCATTTTATCTGTGGGACTTACACAGTATTACGGCTTTACCTATCTCAGCTTTGGCTACTTCAAAAAGTACATCAACTTCTCAAGTCCAATCGACTTCATGGTTGGTGTGTTGGAGATCGTTCTTGAATTCGCCAAGATTATTTCGTTCGCATTTCGTCTTTTCGGTAATATCTTCGCTGGAGAAGTGTTGCTGGCGGTTATCGGCTTCTTGGTTGCCGTTATCGCCCCAATGCCATTCTACGGCTTAGAGTTGTTTGTTGGCTTTATTCAAGCATTAGTGTTCTCAATGTTATCAGTCGTTCTCTTTAATATGGCTACTATTAGCCATGATGAACACTAAGTATTAATTTAGGAGGAAATATGGGCACAGAATTCGCTGTCGCACTCGTAATGGGAATCGGTACCATCGCCCCAGGTTTGGCTATTGGTATGATGGTTTCTAAAGGTCTTGAAGCTATTGGTCGAAATCCAGAAGCTGCAAGCAAAATTCAGACAAACATGATCTTAGGTGTGGCTTTCGCTGAAGCAATTGCAATTTACGCTTTAGTGGTCGCTTTGATCCTGAAGTTCGTATAAGAAAGGTCACTATGGACATTGAGCTTCCACAAATTTTGTTCCAGATTATCAACTTCGGTGTGGTCGTTGGTGCGCTGAGCGTTTTACTGTTTAAACCAGTCAAAAAAATGCTCGAAGAACGCAGCCTTAAGATTGAAGAAGCCCAACAAGCGGCTGAATCAGCCTTATTAGAGAAAAAGAATCTCGACGAAACACGTAAGAAGTTGCTCGCAGAGGCTGAAAAAGAAGCCCAAAACATCGTCGATGAAGCCAAGAATGACGCAAAACGCATTCAAAAAGACCTCATCGCTGAAGCCAAAACTGCAGCAATCGCTGAAGTTGAAAAAGAAAAGAAACAACTCGCCGATGAATACAAGGCAACTGTCAAAGAATTACGTCAGTCCTTCGTCGCCGAACTCGCTGCCATGACTGAAAAAGTCCTTGGTGAAGCAGTCGACGAAAAAGTGATTGCCAAGAAACTCGACAAAGACATCGACGACGTTATTGCCAAGATCTAGAACATCTATGTCAAAAGTTACTATTACCACTGCGGTGAAACTGAACGCTGTTCAGCTGAAGAAGCTGACCACTGCAATCGAAAAAAAATATGGAACATCTGACAACGTCGAAAACGTTGTTGATCCAAGTATTTTAGGAGGAGTGATCGTGACTGTTGGTTCTCATCAGTACGACAACTCTTACCGCAATCGCATTGCAGAACTCAAGCAACAAGTGACCACCGCCCTTTCTGAGTAAGACCATAATGAAAAAAAACGCATCAACTCTCAATCCAGCATCAGACTCACAAACCATGTCTGAAATTCTGAAAAACACTTCTGTCTCCGTTCGCGAAACTGAAGTAGGTTACGTCACCTCTTTTGGTGACGGTGTTATCCAAGCTGACGGCTTAGACAACATCAGAATGGGAGAGTTAGTTGATTTAGGTAAAGGTGAGCTTGGTTTGGCTCTCAACCTTAAACCTGATCAAGTGGGTATCGTTGCTTTGGGTAACGCTTCTCACTTAAAACCAGGCAGCGTTGTTCGAAGCACCGGTCGCATTTTGTCGATCAATGTTTCTGATGACATCGTCGGTCGCGTCGTCGACCCAACCGGTGTTGCCTTGGATGGTGGAGCTGCAGTTCCAAAAGGCAAAATGATGCTGTTGGAGCGCATTGCTCCAGGCGTCATGACTCGCCAATCCGTTTCTGTTCCTCTTCAAACAGGTATCAAGGCGATCGACGCCATGATTCCAATCGGTCGAGGTCAACGTGAACTGATTATTGGTGATCGTGGAACAGGAAAGTCCGCAATCGCTATTGGCACCATTTTGAACCAAGCTGATCAGAACATGGTCTGTGTGTATGTCAGTATTGGTCAAAAACAATCTACCTTAGCTCAAACCAAACAAATCTTGGAAGAACGTGGCGCGATGAAGTACACCACTATCGTCAACGCCAGTGCTTCCGCCCCAGCCTCTTTGCAGTTCCTTGCCCCATACGCAGGAGTTGCAATCGCTGAGTACTTCATGGACCAGGGCAAAGATGTGCTCGTTGTCTACGATGACTTGACCAAACACGCTCAAGCCTACCGTGAAATTTCACTGCTGCTTCGCCGACCTTCAGGTCGTGAAGCGTACCCAGGTGACGTTTTCTATCTGCACTCACGTTTATTAGAGCGCGCCGCTCGTTTGAACAAAAACTACGGTGGTGGTTCGATTACTGCTTTGCCAGTCATTGAAACACAAGGAAACGACGTATCAGCATTCGTGCCAACCAACGTCATTTCTATCACTGATGGACAGATTTATCTCGAGACCGACTTGTTCAACGCCGGTATGAAACCAGCTATTAACGTTGGTTTGTCAGTGTCTCGTGTCGGTTCTGCTGCTCAAATCAAAGCCATGAAACAAGTGGCCGGTACGATGAAACTTGATCTTGCTCAGTTCCGAGAACTCCAGGCATTTGCTCAATTTAGTTCTGATCTTGATGACAAAACCAAAGCACAACTGGACCGAGGAATGCGTGTCAACGCCGTTCTCAAACAAGGTTGGGACGTTCCACTGAAAGTGGAAGAGCAAGTTGTGGTTATTTACGCAGCCGTAAATGGATACCTCGACCCAGTTCAAGAAAAATTCTTAGGTGTTTGGGAAAAAGAGTATCTCGAATACATTCACGATCAAACCCCAGAGATCTTAACCAGCATTCGCACTGAGCAAAAGATCATTGATGAGACCATCGAAAAACTTAAAACAGCTATTGATGGATTTAATCGTCGACATTCTGAGTGGATGTTGGAGGCGTAATGGCCAACACGCGGCAACTTAAACGACGGATTAACACTGCAGCGAATATTTCCAAGATCACTAAGGCCATGGAGATGGTCTCTGCAAGTAAAATGCGTCGTGCGCAACAGCAAGCACTAGCAGCTCGTCCTTATACACGAGCTATTCAACGTTCTCTAAAAAAAGTCGCTCAGTTTACTGATTCCTCACTGCATCCATTATTGATGAGCCATGAAGTCGGCAAAGATGTGCTCGTGATCTTTTCCACGGATCGTGGTTTGTGTGGAGGACTGAACACCAATCTTTTCAAGGCTGCAATTCACTGGGCACAAGATAAACAAAACTTTGAAGTGATCGTGATCGGTAAAAAAGCTGTTACGTTCGCCAAAAAAATGGGTTTCCAAATTGCCGCCCAGTTTACTGAGATGGCCGAGGTTGCATCAGTGAACGACATTTTAGCCCTAGCCAAGATCACCACAGATGGATTTTTGAGTGAAGGCTATAAATCTGTTTGGTTAGTTCACATGGACTTTATTAATACATTGACTCAACAAGTAAAACTGACCCCACTGTTACCACTCTCTGCTGAGCTTCATGATATTGAACACGGTGCGGTGAATCCAGAGATTCACACCGAGTACACTTTCGAGCCAAACCCACAAGAGATTTTGGGAGAGTTACTGCCATACTATTTAGAGAGTAGTTTGTATCAGACATTACTCGAGGCACGTGCCAGTGAGCACAGTGCGCGTATGGTCGCAATGAAGAACGCCAGTGACAACGCCAAATCATTGGTCAACGAGTTGAAACTCCAGTTCAACAAGTCTCGCCAAGCCAGTATTACCAACGAACTGCTCGATATTACAACAGCAACAATGACAGTATCACAGTAAAAGGAAGATATGCCAAAACAAAACATCGGTTCCATTATTCAGATTGTCGGCCCAGTGGCAGACATCGTTTTTAAAGAGGAAGTTCCAGCGATTTACAACGCACTTCACTTAAAACGTGAAGACGGAACTCTGTTAGTGTTCGAAGTTGAACAACAACTTCCAGACGGCGTCGTTCGCGCAATTGCTCTTGGTTCCACGGATGGTTTAAGTCGTGGTTTAGAAGTCGTCGATACTGGCGCTGCTATCAGTGTTCCTATTGGTGAAGAAACGCTCGGTCGTGTCTTCAACGTCGTTGGCGAGATCATCGACGAAGGTGAACCAATCGGCGTCACCAAAACTGCTCCAATTCACAAACCAACTCCTCCACTCAAAGACGTCGCAACCAAAGCCGAGATGCTCGAAACTGGTATCAAAGTCGTCGACTTGATTGCTCCATTCATGAAGGGTGGAAAAGTCGGTGCGTTCGGTGGTGCTGGTGTCGGTAAAACAGTCATCATTCAAGAACTTATTCGTAACATCGCAGAAGAGCACGATGGTCACTCAGTGTTCGCCGGTGTCGGTGAACGCACCCGTGAAGGAAACGACCTCTATCACGAGATGAAAGATTCTGGAGTTATGCCAAGTACAGTTATGTGCTTTGGCCAGATGAATGAACCTCCAGGTAACCGTCTGCGTGTCGCATTAACCGCTTTAACCATGGCCGAGTACTTCCGTGACGAAAAACACGAAGACGTTCTGCTGTTCATCGACAACATCTTCCGTTTCTCACAAGCCGGATCTGAAGTTTCAGCACTGCTGGGACGAATCCCATCTGCGGTGGGTTACCAACCAACGTTGGCCAGTGAAATGGCTGCCCTCCAAGAGCGCATCACATCTACCAAAAATGGCTCGATCACCTCTATCCAAGCCGTCTTCGTGCCTGCTGACGACTACACAGACCCAGCTCCAGCTACCACCTTTGCTCACCTCGATGCAACGATTTCACTAGAACGTCGTTTGTCAGAGCAGGGTATTTACCCAGCTGTGGACCCACTTGTTTCTGGCTCAAAGATTCTTCAGCCAGATATCGTTGGTGAAGAGCACTATGCTGTCGCTCGTGGAGTCCAGCAAGTGTTACAGCGCTATAAAGAACTGCAAGACATCATCGCCATTCTTGGTATTGATGAGCTCAGTGATGAAGACAAGATGGTCGTGGCTCGTGCCCGCCGTATTCAGAAATTCTTATCACAACCATTCTTCGTAGCCGAGCAGTTCACCAGTATCAAAGGTGCCTACGTTCCAATTGCCGAAACCATCCGTGGCTTCAAAGAAATCTTGGACGGCAAGCACGACAGTCTGCCAGAACAAGCGTTCTACTTAGTGGGAACAATTGATGACGCAGTTGCGAAGGCAAAAACGTTGTAGAGTTAGGCTCGCGAACATGGATAAACCACTTCTGCACATCACCATCATCAGCCAAGAGAAGCAACTGGAAACAGTTGATGCTGAGCAGATCAGCGCGCCAACTTCTGAGGGTGAGATCACGGTGCTTCCGGGTCACATCCCACTTTTTGCTCGATTAGTGACCGGTGAACTCACCTATAAAAAAGGTGATCAGGAATCAGAGTACGTCGTTTCCAAGGGTTTCATTGATGTCAGCGTCGATAATCAAGTAACCGTCTTAGTCGACGCCGCCGTTGAAGCTCGGGAAATTAGTCTCGAAAAGGCTGAAGCAGCCGTCAAAGCTGCTCACGAGACCATGGCTCAAACCGAAGACCGCCATGAACTGATGATGGCCGAAGCATCGCTGAGGTTAGCGCTACTTGAGATTAAAGTGGCTCAAAAGACGAGACACACCTCGAGGATGTAGCTTCTCCTACACTTCCAATACGCTTTGACACCCCACCAGAAGTTGTTACACTCCCAACTCATATGTCGAAAGAACAGCAGAAAGTCGCACTCTATAGCAATGTCCATCGAGGTCATGTTCCCCCTTACGAAATTTGGAACGGCGAGAAAGATAAACATCAAGAAGTTCCGGCACGCGCTGAGAATATTTTAGAAGCGCTACGAGCAAGCAAGATTTTTGAACTCCAAGAACTCAACGAACAAGTTGCCCAAGGTCTTCTCGAAGAAGTCCACGATCCAGCCTACCTTGCCTTTTTAGCGGCTGCTTCTGAAAGTCTACAACCACAAGAATATCGTTACCCATCAGTGTTTGCACTCCGGGACAGTGAGTCAGTTCCAACCAACCAGTTACCGCTTCAAGACTACCACTCTTTTGACATGTACACCCCAGTCTCAGGAACTACTTATGATGCCGCGGTATCATCAGCCTCACTAGCGTGGAAAATAGCGGAAGGACTGGTGGACAAGAAGTTTCCAGTTGGATACGCACTCTGTCGTCCTCCTGGCCATCATGCTGAGAAGTCACAAATGGGTGGATACTGTTACATCAATAACGCGGCAGTAGCTGCTCAGTATCTTTCCGAGCATGGCAAAGTAGCAACGTTGTATGTCGACTTTCACCATGGAAATGGCACCCAACATATCTTTTATGACAGACCAGACGTCATGACCGTTTCACTCCATGCAGATCCTCAATGGAAGTTCCCACATATGTCTGGCTTCGAGGATGAACAGGGAAAAGGCGAAGGGCTTGGTTTGAATAGAAACTACGCTCTCCAGCAGGGGACAAGCGATGAAGTGTTTCAGAGCGCACTAGAGCGTGCCTGTGAACGTATTAGTACGTTTGATCCGCAGTATTTAGTAGTAAGTTTTGGAGCAGACACATTCGTGGGAGATCCCATCGGTGGTTTTGCCCTGACTTCAGAGTACTTTACGCGGATGGGAAGAACGATTGATGGATTATCGGTTCCAACGGCAATTGTCCAAGAGGGTGGATACAACACCGCGGAACTCGGTACAAATGTGGTGAATTTCTTGGCTGGATTTAAGTAAACATTGAGTTCAACCAGGCTAGAGAGTCAACAGTTGAAAAAGACCACATGAGGCTGTAGCATACTAGCTCAAGCCCACAGTCTGGCTTTTTTTATTAGAAGAATAGGATTTATATGTCAAGCAAAACTGCGCCAAAGATTCAGTTAACCCAAGAAGGGTATGACGACATCGTTTGCGATTTAAAGGAACTCGAGGACGTCAAACTCCCAGAGGTCATCCAACGCGTCGAGCTCGCTCGCAGCTATGGTGACTTGAGTGAAAATGCCGAGTACCACAGTGCCAAAGAAGACCAGGAACTCACCGAAACCCGCATCATGGAGCTTCAACAAGTTCTCCAAAATGCAGTCATCGTCAAGTCATCATCGAAGACATCGAACATTGGTATCGGCTGCACCGTCACGGTCAGCGTCAAACGCGGCAAGACCGTCAAGAAACAAGTCTTCATCATCGTTGGTGAGTTTGAAGCTGATCCAAACATTGGTAAAATCTCAAGCGCCTCTCCAATAGGCGTTGCTTTACTTGGCAAGAAAAAGGGTGACGTAGTCAACGTAGAGACCCCAGCCGGTGAAGTCGAGTACACCGTCGTTGAAGTGAAGTAAATTCGACGTAGTTTCTGCTGTGGCGCGTTCCAGCAAGTTCGTCGAAGCTATCTAGATCAACCATCATTACAATCTTCCGCTTAACAATTATCTGATGTGTTTTTTATGTGTATTGATTCTCACGATTTTTGTGTAACAATTCCAAAGTTGTAGCTTTAATCCCAGATGGTATTATCTGGAGTTTAAAATACGAACTTAAACACCTCCCGGAGGGCCATTATGACTGCAAGTGCTGAAAGATCAGGACCCGAAGATGAGCTCTATCGAAAAAATCATCATTGATCAAGAAGCTCCAGATGTGAACATTGAGGAAGAGCCTGACGTGAGTTCAATTGGACCTACATGGCCTCCGCGTGGAACTTCTCAGGACAGAATTAAGGGCTTTGATATTCGTCAAATTGTCACTGATATCACTCAGATCGCCGATTACAAAGCACTCTACGCACATGCTCAGGCTGGATCACTCGGCGAGTACGTTCACGAGACATTTCCTAAAGAAAATCGAACTACACCTGAGTACAGTCGCTTTAGCTTCCGTTTCTTAGCGAGGACCAACTTAGTTCCAGAAATTGTGACTCAAATGCGCGACGCAGTAGAAGTAGTCATTCCACTTCATGGATCGGGCGAGTTCGAAGAGATGAGCATGGTCTACATCGGCTTCAATGATAAAACCCGTCAGTCATCGGACGAAGACCTTCAAGTATCTCAGGCCAACGTCACAAGAGCGCTAGAACGTACTCCAAAAAGCTATCAGGCAATTGTGGAAAACGTTGTGAATCAAGGCTACACACTTGAGACCCCAAGCCTGGACGCGCGCAAAAACGACGGAGATCTACGAGCACAAATTTCGAGCCTCTATGCTCGTTTTGATTGGACCCCGGAGTCTGTTGCCAAAATGCTTGAAAACCCAACCAGTATTCTGTGCATCGCTCGTCAGAATGGTGAGATTGTCAGTGCTGGAATCGCCGAACTCGCCGAGATCACGATTCAAACTGAAGAAGGGCCAAGATTATTCAGAATGGTCGAGCTCACTGAAGCCGCGACTCTCGAAGGACATCAGAAAAAAGGTCTTTACACGGCAGTAGCAGCTGAAGAGCTCAGAGCACTAGCGAACCTTCCAGAGGATCAACGCGCGCACATCGTTCTTGGTGAGTGCAATGGAGTTTCCGGTGGGGTAATTAATGCCGCTCGTGACTTAGGCAGAACCTTTGCATTTCAGGATGTAGATTTGCTTGGTGGAAACGTCAAAGGCTATTTACCACAACATGTTCCAATCACAGGCACTCCTACACACACCAAACACAACGATCTTTTCCCAGCATACATCAGCGCTGAGAATGTTCAAAATTTTGCGGGAGTGATTCCACAAGCACAAGAGTAAAAAAATGAACTGAAGTGAAGAAAACTTCTCTAGGTTACTACCTGGAGAAGTTTTTTGAACATAGCAGATAGAGTAGCGAGGCTTGAGAGACTTACCCACTCACCAGTGTTATGTGCGTTTCCACCATCTGGACCCCAGGTCACTACCGGAATTCCTAACGTCGACATCACATTGTCGTCACCCACTGAAGAACGATCATGCAGCTTCATCTCAGTTCCTAAGGTTTCTGAAATGATTTGAGCAATTTTTTCTTGGTGGGGGAACGTCTCAAAAAAGTATCCTGGCAGGTATGGCGTGACGCGCGGTTTGAGATCGATCGAAATATTGACGTTGTCCGGATCGAGGCCAGCCAGAATTGCCTTCACCTGATCAAAACTGTCGGTCGCCCCAACTTGAACCTCAACTTCTAACGAAACATCTGCACACACACTCATCCCAATTGCTTCACCAACTATTTTCCGGACGAGAGTAACGGTACGGGGTGATGTAAAAAGACTCTCGCGGCGCTCGTAAAGCTTCGTCACCCAGTTGGCAGCCATCTCGATGGCATCAACGGCTTCTTTGTACTTAGCAACATGAGCAGCTTTCCCTTTGAATTTAGCAACGAAAATAGCCCGCCCCGTACGCCCTCTTGTCAAACCATTCAGGCCTAGATTAAAGTTTGGCTCTGCAGAGAGGACTAACTCAACATCATCAAAAAATGCTTTATTGTGCTCGGCTGCATGCCAAGCACCTTTAGAAATAATTTCTTCATCAATTGCTAAGAAAAGCTTGACATAGGCAGAAGTATCCCGAGTTGCATCAAGAAACGCTACAATGCCACCTTTCATGTCGTAACTACCAAGTCCAGTCAGCTTATCTCCCTCGATGACTGGTTCGTATGGATTTTCCCAATCAGCCAACGGCCCAACCGTATCTTGATGGCCATAAAACAAGAGCGCTTTTTTTCCGACTTGAGCATTCTTTACACCAAAGAGATTCCAGCGACCAGGCTCGACTTCTGATTTTTCTACAGAAAATCCATATTCACGTAGCGCACTCTCCAGCACTTCTGTCACTTTGGCTTCGAGAACATCTGATGGAGTTGCGATCAGTTTTTTGAGGAGGTCTAGATTAAGGTCTGTCATAGACACTAATTATACGCCCCACCAGCACCAAAAACCCCCTGGTAACAGGGGTTTTCATTGTGGGTAAATTGCTAGAACCAATTATGGGATTCTCTAGGATAATAGACTATTGTCGAAAGCCAAGTATTGAGACGAATTCTGATTAAACATGTACACCAATCCAACACTCGTGAACCTGTGATTATATGAGAATATCAAGTAGTTATTATTTTGCAAACACGTGGAGATACTATAGCTATGTCTAACGAACTTCTCTCATCGCTCATTTCAATCAACTCAATCTTCCCTCAAGAAAAAAAGCTTGCCGATTTCGTCGAGCTTCACAACTGGAGTATTGGGCTGAACGGTGATGCAGACACCGAAGGAAATGTTGACGGTGAACCACACATCATGATTGAGGTACCATCTGATCAAGCCCCTGACTTGTCTACACTGCGTAAGCTCGCGGTAGATGCTGGCCCAATTGTCACAAAAGCGTTGTCATACTTTCCACGAGAGATTAACCTCAACTTCGTCGTTGTCCAAGGTATGGACCCGGTAGACGGAAAAGTACACGTATTAAACTGTACACACGAGCGTAACTTGGGAAATGACCCTGATCACAGCGTCACAGCAGCCTGTGGAACTGGTTCAACGGTGTCTTCTGGGACGCTCTTGCGAAAGTACTTTCCAGATGAACTAGACAAAGTTGTTGTCGTCCACTGCACTGGTGGAGACCTGGAGATTTCCAGAGATCCAAAAGATCCACGTCGGATGATCATGAAAGGTCCAGCTTCAATCTGCGAGATGTAAAGCGATCACGGTAGTAAAGTAGTGAACATATTGCTGACAAAAGAAAACCCCCTGGTAACAGGGGGTTTTTCAACTTACTTTCACTTCTAGTTACTCAGCTTGTGCATCACCTTCAGCGTTGATCTCATTCATATTAGTGAGTGGTCTCATCGTTGGAGCAAAGATGACGTCACGTAATTTTTGCTTGTTCAAGATCAACATCACCATACGGTCAATCCCAAGCCCGAGTCCACCGGCTGGTGGCATACCATAGCGCATCTGCTCAAGGAAAGCGAGATCCATAGGATGTCCATCTTCCATGTCGTGCTCAGCCTCCCATGCAGCTTGCTGAACGAGTGGGTTATTCAGTTCACTGTATAGGTTACCAATCTCCATCCCATTGATGTATGGCTCAGAACGTTTGATCCAACCTGGATTTTCTGGATCTTCTTTACACAATGACGTGGTCTCGATTGGATACTCGATCACAAAAGTTGGATCGATCAGGTACTTCTCCACAGCTCCGAAAAGCTTGGCAATTCCAAGACCGCGTACCCATTCGCCCTTGTAGTTTTCACCGTTATCAACGATTGCTTGTTTGACTTCGTCATCTGACATTTGATCAACATCAAGATGCAAGTACTGGCGAATACCGTCACGCATCGTTAGTTTTCGCCATGGCTTGCTCATATCAAACGATTTGCCGTCGAACTCAAACTCAGGTTTGCCATGTACTGACATACATGCGTTACGATAGATCTCTTCGGTCATACGCATCATGTCATCTGCATCCCAGTTGGCGTGGTAACACTCCATCATGGTGAACTCAGGGTTGTGGGTCTTGTCTACGCCTTCGTTGCGGAAGTTGCGAGCCATTCCATAGACACGCTCGATTCCACCCATCAACGCCACTTTCAGATAGAGTTCTGGCGAAATTTGCAGGTACTGATCAATATCCCAAGCATGCACGTGCGTAATGAACGGACGAGCATTTGCGCCGCCGTAGACCGACTGCATGATAGGAGTTTCAATTTCAATAAACCCATTTTCTTCTAAAGTTCTGCGCACAGAACCAGTAATCTTGGCCCGTTGGCGGAATGTTTCGGCTTTTTCTGGATTCACGGCAATATCAACTGCCCGCATCCGATACGCTACATTTTCATCCTCGAGCGCCTGCGGAAGCTGCTTTAATGCTTTTGACGTCATCTCGATCGTCTCGGCCATAACACTCTGTTGACCACTCTTGGTAGCCATACGAGCACCTTTTACACGTACGAAGTCACCAATGCCGAGATACTGCATAATTTCAGGTGTTTGTATCACGTCTGTTTTGACAACGATCTGAAGTGCACCACGTCTTGACCAATCTGGCTGACCTTTTTTCTCACCACGTTTGACTGGCGGAAGCGGACCTGTGTCACTGTCATCACGAATATCTAAAAATGTAATCTCACCATGTTCTCGGCGACTAATAATGCGACCACCTACGGTCACGGAAGTCCCTTCTGGCTCAGCAAGTGCTTCAGCATTCGTGTGAGACAGATGAGCTTCCTCAGGGAACGGGTTGATCCCCTTGGATTGCATCTCTAAAAGCTGGGCCACACGGAGACCATATTGACTCGAGTGGTCTGTTGGTACTCCTTTTCCTGCCATATATTCCTTTTATTCCTTTACAACGTTAATAGTATTGACTGATTCATCTGTAATAATGACGGTCAGCAGGTCTTTTGTTTTGCGTAGTTGCTCAAGATATGCAACGTGTTCTTGATGAATAACTTCACCTTTCACCAAGAGTGGGATTCCTGGTGGATATGGAACCACGTCCTCAGCCACGACTCGACCTACTGAATCCTCAATTCGAACTGTATCTTTCTCTTTCGTTTTAGCTACAAATGAGCTCATCCTCTTCTCGATTCTAGCTGGAAACTTTGGAAAGTGAAGAGACTCAGGTAGCATCTTGGCAATTTCAGTCTCAATTGCCATTACCGTCCGCTCCACATCTACTTTAGTATTTTGGAACGTCATGATGAACAAAATATTATTGGCTTCGTATTTTTCAACGATGATTTTGTAGTAATCTTCGAGTTTTTTTGCCAACTCCATTCCTGAAAAACCATGCAAGTGTACAAGCACTTTGGTAGCATCGGTCTGGGCACAGAAGTTTTGAGTCAGATCTTCTGCTTGAATCGCCATCACTTTTCCGCGCAAGAAACCTGAATTATTCACGCGTTGACGAAAAGCAGCAGCCAGGTCAACCAGTTTTCCAATTACCTCAGCGCCTTCTTTTTCCATGAAGTACCGAGAACCATCTAGTGAAGCCAGCAAGTGGAAAGAAGGACTTGTCGTCATCAAACTTTTATATGAGTCTTTCAACCAGGAGATATCGATCCGACCGTCATTCCAGTGAATCATCGAGGTTTGTTGCAAACCACAGCCTTGTTTATGGGTGCTCTGGACACAGATGTCAGCGCCGGCTTTCATGGCACAGGTTGGCATGCGATCCGAGAATGGGAAGTGCGCACCCCAGGCCTCATCGATGTAAATAATGACGTCGTTTTTGAAGGCACGAACTGCTTTCACTAAGGCAGTCAGATCCATTGAAAGACCTTCATAGGTTGGATTCGTAATCAGCAAAACGTTGGCATGAGTAACTCTGAGCCCCTCAAGAATTTCTTCGATCGTATTCGGTACAAAAATTTGGAGTGTATCTTCGTAGTGTGGATCAAGATACTCGACGTCAATGTGGTAATCCTCAGTTGCTACGCTGATCGACTTATGAACATTACGTTGCGCCAGCATCTTCATGTTGCCAAGTTGATTCTTCAATGCGCGAAGCACCATAAAGTTGCTCCCCGTAGAACCATTTACGCTAAACAACGTATGTTGGGCGCCATAGGCCTTAGCCGCCAGAACGTTGGCCTGGTGAAATATGCCGTTATCCATCGAAGGATTGCCTAAACTATGGTAAGAAACTGAGATATCATTCTCGTAGATACCGCGAACGCGGGGGACACTTGGATGAATGGAGGGCGTACACCAACGAGTAATCGTGTTGTCGATTCCATTGTTGAAAACCGAAAGCAACGGTAAGTCTGTGTTCATAAGCCGTGAATGTGCTGATCGTCTCACATTTGTTGGTATACTATTCCTAGACTAACTGGATGTATAGTATCAAACAACATCAAAGTAGGATCATAAATCTACTCTGGAGGTTCATGTCCAATAACCGAGCCAACGCACAATCCCTTATGGAACAGCATATCGCAAATACTGCACTGCGTCATCATAGTCTAATGGTGGCTCGTGCTCTGGAAGCATACGCAAAAAAGCTGGGCCAAGACGAAGACCTGTGGTTTATGACGGGAGTACTTCACGACGTGGACTGGGAAGAGTACCCAGATGAGCATCCAAATAAGGCAGTCAAAGAGTGGCTGGGTGAATACCCCGCTGAGCTGCGCCAAGCCATTAATGCTCATGCACCACTACGAACTGGCCAGACAGCAGAAAGCCTACTCGACAAGTATTTGTTTGCCACCGATGAGCTTTCTGGGCTGATGCATGCGATTTCTCTGATGCGACCCAACGGTTTCTCCGACATGGAAGTAAAGTCAGTCAAGAAAAAACTTAAAGATAAAGGCTTTGCCGCCAACGTCAGTCGCGAAGATATTACCCAAGGCGCCGAGATGCTGGGTACAACTCTTGACGATCACATTGCCTTCTTAATTGAAGTCTTTAAGGAAACCCAATGAACGGTCTTCTTGGAGCCATCTTGGGTGCGGTTGGATTTGGAACAGCCAACATAGTCATCAAGAAGTCACTTTCCTCATTAAGTATTCCGCAAACCTTGATGATGTCGACACTTTCTGGCGCTGCCTGTTTGCTGATTTTTGCAGTACTGACTGGCTCGTTTGCCGTGTCCGGCACACAGATGCTCTTCTTCGCGGTGGGACTTGCATGCGCAGAAGTACTTTTATACTTAATGCTCTATAAAACATTTGCCATTAGCAACGTCACTGTTGCGACAGCAGTGATGGGCATTTATCCGTTAATCTCAACTTTGTTTACGGTTTTCTTGTTGAAGGAACCGCTCGCGGCATACAAATTTGGTTTCATCGCACTGCTTGTCTTGGGTGGAATTATCACCAGCATTAACTGGGATGACGTCTTTTCTAACGGATTTCAAAAAAGTGACATCGTCAAAGGAATCGGATGGATCATCGCTACCACCTTAGTTCATGCGGTCTACTTTCCATTTCTCGGCAGCTTTACCGCCCAAGGTTCTTGGCCAACAAAACTCTTCTTTATCAAACTGTTTTCAGCAGGACTCATTTTTCTGTACTTTGCAGTGATCAAGAAACAACGCGTTTTACCACCCAAAGAGATGATTCCCTTTACCTCTTTGCTCGGATTTCTTGAGATGACTGGCTGGGCAGGGTTTAGCTGGGCAACCAATACCACCAAAGGTCAAACTGCCATTTTAATCGCAGCACTGAACTCGTCCGCACTGGTGACTGCGGTGTTAGCGTACTTTTTTCTCCATGAAAAACTTTCGAAGTTTCAGTACCTTGGAATCGTGATCATCATTGCTGGGTTGACCGGACTTTCGTTATAAGCCTTCTCGACTGGCCTAGTATATAATCATGGCTATGCTAGATCTTACCTACATCCGCGAACATGCGGACGAACTCAAACAAGCTATTTCGAACAAACAACTGAACTCCTCCATTGTGGATATGGTTATTTCTAGCGACGAGAAACGCCGAGAGCTGATTGGTCAGGTCGAAGACATTCGTCAGCAGATTAACGCCAACACCGACGCAATCAAGAAATCAGAAACCAAACGCCCAACTGAAGAGCAGCTCCAACTTGGTCGAGAACTCAAGGCAAAACTGCAAGATTTAGAGCCTGAGCTGAAACAAGTCGAAGAAACACTCAAAGACTTAATGTACCAAGTGGCAAATCCATCTGCTGCTGATGTTCCTGTCGGTAAAGATGAAGCAGGAAACGTCGAAGTGCGTAAAGTAGGGGAACCAACAACGTTACCGTTCAAGCCGCTCGATCACGAAGAGTTAATGTTAAAGAATGATCTCCTCGACATGAAACGCGCCGTGCGAATTGCTGGATTTCGTGCGTACTTTCTGAAAAATCAGGCTGTCATGCTTGAACAAGCGCTACTGCAGTATGCCTTTCAGTATTTAACACGAGAAGGCTTCACCCCAATGACCGTTCCATGGATGGTCAACAAAGAAGCGCTGTGGGGCACCGGCTACTTCCCATGGGGAATCGAAGATCACTACACCACCCAAGACAACCAAGGCTTGATTGGAACAGCTGAAGTGTCTTTGACCGCATATCGCCAGGATGAAGTCCTCAACGAAAAAGATCTTCCCTACAAAATGGTGGGAATTTCACCATGTTTCCGGCGCGAAGTAGGCACATACGGCAAAGACGTCCATGGAGTGATTCGTGTTCATCAGTTCACCAAAGTTGAGCAAGTCGTTTACACGGTCGCTGACGAAGACGTCACCCGAGAGTGGCATGAAAAAATGGTGGGCTATGCAGAACAACTTCTTCAAGATTTAGAGCTACCCTATCATGTCTTATTGATGTGCAGTGGCGACATGGGTGCCGGTCAGCGGAAAAAGTATGACATCGAGACTTGGTTCCCAGCACAAGGCAACTACCGTGAGACTCACTCAGCAAGTTACTTCAACGACTTTCAGGCGCGTCGCCTCAACATTAAGTATCGTGCCAAAGATGGCTCACTCAAGTACGTCTATACGTTGAACAACACCATGGCTGCTTCACCAAGATTGCTGGCTGCGGTCATCGAGAACTATCAGAATGAAGATGGTTCCATCCGCATCCCCAGGGTGCTGCAACCAATGCTGGGCTTCAACGAGATTCGCAACTTCTCCGAGTAAGGACATTAGAAAGATCAGTGCCCAACGGCTACTGAAAGCTGTTAGGCTGCTGTCGTCGCCGCTTGTTCGTAGTATTTTTGAAGTATCTTGAGCTTTTCCGCAAGTTGAGGAACCACGGTGGGAATCAATGCATGGATGAGCGCCGTTTTTTCTGGCGTTGGTTGAAGTGAGAAGTTTCTACTCCAAATGGACTCATCTCTGGGCCATGAAGACCCCAGGTTATCTAGCAAGTAGCCAAGATCATGCCAGACAGCGTAGGAAGTGTTCACGCCGTTTTCACTTTGTTTAATGAACTGCTCAGTGGCTTTTTTGGCTTTTCGATTTAGCACTGGCTCACCTGGGGTAAATCGCTGACGGACAGTGAACAACACTCTCTTCCAAACCGGAGCAACATCCTGTTCAAGGATATCTTCCTTTGCGGTCATCAAACCGACACTTTGGTGAACGGTATCAAACTCTGCTTTTGCTGCAGCAATTTCTTGGCGCTTGGAGTGCTCTTTATCCTTGGTCACACTCAAAAAATACTCTAACATCGGAGAGCCGTTGTACTTCTCTTGTATTTGTGACACTAACGTGTTCCATTCTTCTTCAGATGAAGTGGCCAACTTATCCAGAATTGGCTTTGTATCGATGAGCAGGACTCTATTTCTGATTTCTGGAGGTAACTTTTGGCCACGAACTGTGTACTTTAGGAAGACTAAGGGCAAAAGATACTCAGGTCGATACCCTGTGGTCAGATTATTGGAAACTTCCATTATTTCACTGTCTGAAAGCACATCAACCATACTGCGCAGCAGTGGTAGCTTTGGACTTTTTTCTACGAACTCCCTCGACGAAATAAATGATTGTTGCTGGAGCATTTCGGCAATAACCGTTGCTTTTTCTGCTGAGCGAAGTTCTGGTAACACTTGATGAATAACAAAGTCGTAAAAGGCTTCTTTAGGGAGTGGGAGATTCGCCACATCATCAATGAATGATTTAAAGTCGATCGTCGCTTGAACTGGAGTTTCTCCTGGAAGAAGACCTTGCTCAGAAAGTGTTTCAGCAAACTGTGCCACACTCAAAAATTTATTTGCTAATTCTGGAAAACGCTGTTTCACCAACGCCACTTCACGCTCAATGTCAGGAACAGTTGGGTCGAACACAACCACCTTCACATCTGTGCCAGGTCGCAATCCTTGGACACTACTTCTGTCCTGACTGACTTTCTCTATTTGGGTCCACGTTTCTTCAGGTAACTTATCTGGATTGGCCGTCAACGAATGAATCTGCGCTGTGTCTGGCTCAAAAATCAGAATTAAGTCAGTATGTTTTGTGGTCGCTCCTACCCAGCCATATCGATCAAAAAAATCCACCGTTCCCTCATTTTCGGGACCCTTAAAGTGAAGTTTGCCCAACTGCAAAAAACCAGTACCCTCCTGGCTGGCCAAATGATGTGCGTCCACAGATTCAATTCCACTTCCTTGAAACGCGCCGTTTCCAAACAGCTTACGCAGAATCAACTTATATTGAGCCATCACTTTTTCTTTTTGCGCAACTGGGACGCTCTCTATAAATGCGCGCGTGCGCTCCAGTACCAAGTGTTGCTTTTGCAGTGCTTCACTACTCAGCTCATTCTCAGATGTTGTGGGGATGCTTCCTCTGGCTTCAATCATTCTGCTCATTATACGCAAATACATAACAAAAAATAGTTTTTTCTGGCATAATCACGTCACTTATGCTCAAGTTCTTGACCAAAATTTTCGATGAAAACAGTCGCAAGATCGACTCTTACCAAAAGACCGTTGAACAAATCAACGCCCTTGAAGAAACCCTCAAAAAGCTTTCTGATAAAGAGCTGACGGCTCAAACGGAAAAGTTCAAAGACATCATTTCCGAAAATGTCAGCCAATATGCTGATGGCTCTCCAGAGCGTATTGCAGCGGAAAAAGCCATCCTTGAGCAGCTTCTTCCTGAAGTATTTGCAACTGTCCGTGAAACGTCGCGTCGTGTGCTCGGCATGCGTCACTTTGACGTGCAGCTCTTAGCTGGCATCGCGCTTCACAAAGGTACCGTCACCGAACAAAAAACGGGAGAAGGTAAAACCTTAACCGTCACTGCGCCGTTATACCTCAACGCCTTGTTAGGCCGCGGGGCACATCTAGTTACCGTCAACGACTATCTGGCAGAAGTGGGTGTGGGTTGGATGGGTCCGATTTATCACTTCTTAGGCATGAAGGTCGCGGTTATCGTTCACGATAAAGCCAAGCTCTACAATCCAGATTTAGACAGTGAAGATCGTGGTGACGAGCGCCTCGAGCATTTCCAAGAAATCCCACGCAAAGATGCCTACGCCGCTGACATTACCTACGGCACCAATAACGAGTTTGGCTTCGACTATCTGCGTGACAACATGGTCCAAAACTTGGGTCAAATGGTGCAGCGCATAGTCAACACACACCACTACGCCATCGTTGACGAAGCTGACTCGATCTTGATTGACGAAGCACGTACTCCGTTAATTATTTCTGCTCCAGATTCTGAACCCACCAAAAAGTACTATGACTACGCCAAAATGATTTCGAGTTTGGTCATCGACGTGGACTTCAAAGTGGATGAGAAACTCAAGTCCGTGGCACTCACTGATTTGGGTGTGAAACGCATCGAGCAAAAACTTGGCGTCAGTAACTTGTACGAAGAAAGCTTCGACGTTATTCATCACGTAGAAGCCGCACTTAAAGCAAAGACGTTGTATCACCGTGATAAAGAGTACATCGTTCGCGAAAACGAAGTAGTTATTGTTGACGAACATACTGGCCGTTTAATGTATGGCCGTCGATACTCAGACGGACTACATCAAGCCATCGAAGCAAAAGAAAACGTTCCAATTCAACAAGAATCTCGAACGCTTGCCACCATTTCCCTCCAAAACTACTTCCGCATGTACAAAAACCTCTCTGGTATGTCTGGTACTGCCGTGACCGAAGCAGAGGAGTTCCGCAAGATTTACAGCATGGATGTCTTGCCAATTCCGACCAACGTTGCACAGGTCCGTATCGACTCAGCAGATGTGGTCTACAAAACAGCGGCAGCAAAGTACAGCGCCATCGTTCGTGAAGTTGATGAAATTCACAAAACTGGCCGACCAATTTTGATTGGCACTCGTTCCATCGAACATAATGAAATCATTTCGAAGTTCTTAAAACGTAAAAACGTTCCTCACCAAGTCTTGAACGCCAAAAATAACGAAAAAGAAGCGTTCATCATTGCTGACGCCGGTAAAGCTGGTGCGATCACCGTTGCCACCAACATTGCAGGTCGTGGTGTCGACATTGTCTTAGGTGGCGCCAAGCCAGAGCTCAAAGAGTTCCGCAACGAGAAAAAAGGATCGTACGACCGCAAAGGCTATGACAAAGCAGTCGAGAACTGGCAAGCAGCACACGACGCCGTCGTTCAATCAGGTGGTCTTCATATCATTGGTTCAGAACGTCATGAGTCACGTCGCATCGATAACCAGCTGCGTGGCCGCGCTGGACGTCAAGGTGACCCCGGTTCTACCCAGTTCTTCGTGGCGCTTGAAGATGAAATCATGCGTCTCTTCGGTGGCGCACAGATTGCCAAACTTATGGACTTCATGAAGATGGAAGAAGATCAAGCCATCGAACACGGCATGATCGGAAACGCCATCCAATCTGCACAAGTGAAAGTAGAAGGTTTCTTCTTTGATCAACGTAAACGTCTCGTCGAGTTTGACGACGTCATGAACAAACAGCGAGAAGTCATTTACAAACGTCGTCGCCGAGTGCTCGAAGATGGCCAAGAAGCGGTCGAGATCGCCAAAGAGATGGAGCGCAAAGGTGAAAAAGACGACGCTGAGTTCTCTCCGCCACTCAAAACAGAAATCCTCAATTACATTGATCGTGAAATCGAAGCAATCGTTTCTAGCCGTTCCAGTGACTCATTCAATGATGCCGAGATCGACGCCATGGCCAAAGAGTTCACCAAGATCATCCCGTTCGATGACCGTTCACAACTTGAGCTGAAGAAAACGATGGCTTCCACTGTCGAAGACAACGCTCAAGGCGCCGCTGACTCGATCACGCAGCGACTGACGGAAATTGCCCACCAAACTTACGAAACTCGCCAGAGTGTGGTGGGGAACGCGAACATGCGTCAGGTAGAACAGTTCGTCATCTTGACTACCATCGACGAAAAGTGGATGGATCACCTCGATGAGATGGATAACCTGCGCGATGGTATTTGGCTCCGTGGTGACAAGAACACCGTCTTGAGTGAGTACAAACGTGAAGGTTTCGTGATGTTCGAGAAGTTAATCGGCAACGTGGAGAGCGCGATTTCTAGTCGTGTCTTCCGTGTGCAAGTACAAGATCGACCGCAGAACACGCCACTTCCAGATGGAATTATCACCCGTAAGGATGAAGCATTGAGTGCGTCTTTGGAAAGCGTCGTTCAGGAAACACAAAAAACTGAGCGTAAATCATCACCAAGCACCACTAAAGGTTCACTTTCAGACATGGCTGCCGCCATGTCCAAAGCCAAAGCGGAAAAGAAACCAACACCCGGTGTAGCTCAGTCAAAAGTGGGTCGAAATGACATCTGTCCATGTGGATCAGGCCTCAAGTTTAAAAAATGCGGCATGATCAACTCACCGGAACATCAACGGTACCTGGGGAAGAAGTAGTCTCATTTAGGATGTTAAGGACACTGATCGCTGCCATCGCCGCAGACATTCTGCTGGCAATTGGGGTTTGTGACCAAAACGGCATGATTCCAAGCACGTTGAACTGAAGCTGTAGCGCATGCTCTGGCGGCAAACTTTCTTTGACCATCAGCTGTGCAGCCTGTGGAATCAAACGAGAATCGTGCTGGACATCCATCAGGATTTTGCGCTCCGAGACGCTCCACTTTCTCCCAAATGGCCTTTCCACATACCCTTGTTCATCAGCCCTGACCACTTTCACCAGCGGTTGATTTCCTAGGTCGGCAATAAAAAGAAGCGGGGTTCCTGGTTTCCTAGACAAAGCGACTGTCTGGACGTAGCTTTTCATGGGGATGTCGTCGATGACTTCAATAATCAGGTCTGCGTCTGCCAAAAAGGCATGCACGGATTCGGGGGTAAGATTTTCCTCCAGAGCGATAAACTTGCCATAGGGGTTACGTCGCTGCAAATGCTCTACTAGAGCTTGGCTTTTCAACGTACCAATGTTGAAGAGGTCTGCCATCGGCAAGCGGGGAACATTCGTGGGATCGATCAACCCAGCGTCTGCACAACTGATATCTTCCGCGCCCAAACTCGCGAGCAGCTCCACTGTTGATGCCGCCACACTAGCGCCCAGAACGCGGATCTTGGTACTTCTCAGCTTAGCTAGGGAAGCCAACGACACGAGTCCTAGGCAGCGCGAAACTGAGAGAAACCATGCTACGTCAGGCCCGACGTAAAACCTTGGGTTAGCGCCAGCTGCATCAATCAGCTGAGCATCTTGAATCAGCTGCTCCGGCTCGCTGAGCGGTAGAAAGCCTTCGGCGAAAGTGCGAAGGTCCTGTGCCAGCATTGAGGAGTTGAGACGGGCAGCTTGAGCAGCGGAAAACTGCCGCTCCAGTGTCTCCTGCACTTGACCTTGACTCACTTTCAGACACATTGCTCTGAGCGACTCCACCTCTGAGACAGCTGCAGCCCAGGCAGCATACGCTTGCGTGCCAAGGTCCGGCACACGCAACTGAATACCGTCATTTTTAGACAGGAAGTGTCGCTTTAACCGAGATATCATCAAATTAGCAGTCATGACTAACCTCTGATAGTATTGAGTGTTAACGATATATTTTGATATATTAACCCATTCCAGGCGTGTTTCAAGACGTCTCTTTCCCAGTCGATGACTCATCAGCCAAGCAGCACCTCCTTTTCCAGCCCAATACTTGAGAAAATCAAGTACAATACAGCTATGTCGTCCGACGCGAAGTCAGCCACGAATTTTCCAAAGCTCCATGCTGCTCTAGCGCAGGCTGGTTTTGCTTCGCGCCGCAAAGCAGAAGGCCTTATCGAACAAGGCCATGTGGCAGTCAATGGCGTACAAGCCCACATCGGCCAGCGCATTCACCCAGATAAAGATATCGTCACCATCCTGGGCAAAGTCATTCCTCTTCAAGTTGCATCTAGATACGTCCTCCTACTCAACAAACCGACCGGCATCGTTTCCACCACTGATGATGAAATGGGCAGAATTACCGTCATCGACTACCTTGAAAAAGAAGTCTCCCGAGACAATCCAGAACTGGCCCAAGAGCTCAAGGGTCTGCGTCTTTACCCTGTGGGACGGCTTGACCTCGAAAGTGATGGCTTGATGATCATCACCAATGATGGCGCCCTCACTCAAAAATACACCCATCCATCCTATGAATCTTTCAAAACGTACGAGGTCACCGTTCAAGGAAGACCAACCTTCAAAGCGTTAAATCATCTTGAGCGTGGTGTGCGTTTGAAAGAAGGCTATACCGCCTCTGCAGAGATCAACGTCATTTCTACTACCGATGAGGAGAGTGTCATCGAAGTCACGATTCATGAAGGCCGCCACCAACAAGTACGCCGAATGTGTGAGCGAGTTGGCTATCCAGTGCGCCGGCTGACTCGTACCAAAATGGGGGAATATACCCTAGACGACTTAGATGGCCGATCCTATAAGCTTGTCCAACCTGCCTCCGATGGAGTAGCATAACCTCAATGAAAATCATCTCCGGCACTTCCAACACCACACTAGCAGAGGGCATTGCTGGCATATATGGAACGAAGCTGGTGGACGTGGAGATCAGCCAGTTTGCCAACGGTGAAAAGCGTGTCTGGGTCAAAGAGGAAGTCCGCGGCCAAAAAATAGCGATTATCCAATCCCTTTCAGAACCAACTGATGAACACATTATTGAGTTACTGTTGATGATCGATGCGTTAGACCGAGTAGGCGCTCGTCACATTAATGTGGTCATTCCTTGGCTCGGGTACTCCCTCCAAGATAAAGTCTTTCGTGATGGCGAGCCCATTGCCGCGAAAGTGATTGCCAACCTGATCTCAAACTCAGGCGTGCGCCGCGCATTTCTGCTCGATTTGCACAACAGCAGTACACCTGGTTTTTTCTCGATTCCCACCCAGCACTTAAGTGCCATGAGTCTGTTCATCACTCAAGCGCAGTCAACCTTCAACAAAGAAAATCTGGTGGTAGCCAGCCCTGACTTTGGCGGACTGAAGCGCGCACGTGTCTTTTCAGAAAAGTTGGGTGTGGAGCTGGTCAATGTAGATAAGCAGCGCAATCTCGCCACCGGTGAAACTCGAGCCACAGATGTGACTGGAGACGTTAATGGTAAAATCGTGATTGTGTTTGATGATGTCATCAATTCTGGCGGAACGGTTGTTAACACTGCGGAGCTCTTAAAAGCTCGCGGTGCTGCTGAAGTGCATTTTTATGCAACACATGGATTGTTCGCTAACAACGGTCAACAAAAAATTAACGCCTCAGCCATTAACAGCGTCGTTGTCACCAACTCTATCCCACCAATGCCGTCAGGGGACTCTCCTGACACTTCCTCCAAAATCCACTATCTTGATAGTAGCCAGCTCTTTGCAGAAGCACTGAGACCGTGGCTGGAATAGCGTGACAGCGCTTTTCCCGATTGGTGAAGCTACATCTGTAAATTCTGAAGGACTGGCTTCAGTATCGAGAAAAACGCTGTCACTTAATGAATAAAACTAAGGAACTTTTACTATGAAATTTACACAGAATCCATTTCGCACTACCAAAATGGTCAGTAGCGACTTGGTCTCAAAAAATGCCAAGCTTCTCACCCAAGCTTCGTACATCCATCAAGAAATTGCCGGAATTTACACATTCTTGCCTTACGGTCTGCGAGTCTTGAACAAAATCGAGAAAATTGTCCGTGAAGAAATGGACAAGGTCGCCATTGAGGTGTACATGACCTCATTAGCACCTAAGAAAATTTGGGAGCAAACTGGCCGAATCGACACCGTTGACGTACTGATGAAAACACAGCCTGCGAACGCAGCCTCAGAAGCCAAAAACACTACCAGTTATGTACTGAACTCGACACATGAAGAGATGGTCACTCCATTGGTGAAAGAATTTGCACACAGCTACAAAGACTTTCCGATTGGCGTCTACCAGATTCAAACCAAGTTCCGTAACGAGCCTCGTGCCAAAACTGGCCTGCTTCGTTGCCGCGAGTTCCGAATGAAAGACGCGTACAGTTTTCACCGCTCCCCAGAAGATCTACAGGTCTACTACGACAAGATGAAGGAAGTCTACATGACCATCTTCCGTCGAGTAGGACTGGGAGACTCAACGGTGATGGCGTTAGCATCAGGTGGAGACTTCACCACAGATTTTTCTCATGAGTTTCAAACCATCGTTGATGCCGGTGAAGATACGCTCTTCATCGTCAAGTCAAAAAACTTGTGCTTCAACCGTGAGGTAGCACCAAGCCAAGCGCCTAAACTCAATGACCAAGCTGAAGAACTTCTGCCACTGACAGAGGTTGAGGGCGTTGGCATGATCGGCGTTGCGGAGCTGGCAAAGTTCTTAAACATTAGCGTCGCAAAAACAACCAAAACGCTCCTCTTTGAAACAGAAGCTGGGGAAGTTATTGCGGCAGTAGTTCGAGGCGGATACGACGTGGACGAAGAAAAGTTGAAGAAGATCGTTGGCTGCAAAACCCTCAAGCTGGCCAGTGCAGAAGTAGTCAAAAATGTCACTAAAGCAGAAGTTGGCTACGCAGGTCCACTCAACTTGCCAGATTCAGTGAAGGTGTTTTTTGACGAGTCTACCTCGGAGCGCAAAAACTTCGAGTGTGGTGCCAACAAAACGCACTTCCACACCACCAACGTCAATTGGGGTCGAGATCTGCCACTTCCTGAGCAGTTTTATGACTTCAAGATTGCCAAAGAAGGCGATCTCTATCCTGAAACTGGCGAAGTCTACGACGTTCAAAAAGGCTGCGAGGTGGGAAACATTTTCCCACTGCACACCAAGTTCTCCAAAGCATTTGACTTCACCTACCTCGATGAACAAGGCAAACCACAAACCTTGTACATGGGTTGCTATGGAATCGGACCTTCACGACTGCTTGGTGTAGTCGTTGAGAAGTACGCAGATGCCAAAGGCTTAGTCTGGCCAAAACAACTTGCTCCGTTCACCGTGCACTTGATTGATATTCAACAACAAGAACGAGGCGCGCAGATCTACCAACAGCTTCAAGCCAAAGGCATCGAAGTTCTTTGGGATGATCGTGATACCAGAGCCGGTGAAAAATTTGCTGATGCAGATTTGATCGGCGTACCCTTCAGAGCAGTGGTCTCTGGAAAAACAGGTGACAAGATCGAGCTGAAAGAGCGCACTGGCGAAACAGCAGAGCTGGTAACCTTCGATGAGCTGGTTGCCCGTGTCACTGCCTAACTCATAATTGGTCATTTCTATGTCATCTCACATCCTGACAAAGCACGCTCGCGAAAGACTTCAACAGCGTTGGATCAGCGAAGATGTAATTGGGTCAGTGCTCCGTTCGCCTGACCGAACGGAGCCTGGCTCAAAGCCTGGCACAACCAAGTTTGTTCGTACGGTCAGCGGCCGTCAGATTCAACTGGTAGGGACGTACTTGAAAGATGAAAATAAATGGTTGATTGTTTCCGCCTGGGTTCGAGGGGAAGACGATAAAGTACCACTGGCATGGCAGCTTATTACATTACCGTTTGTGGCTACTTGGAAACTGAGCGTGTGGATCTTTAAGCACGTAACGAGTTCCGGTAAAAAATCTACGCATCCTCCGCGTCACTAATTCAATTCCATAACTAAGCAATCCAGAAAGCAGTAACGTTGCGCTCATCACCAGCACAATGCGCAGGAATGTATTTCTTCCTGCCATCACCGAAATTCCGGCGCCATGGTGGAGCACATCAATAACCACTGGGTGAACAAGATAAACACCGAAGGTAAGACTACTGAGCAGTCGGAGCGGTACACTATGTTTGAAGAGTACCTCTCTAACCCCAGACCTAGTACATATCTGCCGGACCAACACAAACACTCCCAGGCTCATCACTACCACAAACACGGTGGTGTACTCATACAGCACCAATGGGTGATCTAGCTGAACTCTGTCGGTGAAAGCAAGCCACGTGCCGAACACTATACTCACGGCGCTGGCCACAGTAACAACACTCACCAGATTGCGTAAAGATTTTTTCAACGCCACATCCTTCAACACGTATCCCATCAGGTAGTACCCAATGTACGGAATAAAAAATGGAAAGAGCAGCCGCAACTGTGTCCAGAACACACTTATTCCCAGGAACAGACCGGCTAAAAACACCGTCGATGAAAACGGGATTTCTTTAATGAGTTGTTTGAGCCAAGGAGTAATCACTGCCAACTCAAGTAATAACCACAAGAAATAGAGATGTTCATAGGGTTGATCAAACACAATTCTTCGCAGTGAGAAGTCCAAAGAGAGGGGATCACCACGAAAAACGTGGTAGTACCAAGCAAAAAAAAGCGTCCAGACGAACAAGGGAACTGCCAACCGCCAGAATCGCTTTGTAAAAAAATGAGTGAGTTCTTCTTGGCTTAAGACAGCGGTTGAAGTTTTTTTACTATCAAGCAAGACCGCTCCGCTGATCATCACGAACACTGGCACAGCCCATCTGGATAGTGAATCAAGAACGTGCCCTGTCCACCAGCTCGCAGCAGAGACAGTTCCATACGCCACAACTAACGGAGAACAGACATGAATCAATACCACCGCTATGGTGCCAATAATTCTGAGCACATCGAGATAGGGGAGATGATCTGACTGATGAGAGAGTGCTTTTGTCATATTTTGATGCTTTTATTCACGCAAATACTGCAACGATTATTAAAGCTTATAACAAAATTTCCCGGCATCTTAAGGCACACTTATACATTACGACATCAATCTATTTTGTCTATGGTTTTTTTCTGCATCGATCCGTATAGTACTGTCTATATCCGGTGAGGATGCCCACTGCAACTGTCCTATCTACGCAAGTATTTACGGCTGTTGCGGTGGGCAAGAATGCTATACTTCCCCCATGAACAAGCGATTGATTGTAACCCATCATGCACCCGACTGTGATGCAATTGGATCTACATGGATGCTGAAACGATTTGATGCTCAGCACTATGCCACAGCCCAGTCCGCTTTCGTCGATCCCGGTGCCACCATTAACCCCAGCGAGGCTGAACGCCTCGGTTTTCAAATGCACAACGTTACCCACGTTGATACCGGCCTTGGTGAGTTCGATCATCACCAACCTGACCGCGGCCTTCAACGTATCTGTGCCACTTCCTTAACCTACGACTACGTCTGTCGTTTGCACCCCGAACTCAAGTCCGATGTAGCGTTACAAGAAGTAGTGAAGTTCGTCACTGACGATGATCACTTTGGCGAGGTGCACTGGCCAGAATCAGAACACCCTCGTTACTCGTTTATGCTTTCCTCATTGCTGCATGGCTTTGAGAGTGTTGATCCACATAACGATGAATCCCAAATGGACTTTGGTTTTACTTGCTTTGACTGTGCCTATGCCAGCCTTCGAGAAAACTTACAAGCTCGCGAGGCTATTGCCACAGAAGGCCAACCGTTTGAAGTTGGTGACATGCACTGCCTTGCGATAGAGTCCAAGAACGACTCAGTGATGAAGTTTGCCCAAAAATCGGGCTTCATGCTGGTCATTCGTCGTGACCCAGACTCTGGTGAAGTTCGAGTCAAAGCTCGTCCAGATGCGCCTATCGATCTCAAACCGTTAGCAGCAGCGATCGCCAAGCTTGATACCGTCGGGACGTGGTACTACCACCCAAGCGGGAAGATGCTTTTGAACGGCTCACGAAAACATCGTCATCAACGTCCTACCAAACTCACTTTACAAGAAGTTGTTGCTGCTGCAAAAGCCTCTTTAGTCAAGTAATTTTCTTTTTCTCACTACTAGACAGCTACAAGGAGCTTACATGTCTGAACCAAGTATTTTCACTAAGATCATCAATCGAGAAATTCCAGCTAAAATCGTCTACGAAGACGATCTGTTCATCGCGTTCAACGACATCACCCCCAAAGCGCCAGTTCACGTGTTGCTGGTCACTAAAGAACCCTATCTAACCCTAGAAGACACCGATATCAACGACGATATCCTCCATGCAAAACTCTTACAGACAGCACGTAAAGTAGCGAGTACATTAGGGATCCAAGATAACTACAAGCTGGTTATGAACATTGGTCGAGAAGTCCAACAGGTGCCCCATGTCCACTTGCACATCATGGGTGGATGGAAACATGGACTAGGCAAAGAGACCTTCGCAGAGTCCCAGCCCTAGCCTCATTCTCTCTCGAGTGCTATAATTCGCTGTTATCGCTATCAAGCTACCAGGCTTAATTTTGGGAAGGAGGTGTTTCTTTTTGCCAATCGTGTTAAAAGCTCGCAATGATGATCACACTGGAGATCTCATCAAGAAATTCAAGAAAATTATTGCAGCAACAAACATTATTCAAGTTGTCAAAGATCGTAAGTATTACCAAAAACCGTCAGAACTCCGAACCGTTCGTATGAACGAAATTCGACGTTCTCACAAACGTAAACGTGCGATTAAGAAAATGAAGAACGCTCCTATCCCACGTCCACCACGCCGCATGGTTAAACCACGCTCGTTTGGAACAGAATAAGACTTTCTTTTCAACTGAAATCAGAACACCGCTCGTAAGGGCGGTGTTTTTGTTGTCCAGAAGGCCGGTGTAGAAGTCGGCCAGTAGCCGCATACCTACACACCCATAAACTGGTTCAGATGCAAAACACCCTCGCTTTTAAGTTCGAGGGTGTTGCGCTGTTGGAGTTTGGGGGCTTCAACAGCGGTACGGCACTTAGTCATGACTGCCATGCGATGCTTTTTTGGGGCGGCGGAGCCGCTTGCCAAATACTCGACGCCAAGCCAACCAAACGAGGTAGGTGGCATAGAGAAGAACAGCATAGGTCGTCACTTGCGGGAATGAGAAGCGGGTGACGATGTAGATCACGGTGAATGTCATCCCGGTTTCAATCAACGCGATGAACAAGCTCAAGAAGAATCCGGCGTAAAGCCGTTTCCTCAGAGTGTTCAGAGCGTAGTTGATACCAACGACAATTAACGCGAACAGCGGGAGAGGAACGAGAAGGAACCGATACTGGTCGCGTGTGTACGCGCCCTGCATGATCCCCAAGCCAACCTCTGCGACGATGATCACCACGATAATCAATTTCCAACCCAATCTCTTCACAGTGCTAAGCACCGTTCCGAAATTGAGTTTTGGTCTCATCCGCCCAATGCGGCGGAGAGTACGAGACATTTTACTGCTCATGATGTTACTCCTGATCTGAGTTGTACTGAGAGTTTCCCAAAGTGTTTGTGTGCCGATGTTAAGTGGGCAATGCTAGCGGGGAAGTCGTTTCCGACTATCCGCATCACACCACGACCAACATACTCATACTATAGCAAAAATAGATCTAAAAGTCAATGTTATAGGACGCTATTACTCGAGGTGGGACACCTCAAACCAGAAGGGGGAATCACCTAGAAAAGGGTTGGTTAGCTCAGAGAACTAAGCGGCTTTTTTACCACTTTTGACGGAGGCTCGAATGTCAAACTCTCGGGTTTCGCCGGCAGCGGTATCGAAAGTTTTTACACCTGTGAATTGGTAGAGATTGAGAAGGTGAGTATTGAGCGCTTCTTCAATTTCTTTTTTCCGTTCATTGATTTCGCTAATGTTAGCCTTGAGCTGATTCACCTCAGGACTGACCATCAGCTGAGACTTACGTTCTTTGACTTTTTGGGTAATGGCCGCAGCTTGGTCTTCCACTTCACTCAAGGTCTCATCATTGATCATGATGTTCTTTAAGCTGTCACGGAACGACTTCATCTCTTCTTTAAGACGATCAAGCTCCGAAACATTTCGTTCAATCACGTTTTGAAGGGAGTGGAGCGTTTCAGCAACTTTATCTGCACTCAGCTTACTGGCACCAGTAGGACCAGAAGGCAGTGATAACTCATCTTCACCTGCTGGTAAGTCTTTTTGGTCAGAAGCTTCAAGCGCTTTTGCGGCTAAGTCGTCACCAGTAAGGATGTTTTGATCTGTCATAGGTCTCCTACAGTAGCTCATTTTTTCTAAAAACTCAAACTCTGTATCACAGAAATTCTCTCTTTCAGATCATCCCCTTGAAGATATTGAGGGAAACGAGGATAATCGCTCACACTATGCACGACATCGACATGTCCTTTTTCAAACCTAGTGTTCACGCAGATGGTTCTTCGCGACGCACAAAAATCGTAAATACTATCGGACCAGCATCGGAATCTGAAGAACTGATTCAGGCTTTGCTTGAAGCAGGTACAGATATCGCTCGCTTCAATACCAAGCATAATGAACCAGCTTGGCACTTAGAGCGTATCCAACGTGTCCGCAGAATCGCCGCCAACATGGGCAAACAGATTCCCATTCTGCTCGACCTCCAAGGACCAGAAGTACGCATCACCGTCTTGAACGGCAGTGAGTTCCCAGTCAAAGAGAATGAGGAAGTCATCTTCACTTCACTAAGCCAACACGACAGTCCAAAAGCCATCTTTGTGCCAATTGAGGTCATCAATGGTCTCAACGCCGGAGACATAGTGTCTATCGCTGACGGTACTTGTGTCTTCAAAGTCACCAACCGACTCGAAACTGAAGTTCACGCCGCTGCGCAAGAAGACTTCATCGTCAAAACACGCAAAACCTTGAACACTCCAGGTGTGGTACTCGATATGCCATCTCTGTTGGACAAAGACATTTCCTTTTTAGATGCGATGAAAGACGACAATCCAGAAATCGTCGGTTTATCCTTCGTTCGTGACATGCGTGACATTGCTCAGCTTCGTCAAGCATTGGCCGCTCGCAACATGACCTCAGCAATCTGTGCCAAGATCGAGAATCAAAAAGCCATCGAAAACATGGATGAGATCATTCAAGGCAGTGACTTGGTCATGGTAGCCCGTGGTGACCTTGGAGTAGAAATTCCATTCTACGAAGTCCCTCACTGGCAAAAAGTCCTGATCAAGAAGTGTCAGGCTGTTGGCAAACCAGTCATTACTGCAACACAAATGTTGCTTTCTATGACTCAGAACCCCATCCCAACTCGAGCTGAAGTCAGTGATGTAGCAAATGCCGTGTATGATGGCACTACGGCAATCATGACATCTGAAGAAACAGCACAAGGAAAGTACCCACTCAAAACCGTACAAACCCAAGTGCAGATCATCAAGTATCACGAACAATTTGCCTACCCAACCAAATAACTTTTTGACCTTTTAGGAGGAACATGGCACAACCAAAGAAATCAGGACCAGGACTCGGACTTTTCGCCCTGATTGCCGGTGCAGCTGCAGGTGCTGCGGCCATGTTCCTCTCTGACAAAGAGAATCGTGACAAAGCAGGCAAGACTTTGAAAAAAGCAGAGAAAACCGTCACTCAGCTTCACTCAGAGATCAAGAAAGACCCAAAAGCCTTCGCCAAAAAAGTTGAGAAACAAGGCGCAAAGCTTGCACAAAAAGTGGTCAAAGACGTCAGCAAAGAAGTCAAGTCTGCACACAAAGCAGCTGTCAAAACCAAAACCGGCCAGCAAGTGGTAAAAAAAGCGAAGCAAGCAGTGACCAAGGCAGAAGCCGTGGTGAAGTCTGTCTCTCAAACCACCAAAGACGCCAAGTCCAAGAGCCCAGTCCGCAAAGCCAAAGCCGCCGTCAAAGTGGCCAAAGTCGTCAAAAAAGTGGCCAAAAAAACTTCCAGATAATTTTGGGTTTCCTCGGTATAATACGAAGGTGTCATTTCACTGAAGTGATGCTGTGTTTACGCGTCCATAGCTCAGCGGATAGAGCGGCTGCCTTCTAAGCAGTAGGTCGAAGGTTCGAGTCCTTCTGGACGCACACGTGTTTAATACAGTGGTGGATCAAGCCGATTGCGATGGCGAGGTTGTTTAAGGATTCGAAGTGCATCTTTTTCAATTTGACGAATTCTTTCCCGAGTGACACCTTCAATTTCGCCTACCTCTTCAAGGGTGTGTTGGGCAAAACCTTCCAAACCAAACCGCATCACCACGATGCGACGGTGTCTTGGTGGTAAATCGTCAAGCACCAGGGAAATTTTTTCTCGTTGCATAGCGATGAGTGCTTGTTCTTCTGGTGGAAGGCTGTGTTCATCAACCAATGTGTCATAGAGTGAGTTCTCACCGGTTTCTCCGTGAGCGTTGGTAAGTAACTCGTCTAGGCTTGATTCTGGCTGAGCAGCTTTCAGAGACTCCAATACTGCTTCACGAGGCAGATTGAGTTCTTCAGCGACCGTATCTAGATCAGGGCGCTGGCCATGCTCTGTGTGATAGGACTTGAAGAAGCGAAAAATCGCCCCAACGCGTTCTTGTTGGTGAATCGGGACTCTGACAGTTCTTGACTGGGTTTGGGTAGCGCTTGAGACGGCTTGGCGAATCCACCAGGTAGCGTACGTAGAAAAGCGATTTCCACGCGTGTGGTCATATTTATCCACTGCACGCATTAAGCCAACATTTCCTTCTTGAATTAAGTCGAGGAACGGCACGCCACGGCCCATGTATCGTTTGGCAATACTCACCACAAGTCTAGTGTTTGACCTGGCCAAATGTTCACGGGCGTCCTGGCTATCTGGGGTGCGACTTTTCCCACCTGCTGCAATGCGGGTGGCCAAACTAATCTCTTCCTCAGCAGTCAAAAGGGGAGCGTGGCTCATCTGGCGAAAGTACAGAGCAATGGGATCGTCTGTGTTGAGAAGCTTATCGATGACCTCAAGGTCTTCATCGGTGTCGATGATTTCTTCTTCGGCCTCTAGATCAAGGGTGCTTGGTTCAATGTCGCCATCAAGGGCAGGGGAGTCTGAGGTTTGATCAGCATCATCTGTATCGGTGTCATCTGCAGCCTCTTCACCCTTCGCAACTTGCCAAAACAGCTGTGAGACAAGCGCCTCATCAGCACCTACTCGATCTCTGTCACTCTCTCTTTTTGGCTGATACTCAAGTTTTCTAGACATAGACGGGATTATACCAGGCTTGTGGATAGGCGATCAGATCGAGAGGTTGTATAATACCGAGACGTTTGATGGTGGCTATAGCTCAGCTGGTTAGAGCGCTGCTCTGTGAAAGCAGAGGTCGCGGGTTCGAGTCCCGTTAGCCACCCCAACATTAGACTAATTGCGAGTTTGTTAGAGTATAGAAAGTTTGGGCACTTATTCAAGTGGGCCAAT
>Ga0163154_10000738_pt1 | contig 50901 bp, 50 predicted proteins | sample OliLakLV19MP9P1_FD_148649 | JGI IMG/M metagenome (GOLD analysis project Ga0163154, IMG submission 148649) | Freshwater microbial mat bacterial communities from Lake Vanda, McMurdo Dry Valleys, Antarctica - Oligotrophic Lake LV.19.MP9.P1 | ecosystem: Environmental > Aquatic > Freshwater > Lake >...
TATCATACTTGTGTCGTTCAAAGTCTTTTGCCCAGAGTTGATAAGCCTGTACCTTCTGGTATTCCTGTTGTCCTGCCCAAGCTAACCATATAAATACAAATAGTAAAGGCAGCCATAGAAGTCCTCTTTCCATATTTTCTTTATTCCTCGGTTTTATCTAATTTTAAGGATTAATGAAATATTGACGGTTTATAGATTTCATCAATACCTTGATTATTTGGCTGATTATTTGACAGATGAATAAACTTATTATCAAGCAAATTAACCTGCAATTCTGTAAGCTGCGATTGCTTCAGCCTCTGATAACGGCAAATCAAACTATTCGAGAGCGCACGGGCATTATTGTTCAAGTTTTCGACCAATTTAACAGTTTTGGCTTAGGGGAATCATCACCTTTAGTTGGCTTTGAAATGGAGACAATTATTCACACTGCTAGATCGCTAAAGCGAATGCAACAGGTTTTGGTTGGTGAGGCGATCGCTACAACAGATGACATCTCCGATTTACTGATATCCCACAATCTTCCTCCCGCCGCTAAGCATGGGATTGAGTTAGCACTTTTAAATTTACTCGCATCCCATTACCAAAGACCTTTAGCCGAGTTACTACATTCTTCTCATCGCTCCAAAGTTTCCGTAAATGCCCTCATTGGTCAAGTACCACCAGATGTGGCGGCGATTAAAACTCGACAATTCTGCCAAGAAGGATATAAATGTCTAAAAATCAAAGTTGGAGATCCTCTAGATTTACTAAGAGTTCAAGCTATTCGTGCCATTGCCGATGCCTTTACAATTCAAAAAAATCAGACCCACAAACCAACCAACCAAAAAATTCAAATTCGGATTGATGCTAATCAGGCTTGGACAGTTTCCGAAGCAATCCAAAAGCTTAAAGCCTTTGCGGAGTTTGATATAGAGTATGTCGAACAACCTGTAAATGCTAATAATTTTAATGGAATGGCAGAAGTCCAAAATAGTGTAGAGATGGCGATCGCCGCCGATGAATCGATTAAAAATATGGAAGGACTCGAACAGGTAATTAAAACCAAAGCCGCGAGTATTGTAATTTTAAAACCAATGGCTTTAGGTGGGATTCTCACTGCCCATAAAGCCGCAAAGGTTGCTATAGAAGCTGGACTAGATGTGGTGTTTACTACTACTTTAGATGGGGCGATCGCCCGACTAGGAGCTTTACACTTAGCCGCAATGCCAGAAATTACCCGTGCTTGTGGGTTAGCATCTACCGAACTATTTGCCACGGAAGATCTTCTCACTAGACGAACATTAATGACGGCGGGAGAACTGATTATTTAACCTTGTTATTTGACCTGATTATTTGAGCTTGTCAATTGATTAGTGGTCGTTTAACCTAATCTGCCAACTGAGTAAAATTACGGGTAATATTCCCACTGCAATAATGGCGATCGCTGGAGCCGCAGCCTCAATTAAGCGCTCATCCGAAGCATACTGATACACCTTTACCGCTAAAGTATCAAAATTGAAAGGACGAATAACTAAGGTCGCAGGTAATTCCTTCATCACGTCCACAAAAATCAGTACCATTGCCGTAATCAAGCCTCCTGACATAATCGGAGCATGGATTTTAAGCAAAGTATCGGTAGAGTTATAGCCTAAGCTGTGGGCGGCATCATCCAAATGGGGTTTGATTTTGACTAGACTCGCCTCAACCGTATTAAAAGAAACGGCAAGAAACCTGACTAGATAAGCAAAGATCAAGGCGGCGATCGTGCCACTGATCAATAAGCCCGTGGAAATATTAAAATTTTGGCGCATCCACAGATCGAGGCTGTTATCAAATGCTCCCATCGATACTAAAACGCCTACGGCAATCACCGAACCTGGTATGGCATAACCCATTGCGGAAAGCCTTACAGGAATACTTACAAATAGATTATGGGGATTTAGCCTTTTACCGTAGGCAAGGATCACTGCTAACACGACTCCTAAACCTGCCGTAATGCTTGCTAAAACTAGGGTATTGGTTAATATTTGCCAAAAACTTTCATTAAATATAGAGCTACCTTGACTTACCGCCATTTGGATCAGTAGTCCAACTGGTAACAAAAATCCTAAAACTATGGGAATTAGGCAAATAAATATGGCGATCGCCGCCCTAATGCCTTTAAGTTGATATTTACTAGCATTACCTGACTTTTTGATCGCAAAATAACGTGCCTGTTTACGCGAATATAGTTCTATTAAAACCAAGCCAAACACAAATAACATCAAAACCGTTGCCAGTTGAGCCGCCGCTTTTTGATCTCCTAGCCCAAACCAAGTTCGATATATACCTGTAGTAAAAGTTTGAACTCCAAAAAACTCCACAGTGCCAAAATCATTGAGCGTTTCCATCAGTGCTAACGATAAGCCAGCAATAATGGCAGGACGAGCGGAAGGTAATCCTATACGCCAAAAGCTTTGCCAAGGGTTGCAACCCAAACTACGACTGGCTTCTAACGTGCAAGCTGACTGCTCTAAAAATGCTACCCGCGCCACTAAATAAACGTAGGGATACAAAACTAAAATTAAAAGCGTAGCTGCCCCTGCTAAAGAGCGAATATTTGGAAACCAATAGTCAGAGACATTTTGCCAACCAAAAATCTGTCTAAGACCAGTTTGAACAAAACCGTAATATTCTAAAAATTCGGTATAAACGTATGCCAGCAAATAAGCAGGAGCCGCCATTGGTAGTAATAGCAAAACTTCTAACCAGCGATCGCCCCTAAATCGACACATTGATACTAACCATGCCGTACTCACTCCCAAGCCTAAAACACCGATGCCAACACTAAGCATTAACATTAGAGAATTGTAGATATATGTAGGTAAGACGGTCGAGGCAAGATGCTGCCAAACTTCTGTAGAGTTATTGGATATCGCACTTAGAACGCAGATAATCGGGGTCAAGACTAGCGCACACATTCCAATTACACTAACTGTCCAAAGGTTAATCTGGTGGCTCCATTTGCGGGCAGCTAACATTTGAAAGATTGACATTACTTTGCCTAATAATTAGTCGAATAATTAGTTTGATAGTGAGAATAGATTGCAAAAACAATTGTAATATAATTTACCTAGTTCGTGTTTTTAGCATCTTTACTTTTTCATGACCTCTATAGATATTTCAAACGTCAAAACAAACGTAAGTTCGAGGATAAATCCAAAAGAGATTTTAGTGCCAATCCTAAGTCTACAAAATCTTTCTAAATCCTTTAATCAAAATTTGGTGGTAGATGATGTGTCTCTGAATCTTAATCTGGGCGATATTCTGAGTGTTTTAGGTCCATCGGGTTGCGGCAAAACTACTTTATTACGGTTAATTGCTGGATTTGAACAACCTCAATCAGGAACAATTCATATTAGCGATCGCCTAGTTGCTACCAATACCAGTTCTACACCACCCGAACAGCGAAATGTAGGCATGGTATTTCAGGATTATGCATTGTTTCCCCACCTTACGGTCAATGAAAATATTGCCTTTGGACTGCGCCGCAAACCTCACAAGCAAGAACGGATTCAACAAGTATTAGAAATAGTGCGATTAGAAGGACTAGGACGACGCTATCCCGATCAGCTATCAGGCGGACAACAGCAACGGGTGGCTTTAGCACGAGCGATCGCCCCAAATCCTGCGTTAATTTTGCTCGATGAACCGCTTAGTAATTTAGATGTGCAAACTAAGTTACGTCTACGCCAAGAATTACGCGATATTCTCAAAACGGCGGGGATATCGACAATTATTGTGACCCACGACCAAGAGGAGGCAATGGCAATTTCTGATTGGGTCGCGGTCATGCGTGCGGGAAGGCTAGAACAACTAGATACACCTGAAAATATATATCAACAGCCTGCTTCTAAGTTTGTGGCAGAATTTGTGACCCAAGCTAACTTTTTACCTGCTTTACGTCATGGGCAAATATGGAAAACCGAAATTGGATCTTTTGCGATCGCTGATAATAATTGCAGCTATGACAAGGCTTTAGTCATGATTCGGCAAGAGGATGTTTTGTTAGAAGAAATCCCAGAATCAATATCTAATCATCATTTAACTGATTTTTTTACTATCCGCGATCGCCTGTTTGTAGGACGAGAATCAATTTACTGTATCCGCACGGCATCGGATCGGGATATTTTGGCGCGGAGTTCTACTTATATTCAAATCGGGGCAAAAGTTAAATTGTCAGTGCGATCGCATGATGTTAAAACTTTTCCCCACAGTTAAATATCTAAAATTAAATTAATAGGACTTACGCACTCAAAGTTATAGAAACTTAGTGTGAGCGAGTTTGAGGGCGAAGCACTCGATTGGGGCTGCGCCCCAAACCCACTTTAAATATAGGTTTTCTTTTTACGCTGCGTAAGTCCTGATTAAATTAAGATTAAAATTAAAGAGAATTAGTTGCAATTAGGATAGACTTTGCTAAGCTTATTAGTAACAATTATCATTTGTAAATTAATTTAATGAACAAAATTTCGCGGCGGATTTTATTAGGTTCGCTTCCAGTTGGGGCATTTGCTTTAGCTACCTATCAACCCCAAACTACTATTGCCCAAAATAAACCTGGAGTTGTAAATCTTTATTCCGCTAGGCACTACGACACAGATAACTCCATTTATCAATCCTTTACCCAAAAAACAGGCATTAAAATCAATCTTGTTGAAGCCGATGCTGCCAAGTTAATCGAGCGCATTAAAAGTGAAGGTGCCAATAGCCCCGCCGATGTGATTATTACTGTCGATGCTGGAAACTTATATCGCGCCCAAGAAGAGGGAATTTTACAACCCGTGCGATCGCTTTTACTGAATACGAGAATTCCTGCCTATCTGCGCGAACCATCGGGATACTGGTTTGGTTTGGCTAAAAGAGCAAGGGTAATCGTGTATAACAAAGATAAAGTAACACCAGACAAGCTCAGCACTTACGAAGATTTAGCGGCTCCTAAATGGCGAGGTAAGATCGTGATGCGGACATCAACCCAAGTCTATAATCAGTCATTAGTAGCATCAATGGTGGCAACTAATGGGGTGCAGAAAACCGAAGCATGGGCAAAAGGATTAGTAGCAAACTTTGCGCGTCCGCCCGAAGGGAATGACACTGCCCAAATTCGCGCTGTAGCTTCAGGAGTTGCCGATTTGACTATAGTAAATGCTTATTATGTAGCTCGTTTAGCCAAATCTAAAAAGCCCGAAGATCTAGAGGTAGCATCTAAAATTGGGGTTTTCTTTCCCAATCAAAGAGATCGTGGTACTCACATTAATATCAGTGGGGCAGGGGTTGCTAAAAATTCTCCCAATCGGGCGGCAGCGATCAAGTTTATCGAGCATTTGACCGACTCACAATCTCAGAAGATTTTTGCCTCTGGTAATAATGAGTACCCTGTATTGAAGGGGGTGGCTATTGAACAAGTCTTGATAGGCTATGGGAAATTTAAAGAAGATGAGGTAAATGCTTCGGAGCTAGGTAAGTTTGCGCGTGTGGCTATTCAAATTATGGATCGAGCTGGCTGGCGTTAAAAGGTATTTAGTTGGGGTTTCAAAATGCGATCGAAATGAGTAAGATGATCGAGTATTCATACTAACTAACTCAGGCTGTGACTATTAATTAAATTAATTAAATGCTTAATAACTGGTTAATCGGAATTGGCTTGAATACTGGATTGGGAGCGATCGCTTTATTACTCCCCAAGAAAGTATTAACTACCTCTGGCATTCTGCACGCATGGGCTTTAGGGATTTTAGTCTGGGGGTTTTTAAGTTGGCAGGGATACTTGGTAATTTTATTTTATTTAGTAGCTGGTTCGGCTGTAACTCGAATTGGCAAAGATATTAAAGAGGCAAAGGGCATAGCCGAAAAAAGAGACGGTGCCAGAGGTCCTGAAAATCTATGGGGTTCGGCTTTTACAGCAGCTATTTGTGCGATCGGATATGGCATTTTACCTAATCCTTTATGGACGTTAGGTTATGTTGCTAGTTTGAGTGCAAAATTGGCAGACACCACCGCCAGTGAAGTTGGCAAGGCATACGGAAAGACTACTTATTTGATCACAACTTTAGAATCTGTTCCCAATGGTACCGAAGGCGCAATTAGTTTAGAAGGCACGATCGCAGGCGTGATTGGTTCGATCTTACAAGCTTTGGTCGGCTATGGCTTGGGGTTAATTAATAGTCCTTGGGATTTAGGTTTTTGCATTATTGCGGCGTTTATCGCGACAAATATTGAAAGCCTGATCGGTGCAGTCTGGCAAGCAAACTATGAATGGCTGACTAATGAAGTTGTAAATGGGATTATGGGCGCGATCGGGGCAATGGTTGCTGTAATCTTGGCGATCGCCTTCGCCGCAATTTAATTTTTTGCTCCAAACTAACGGGCAAGCTTAATTACTAGACCCACTAGAGCGATCGCGGCACTGATAGACAAACCAGCCGAAATTCCTCCCACCCACTTCACTACATCCCACATCCGATCTTGCCATTTTTGGATTTGATTTAGTTCTTTAGTTAGCTCGTTTAATTTTGAGTTTGTATCTTTAAGGTCTGTATCAATGCTCACATTATTTATTTGAGCTATTTCATCTCTTAATTCATTTAACGCTTAAATAATAGTTTGAGTGTTTTCATCAGACATAGTATGTGACTCCAAGTATTTCTATTAAGCAAACCTTTCCTAGTGAGAGCGATCTGTTTTTAAAACTATACTAAGCTTTGATTAACTTCTGGTTGTTACGGATAGTCCATCTACGATCAATGAAGGGGTATACAGTGAACCTTGCCAAGCGCGATCGCTTCCTAGTTGAATTAAATTATTTAGCGCAGTATAGGCATTGCCCGAAACCATCGTATCCTTGACCCGTCCTACGATCTGCCCTTGTTTGATGCGATAGCCCAGATCGACATTTATAGAAAAATCTCCAGAAAGATCGGGCGAATCTCCTAAAATTTGATCGATGAGAATGCCATCAGAAATAGAAGATAGGAGATCGGATAAATTACCTTTACCTTCATTCACAATCAGATTAAACATACTAGGACTGGGATAGCTGCCCAAACCACTCCGAAACCCATTGCCCGTGAGTGGCAGATTTAATTCAGCAGCCGTGCGGCGATCGCCATAAAAACCTTTTAAAATCCCCTCTTCTATCCATGTCACAGTTTGGGTGGGAGTACCTTCATCATCAAAGGGCAGGCTGTGAATGCCAAGGGTAGGATTTTGGGTTAGGGTAATGGAGGGGGAAATTACTAATTTATCTAATTTATCTAGCCACGGTGTAGTTTTTTGGCGGACATGGCGACCACTGCAAGCTTCAGCAACTATGCCCCACAGAGTATCGGCAGCTTTGGACGTGAATATAATTGGAACTTTACCATTAGCAGCCGCAGCATTTCGAGCCGACCATTCTAGATGTTGTAAAATTGGCAGCGTTAGCAGATCGGCAGAAAATAGCCCGCGATCGCTGTAGCTTTGGCCGATATTGAGAAAATCTTCGTCCCTAACTAATTCGGCACTAATATAGCCATCTACAGAGCGATCGCTATAGCTACAATCCAATCCTAAAGAATTAATCAACCGCATCGAATCATAGTTAACATCCCATTCACTTTCACAGATAACTTCGGGATAAAGGCTAGTAATTTGGGCGATCGCGGCTGCACCCGTGTTAATTAACTGGCTAATTAATTGGTCTTGAGATTCAGGAGTTGTGATTAGATCTCGATCGAAGTTTGGTGGATAATTTTGGGGCTGGAGCTTAAATTGAGGATTGAGATAAATTTCTTCGGTTTCGTTTAGCGAACTAATAGCTAATGCCTTTTCGACTAGAGTTTGAGGTTCTATATCTCCATAGGCGATCGCTAGTCCGGGTTTGTTATTTTTCCAAAGTCTTAATGCAATCCCTTCAGAGCTAATATTTTCGAGTTGTTTCAGCCGATTTGCTTCAAAATAAACGGGGTGAGACTGAGAGTTAGATACATAGACTTCGGCGGCGTTAGCTCCCTGTTTGAGTGCCAGTTCTAATAATTGCTCTGGAGACATAAGTTAATTAGGAGAAGTTACTGAGGGAGTAGTTAGAGGTGGAATGCCAGCTAGGTCGAGAATTTGCGGAATTAAATGTTCGGTTTTTACTGCCATCAGATGCACTCCTTGACAGATTTGTTTAGCGGCTTTGACTTGCTCTGCGGCGATCGCGATCCCCTCTTGGAGTGGTACTTCTGCCTGCGCCAATCGATTGATAATATGATCTGGAATATTTACTCCAGGGACGTATTTATTAATAAAGTGGGCATTCTTAGCCGATTTAAGTAGAAAGATCCCTGCCAGAATTGGCTTTTGACTGGCATGACCCAACTGGTGCATAAATTTATCTAAAAGCTCAAAATCGGTAATTAATTGGCTTTGGAAAAACTCAGCACCTGCGGCTAATTTACGCTCAAAGCGTTTTTGTAAGCCCGACCAACTTGGGGACTGCGGATCGATGGCAGCACCTGCAAATAAATCTGTGGCGCGATCGCTTAGGGGTTTATCGTTAATATCTAGCCCTTGATTGAGCTTGGCGATCGCTTGGAGTAACCTCACAGATTCTAGATCGAATACCGATTTGGCTTGGGGATGATCGCCTGCTTTGACGGGATCGCCTGTGAGTGCCAATACATTTTGGAGTCCTAGTGCCGATGCTCCGAGTAAATCTCCTTGAAGGGCAATGGCATTGCGATCGCGACAGGCTAACTGATAAATAGTAGTAATTCCAACTTTATATTGCAAAATCACTGACGCGGCTAACGGACTCATTCCTAGAACTGCACGGCTGGAGTCGGTAATATTAAGGGCATGAATTCGACCTTTGAGCAATTTGGCTTGGTCGATCATGTGCTGCGGATCGCAACCTCTAGGCGGAGACACTTCGGCAGTAACTAAAAATTGGGTTTTTAGAACGCTGTCTCTAAAGCTATTTTTAATATTGCTAGTATTTGAAAAGTTACTAGAAAAATCTGCGGAAAAACTCACTAAATTCTCTCTTCCTCCATTTCTTGTCTTGTATATACTAACGGATGAGCAAAGACTGGTGAAACTAACTTGATAGAGGAGATCGCAGGAAAAATTTCGAGCGCATCTTTGGCAATCACCTGAGGATTTTCGACTAACAGCCAAAAAGTATATTTGGTCAGAGCTTTCATGATCAATACATTTTCCAAGTCATCATAAACTAGGGATAAATCATTATTATCTAATTGCAGTTGAAACACGCGGTTGATTTGGTCGAGCAACTTTGTCAGGCGATCGGCATCTCCTTTGGCTAATTCCAGTGCTTCTTCGACTAAGGTGGTGACATTGCGCCAAGTAATCTCGTCCCGTTGCAGAATTGGCTTTAGTTCTAATAATGCCTGTTCTTCTTCTAGATCGAATTTATTTATAGGTAACGGACCCACCATACGGGTAGGAGCTTTGCCAAGAGCTAATAATGCCTGAATCACTGCCGAAGAAATATCATCAGCTAATTCGGTTTTGGCTTTTTGTTGTTGATATAGTAATCCTCCCGCCGAGGTGGCATACATTGTGGGTAAACGATTTAGGGCGTAAGCGGCAGCATCTTCGACTTTTACACTTCTTGCTAATACCGAACCAAGTTGGGGTAGCTGTTTCTCAACATTGGCAATTACTAATTTTTCGAGGGCGTTAGTAAAAGCATAGGAGGTGCTGAGCATATAAGACTGAAACTCTGATTTAGCTGCAATGTCAACGAGGTTATTACTAAGCTTTTGGGCTTTACTGTCAGCTAAGTTAGCTGCCCCAGAAACCCCAACTCTTGTCCGTTTGAGATAGCCTCTAATTTCTGAGACCTCCCGTTTAGCTTTAGGCTGGTAGGTATAGCCCATATTAACTTCTTGTCGGACTTTTTCTAAAGTCTGTTGCACTATCGTTGGTACGTTTTGCCATGTCAAATCTAGATTACCTAAGAGCTTTTGCAGTTTAGCAAGGGAGTGGGCGGGAGACTCTATTTCTTGTTCGGGCAGTGGTTCTACTTGACGAAGCGGATCGAATCTAGCTCCAAGGATGGCTTGACGGACGGTTGCTTGAATTTTAGAACTAAGTTCGCCGTGGGCACGTTTGCGTTGCTGCAACCAACCTCGATCGGTACTGGCATACAAAGGGGGTAATCGATTGAGCGCAAAGGCAACGACCTCACTGAGATTTGTATTGTCACCATTAACAGCTTTAAGTTGGGCGATCGCTTCAGATAGAACAATATCCTCAATTACATTTTTCAGGCTTGCCATCTTACTTACGTGCCAAAGATTAGGGGTTGAATAAATCTATACGTTTTTAGAGTATATGGTGTTTATTAAATGTTATACAAGATATGCAATTATTTCACATTTTAATTTTAAGCGGAGGCAAAGAAATATAAAACCAAGACGGGGCTTCGCCCTGTAACCCTGTCCCTGTAAAAATTTTGGTGAAAACAGCAATAGTTTGGAAGAAAGATTAAATCTTATAAAAAATTATAAAATTTATGATATTGAGGAAATTTTATCTAGCGAAAATTGATACCATCGCCTCAGATTTTCTAGTTCGAGATCTAAGGATTTGGTAGGCGGAAAATCGCTTAAATCGTAACCTAACTCCCGAAATCCTGCCACAATTACGCAGGGAGCTACCCAGAGCTTTTGCCCTAAGTCTAATAAATTTAAAGTTAAAGTAGATTTGCCAATGTATTGCTCATAGTCAGCTAACTTCTGCTTAAGATCGAGTGCCGTCGGAAAGTTAGGAGTTTGATTTCCTAAATAAATAATTTCAGGCTTAGTTAGAGCAATCAACCAACGCAGATGGGTAATTGAAGGGGGCAAACTCCACAAAATTAAAGATTTATAGGTTTTATTGGGAACGGGGCGATCGCTATCTCCACTAAATTCAAGGGGATGATTATAACCATAAATTAAAGCAGGCTGCGGGATTTTTTCCAGAGCTTCTAAAGATTCTACGTCTTGGATTAGATTCTGCCAAATCGGAGTAACTGCAATTTTAGGTGCGGGTTTAGATTCTAAAATCGGTGTCCAAACAGGTCTAATTCCGACTAAATCTAGCTCTACGGAGGTTTTATCTTGCCATTTATTTGCCCTGAGCTTATATGCCAAATCCACGCGATCGGGAATAGGACAATACTCTCCCCACCGCCAAGAAATTGCTTTAATTTTAGAACCATTACCCCGATCCAGTTCTAGTGCCAGGCAAGCTTTAGTTTTGCCCCTAACCTGCTGGGAAATTACGCGGACATTGGGCGTATAAAATATAGGGTCGCTATTACCCATGCCACAGGGATGCAGCAGATCGATTTGTTCGAGTAAAGTCAACGAAATATCTTGCAGATCGGCTTTGACATCGACTTGAATTAGCGGCTTGAGATGGCGGGGTTCTAGGTGTTGATGGGCAAATTCTTTTAAGCGATCGCAAAATCCTAATAAATTCTCACTCTTCATCGAAAAACCTCCCGCCGCAGGATGTCCGCCATATTTAGCTAGATAATCTTTGCAAAAATCTAAAGACTCAAACACGTTAAATTCAGGAATGCTCCGCACCGACCCGCGAATACTTGAAGTCCGATCGCGCTCGTTTTCATCCTCAAATTTACCTTCGTTAAATTCACCATCTAGCTCATCAGTAAATTCATAAGTGCCGATAAATACTGGTACCCCAAACCTTTCTACCAAACGCGATGCCACAATGCCGATTACCCCGTGATGCCAGTCTGGTTGGATTACGACTAAAACTCTTTCCGCTTTTAAATCTAGATCCAAAGAATGAATATAAGCGATCGCTTCCCGTTCAATTTGGCTGCAAAGTTCTTGGCGGGTGCGATTTGTTTCTTCACATTTATACGCTAGGGTAATCGCTGTTCCCATATCATCAACGGTTAATAGCTCAATTACGGTTACAGGATCGCCAATTCTGCCCACAGCATTAATTCGCGGAGCTAGACTAAATCCGATCGCCTCTGGCTTTAAACCTACATTTCGATCGTCGGCAATTCCTGAAGCTTGAATCAGGGCAATAACTCCGGGGATTTGCGATCGCCCCAAAAGTCTCAAACCTTGTTTGACCAACCGCCGATTAATTCCTGTTAATTGTGCCAAGTCGGCGATCGTGCCAAGGGTAAAAAGCTCTAACAGTAGAGATTCTAAATTAGCTCTTTTACCAAATCGATCCGCTAACTCTAAAGCTAAAACGTATGCCACGCCAACCCCCGCGATCGCATAATAGGGCGAATCTGGATTAATTAATTTAGGATTTAGAATGGCATTAGCAGGCGGTAATTTTTCGGGTAGATCGTGGTGATCGGTAATAATTACAGCCAAATTTAACTCTCTAGCACGGGCGATCGCCGCAAATGCAGAAATTCCATTATCTACAGTAATAATCAAGCTCACACCGCGCTCGTGCAGTTCCTCTACCATCCGCACGTTAATTCCATAGCCTTCGTGCATCCGACTGGGAATCTCATAGCTGACTGCAACCCCTAAAAGCCGCAAAGTCCTGAGTAATAAAGCCGTGCTCGTCATCCCATCAGCATCATAGTCACCGCAGATCGCTACTTTTTGGTGATTTCTCACTGCCTGCTCTAAAATATCTAAGCTAGCAAGTAAATCTGGAAACTCAGACTTAGGATCGAGTAATGGTTCGCTGTCAGGATCGAGAAAAATCTGCGATCGCGCCTTTGTGTCCATACCCCGATTGATTAAAACCTGTGCCAACAATGGTGAAAGTCCCGAACTAGAAGAAATTTCTTCAACTAAATCAGGTTGAGGTGTAGCAATATGCCAGCGTTGCAGGGGTAAAGCCATATATAACCAACTAACTTTTTAAGATATTAACTCACCTTACGCGGAAGAGTTTAAGACCCTCACCCTAGCCCTCTCCCAAAACGGGAGAGGGAACAAGAAAAACCTGTATTACTCCCATTCTCTCTACTTGGGAGAAGGGGATGAGGGACAGTTGACTTCTGCGTAACATCAGATATTAAGCAAGTTCTGCTGATATGTCTAATATTTCTGGATCGAAATTTCAGGCTGCATTAATCTGATGCTTACCTTTAATTAATCTGCTCGAAACTTTAGGCTTAAATTAAATGTTCGCATTCTGGGCTTGTCTGGGCTCTTGAATAATATATCCAGAGACTTGTGCTTTAAGGAGTTCGCGAATTAGCCTTTGTGCTTGCAACTTGTAAAGTGGAAGATTTAAGCGATTGGGTAAGTTTTCCATTACTGTTCTGGCAGTGAGCATGGGACAGTTACACACTCTGACAATCACATTTGCTCCTTCAAAGATGGCGGCTGCACTCAGTGGTTGCTCGATATGGATATACCAAGTTGGAGTAATTATAGTGCCAACCTCAATTGCCTGTAAGCTCTTAATTGTTGCTAGTACCACGAGGCGATCGCCTGCTCCCAACCTCGTATCATCAATCGGCATAAATTTAGCTTTACCATGGGGCTCTTGATGCAAAACGGGTACAACCCCATAGCCATAACTAACGTCAGCCAAGATTAAGCCCATCAGCGTATCTCCCGCTTCGATAAAATATTCGGTAACTAAAACCGTTTGATTATTCAGCCGAAATAAGCTCACCACGTTTTCTCCATACGCCGCCGCCGCAAAAGCCTCAGCCGAGATTGAATTAGCACAAAGGACATCAGCGTATGGTAATAGTTGAGCCAAATTTTTGGTAAAGCCTTGCTCGAAGGTGCGAATTACTAGACGACTTTGAGGATTTACCGCATGGGTCATCATCGCCAACTCTAAATTCAACATTTCATCATCGGTTACAGCGATTAGACTTTTAGCTTTGGCAAGGCTAATTTTTTCTAAGGAACTGTTGATATTTCCCGAAATTAAAGGGATGTTTGGGAGCAAAGTGGGATCTACCTCGGCATTGGCGATCGCCACAAAGGGCTGCTTAAATTCTTGGAGAAACTTGGCTACTCCCTGCCCCACACGACCCAATCCCACTAAAATTACATAGTCTTGTTCGGGGATTGGCGGACGGCGAGAAAGAAATTGAAATCTGGCACTCAAGAGACTTTCGGTCAAAAGTCCATACAGTAATCCTAAAAGTGCCGTACCAGAAATAGTCAGGATCAAACCAAAAAATCGCAGCCAAGGTGGAGCGGGATCGTTACTGATAATTTGACCAAACAGATCGCCATAACCACTAAGCAGCAGAGCGATCGTGGCATAAATAGAATCTATAATTCCTATACCCGGATAGTAAAGTCTGAATAAAAGCGTACCGATCGCAACTAAAAATACAACTACTAACCCGCACAATGCTGCTGCCATACGGGTACGACTTTCTGCCAACCAATGCTGATATCTCACGAGATTATTTTGCAGATTTGCCCAAAGTAAGTTACTTGTCAGTTCGCTAATTCTTTGACTTAAACCTTTTTTTTGAGTTGGAAGCGATCGATTATGCAGCTCATTCTCTACCAGTTCGATATAAATTACGCTATCTTGGGACGCGATCCGAGTATTGGGATCTAATTGATTAAATAGGAAGTCTGTCCTTTGGGGATCTGTTTGTAGATCTTCTAGGGAAGTACGATCTAAAATCCGCCGACTTCGTGAATTTAGTTCGTGAATCATTCTGGACTCACACCATTTATGTTTGCGATCGATCTCTTCTTGGACAACTCGCATTAATTGATTATCTAAGCTAAAAAAGCCCATAATTTCATCACTTAAAGCCGCTAAAGCAAAAGCAGGTGCGGGAAGCTGAGTAGGCTCAAAAGCGATAAAATTTCCCAAGTGCTCGGTTAAAAGGTCGTTTAAGTTTTGTTTGGCAGAGCGCACTATTAAGCGAATTTGAGGATTAAGCGACCTAGCAGCAAAGGCAGTTTCTACATTAACTCTTTCATTACTGGTAACAAGTAAGATCGCTCGACATTTATTTATCCCAGCCGTCACAAGGATATCTGCTTGGCGACAATCACCAATAACAAGGTTCTCTAAAAGCTTAGGCAATTCAGGAATTTCCCAGCTTGCAGGTGTCTCTTGCTCGATCGCACTGACGCTTCCACCAAACTCATGGATTGCAGATACACAGTTTTGACCGAGGCTTCCCAGCCCACAGACGATAAAGGAATTAGATGGATTGTTTTCAGTATCCATTAATTTTTTTAGTCATAATTGCTAATTAATCTTACCTGTTATTCTTAAAAGTAAATATAGCCCCTCGCTTTTCAATTTAGTGAGTTGAGTCAGGAAATACTCAGAGATTAGTTCGGTATGTTCAGAGGTTAGGCGGATTTCCTATATACGTTTAAAGATTATTTAGATAGATAAGCGGAGGTGAAGCGATCGGGGTAAATTGTTTTTCAGAAATTTCCTAAGTCGATCCTCTGAAGCTCGACTTTGAACCTAAATCAATCAAGTTTGAACCTCAAGGGGTTGAAGTTCGATCCTCCGAAGGTCAAGTCTGAACCTAAATCAATCAAGTTTGAACCTAATCAAGTTCGACTTTGAACCAAATTCAATCAAGTTTGAACCTCTGAAGGTCAAGTTTTAACCTCAAGAGGTTCGATTTTTAAGCTCCGAGCATCAGATTTGAACCCGATCAAGTTCAACTTTAAGCTTCCGAAGGTCAAGGGAGAGGTTCAGAAGGCGATTCTCTTGGAGATGGGTACCGCCGCTCGACAAATTTACTTCAAGTTTGAGCTTCAAAGATGAACTAAATATAAAGTAATTGATTCTCTATCTCATCAGCAGTCAGGGCATCCAGTAAAACCATTGCACGATCGGCAATTTCATGAGGAGTTTTCTGGGGAATAATCATGATTCCACTATGTCTAATCCTATCAGTCAGATATCGCAAGTGTAAGGTTTCATAATCAACTCGATTGTGAGTCAAAATACATCGGTTCATAGATGCGGCATAGATTAGTTGCTCTGGGTCAGATTTGCCTAGCATTTGATGTTCTCGAACTGTTGCAATATCCATCCCTCGCGATCGCAGTAACCTTGCCACCAAATTACTCACGTCTTCATCGAGATATATTAATGCAAAGAGATTCATCACGAGGTTGCAAAATGCGCTTTTACCAGAGGATGCACTAATTCTGATGGAGTATGATTGCGGCTTATATAATTATTAATCTCAGCTTGATTATCTTGATAGAAGCTTAAAGCATCAAATACCTGTGCCAACGTTAAATGTGTTAGATGAATAGGAATTTCTTCTGGAGAAGTGCCTAAACGCCATAATCCAATAATAGCCCTGACAGTAGTCTTTGTGTCGATGATAATAGGCTCACCATTTAAAATATTAGTATTCCGAATGACATAGCGGGAAGTGGTTTTGACTAGCATAACTTAATTTTCTATGGAGATTTATAGTTTACGACAATTAAGTCTGATGCGGCTTGATTAGGTGGAGTGGTTCATCAAAGTCATCTGCACCAAAGTTCGCCTCTATTCATACTCGTAAAACTCTTCCCCATCCAATACCGTAAAAGCTGTTAGTGCTGGATCGTTGTTATAGTCCTCTAGTGCAAGTAATGCAGCAATTTTTATCTGATTATTGATTTGGTTTCGATTAGGAATCGTTATCTGAGTTTAAAGTCTTTGCAGGAAAGTTTCGGCGATCGCTTCGTCTGGCTAATAGGCGAGATCGAAATAAGTTCATGTCGGGCTGTATATCTTGGATGCGTTGATAGACTTTTCCTGCTAGTTGTTCTCGTTGAATGAGATAGGCTTCTATGACTTCTTGATGGCGTAGGTAATATGCGATCGTGGTGTAGGTATCAGATAGGGTTAACGTGGAATATTGCTGCACAATAGTTTCAGGTGATGCGCCATCTAAGAAAGCTCTAATTACTAATTCTAGAAGCACTCTAGTTTTTCCGACTCGGATCGAACCAGTTGCGTCTTCTTGAAAGGGTGATGCTTCGTGTTCTAAAACTATGCTCATAGGTTTAAGCCCTAATTACTAGGTTTTATCTTACTCTACCAAAGACTGAAAGCGCGAATCGCTTCGGATTTTACTTTCCATAGTTAAGCTCTCAGTAATGCAATAAAACCTGCTTGCTCAAAATGTTTGTCATAGGTGAAAGATTCTAAAATACCTAATTCTTCCATGATGCAAAATGATGAACAGTCAGTATGGCTCCATGCTTTGTCTTGACGTTGTATGTAAAGTTCAAAGGCATTTAAGAAAAGTTTGCTGGTTTGGGGAATAATCACCACATTTTCATCTTCATCAAGTTGACGAATAAATGTGGCGGCGGCTTTTCTAAAATTCTCACCTTTTTTCGAGACGTGATTAAGCAATTCGCTCAATATCATTTCGCTGGTGACGATTTGGATAGGGAAAAGTGTTTGTGTTGTTCTGATAGCTATCTCATAGAGATCATCATCTTCATTGAGAAAGGCAATCCAATAACAGGTGTCTGCAAATACGGTTTTCACTCTGCTTCTGGCGCTCCATATAGGTAACAATCGACATTTTTAGCAAAGTCACGCGGTAGTTTTTGACGCTCTTCTTTGGGAATGCTTTCGCGAACTTTTGCGATCCGTTGTAGAAACGCTTGGGCTTGGGCATAGCCTGCTTGTTGTTCTAGTTCTTGTTTTTTGCGAAGTGTTTCAACTTCTTGCAAGATTACGGCGGCGATGTGTTCTTGTTCCTGTTCGGTGAGGTGGGAAATAACATCTAGGGCTTGGTTGAGTAGTTTAGGCATGATGTTTTCTCCTATTCTATCAATTCTTGAAAGCGTAGATCGCTGCGGCTGTTGTCAAAATCTGCTTATCGCCACACATTAATTCGCATAATATCAAAGTGATAATCGTATGACCAAACAGGCAAATTCAATCTTTCAGATAGAACTGCGGTTATGGCATCTACTAGAGTTATGGTTTGATCGGGATATCTTAATGCTTTATCTTTTGCCTGAAGATAGTCATCTAGTGTGGGATTGATAAACTCAACGCTATCAAGACAATAATCTACAAATTCTTGGGCTGATGGAAATCCGAGGCGATACAGTAATAGGCTATAGGCTTCGAGAAAGATGGGAAATGATATATAGATTATGGTTTTTGATTCGACAATTTTTTGGAGTTCTAATTGAGCACGTTGATGATGGGTATCTTTTTCGTCTAGAAGTGCATAGAATACGACTGTATCAGCAAGAACTCCGATCATGAAGGTTGGTTATTAAATTTGTTTTTGTAAATAAATTCAGCTAATACTGCATCATGATTGATAGATGTGTCTGTATAGCCACTACCTTTGGATATGGGTCTAAGCATACGGGGCTTTTTGGGCGTTGGTTGCTGTTGACGTGAAATTTCTTCCAAGATTAGTTGTGCTAGTTCGTCTTGTCTTTCTTGGGGGAGTTTGGAAACGGCGGCAAAGGCTTGTTCTAGTAATTGGGTCATGATGTTTTTTGCTATTGTATCAATTCTTGAAAGCGCGGATCGCTGCGGATGTTGTCAAAATCTGAGTCGTTCTTTGCAATTTAAACTAACAGATTTTCAAAAGGCTTATTATGCCAACGGTAAACACTGAAATCGCGGCGATCGATTGATAAAATGCGACCACTGTTTAAATGCTCTGCTAAAACAACTAATGAAGCATCTGCCATATCCATTGGAAGATCGGCATATTTTTCCATTAAAGTTACCATAGGATCTATGTGGTTTGATTGAAGATCGAATATTTGAAATGCTTCTAGCACAAAACTTTTGAGAAATTTGGATTGAGCGGTTTGACTGATGGTTTCGGCTAGGAAGTAACAGGTTTCGGTAATGACAGGAAATGTGGTGATTAGTGGTTCTTGTAGTTCAGCAAAGGCTTTTTGTGCTGCTAAATGGGCAGCGTCTCGGCGATTGAATAATGCTACAAATGCACCAGTGTCAACGATGATCGTGCTTTTTGAGAATGTAAGATTTGATTGTGGATTTATAGTTGACCGAGAGATCTGCTTCTCCTTCAAAACATCCTACTAAGCCGAGTTCTGTAAATATTTGAAGTGGATTTTTTGGAGATGGATCTTTGTTGATTTGCTGATGATAGTTATCTATGGCATCTCGTAATACTTCGGTTAAATCCTTGCCAGTTATTTTTTGAATCGTAGAAAGTTTGGCAAATTCTGGTTCTTCAAGATCTATATTGAGTAACATGGTTTTCTTTCCTTATCTGGCAATATCGTATATCTTCGTTCTTTCTATTGTACCGATTCTTGAAAGCGCGAATCGCTATGGATGTTGTCAAAATCTGAGTCGTTCTTTACCATTTCGCTAAACAGTCTTGTTGAGTTAAGTTGGAAATGGCTTGTTGAATTTCTACGGTAGTGAGCATATTGTTTTCCTATTGTACTAATACCTGAAAGCGAAGGAATACTGTCAAAATCTGAGTCGGGCTTTGCTATTTTGCGATCGCCGATCCCATTCTTAATCCGATCGAAGATAAAGTAATTTTGACTTTTCTGCTATGTGGACATGTCTAAAAAGTCTTCTCCATTAAGTTCAATAACAAGGGCGATCGCAATCGTTATCTCGATCATGATGTATTCGTTAAGTTTCCCGAGTTGACGAATAAACCTTGTTGTATCAATCCCTCTGAGTTGCAATGTGTCAACTGCTGAGATTTTAGTTAGTCCATTGGTGCTATCTGACTCAAGCTTGAGGTGCCATACATTTCCTGCAAAGTAGGGTTTCTAGTCAGTGATGGGAGCAATAAGTTTAATTGGTAGCTTGCCAATAGAATCTGAGCTAATCACAACTACTGGTCTGATTTTACGGATTTCTGAGCCGAGAGTTGGATCGAGATTGACAAGCCAGATTTCACTTCTATTTGGTTTCACGATCATACTCAAGAATATCTCCTGCTCCAAGTTCTTTCCATTCAGTATTTTGTTGATAATGCTCTAACATCTGCTCTGCTTGTTTTGCTAAGATTTGACGACGGCTCTCTAGGGGCATTTTTAGCAGTGCTTTTCGAGAAGTCTTGCGAGATTTAATTTTTTGTAAGATATCATGGGCGATCTCGTCCTGTTCTGGTTGTGAGAGTGCGGAAACGGCGGCAAAGGCTTGTTCTAGTAATTGGGTCATGATGTTTTTTGCTATTGTATCAATTCTTGAAAGCGCGGATCGTGGCGAATACTATCAAAATCACTATCGGTCTTTGCCATTTCTAGATATTTTTCAGGTGCGAGTTGGATTGCTTTTTGAAGGTTTTCTAAGGCGAGTTCAATCTGGTTTTGGAGAGAATAGGCACAGGCTTTGTTGAAATAAACATTTGGATCATTAGGATTGATTTGTAATGCCTTATCGTAATATGATATCGCTTCTTCATTTCTGCCTATATTGCCTAGAGCAGCACCTCGGTTACATAAGGCATTATGGTCATTAGGTTTAATTTCTAGAGCCTTGTCATAGGATACGATCGCTTCTTCATTTCTACCTAATATTCCTAGAGCAGCACCTCGGTTACACAAAGCATTATGGTCATTAGGTTTAATTTCTAGAGCCTTGTCATAGGATGCGATCGCTTCTTCATATCTGCATAAATAAGCTAAAGCAACACCTCGGTTGTTCCACACTTCGTGTTTGTCAGGTTTGATTTCTAGAGACTTGTCATAGGATACGTTGGCTTCTTCATATCTACCCATAATGAATAGAGCATGACCTCGGTTAATCCATGCATCTTGATCATCAGGTTTGATTTCTATAGCCTTGTTATAGGATACGATCGCTTCTTCATTTCTGCCTATATTGCCAAGAGTCACTCCTCGATTATTCCATGCTTCGTAGTCATCAGGTTTAATTTCTATAGCCTTGTCATAGGATACGATCGCTTCTTCATATTTACCTAATTTCCCTAGAGCAATACCTCGGTTATTCCTAGCTTTGTGGTCATAAGGCTTAATTTCTAGAACCTTGTCATAGGATGCGATCGCCTCTTCGTATTTGCCTAAATCATTTAAAGCAACACCTCGGTTGCCCCATACCTCATAATAATCAGGTTTGATTTCTAGAGCCTTGTCATAGGAAGAGATCGCTTCTTCGTAATCTTCGTTTATAAACCTAAGCACGCCTAGTTCAAAGTAGAGATTTACTTTATTATCTAAATCTATTTCTTCTGTGAGATAGGTTTCAATCTCCAAAATTCGCTTAATGCGTTTACTAAATGTCCATCGTTGGTATTCAGAATAGTCCCCAGCAAAATTGATTTCTCTAGCAGCGGCATTGGCAATATCTTTATCGGCAGCAATTTCAAATAAGCCCGATCGCCAATCAAAGAAGTCAGGGGCGCGTTGGATAAAGTATTTCATCCCAAACAGCGGTAATAAAAATACGAGGCAAATCTGGGTGGAACTCCGAAAGCGTTCTCTTTGCAAATTTAGATGATTGAGAATCGGCGGAACAGAGTCCAGTTTATAATAATCGCCCTGTCCGCCAAACCCAGACTTGATATACGGCACAAAAGAGTTCTCGATACCTCGAATAAATAGAATATTCGGCTTGGTATACTTAGCGACATCCTCTACCCGTTCATACAAATTTTTAATCTCTTTGGATAGATTCATTGACTCTATCCGTTTTTGCGGCAAATCTTCCCGCACTCGCTTAATCAACTGCTCTCCCTGGGCGGGCGCACATTGCACAAACACCAGCCCAAAGCCTTCCGTCCAGTTCAATACATTCAATAAACTGGCATACTCTTCTTCAGCAGTTGGGGCAATCCGTTCATCCCATTTAGATTGTTTTAGTGATGCTATCATTTTTAGAAATCTCCGCTATAAACTCTTCCATTCCTTCAATCAACGGATGCACATCGTGGGTATAAACCGTTTTGCCCTTAACATCAATAGTGCGATATTCCAGCACACAGCGACGGAACAAAAGATCTCGATATTCTCCTGATTTAGAATCTTTACTTACGCTTTTTGTCTGCCATACCTCTGCTAGTTTTTGCCAATCATCCCCATAAAGGGTCTTACGATAGACTTCTCGCAATTCCGAGATCGCACGTTGTACCGCTCGATCTGAAATGGGCATCTGCGTGGAATTTTTCACAGCCGATTGCATCAATTGCATTAAATTTCGCACATAGCCGCCGCTCTTTTGGCAGATTTCATCCAAAGCTTCTGCCGATTCAAACAACCTACCTAAACTAACCTTCGCCTTTTCTACGCGCTTTTGGATAATCTCTTTTAGCTTGTCAATTCCTTCTCCATATACCTGATTATCCTTAGTTTTCACCGTAATCATCGGCATGATAATTGTCTGCTGATATTCTTCCGTCATATTTGCGCCATACTTAGCATACACCATCGAAATTGGCACAGTATAGATGACATGGCAATTCAACCCTTGCATTTGATTCTTCCGATCCAGAAAAATTTCTTCGTGATTTGTGCGCTTATTTTCTCTCGTCACGGGGACAATTCGATCCAAATTATCAACAATCACCACTAAATTTCTTTTAGAATATTTTGGTAAATTTTGCATGGCTCTATCGATAAACTCATTCAAAATCACTAAAAGTGTAGGCGTATGCACATCAATTTGTTTGCGAATTTCTTGCCGAAGATTTGGTACCTGCCGAAAGCTTGCCATTAACTTCACAAATTTTTCGATACTAAATTCCACCCCAATTTTATCTAGTTCAATTTCAGTCAAGCCAAGGTCTACCAATGACTGTAATCGCTCTTTGATCCAATTCAATATTTGTTTCCCATCACCAGTTTCTTTGTTAGCCAGTTCCTCTAAAATATGCCTCGTGCAAGCCAACAAAATATCCGTATGTTCGGTGTCTTCAATATCAATGTCACCTTGATCAGCCTCGAAATAAATGACAAAATAACCCTGACTTCGCAGATCCTCTTTCAGTAAGCGTAATTCTGTAGACTTGCCACATCCCCGCGCTCCCGTAAAAAGCTGGCAGGTAAACTTGCTCTGATCTGCCAACGAGATGCTATCGCCCAATTCTTTACAAATATTTTGCTCACCCCGCACCGCTTCACAATTTACATAGGCGGGATCATTGGGTTCTAGGGGATAAACCTCAAAAGCTCTATACAAAGCAGCGCGGGGATCGGTTGTCATAATATTTCTGTTTTTATTGATGCCTATGGGTTTGCTTGTATTCTGGGACAAGAGATTTGCATTATGCTAGCACAACATTACAGGCTAAACTAGGTTTGCAAATTACCAAGGAGATTGTATGTCCAACCTAGAAAACCGTGTCAGCGTAAGCCTATCTCAAGCTGATAAAGATGCAGTGATGGCAGCCCTTGCCACCATTAAAGCCAAGCTTCCGTTTTTGATTGATATTACAACGAGCGATCGCCAGAACATGTTAAAAATGGGTGATAAAAGTCGTGCCTTTGTCCAAAAGACGATGGAATTAGTCAATCAAAATGACAGCTTTCTGCCCCGTGCTTTTGTGGTCGAAGAAATGCAAAAAGATGTACAACTCCTAAACGATCTTTATCCCATGCTGCAAGCTCTCAATCAACTGCAAGAATTAGTCGATGATACGGTGATGGTAGTTGGCAGTGAAGCCTATGCCTCGGCTCTAGTAGCTTACAAATATGCCAAGGATTCGGGGCTGGGGGCAGGACTAGATGGAGTGGTAGATGATATTGGGCGGAGGTTTGTTCGTAAATCTAAGAAGGCTGAAGAACCTCCAAAGGTCTAAGTCGATCCTCTAAGGTTCAGGTTCGATCCTCTGAAGGTCAAGTTTGAACCTCCGAAGATCGAGTTTGATGCTCTGAAGGTCAAGTTTGATCCTAATTCAATTAAGTTTGAACCTAAATGGGTTGAAGTTTGAACCTCCGAAGGTCAACTTTGAACTTAATTCAATCAGGTTTGACCCTCAAGAGGTTAAAGTTTGATGCTCTGAAGGTCAGGGCTGAACCTAAATCAATCAGGTTTGAACCTAAAGGGGTTGAAGTTTGAACCTCCGAAGCTCAACTTTGAACCTAAATCAATCAAGTTTGAACCTCAAGAGTTCGAGGTTTGAACCTCCAAAGGTCAAGGGTGATGTTCAGAGGGCGGCGGAACTCATACTTCAGGCGATCGCTTGAGTCTAAGGCTTAATCAATTCTGGTAGAAGTGCGATCGCAGGAATATACAATCAAGTTAGTTTAAATACCTAAAAGTCCTCAACCTAGAATTATGAGTAATCGTCCGAATTTAGCTTTAGCAATCACTTTCATAGTTACAGCTACTGTGAGCGTTGGTGGATTTTGGGCAGTTAGTAAATTTTTTCAAGGCAGCAATCCCATCGCGAATAACCCATCAGAACCAAGCAAAAATCCAGCCAATAATCAAGGTGAAGTAAAACTACTAGGCGATACATTTAGTGGCTATAGTACCTTTCGTAATGGCACATTTTTAGATGCGTTAAAAGGAGCGGGAATAAAATTAAACTATGCCGATGAATTCGATCAGGCAAAGCGGGTAAAGATCCTGAATCAAGGGCAGGCAGATCTGATAGTTACCTCCTTGGATCAGTTTATCAAGCAAAAGCCTAACGGTAAGATTGTGGGATCGATCGATCGCACGATTGGAGCGGATGCCGTAGTTTTGAATACGCCTAAATATTCCCAATTAAAATCTCTAATCGATCTAAATCAATTGGTACAACAAAATCGGGCGGCAGGAAAACTTAAAGTCACCTTTGCGGCCGATACTCCCAGTGAATATTTAGCATTCGTTTTAGATACAAAATTTGAAGCATTTAATCTTGCTGATTTTGAAGTGAAAAAAGTTACCGATGCTTCCGAAGCTTGGAAATTATTACAAGACCCAACTCAGAATGTAGCGATCGCTGTAATTTGGGAACCCTTTGTAACTCAGTCAAGGCAGAAAGGATATACGGTAGTTTTATCTAGTAAGGATGCGCCGACGACAATTGTGGATGTTTTAGTGGCGAGCGATCGCTTAATTCAATCCCAACCCGAACTATTAACTAAACTGCTCGAAACCTACTATCGCCGCATAGATACTAATAGACGCGATACATCTCAACTGCAAAAGCAAATTGCCCAAGATGGAAACCTTCAGCCTAATGATGCGGTGGCAGTCTTACAAGGAATTGATTTTTTTACAGCGATCGAAGCCAAACGCTGGATGAGCGATGATACTCTGTCTAAACGGATTGGAGCTACAGCCGCAGTTTTATCTTTAGCGGGGCAATTAGAGCAAATTCCCACAGATCCAAAAGGACTCTATACAAGTCAATTTCTGAGTAAAGCAGCCGAAAATACTCAAGTATTAATAGATTTGGTGCGCGCTAACGATCCCGATCTGGCAGAACGACTAGCAGGAACCCGCAAAGCAAATACTAAACCTCAACTTAGTGCCAGCCAAATCCGCAATGCTCAGAGTATCGGTAACTTGCAAATACGGGGTGAAGTAAAATTCCCTAGTGGTTCATCGGAACTAGCGACTCAAAGTCAACAAACCCTCAATCGACTAGCAAAGGAAATTGGCGAATTTAGCACTCAAACCGTGGCTGTGCGAGTAATCGGACATACTTCGCAAACAGGCGATGCTCAAACCAATCAAATCCTCAGTCAAGAACGGGCGCAAATTGTCGTAAATTATCTTCGCAGTCGAGGTGTGGCAAATAATATCGTGGCGGAAGGAAAAGGCTTCAGTCAGATCCTCCCAAATATTCCCCCCAGCAATGCCCGCAATCAACGTACTGAGATCAGATTAGTCTGAGTGCAATAAAATTCTAAAATTCATCAGAACTTCATTAACGCAAAAATTTAGGATACTAAGAAATAATGGGAAATGATAGGATTCTGAAGGGACTGTATTTTTCACATTAGGCATTACGCTATTTAAAATAGCGATCGCCCCCATAATTCAAGAACAAACTTAAGGGCAAAATGATGACATTTGCAGAAATTCAGGCAATATTAGTTAGCTTAACCCAGTCTCATCAAGAAGCCCGTGCAGAAATGGCAGAACAGCGCAGGGAGCATGACCGAGAAATGGCAGAAATAAAAGCAAGCCAACTAATAACTGAGTCTATTGTTAACAGTAATGCTAGAGCAATTGAAGCTTTGGGCAATCAGCAAGCCGAAACTTATGCTAAAACTCAAGCCCAGTTTGTAGAACTAATTCGGGTGGTTGGGCAATTTGCTGAGGCTACTAATACCCGATTAGATAGACTGGAAAATTAAACTTCTAAATTAAAGAAATGAATACGGTAACTCTAAATCTCGCATCTATTGTCAAGCTGAGTGACGATCGCTTTTACGATCTTTGCCTAACAAATCCCGATGTTAAATTTGAGCGAAATTCTCAAGGAGAGGTAATCATTTTGGCTCCGACAGGTGGTGAAACAGGAATTTATAATTCTGAATTGAATGCTCAGTTTTGGATTTGGAACGATCGCCTTAAACTCGGTAAAGTATTTGACTCTTCAACTTGTTTTAAATTACCTAACCTCGCAAATAGATCGCCTGATGTATCGTGGATTCATTTAGATCGATGGCATCAGTTGACGTTATCCCAACGAGAAAAATTTCCGCCGATCGCCCCAGATTTTGTTTTAGAACTAATGTCGCCTTCAGACACCCTGAGCGAAACTCAAGCCAAAATGCTGGAATATCAAGAAAATGGCGTAAGACTTGGTTGGCTAATTAATCGTAAGGACAAAATAGTCGAAATTTATCACCAAAATCAACCCGTAGAAATTCTTAATAATCCTGATTATCTGACGGGTGAAGACATCTTGCCTGAATTTAGATTAAACCTGCGATCGCTGTAATAATATTTGGGTTTAGATCTGGGTTTAGATTTGCGATTGTATTTTTGTGTCTCATTTTTATAAAGGTTTATAAAGGCGTTTTATGTATATTCCCATCCCCAATTCCTCACGCCGAGAGTTATTAGCAGAAGCTTTAGAGCTATCACGGCTGACTTCAGAATCTCATCCTTTATTGATATCAAAACAGGAAAGGTTACGCCAGATTCGAGAGGCTTTAAAAGAATTTGCCCACCCTATTTTTCGCGATCGCCTACCAATCGCTCAAATTCCCACAATAGTCCGAAATACCTTTGTGAAGTCAGATGTGCTTGTAACTCGCTACAGTCAGATTGGTGGGCAAAAATGGCAGGGAGATATCCAGTCTTTGACCTTAAGCCAATATCATTCCGATCCAATTCCGACCTCATTGAATTCTTCTTTAGCTCTCGATCGCCTCTGTGAGATGTTTGAGTTATCCCACGAGCATAAGCAAGAAATCTCTAAAATCTTACAAGCAGTGGATCGGCAGATCGATCGCCAAAAACGGATAATTGCAGCTGTATTAGGAAGTGTTGAGACTGAGGGCAATACTGGTGGAAATAGTGATAGAAATACTGGTGGAAATCCAGATTACTTGACTTTATTTCATTACTTATTTGGCAATATTCCCATTCCACCTATGGCGATAAATTGCATTCATACTGATACTCAGATTTATTTTTGTATTGATTACATGGGGGAAGAATTATCTAATTCTGCGATTTGGGCGGAATTAACTGCGATCGAGCAATCTGAAGTTCGGGAGTTCTTGCGATCGCTCAATCAATTTCAGTTCGAGCAGTTCCAACGGTTTCCGATATTTAGTGCTTGGAGTGTAAAAAATATTAATTCGGAATGGTGCGATCGCCTAGCTCAATTGACTGGTTTTACTACTTCGGAAATTTCTCAGTCTTTAGTGCGATCGATCAATATTATTCCTACCAAAAAAGCTGAAGCTTTCCTAGTTCATGATATCTGGGGACATCACTGGCAGTTAATGCTTACCCAGTTTGAAAGTGATTACGCCATTCTTAGCACCTGTAATCAATCTTTGCGATCTAGCGAGAATGCCTATACACCTGATGGAATCGTAACTTGTGGAGAATTATTTAAGCGATCGGGGAATAAAGTAGAAATAGATATAGAGCGATCGCGGGTCTTCTTTCATGCCGAAGTGCAGCAGAGATTGGGATTGTTATTTACCCATCTGATTGGTGAGATTGTAGCGGATGTGGCGGAGTTTAAGTTTATTTGGGACAATCCGCGGTCAGTTGATCGCCTCCTCAGTTCCTCCATCTTTAAAACGGAACCAACTAAATTAGATTTGAGCTTAGGCGATATTGATTTTTTGTTTTTACAAGTATTGCGACCATTATTGGAGTTTAGTTTATCGGTATTTTCAGAGTCAGATCTTGAGAAAGACCTACTTTCAGAATGGCTGGGAGCAGGTCAGAATTCTTCCTTAGAAATAACAGTTAGCCTCAAGCAAGCGATCGCCCATCTCTATCAAATTTTTCTCGAAGAGTACAACTCTACCTACCTACCGACAATGACGGGAGATTTGGGAGATATCGGAATTTTCGCTAAAGTTATCAGTAATCTGCTTTATTTACAAAATGCGATCGATTCACTTTACAAAGAATTTATGGCTAAAACTAAGCCTAATCTACCTTTTCAAGACCTGCTAATTATTTTTATGGGTAATTATAGCTCCAGCGATCGCTACTCCGAGTTTTGGGAAGTCGATGATGTGCTGGCAAATTACTTTCTACCCTGCTGGCAAGTACTATCGGAGTTTGAGAGTTTGAGTATATAAAAAATGTCAATTAGAGTTTTTTTATTGCCCTCCAAGGCGATCGCCAACCTCAAACAAATGCCCGAACAGTCTGGAGTGTATTACATGACGGCTTTATGGCGACTGTTTTATGTGGGTAAAGCGATAAATCTGCGCAAAAGGCTTACAGCTAGACATCAAAGATATAGACAAATTAATATTTTGGTACCGTTTGCTAGAGTGCATTACAAGATCTTACCCACACAAAAGATCTCACAATACGAAACCGCCGAAATTAAAAGTCTCAAGCCCTGCTGGAACTATACTAGGGTTCCTAAGTTTTGGGGGCTATGCGGACTATTTCTCAGATTTTGGCTGCGGTTTTGGTTTTATACATTGGCACTGGCGATCGCGATCGGCTACTCGATCTACTTGTTTTTTAGAAGTTAATTTAATAATCATAGGCAATGAGAAACTTGACTTTGAAACTTGTGAATGACCAAAACCGTCCCATAATTGAGGATTACCTCCATTTATCCGATTAGATTAATTGTGTAGAATTGTTAATAGAGGCTTGAGAAACACTAAAGATAGAGACAATTATCGAAATGAAGCTTTAGACTCTTAGTTATTCATAAAATATTCATACAAATAGCGGTTAGCCGCAAACATCATGATTGATGCCGTCATTATTATTTCATTCATTCTTGCAGGTGCTGGTACAGGGTTTCACGGAGTCGATCTGTTACCAATTCAAACCCTAGCCGAAATTAATGCCCAAGGGCTACGGTGGGTAACGCTTGGAGTTGGTTCTTTTTTGGGACTAATTTTAGGGTTATTTGCTCAGTCAACCTATCGCCGCTTAGAAACCAAGGTTAGATCCATGCCTGTGGAAACTTTGCTCAGTCGGGCTGTGGGCTTAGTTGTAGGGCTATTGCTGGCAAACTTAATGTTAGCTCCACTATTTTTGCTACCGATTCCCGATGACTTCTCTTTCTTCAAACCTTTGACTGCGATCATGGTCAGCGTTATTTTTGCCTACTCAGGTATGACCGTCTCAGACACCCACGGACGGGCTCTACTACGATTAGTAAATCCAAATAACGTGGAAAGCACTCTAATCGCCGAGGGGACGCTTATACCTGCGGCTAGTAAGGTTTTAGACACCAGTTGCGTGATTGATGGACGGATTGAGACTCTAATGCACACGGGATTTTTAGAAGGTCAATTACTGGTACCGCAGTTTGTAATCCAAGAGTTACAACTGATCGCTGATAGCTCTAACGATCAAAAACGGGTGCGGGGGCGGAGAGGTTTAGATATTTTGAATAATTTACGCAGTGAGTATGGCGATCGCATTAAAATTCACCCTGCTGACTATGACGACATTCAAACCGTAGATGCCAAATTAGTCCGCCTTGCTCAAGAAATTAACGGCACTCTAGTTACCAATGACTACAACCTCAATAAAGTTGCCAGCTTCCACCAAGTCGAGGTTTTGAATATTAACGATCTAGCTCAAGCTTTGCGCCCCACCTATCTACCTGGTGATTCTTTAAATTTGAAGGTACTTAAAGAAGGTAAAGAACAAACCCAAGGCATAGGCTATTTAGAAGATGGCACGATGGTTGTAATTGAAGATGGGCGGACTTTTGTGGGTAAGCAGTTGCGGGTAATTGTTACCAGTGCTTTACAAACCTCGGCAGGAAGAATGATTTTCGCTAAAACTGAAGCCACTGCAAATGTCTAGATTTAAGAGATCGAACGGGGTATGATCTTGTAAGTTAAAAATTCGGACATGTCTAAAATTTTGCCCAAAATTCCCATCCTCGATCTCAAGCCTCAGTACAACACCATTAAAATCGAAATCCAAGCTGCAATTAATCGCGTTCTAGAATCGGGACAGTTTATTTTAGGTGAAGATGTTAGGCTTTTGGAGCAAGAGATCGCTGATTATTTGGGTGTAAAGTATGCGATCGCTGTTAACTCAGGCACAGACGCTTTAATTATTGGCTTAAGGGCATTGGGGATCGGTCATGGTGATGAAGTAATTACGACCCCGTTTAGTTTTTTTGCCACCGCCGAATCCATTAGCAATGTTGGAGCTACGCCTGTATTTGTGGATGTGGATATTGAAAGCTTTAACCTGAATCCGCAGTTAATTAAAAGCAAAATTACCGACCGAACCAAGGCAATCATGCCCGTGCATTTATTTGGCTATCCCGCCGCTATGACGCAGATTTTAGAAATTGCTAAAGAGTATGGCTTAAAAGTAATTGAAGATTGCGCTCAGTCCCTTGGTGCTAAGTATTTTGGCGATTGTGGTATTTGCAAACAAGAATGCGATCTCTCTACTCGGACATCAATTCAATCTAAATTTACAGGGGCGATCGCCAATATTGGCGCATTTTCGTTTTTTCCAACTAAAAATCTGGGGGCATACGGAGATGGTGGCATAATCACTACTAATTGCGATCGCAGTGCCGAATTATGTCAAATGCTGAGGGTACACGGGTCTAAACAGCGTTACCACAATGAAATGTTTGGTTACAACTCCCGCCTAGACAGCATTCAAGCCGCAATTTTACGGGTCAAGCTTCCATATTTAGATCGGTGGAATCAACAAAGACGTAGAGTTGCAGAAACCTACAATCAACTCTTAGCCGATCTCCCTAATTTAGTTACCCCTGTAATTCCGACTGGACATGTTTTTCATCAATACACTATTCGGATTACCAATGGCAAACGCGATCGAGTAGCTCAAAATCTCTCCGAACTAGGGATCGGTAACATGATCTACTATCCGATTCCCCAAGATTTACTCCCAGTTTATAAAGGTAAATATCCCACCAATCCCGTAAGCGAGCTATTAGCAACCGAAGTCTTAAGCTTACCAATTTGGGCAGAGTTAGAGTTTGAAACTATAGAAAAAGTGGCGGAAGGAGTTAAAAAAGCTCTTCGTTCTGATTAAGTTCCGATCGAGTAATAATAAGTTAAGTAACAGGATGGGCATAAAATGCAATTCCTAAAATTAGATACGTCGCCAGTAATAGCACTCCTTCCAGCCAGTTAGAGCGACCATCCGAGCTAATAGAGTTAACGATTAGAACTGACACAGCTACGGCTACTAATTCAAACGGATTAAAGTTCAAATCCATCGGTTGCCCTAAGAAATAACCGCTCAATACTAGAGCAGGTGCCACAAACAAAGCGATCTGCATACTAGAGCCAACAGAAACAGATACCGATAAATCCATCTTATTTTTCATAGCTACAGTTACCGCCGTTGTATGCTCGGCAGCATTGCCAATAATTGGGAGCACAATTACCCCTGTAAATAGAGCAGTTAAGCCCAGACTAGCAGTTGCCTCCTCCAAACTTGCCACCAAAAATTCTGACTCGATCGCCACTAAAGCGGTTGACACCAATAACACCCCAACCCATAACCACAAATTTACTTTTTGGGGATCGCCACCTTCGCCTTCAATCTCAGTCACACCGACATCATAGAGATAGGAGTGGGTTTTCATGGAAAATAGTAAAGTAGCACCATAAACCAAAATTAAAACAATGGAGATAGCGATCGATAGTCTTTGTAAAGTATTATCCTGAATCCCTGTAGAAGTATAGTTAACAGCCGTAGGAATAAGTAAGGAAATTACTGCCAAATTCATCACAGAAGCATTAGTACGGGCAAGCATGGGTTGAAATTCTTGCTCTTTATAACGCAACCCTCCTAAAAACATTGCCAAACCAAGAACTAACAATAAATTACCCAAAATTGAGCCCGTAATACTAGCTTTAACCACCTCCACCAAGCCCGCTTTTAATGCGACTAAGCCGATAATTAACTCGGTAACATTCCCAAACGTAGCATTCATTAAGCCGCCCCACGATGGACCTAATACCACAGCAATCTCTTCAGTCGCAGTACTCAACCAACTGGCTAAAGGAATAATCGCCAAACAACAAGTCACAAAAACCGCGATCGCTCCCCAGTGTAAATATTCAGCAGCAGCAGAAATTGGTAAGAACACTAAGAAGCCAACGGAGATAATTTTTTTAACTGTCATAAAGTTGCTATAAATAAATTGCCTTGAAGTTGATTTTTAATTGCTATATTTGATTTTGCTTAAGTTCTAATCAATATGTTCCAATCAATATATTTGAAGCTTAGTTGATTTTGTTTAAGCATTTATCGATTTTGCTTAAGTTTAGATTGATATTACAAAATCATATTCTTTAATTAATCTTTTATTGTTGGGAAATGTTAAGTAATTACTGTTAGATCGTTTATGTATCTTTTTCGTGCGAACTTAATCTCGCGATCGCTCAAAGTTAACTTGAAGTCATGTAGTAATATCTAGTTCTATTCATGACAATTCATTGTGATTTTGGTAGATTATCTGGCTTAAATATCAAATAACATTAAATTTACTTTTTTATCTTTTGGAATAAAAATATGATCGATGCAAAGATTAATGTAAATACTCCCAAACCTCTAGATCATACAAACGCTCAAAACCTCTGGGAAGTATGGCAAAAGACGGCTCAGGCATATCCAGATATTCTGGCAGTTTACGATCCTCATGTTAAACCTGAAGTCAAGTTCACATATGCTGAATTAGTAGATAAAATGGCAAGATTTGGGGCGGGTTTGCGATCGCTGGGCGTTCAAACAGGCGATCGTGTAGCTCTAATTGCCGATAACTCTCCCCGTTGGTTGATTGCCGATCAAGGAATCATGGCGATCGGGTGTTCTAATGCTACGCGTAGCGCTCTGGCAGAACGTCAAGAACTTTTATACATTCTCGAAAATAGCGATAGTACGGTTTTAGTAGTTGAAAATGTTGCTACTCTAAAAAAACTTCAGCCCGAACTCGATCGTATACCGATCGCCCAAATTATTCTGCTATCCGATGAATCTAATTCAGAGTCCAATTTACCTGAAGGTGTTTCTAACTTTTTGCAAGTCCTAGAACTTGGTGCCAATAAAGATTTAGGTAATCCTGAAATTACACCAAAAACCCTCGCGACTTTAATTTATACGTCTGGTACGGGCGGAAATCCTAAAGGGGTAATGCTGACTCACGGCAATTTAATCCATCAAATTAATGGGGCTTTGGATGTCTATGCTGTGCAACCGAGCAAGAAAGTAATGAGCATTCTTCCCACGTGGCATTCCTACGAGCGCGCATTTGAATATTTTATTTTTTCCCAAGGCTGTACGCAAATTTATACAAGTATTCGATATGTAAAAAAAGATCTTAAGGATTTCCAACCCAACTATATGGTGGCAGTGCCGAGACTTTGGGAATCAATTTATGAAGGCGTACAAAAGCAATTTCGAGAGCAGTCTAAAAGTAAGCAAAAGTTAGTAGATTTCTTTTTTAAAGTCAGTACAGCATATATCAAAGCTCGTAGAACTTGGCAGGGACTGGATCTGGATAATTTATCCCCTTCAGTTGGAGAACGCTTGGGCGCAGGTTTAAAAATGTTAGCTCTGGCTCCACTGCATTTTTTGGGCGATCGCTTGGTTTATAAAAAAGTCCGTGAAGCAACTGGTGGCTGTTTAGAGCTTGTAGTCAGTGGAGGCGGCTCGATCGCTTTACATTTGGAAGATTTTTATGAAATTGTTAATATCAACATGCTTAGTGGGTACGGACTGACCGAAACTTCTCCAATTACGCACTTGCGCCGCCCACACCGTAATATTCGTAATGCCGATGGACAGCCGATTCCTAAAACTGAAACTCGAATTTTAGATCAAAACACTCGCGAGGTTTTGCCTGCGTATCAAAAAGGGATTGTGACTCTGCGCGGACCGCAAATTATGCAAGGCTACTACAAAAATCCGACAGGTACTGCCAAGGTAATCGATGCTGACGGTTGGTTTGATAGCGGGGATTTAGGCTATGTCACTCCTTGGAACGATTTGGTAATTACGGGTAGAGCAAAAGATACGATTGTCTTAAGTAATGGCGAAAATATTGAACCACAGGCGATCGAGGATGCTTGTTTACGCAGTGCTTTGATCGATCAAATTATTGTCGTGGGGCAAGACCAGAAACAATTGGGAGCTTTAATTGTGCCAAATTTAGCTGGACTCGAAGCCAGTAAATTAATTCCTGCGGGTGCCAATCTATCTGAAGTAAATCTCGATACGGAAGCGATTAGGAATATTTTCCGCGAAGAGTTAAATCGTGAAGTTAAAAATCGGTCGGGCTATAGCTCAAACGATCGCATTGGCGTATTTAGTTTTATTTTGGAGCCTTTTGCGATCGACAACGGCTTGATGACCCAAACTTTCAAAATTAAGCGCAATGTTGTAAATGACCGCTACCAAGATATTATTAACGAGATGTTTGTCTAAACCAGTAATTCCAATTTTATGAATTCAATAGATTTTGCCAATCAGCTTCTTCTTAAGCGTGCAATCAACATTAAGGTAATTGTCACGCCGCGCTGGAAAGATGAAATGCAGCAACAGCTTCAACTTCAAATCCAACAACTTGATGGTCAAATTCAACAAGTCGAATCCCAAGGGCAAAAAATGATTGCGGAAATCGAACGCCAAAGTATCAAACCACCTGGACCTGCGGTATTAAGCGAAATCGATTCAATTAGATCGCAAATGAACGAGCGCAAGTCTGAGGCTCTAGAACAAAAAAATCAAGCTCTCCAACAACTCAGCCAAATCCAAGTACTGGAACTCGAACAAGAAGTTACCCAAGGGCAGTTGGATAGTTTCTTTCCTGTGGGCAAAGGCGACAACCTGATTAGTATGATGCAAGTGGAAATTGTCCTGAGAGATGGCATTGTGGAAGATGTGCGATCGGGATTTCCTGCTGTTTAAGTATCAAAAAATCTCAAATAAGTCGTTAATCTGATTGACTCCCCCCACCCTAATTTGCGAATTAACTTGCGGATAAGTATAGGGTGGGATTTTTTTAGCTAATTCTCCAATTTCTCGCAGGCACATTACTATATTTGCCTTATAAATCTTCATAAATCTTCTGGATTAGATCCCAGCGATCGCAGTTTTTCCGCTAATTTATTCGCAGGGTCATTTCATTCTAGGTTTAGGCGACGATTTTAGTTGGTTTCAACTATCAGATGCTGAATTTTCTGAAGTCTGAAATCCCTATAGATCCACAAAATATGAAATTTAGAATGAAACAACCCTGGGTTAAAATAGATATCGGTTAAAAATTCGGCATTACTAACTTTGAGCCTTATTCTCAATCTAAGAAGTTACAAGTTCACAAGCTCATAGGCAAGTTGATTGTGTTTTTCTATTAATTTCCCTAATTCGAGTGTAGTTAATATCCCTTTATCCACAACTTTACGCCCATTGATAAAACTGTAATCTACTTTATTGATTTGACAAAATATTAAAGCCGCAACTAGATCGTGATGTGCCCCAGCGAATTCAAGGCGATCGCAATTTATCGCAATAAAATCTGCCGACATACTTGGAGCAATTACCCCAATATCATCTCTGCCTAATACTTTTGCGCCACCAATCGTTGCTAATTCTAAAACTTCCCTTGCTGTAATTGCTGCGGCATCAAGTTCTCTTACTCTTGCTAATAAAAATGCCATGCGTGCCTCGTTTAATAAATTTGAAGTATCATTTGATGCCGAGCCATCCACTCCTAATCCCACTGGTACTTGGCGATCGAGCATTTTCCGAATCGGAGCCATTCCACTCGCAAGGCGCATATTACTACAGGGGCAGTGTGCCACTCCAGTCCCAGTTTTACCAAACTTTTGAATTGCTAAATCATCTAACTTTACACAGTGGGCGTGCCATACATCCTGCCCCAACCATCCCACCGATTCCATATAATCGCACGGAGTCATGCCAAACTGAGTAAGGCTATAGTCTATATCTGATTGGTTTTCGGCTAAATGAGTATGCAATCTTACGCCCGAATACGATCGCGCCAAAGCAGCCGATTCTCTCATTAAATCTTGAGATACGGTAAATGGCGAACACGGAGCTAAGGTAATCCGCAACATGGCATGACGAGAATTATCGTGATATTCCTCAATCAGACGTTGACTATCTTTTAAGATATCTGCTTCTTTCTCGACTAGGCGATCGGGAGGTAATCCACCTTGGCTTTTTCCCATGCTCATACTGCCACGACTGGCATGAAACCTCAATCCGATCGCTTGAATTGCGTGAATTTGATCGTCTAAAGTGCAACCATTAGGATAGATATAGTGATGATCGCTAGCAGTAGTACAACCCGATAAAATCAACTCGGCGGCGGCAATTTGCGAACTGATTGACAACGACTCAGGTGTGAGGTTTGCCCAGATCGGATAAAGGGCTTCCAGCCATTCAAACAAGCTGCAATTTTGGGCGGATGGAATTGCACGGGTAAGGGTTTGGAAGAAATGATGATGGGTATTTACTAAGCCCGGTAGGACGATATGATTCCCTTCTAAATCTAAAATCTCATCGGCGGATTCTGATAATTCCGAAATTAGATTTGGATCTTCTTTATCTTGCTCGATTACTTGGACGATCGCTCGATCTCGGATTAGTATAGCAGCATTCCGAAGTTCCCTCCGTGCGGCATCCATTGTAATCAGAGTATGAATATTTTTGACTAAAAGAGTAGACATGCTTTATGAATTCTTTGTTGATATAATTACAGAGCTATTTCAGAGATAAATTTAATGGCATTAAATATCAAAATCAGAAGTGATTCCCTTTATTAACAAATTTATTACCTAAAAGATAGCTTGCAAATCAATAAGAATTAGTGCCTTTTGACACTCCTTCAAGCATGCATTATAAATAATTTTTATTGGGTAGTAGTATATGTTGTGGTTTTACGAACTTAAAAATTTTCATACTCCGCCTCGATCCAACGACACATCTCCAAATCAGAATCGGCATAAACTGATTTCCCAGACTTAGGATCGTAGGCGTACCACCATTCGTTACCTTCGCGATCATATAATTTTTTGACTTGTAACTCTGTTTTAGCGACAGCTTTGTTTACCATAGTCTTATTTATAAAATCTATCAAACCATGTCTTAGTAGCTTAAACCGTGCAAATAGTGATTCAATTTGAGATACGGATTGGCTTGAAGGGTTAAATCGGATAGATAGCGGAATAATCCCGTTTTTCTCCTGCTCTAGTAACTTCAGCAATTGAACATTTTGTTGTAATTCAGCTACCCTAATGCGATGTTTTAAAACAGCCAATATATTTAATTGATGAATGTTTAGGATATAGGTGCAGTCCACTGAAAGTAAGTTAGACATAGTTAATTGCGATTCTAATTAGCTTTTATTTACAATTATAGAAATAATTTCTGTATTAATTACTACAAAATTTAACTAAAGTACAAAAATTAACTAAGAAATTATCTTATGACCAATCCTCACCACGACATAGAATCAGTTACACCGATTACATTAGTAATTTCAGAAGTAGTCGACCTAAACTATGTTCGAGAATATGAAGCTTGGTCTAGAGGAATAAACCATATCGCCAAAGAATTTGAGGGTTTTTTAGGAGTAGAGGTAATTAGTCCGAGAGTTGACGGGTATCCAGAATATGTGGTTATTGTTAAATTCGATAATTACAAACATTTCCGAATTTGGATGACATCATCGGTTTATCACGAGTGGCTGGAGAAATCTCGTGATTTTATCTCAGCTAGGTCTTCACAACAGTTACCTAACGGTATGGAAATGTGGTTTTCTCTTCCTAAAAATAAATTGATAGAAAATCCCCAGCCGACCTATTACAAGAAGGTTGTTTTGGGCATATTAGCAGTCTATCCGTTAATCTTACTGTCAAATCTTTTACTGAATCCCTTGCTCCAAAGCTTCAACTATTTCTTTAGTCTTTTAGTTTCCGTCACCTTTGTATCTGCTCTTTTAACCTATCCTGTTATGCCCAGCTTAACAAAATTTCTCCGTTTTTGGCTCTATCCATCTCTACCCAGACGCAGATCGGCAAAATAATTTTAGATATTATCCCTACTATGAGCTTGGATATACAGTTGACATAGAAAAATAATTATCAGAAGTATTCGTAAATATTGGGAGCAGATTTGGAAAACAATCCCGATTTAGCTAGGGAAGAAAATATTACATTGTTCGTCTTGGTGCATAGATTTAAGAAAGGAACATTCACTGGGTTCAATGCTGATTTTATCAATCGGAACCAAACCAATTTTATAGGTGCCAGTATATAGGTGCCAGACATTACATTAATAGAAGCGATCGCGACTATAAGATTGCCATTTCGGTTAAAGATTTTCTCAAAGAACTATAATCTTGATCACTCCCCAGACGATATTAGGACGATATTAATAAGAATGACTGATAATCTGTCAATTAATCTATCAATTAATCTATCAATTAATCTATCAATAGTCTGGCATCGCCGCGATCTACGTCTACAGGATAATCCCGCCCTGTCCGCCGCAGTAATGTCAAATAATGCTACAGAAAATAATACCGTAGTAGGAATATTCATCTTCGATCCCGATATTCTCAAAAGTCCTGAAACTGGTGGTGGTAAAGTTGACTTTATGCTGGGATGCCTTAAGGAATTACAACAGGGCTATAGAGCATTGGGAAGCGATTTACTATTTTTTTACGGACAGCCTTTGGAAGTATTAACTAAACTGGCTCAAGTGTTACAGCCTCAGAGATTATTCTTCAATCAAGATGTCGAGCCTCTGGCAATCAAACGAGATCGAGCCGTAATTGAAGCTCTATCTGCAACTAGCTCTGCAATTGGGATTGAAGTTAAAGGATTTTTAGACATTGCCTTGATCGATCCCCAAGCGATCGCCACAAAATCATCAAACGAACCCTACCGAGTCTATAGCCCCTTTTGGAAAAACTGGATAACTCACCCTAAGCCTGCTCCCATTCCCAAACCCGAAAAACTTATAGGTATAGATCTTAATAAATATGAAAGTCTCTCTGCCATTCCTTTACCTACTCTGGCTGAATTAGGATTTAGTCACAATCAAACCATACCTGCATCGGGAGAAGCGATCGCGCAAAATCTTCTGAGTGAATTTTGTGATGCCCAAAAACTATATAACTATAAAAAATCCAGAGACTTTCCCGCGATCGCTGGCACCTCTATACTCAGTCCCCATTTACGTTTTGGAACTATTGGCATTAGAGACTGCTGGGCGGCAACCGTAGATGCTGAAGCCGAAGTTAGCGATCGCGAGGAAGCTTTAGAAGGCATTCAAACTTGGCGACAAGAACTAGCTTGGCGAGAATTTTATCAGCACGTCCTCTTTTACTTTCCCCAACTTAGCGAGGCTGCCTATCGTCCGCAAATGCAACGCTTTATATGGGAAGAAAATCCCGAACACTTTACGGCATGGTGTGAAGGACGGACGGGATACCCCATTGTTGATGCAGCGATGCGCCAGTTAAATCAAATCGGCTGGATGCACAACCGTTGTCGCATGATCGTGGCAAGTTTTCTCACCAAAGACTTAATACTTAATTGGCAGTTAGGCGAATTATATTTTATGCAGAAGCTGGTGGATGGTGACTTAACCGCAAATAATGGCGGCTGGCAGTGGAGTGCTTCTAGTGGGATGGATACTCAACCATTAAGAATTTTTAATCCCAGTACTCAAGCACTTAAGTTCGATCCTCAAGGGATATATATTCGCCAATGGCTGCCCGAACTAAAAGACTTAACCACTGCCGAATTACTAAGCGGTAATATTTCTAATTATCAATTACAAAAAAGCGGTTATCCTACTCCCATAGTTGACCATTCAATTCAACAGCGAAAATTTAAAGAACGATATCAACTTTGCAAATAACTCGTAATGAATCTTTACTTAACTTTATCAAATATATACTCCCTTCCCACCGTAGAAATACATATAACTGAGATGGGGTCGAGGGGTAGATCCCCCACGAAGGGGCGAAGCCCCCACACCCCAAAAGAGTAATCTTTGACCGAGAAGGGAGTACTTCTATGAACGCATCAAACAATGCATCAAAATGCAGATAAACAATAGGTCTTGTATAATCTGCACAACCAAGTAAAATTACACCAATACCTCTGCAAATCTAATCCATGCTCAAATCGATAACCTCAAAGATAGTAGCAATCTGCTTAGTACCGATCGTCTGCTTTTGGATTGTCGCCTGTCAGCCAGAAGTGACAACAACTTCTCCTATCGAAAATTCACCTTCTATCGCCACAGATCGACTGAAATTAGGGATAGTTCTTCCTGCAACTGGAGATGTAGCCTCTTTGGGTGCGCCCATGGTTAAAGGCATTGATTTTTTAATTAGTACGGTTAATGATTGTGGTGGAGTTTTAGGAAAGCCGATTCAAGTTTTTAAAGAAGACGATCGCAGTGAACCAACCGCAGGTGCTGAAGCAGTTACTAAACTCGTTCAAGTTGATAAAGTCGGAGCGATCGTCGGTTCTTTTGCTAGTAGTGTCTCTAATGCAGGAATTGCTATAGCTGCCCCCAATAAGGTTTTAATGATTTCTCCTGGTAGTACCAGCCCCGTCTTTACCGAAAGAGCTAAAAATGGTGACTTTAATGGTTATTGGTATCGTACAGCCCCACCAGACACCTATCAAGCTGCGGCACTCGCCAACCTAGCATACAAAAAAGGATTTCGGAAAGTCTCGACCGTAGTGATTAACAACGATTATGGTGTGGGTTTTGAGAAAGTCTTTGTAGTCAAATTCAAAGAATTAGGCGGTCAAATTCTCAATGAAGCAAATCCTACTCGTTACGACGCTAAGGCTAGTACCTTTGAGGCTGAGGCTAGAGGAGCATTTGGTGGTAAACCTGATGCAGTTGCTGCCGTACTATATCCCGAAACTGGAGCTTCGCTAATCAAAGCGGCATACGAACTAGGTTTGACTGAAGGCGTAACACTCATGCTCACAGATGGTGTGCAAACCGAAGATTTTCCAAAATTAATCGGTAAATCTGCCAATGGTAAACTCATTTTAGAAGGGGCTTTAGGGACTGTACCCGGTGCAGATGGCAAGTCCCTCGATACCTTTAGCCAAGCTTATACGACAAAAACTGGTGACTCGGTAAAAGCTTTTGTACCCCATTCCTACGATGCTGCGGCTCTGGTTGCGCTGGCGGCTGAGGCGGCTAAAAGTGGATCGGGTGAAGCAATTAAATCTAAGATTCGCGATGTTGCTAATGCTCCCGGCACCGAAGTTACAGATGTATGCGAAGCTTTAAAACTGGTAAAGGCTGGAACAGAGATTAATTATCAAGGTGCCAGTGGCAATGTCGATCTTGATGAGTTTGGAGATGTTAAAGGTAGCTATGATGTTTGGACGGTCGATCCTACAGGTAAGATTAAAGTAATTGACAAAATATCTGCATAATATAAAAAGATATGACACTAGACATTCAGGCGGCACCCGTAGGTGATGTAGTGTTGTATTTACCTTACTGTAAAAGGGAACAACAACAAGCTTTACCTTACGCTATCAGTCTTTATAGAACGGGAACTTTACAGGGAGAAAGACAAGTAGAAGGCTCTACTCCTGTTCCTTTTTCAGCTTTTTGGAAAGTTTCTACCCTTCCTGTCGATCCAGTTATTTGTACGGTTGTATTTACTAATGAAATTAGCGAGGAGTATAAGTATGAGATCGAACTCCAAAGTTTGCAAGTCGTCAGACATTTAATCGATGTGATTATCCTAGATCGAGAAACTCAAATAGTTGATTTTTCTCAGGCTTTTTATGCAGAATTATTTAGGCTGAAACTTGATTTTGACAACAATTAATGTATAATCCTGTGCTTAACAGGCATATCCTAAACCCACAATTTTAACCAAGAGATTAATCCAGTGTCTTACACTACTACCAAACGATCTGATAGACAAAAGCAACTTATCAACCTCGATCCAATAGTGTTAAAAACTGCTAGGCAAGTTTACAGGCTTTATGTCGAGTCTTACCCTGATTTACCAATTCCCTTTGGCGTAGCTATTAATCGTGGAACTATGACTGGTAAGCTCATATACTCTCACCCTATTCTTTTGCCAACTGAAAGCTTTGTCCCAATAGAAGTTATTGAGTCGGGTGATTATCACTAGGTTTCTCTTGATTTTTAAACCACTCAAGCTGCGTAGGCTTTATGTGTATGTGGCGATCGCCCTCTTAATATTAGTAATATTAGGAGGAACTATAGCAAATGCCGAGACTTCTAGAAAATGTCCCGCTACTTTCCCAGAATTAGCAGAGGCACTTACCAAAGATTTGCCTGATTATCTCAATCGCACTTATTCAAGATTAGGAATTAAACAGCAAGTTACTGTCGCCAGCTTTCCAAATATTAATCCTTTGCCGATCTCGACTATTAATAAAACCTCCGATAGTGCAAATTTTAGTCCGAATTTACCCGCGCCCCGTCAGCTTTTTGTATCTATTTTAAGTAGGAAGATCGGACAGACAAAAACTCAAACTCAATCCTACTGGCTATTTATTTCTGAAATAAAGTCTGAAACAAGAAAGACTTGGAGACTGGCGATCGCTTTTACGAGAATTGGCAATTCTCCACTTCAAGATGTGAGTGATGGAGCGATCGCTACTGCTACAAATACTTGGTTGCGAGATCGTTGCAACTGACCTCAGATTATAAATTAGTGTTAATATCCAAGTACAAATTAGTGCATTCGCAATTTTTAAATTCATGAGTAAAGTCTATGAATGGTTTGATGAGCGCCTAGAAATAGGTGCTTTGGCTGAAGATATTACCAGCAAGTATGTTCCTCCTCACGTTAATATCTTTTATTGTTTGGGTGGAATTACTCTAACTTGCTTTTTAATTCAATTTGCTACAGGTTTTGCTATGACTTTTTACTACAAGCCAACTGTAGAAGAAGCCTTTGATTCGGTTCGTTACATCATGACTGAAGTTAACTTTGGCTGGTTAATTCGCTCGATTCATCGTTGGTCTGCCAGCATGATGGTACTGATGATGATTTTACATACTTTCCGCGTTTATCTTACTGGTGGATTCAAGAAGCCCCGCGAGCTAACTTGGGTTACAGGTGTAATTTTGGCAGTTATTACTGTTTCCTTTGGCGTTACTGGTTATTCCCTACCTTGGGATCAGATTGGCTATTGGGCAGTAAAAATTGTATCTGGTGTACCCGAAGCGATTCCAGTCGTGGGTGGAGTATTAACTGAGCTACTCAGAGGTGGTGCAAGCGTTGGGCAAGGCACATTAACTCGATATTACAGCTTACATACCTTTGTATTACCTTGGTTAATTGCTGTATTCATGTTGCTACACTTTTTGATGATTCGTAAGCAAGGAATTTCTGGTCCTTTGTAAATTTTAGTAAATTTTAATTTAGCCCTTAATACCCTTAATAATTAAGCTCATATGGAGAATTTTTATGTCTAAGATTGAAAAGCTACCCGATCTAAACGATCCAGCACTTTTGGCTAAACTGGCTAAAAATATGGGTCATAACTACTATGGTGAGCCCGCATGGCCCAATGACTTACTATATATGTTCCCTGTAGTCATTAGTGGCTCGATCGCTTTATGTGTTGGTTTAGCGGTTCTCGATCCAGCCATGATTGGCGAACCTGCAAACCCATTTGCAACTCCTTTAGAGATTTTGCCTGAATGGTATTTATATCCAGTATTTCAAATCTTGCGGACAGTGCCTAACAAGCTATTAGGTGTATTCCTGATGACTGCCGTTCCTTTAGGATTGTTAGTTATTCCCTTTATTGAAAACGTAAACAAGTTTCAAAATCCCTTCCGCCGCCCTGTAGCAATGGCTGTATTTTTATTTGGTACTGCTTTTACTTTATACCTCGGTATCGGTGCAACTCTGCCAATTGATAAGTCTTTAACTCTAGGTTTGTTTTAACCTTCAATTAAAAATTTAGCTTATAGAAGATTAATGATGTTAGTCTTCTTTTTTATTATTTTTTTTTATTATTAAAAGATATTTAATCTAAAATACTCACTCTAAATTAACCTGTAACCTTCATGTTCGATTTCAGCAGTCAGGATCAAACTTCTTATCCTCGTGTCAGTGTAATTGGAGCGGGCAATGTTGGTAGTACTCTGGCTCAACGCCTTGTTGAAAAAAACTTAGCAGATGTAATTTTAGTGGACATTACGGCTTCTAAGCCCCAAGGTGTGGCACTAGATTTAATGCAAGCAAGGGCTTTAGAGCATCACGATCGCCAAATTATCGGGACTAATGACTATATCCACACTAAAGATTCGGATGTAATTGTGATTACGGCTGGAGTTCCACGCAAAGAAGGCATGAGTCGGGACGATCTACTCAAAATTAACGCCAAAATTGTGACTGAAGTTACCCTAAAGGCGATCGCCCATTCTCCCAATGCGGTAATTATTACGGTAACGAATCCTTTAGATGTGATGACTTATTTAGTATGGAAAGTTAGTGGCTTTGCGACTTATAAGGTTATGGGTATGGCAGGAATCTTAGATGCTTCTAGGTTTCAAGCATTTATAGCGATGGAGCTTGGGATCTCAATGGCTGATATTTCGGCGATGGTAATGGGCGGTCATGGGGATTTAATGGTGCCGTTACCGCGTTTTTCCACCGTAAGTGGCGTGCCGATTAGTGAATTAATGTCTGCCGAAGCGATCGCCCGATTGGTAGAACGAACTCGTAACGGTGGTGCGGAAATTGTCAAATTATTGCAAACAGGAAGTGCCTATTTTGCCCCAGCTTCGGCAGTTTGTCTGATGATAGAAGCAATTTTACTCAATCGGCGGCGGATCGTGCCTGTAGCTGCCTATTTGCACGGAGAATATAGTTTGAATGGTCTATTTATGGGCGTTCCCGCTCTTTTAGGGCAACAGGGTGTGATCGAGATCGTGGAGCTCGACCTGTCATCACAAGAACTTACTGCTCTGCATACTTCGGCAGAATCGGTGCGGGGAAATATTAAAAAGCTTGAAGGTTTTGAAAGATAAGTTTGATATATATAAATCTTTAAGATATATTAGTAATATTAAAGTTTTATGTAGTTGGGCTTAGTAAAGCTTTAGCCAAAGGTCGTAACCTCAAGCAAAATGTTAGGAAACGACGTACTCTTGCGAATAATTAGGGCGAACAATCAGTGTGAATAATCAGCTAGCGAACAATCAATTATTAAATACAAATCCTAGCCCTAAGCAATCGCCATACATTGCGCTTATAGTTGCCTTGGTTATCTTACTTCTATGTTTAGTTGGAATTGGATTAAATTTTGTAGTAAATAAGACTGATGCTTATACTGATGCAGTTCTTAAACTCGAAGGCGACCCTGTTAAGGGTAGATCGATATTTGTGATGAACTGTGTTGCTTGTCACGGACAATGGGCAGACGGAAAGGTAGGACCGAGCTTAAAGAATGTTTCGGAAAGACTATCTGAATCTAGATTAATTCATCAAGTCGTAAGTGGAGAAACTCCTCCTATGCCGCAGTTTCAACCTGCTATGGAAGAAATGGCAGATCTTCTAAGTTATCTCAATCGACTTTAGGTAACGATCTTTGATAGGTTTTTAATAGTCGATCGGATTGCATTTTTCAACCTTGAGCTTAATCGATCGAACGGGTATTATCACTATTTTTAATTCCAGCTTTTTAGGATTTAGCGATCGCCGCTATAAATCGGCAAAACTTATTAATGACCTTGATAATTAGCTTACTGACTAGCTTGGTGACTGTAAGTTAAAGCGGTTTCGATTCTAGTTATAGCTACCCTTTTTTGATGTAGGAGTAATAAAGATGAAATTAAATCTGGTCCGTTGATGTCGCCTGATAAAGCACAACGTAAAGGTTTCATAACTGCCCCCTTTTTAAGGTTTTGAGACTTTGCTACCGATTGAATCAGATTAGATGCGGAATCTACAGTAAGACTGGAAGTATCTCTTAGAGCCTGAGCTAAAGCTAAAAGAATTGGAATTACTGCTTCTTGCTTAAGCACGGCGATCGCTTCTTCGGTATATTCTAAATTTTCAGTAAATAAATATCTTGCCATTTCCACAGCATCCGTAAGCAGAGTAAGACTATGGGCAATTAACTTAACTACATCAATTAACCACGGGCGGTTAGCAGGCTCGAAATTACTCGAATCAAAACCTGCTGTTTGCCAAAACGGGATCAAGCGATCGCAAAGGATTTCACTATCCATAGCGTGCAAATATTGACTGTTTAGCCAGTCAAGCTTATCCCAATCAAACTTAGCACCCGATTTATGCACGCGCTCAAAGTCAAATACTTCAGCCACTTCGGAAATCGTCAAAATTTCTCTGCCATCTGGATCTGACCAACCTAAAAGCACCATGTAATTATTAAAGGCTTCGGGTATGTATCCCAGTTGTTGAAACTCGGACACTGAAGTTGCATCATCGCGTTTGGAAATTTTCGCGCCTTGGGAATTGAGGATTAGGGGTAAATGACAAAATTTAGGAATTTCTGCTCCTAAAGCTTCATAAATTAAAATTTGTTTTGCAGTGTTGGCAATGTGATCTTCGCCCCTAATTACATGGGTGATCTCCATATCAATATCGTCTATGACTACAGCAAAATTGTATAGAGGTAGGGATACTTCCCCTAGATCGTCTACTCTAGCAATTACTAGATCGCCACCCAGATCGGAGGTATTCCAAGTTACTTCGCCCCGTACCATATCCAACCAAGTTAAGATCTTAGGCTCTTCAATAACAAAGCGGATTACAGGCTTTCTACCTTGAGATTTAAACTCGGTTTGCTGTTGCTTTGTAAGATGACGGTGGCGGTTATCATAGCGAGGAGGTAGCTTTTGGGCTTTTTGCTCTTCCCGCATTTGGTCTAGTTCGGCTTCGGTGCAGTAGCAGTAGTACGCAAGCTCTTGGTCTAAAAGTAGTTGAACTGCAGCCCGATATTGATCTTGACGCTGGGTTTGAAAGAATGGTCCCGAGTCATAATCGATTCCCAACCACTTTAAGCCATCTAAAATATTTTGAGTGTACTGGTCTTGCGATCGCTCGCGATCGGTATCTTCTACGCGTAAGATAAACTGACCTTGGTTACGTTTGGCATATAGCCAATTAAACAAAGCAGTACGGGCGGTACCAATATGTAAATTTCCCGTAGGACTCGGAGCAATACGAACACGAACAGTCACGGCACTCACTAAATAAAAAATTAATTACAAAACTAACTACGGAGTATTAAAAAATCGTAACATAACCCGACCCTACTCTAATAAATCCTTTTCTAATAACTTATCGTAATTACAACGCGATTAATTGTGGAATTAAAACTGGCATTAAAACAACTACTCAAATAGTGATATCCTGTCTCAGTGCTAGGGGTACCCTGTCAAATTTTAATTTGAAACAAAACTATGTCTGAACAAAAATCAAATTTTCTACTTCCTGTAATTGGCGGTCTAATAGTTATAGCGGGTGGAATTGGGGCATATCTTTTTTACAAGCAAAGCTCGCCTGTAGGCGTATCTGGTGTCATGGATAGTGCCAAGCTCATCCCCAAGCAAGTGTTATTTGCTGCCTCTATTACAGGGGATAGCAATGCTTGGAAACAATTAGAGCAATTTCAATCGCCTGAAGTTAGAAAATACATCGATCGAGAACTTGCGAAACTAGAAAAAGACGCTTTTAGTAGCGGTGATATTAACTTCACAACCGATATTAAACCTTGGGCGGGGGATGTGATGCTTGCCTTTTTGCCAACTGTGGCGACGGATGCTAAAGCTCGAATGCCAAAACTACTTCCAGTGTCTAATACTGGTACGACTAAGCTGGCTCAAGCGACCACCGAAAGAAATAATCCTGATATTTTAGTTGTCGTACAAGTCAAAGATAAAATCGCAGCAGCCAAGTTTTTTGACAAAGTTAAAGGCAAGAGTAAGGTAACTCAAAAAGACTATAAAGGCGTTCAAGTTTCTGAAGTTATTGGTAACAGTGGCAAACCGACAAGTGTGGCGTTGGTGGGTGACTATTCAGTATTTTCGCCCCAAGCTCGGTCGGTAGAAAGAGCAATTGATACTTTTCAAGGACAAGATTCTTTAGCAACGGCGATCGCTCCCGCTAGTTTAGAGTTAAAAAATCCGCTAGTGCAGTTCTACATTCCTGACTTTGCTAACTCCGTGCAAAAGTTAATAGCTTTAAATCCCGATGCTAGAACAATTCCACCTCAAACCTTGGCGCAGCTAAAACTGGTTAAGTCGATAAATATGGGCTTGGGCGTAGACAGTGATGGCTTGAGACTTAAAGGCGTTACCGACTTAGATCCTAATTTAATCAAAATCGAGTACAAACCCTCACCTGGCAAAGTGATTGCTCAGTTTCCACCCGAAACTATAGCGCTGATTACTGGAATTGATATTAAAAGTCGCTGGGAACAATTTACTAAAGATGCTGCCGCCGATCCAGAGCTTAGCAAACAGCTAGATGAAGTGAGAAATAGTCTGAAGACTTCACCTGTAGGTTTAGATCTTGATAAAGATATTTTTAGCTGGATGGATGGAGAATATGCGCTTGGAGCGATCGCCTCTACGGAAGGAATATTGGCTCAGTCGGGAGTTGGTCCTGCTTTAATTTTACAAACTAGCAATCGTGCCGCCGCCGAAGCTACGCTTAAAAAGATCGATGATTTTGTTAAAGGTAATGGTCTACAAGTTGCAACCAAAGATGTGAAAGGAGTATCGGTAACTGAATGGACGAGTCCGGGGGCACCGGGATTTTCAATTGGGCATGGATGGTACCAACAAGATACTCTATTTGTATCAGTGGGTAGTTTGATCGAAACAATTGCCAAGCCTACCGCTACTTTAGATAGCACGCCCATATTTAAGTCTGTAACTGGATCTTTAGACAAATCTAATATTGGTTATTTTTATCTCGATATGGATAAAACTTGGGCATGGTACAGCAATCGCTTTATCCCTCCTACAGATCGCGAATCAATCACCCCTGAAATTAGGGCATTAATTAATACAGTGCGCGGCATTGGTGTTACGGCTTCGCTTCCAAGTAAGACTACTAGCAAATTTGAGATTTTACTTTCTCTCAAACCTAATGGTGGCGTGTAGCATCCCACAATAAAGCGATCGCTAAAATCAAAAAACTCAGTCCTGCTAAGGTATCTAGCCAATAGGGTGAAAGTTTACGGGATAGCCATTTTCCTCCGACTACGCCCAAAAAGCTAGTTAAAACTAGGGCGATCGCTGCCCCAAAAAAAACTACCAAGGGTAAATCAGATTCAGCCGTAATCATCATAGTTGTGATTTGAGTTTTATCTCCAACCTCAGCGAGGAACACAGCGACAAAGGTCGTTAAGGCAATATTTAGATCGGATGATGATTTAGTTTTCAGAGCTTTAGATTTTCACTTTTATTTCTTATTGATATTACAATGCGATCTGAACTTTTATCAAAAGCTTTATCTCGTTCTAAATCTTTAACGGATTTCTCAAACGACCTTGGCAAAGACTTATGCTTGCGATCGCCCAATATTACCGTTCGACAGATTTGTCTATTAAATTTGACCTACTAAAATGACTGATGCGATATCCTTATGGCTGAGTCGTCCTGCCGAAGTAGTTGCCCCAGACCTATTAGGGTGTAATTTAGTCCGAAAAATTGATGGAATTGAATACCGAGGCATAATTGTCGAAACCGAGGCATATGCACCCGGCGATCCTGCTTGTCATGCCTATAAAAAAAGAAGCGATCGCAATGCGGCTATGTTTGGTAAAGCTGGGTTAGTTTACGTTTATTTAATCTATGGTATTTATCACTGCATCAATCTAGTTACCGATCGCGATGGAGTCCCCAGTGCCGTTTTAATTAGAGCGTTAGCCTTAGATAAAATTCCACCGTGGATAGATTGTAGTATTAAAAAAAATATTAAAAATAGCGATCGCCTTGGGGCAGGACCGGGCAAGCTCTGTCGCACACTTAAGATCGACCGGACTTTAAATGGCATGGAGCTTATACCCCAATCAGATCTGTGGCTGGAGATCGACGGGCTAAAGATCGACAAAAACTCTGTAGAAATCGTGCAAACTACCCGCATAGGAATTAGTAAAGGCGTAGATATCCCTTGGCGTTGGTATATTGCCAATCATCCTGCGGTCTCAGTCTTACAAAAGAATTCTCTAAAAACAGATGATTTGGTCTAGGCGACTATAATTATTAAAGTAGGACTTACGCAGTGTAAAAAGAAAACCTATATTTAAAGGGGGTTTGGGGCACAGCCCCAGAGGGCTTCGCCCTCAGACTCCATCCCGATAAGTTTCT